>OIEJ01000103.1_pt1 | contig 66342 bp, 70 predicted proteins | sample 1581791 | NCBI WGS metagenome assembly OIEJ01 (sample SAMN03281019, study PRJEB24777) | human gut metagenome | isolation source: fecal sample PR141 from 1 month old male Chinese infant, vaginal delivered... | place: Singapore | collected 2005-11-08 | reverse complement strand
GACATCTGCACCGGGCCGTGCTCGTTTACGCCCTTGCGGCGAACGGCTCTCAAACGGGTGAAGGTTATATCCAGGGGCAGGTTCAGCAGGTCCCCGCACAAAGTCAAAACCGCGGCCCCGGCAACTCAACGGGTGATGGTTAAAAAATTAAACAGGTGAAGGAGAATAATATGCGTTTAGCATCCCGATTTGGACTTACTCATTCCATTCGTCAGGAACGCCCACTGACTAACGATGAATTGGTCAAGGTTGTACCTTCTGTGTTTTCAGAAGAAAAGCATAATTCACGTAGTGATCGCTATACCTATATTCCAACCATTACACTGCTGGATAAATTACGTGAAGAAGGTTTCCAGCCATTTTTTGCCTGTCAGTCACGAGTAAGGGATGAGGATAAACGGGGGCATACTAAGCATATGGTAAGACTTCGCCGTGAAGGGGCCAATAAAGGAACAGAAGTACCCGAAATCATTCTTCTTAACTCGCATGATGGATCGTCCAGTTATCAAATGATCCCGGGTATGTTCCGTTTTGTATGCACAAATGGCCTTGTGTGCGGTACGTCGTTTGGTGAGATTCGTGTACCTCATAAAGGTGATATTGTGGGAAGGGTTATCGAAGGTGCTTACGAAGTTTTGGGAATTTTCGATAAAATAACTGAAGGCGTTGATGTCATGAAGTCTATTACCTTAACCAAGGAAGAACAGCGTCTGTTTGGACAAGCTGCATTAACCTACCGATATGAAGATGAAAATAAATCTCCGGTCAGTATTGAACAGATAATTCATCCGCGCCGTTATGAAGATAAAAAAGATGACATCTGGACTACATATCAAAGGGTCCAGGAAAATCTGATTAAAGGCGGTTTGCCTGGCCGAACTGAAAAAGGGAAAAGAACAACAACCCGGCCAGTAAAAGCAATTGATGGTGATGTCAAACTCAATAAGGCATTGTGGTTAATTGCGGAGAAATTCCGCACTCTTAAAGGCTAATTATAAGCGCCGGGCAGCTGTCCGGCGTTTTGATGGTGGGAATACTTATGTTTGAATTTAAAGCTGTCTGTATCAGTATTTCACATATGGAAGAAGGTGATATCAGAGTTCTTCAGGTGCTTTCATCAACAACCAATTATCTAACTTGCGATAGTTACTTAGAGTGGATACATGATACACCTTATGGTTGTGTTATAAGGATGTATGATTTCAAACGCCATCTTCTGGCGCTAAAAAGAGGTGGGGTGTCAAAATTTTTACGCAAAAATCTCATACTAATGCACCGGGAGGGCGGGTATCTGCTTTTTCATTTTGATAGTGATGCCGATTATTATCCAGGTATAGATGCCGTAGATTTTTAAGAAATTCAAGCCTTCTTATATCAGAAGGCTTTTTAGTTCATGGCGATTTTCTGATCTTTAGAAGAAGTTCGTTTGCTTGCTTTGATAGCCGTGTAGTAGTAATGGATCTTCTTCGCATACTCGTAACGTCTTGCTGCCTGGCGCGGGGTCTTTTTGAAGCCTGCATTGTATGCCCCGACTGCATCCCACGAAACGCCCCACTTTTTAAACGCCTGAGCCAGATAATAGGCTCCGGTGTAGATGTTAAGACAAGCATCGCTAAGAAGATGATCCGGTTTTATTCCATATCGCGACAGTTCGTTGAAATGCTGCGAGTCAATTTGCATCAAGCCTGATCCATAACCCGTAACAGGATTACGACCAATCGCATCAATTTTAAATCGTGATTCTTGCCATGATATAGCACGCAGGAGATCCGGATCAATTTTGTAATCCCTGCCAGCCATATCAAAGCAGTCTGCTGCCATTGATGACAATGGTATTAAAGACAGGATGATACCAAACGCTGCTCCCTTCATGAATTCCCCTCCGTGCCAAATCCCGGAATAACCTTAACCCATCCAAGACCGAGACTCAACATATATGCACTCCTCACCACAAAATGACCACACACTACGCAAAATTAAAATTTTGCAGATTTCACTTTAGCTTCAGTGGCTTAACTGTAGTTATATTACATTATGTTATTTTTCTTTATATATATGTGAGTTGCCGGCGAGTCAGTAGTAAGTCGTCGGTAAGTCTATAGCGACTCGTTTATGACTCACTCTTTTATAATCATATATTTAAAGCGACTTAACTCTAGACTTAAGTCGCCATGTGACTCGTAATGCAACTTTCTTAGACTCTAGACTTAAGTTTAGAGTTGTAAAGAAGGTAAACTCGCGTTATCTTCTCGCCATAATAACTTGCTTGATGCTGTTTTTAATAAAGGAACCGATATGGCCAGGGTACAAGCTTATGCTAGTGATGAAGTTGCAGAGAAAATTAATGCAATAGTGGAAAAGCGAAGGGCTGAAGGGGCAAAGGAAAAGGATGTCAGTTTTTCAAGTGTCGCTTCGATGCTCCTTGAATTAGGGCTTAGGGTTTATGAGGCTCAAATGGAAAGAAAAGATTCAGGGTTTAACCAAACTGAGTTTAATAAGATTTTGCTTGAGAATGTCATGAAGACTCAGTTTACCGTATCCAAACTTTTGGCTATTGGCTCTCTAAGCCCTCATGTTACAGGTGATGAACGATTCGAGTTCCGCAGCATGGTGAGTAACATTCGAGAAGATGCAAAAGATGTTATTTCTCACTTCTTCCCCGAGCAGGAAGAAGAGTAAGAACTGGTGTGTGTTTATGGTGGTTTGTAATTAATTCAGTAGTCAAAAAAGAATAATGATCTAGCTTTAAAAAGTGACATGGAAGAATAAGGAATATAGAATACTTACAGGGTTGTAATAAAATTTGTTGAAGCGTTGACGTCCGGGGCTAGTCCCCCCGAACGTCAACTATCCATAGTGTCCTTTCCAGGAGGCGCCTATGTGTGCGAAGGATCGTAGTCATATTGCTGTGCGCAGTCAAACAGATTCCATTCATTCTATGCGCGAGATGCTTAATATTTCATCTTGCCCTGCTTTTATTCGTGATTCCCGGGGCGAAGTAATTCACACCAGCCCAACCTTTGACAAAATTTTCTTAACATCTGGTGGAACTGGAGCATTTGATACACCCAGAGCACCTGGAAGCTGGTTTCTGGATCTCTCCCTGGAGATCAAACTGGAACTGATGCAGTCAGAACTGAAATCGTTTTCAGAAGGTTCTGCTGTACTTGTTAAAAATATTTGGTTGGCAGGTTCACTTTGGACTGTTTTTATTGAAACGTTCTCGATTAATGAAGATACATACAGTAAATGGGTTTTTATAAATGAAGATGAACCGATGCCTCATCCTTCAATGGAATACAATGACTTTTCTATAAAGATGCAAAGATATATCGAAAGAATTCAGCGTTCAGCAAAGTCTGACTGGGCTATCTTTAATCTGTATGCGGTTGGGTTTTCTCATGCATCTATTTCGAAGATTACAGGTGTTGGGGTGCAAACCTCAAAAAATACAGTTAGTAAAATAAAAAAGGAACTGAGCTTTGATAATCGTGACTATATCATAATGTCATCGATCTATACTCTAAGTTATGGAAAGTTTATATCGAATGTGGTTTCGATATTAAACGATGGTGTTAATTTTTTGTTAAATCAATAGTACCGTCGGTACTTTTGATTTGTGAAAATAATTTACTCAAGATTTCTCCTTAGTTTGTTTACTTTTAAATCCTCCAATGTAAGATTTATTAAAGGTTGGTAATCTTACTTTGGAGGTCGATTGGAAAGAGCGATTAGGAGCAACGCACGACCTGCGCCTGGAAAAAATGTGCTTTTAAAATTAGATGAAGAAACTAATCGTCGACTCATCAAAGCAAAAGACAGAAGCAGAAGAAGTAAAACAGCTGAAGCTTATTTGAGACTGAAAGATCATCTAGAACGTTTTCCGGACTTTTATAACTCGGAACTAGCCGTACCAGGAGGTGAAAAGGAAGAGTGATTTAACATCATAGTCAAAAATCTGTTTTATATATCAACCATTCTTTTTAAAGGAAATAAATATGAATGCTGTATTAAGTGTTCAGGGCTCTGCTGTCTCTGAAAAAACCAAACCGTCTTTTATGTCCCGCGTTTTCAATAAAAAGAAAGCCCTGAAAGTCGCTAAAGTTGCGCTGCCGGTTGCTGCTGTGGCGGCGTTCTTCCCAGATGCTGCGATGGCCACCACCACGGCAACCGACCTGATGAAGTCCGGGGATGCGACCGTTAAAGGCACGTTTGGTAAGCAATCCAGCGTAGTCAAATGGGTGGTTCTGGCAGAAGTCGTCGCCGGTGGCATCATGTACATGATGACCAAAAACGTGAAGTTCCTGTTTGGCTTCGCGATTATTTCCACCTTTATCACCATCGGTATGTCGGTCGCCGGTTACTGACAGGAAGCACGTGATGACGGGAGACGAATTAAAGCGATACCGTTTCCCGGAAACACTGACTAACCAGTCCCGCTGGTTTGGCTTATATCTCGATGAACTTATCCCGGCCGTGATTTGTCTCGGCTGGGGTTTCTGGACCAGCAAGTTCATTTTTGGTATGGCTGCAGCGGCACTGGTTTTCTGGGGTATCAAGAAACTGAAAAAAGGGCGGGGCAGTTCCTGGCTACGCGACCTGATTTACTGGTATCTGCCAACCTCCCTTCTTAAAGGTTTCTTTCATGATGTTCCGGACTCCTGTTTCCGGCAGTGGATTAAATAAATCAACGGGGAAATAACATATGGAACATGGTGCCAGACAAAATACCACCCGCGTTATCGCTGTGGGATTTATCAGTCTGGGGACACTCCTGACCCTCAGTCTTACGACCAATATTATCCAAGGCATAAATAATTACCGTCTGCAGACGGAACAGAAAGTGGCGGTGACACCGATGTTATTCCGTGCCCCCTTTGCGGTGTCTCAGAACCAGGCTGACGCCTCTTATATTGAGCAGCTGGGCCTGTCCTTTGTTGCCCTGCGTCTGAATGTCACGCCGGAAACGGTTGATGCCCAGCATCAGCAGCTTCTCCGGTATGTATTACCCGCTGCGCAGAACAGCCTAAAGGTCCAGCTGGCTGAAGATGCGAAACGCATTAAAGACAATAACGTTAATGCCACCTTTTATATGACCTCGATCCGTGCGTGGCCGGCAGAGAACCGCGTGGATATCCGGGGTGAGCTGAAAACGTGGATTGGGGATTCCAAACCCTACAGTGAAATTAAAAGTTATGTCATTCAGTTCAGTCGTGTCGATGGTGTCAGCTGGCTGGCGCGTTTTGGAGAAATAAATAATGAAAAAAATTAACCCGTTATTTATTTCAGGCTGTCTGCTGTTGGTCGCCCCCGCGATGTCAGCGACCCTTAGCGGAACGCTGGCGCCGACAGTGGTTCCCCTGACCAATGGCGGTCAGGCAAATATTGCCGTGAGTAACACCGATCCGAATCTGTTCACAGTACCTGGAGATCGCATCACGGCGATAAACAGCCTGGACGGCGGTCTGACAAACCAGGAGCAGACCGACAGCGGCGGCGCCATTCTGGCGACCGTCAGTAAAAAACCATTCACCTTCATTGTGGAAACCGAACGCGGACTGAACTTCTCCATTCGTGCCGTGCCCCGTGCGGGCTCAGGCCGGACAATTCAGCTGGTCAGCGAGCTGGCAGGGACACCCGGTCCGGCAAAAGCCTGGGAGGAGTCGAACCCCTATGAATCGTTACTGGTTTCGCTGAATCGCGCCGTGCGTCAGGGCAGCGTACCCGGTGAGTATCAGTCTGTCCCCGTCACTTCTGAAGTACTGCAGGTGCCGGCTGGTCTGCGCGCCACTGCCGATCGGGTCTGGGTCGGTCATCACCTGAAAGTTGTCCGTTACAGTCTGGACAATGTCTCCCTGTCGGCCCGTATGGTGCGTGAAAGCGATTTCTGGCAGCCCGGAACACGTGCCGTCATGTTCAGTACCCCGGCGGGCCTGCTGACTGCCGGTGGTCGCATGCAGATCTGGGTCACGACGTCAGATGAAGGAGTGAAGCGCTGATGGCCAACTTCAACACGCTGATCAAACGTAAGCAATATATCTGGCTGGGACTCATTCTGGCGGGCGGCGCGGCAGCCGTCGGAGGCGGGCTGTATCTGTCAGATCTGAACATGAGCTCTGATGAGGAAGCCCCGGCTCAGGGCGAACCCGCACCGGATATGACCGGGGTGGTCGACAGCAGCTTCAACAGTAAGGTGGAGCAGCACGCGACAACAGAAATGCAGGCGACTGCCGCTGATCTCAACAAGCGTTTTGACTCCCTGCAGGGGGAAGTGGACCTACTGAGTAAGGCGCGAACCGCTGACCAGATACGTATCGACAAGCTCAGCAGTGACAATGAAGCCATGCAGAATCAGCTGAAGGCGCTGGGCGTGAAACCGGCTGTCTCTGGTGGCGAGCCCGCGCCGACTCCTCCGTCACCGCCACCCGGTCCGGAAGGGGAGCCGCAGCCAGCCAGTTATCCGCCGCAAACCGGCGCCGCGGTACCGCCTCCGATGGCATTCTATCCGGGGAATGGTATGACACCGCCGCCGCAGGTCAGCTACCAGTCTGTACCGGTACCAAACCAGATACAGCGTAAAACGTTCAGTTACGACAAAGGAAAAAAAACGAAGTCATTGCCGTACATTCCGTCGGGGAGCTTTGCAAAAAGTATGCTTATCGAGGGGGCAGATGCCAACGCGTCTGTTACCGGGAATGAATCAACTGTACCGATGCAGTTGCGTATCACCGGTCGCGTGGAAATGCCAAACAGCAAAACCTACGACCTGACAGGGTGTTTTGTGGGCCTTGAGGCCTGGGGAGATGTCTCCAGCGAACGCGCCATTGTCCGTACCCGCAATATCAGCTGTATCAAAGGTGATAAAACCATCGATCAGCCCATTAACGGCCACGTTTCCTTTATGGGGAAAAACGGGGTTAAGGGAGAGGTGGTGATGCGTAACGGAAAAATCCTCGGCTGGGCATGGGGGGCCGGTTTTGTTGACGGGATTGGTCAGGGCATGGAACGGGCTTCACAGCCGGCTGTTGGCCTGGGGGCAACCGCAACTGTTGGCGCCGGTGAGGTTCTGAAAATGGGGGTCGGCGGTGGTGCATCTAAAGCTGCGCAGACGCTGAGCGAGTACTACATCAAAAGGGCCGAGCAGTATCACCCGATCATTCCGATTGGTGCCGGCAACGAAGTGACCGTCGTGTTCCAGGATGGATTCCAGCTGAAAACGATTGAAGAACTGGAAGCGGAAAAGAACGGGCAACAGCAGGCTCAGAATCAGGAGTCGGAGCCGGCACCGCTGGCTGATGCTCATCATCAGTCAGGCGGCGGTATGAACGGATTCAATACTGACGAGATGCTGAAGAAGCTGGGCAAACTTGATCCGCGTGAGTTCTCTCCGGGCGCAGCGCCGCACGGGGAAAATAATGGCTAAGTCTCTCATTACTGCTGTTCTGTCAGCACTGCGCTGGGCTCACTGGCTGGTTAAGTGTGCGGTGGTGTATCCGCTGTCCATGATGATGTTACTGGTTGTTCTGGTGTTCCTGACGGGACCGTACACGTTCGGCCAGACGCTGGTGAAAACCGTAGAGTCTGTGCAGCAGGAGGGATATGTCATTCAGGACTGCACGGGGCCGAAAGAACTTAATGGTGATGCGGTGAACGCTCCACTGCCTCCGGTTTTACAGGAAGACTGCACCACCGTCAGTACGGATGCGGCAGGGTATGCAGCATATATCGACCAGAGCTATACGCATAATATTCTCTGGCTCTGGCTGCTGATGGCGGTGGTGTTTACCGGGATGGCTGTGGTTTTCCGTAGGACTCCTGTCCGCAGGGGATTTCTCGGGTGAAGGATGTCAGGGGGGTACCTGCGTAATGAACAGGAAGCAGGAGAAAAAGGAGCCTAAGCCTGTACCTCAATCTGCAAATTATTTAGACCCCAAACTTTATGAGGAGCTTGTAAGGGCTGCTAATAATCTTGCTGAAGCAGTATTCAGGAAGACTGACTGGAAATTGATTTTTAAAAAATAAACAGATTACGGGTGAATATATGAAGGAATTAATGCTGTTAATTCCTCTGGGCAGCGCTTTGCTCTTAACCGGGTGTGCGGGCACAGAGACCGAATTTCAATGTAATGCCACGACGTCGGATACCTGTATGACGATGGAACAGGCAAATGAAAAAGCGAAGCTGAAAGAGGAACGCAGTGACGCAAAGCCGGCTGCGGCCGGGTTGCCACAACTGGCTGAGGGTAATTTCAGAACCACGTCAGTTAATTCGTTCCCGTTGCCGCCTCAACCCAACCTGAACCGGGCCAGAGTGGCAGCGGAGAGAGAACGAGCACGTGCAGTGTACCTAAATAATCCAACGGCAAAGAATGAGGCAATATATTTCGAAACCGAGAAAAGGCTCCAGTCTTTGCCGGTAGTGAAAATGTCTTTACCAGTAGTGGCGTCAACGTTTACGTCACCGTCAACACCGCCAGGTAATTATCCCCGGCCATTAAGAAAAGGGGAGGAGACAACGTCATTGTGGATAGCGCCGTATGTGGATTCAGATGATGTATATCACCAGCCGGCAACGGTTCTTTTTGTCGTAAAACCATCGGCGTGGGGACAGCCTCGCCTTAATTGATTCACAGCGCCATTGCTGGTGCTGCAGTAGTGTTCCATTTCTGAATTATAACGAGTGCCCTCTGCGTTGAAAGGGATGGGCGGTAGCGTGTGAAATGAACGTCGATAACGAAAAATGAAAGATTTTGAAAAATGACTGACTCAATGAAATATCTATGGCTGCTTTTGCGCGAAGATTCGTCATATATTTTTATGTTGATTCTTATTGTTGGTTCTGCCGTAATCGTGTCTTCCTTTTTTCAGAGAGTAATCACATCCTGGTGGGGTAAAATCCTCAGTGTGATACTGTGTATGGTGAGTATGATTACTACAGCAACAGGAGTTCTTGATCCTGAGTCAACATATAAACAAATTATAAACAGGAAAGAAAATATCATTTATACGCTTAGAAATTGCAGAGTCTCCGCATTTGAAGCGCAGCAGGCAGGGTTTCTGGCTAAAGCAAAAGATGCCTGGTCTTGCCCGGATGGCGTAACACGGTATATGGATGTGAGATACAGAGATAAGGCAGAGATTAATAAACTTAGTACGGAAGGTAAGTAACGTTATGGATGAATTATTCAAATGGACGATGGCGCTGGTGTTTTTATTGACAGGTTATAGCCTGCTTTTTTCTAGTGACAGTAATACAGTGCCCGAAGTTCTTTCTCATCACTGGAAAAATGACTGCCGGTTGCTTGAGACTAATATTGATAAAGGGTTTTCTCTCCAGCGCAAAATAGACTTCAGTGTGGTGATGTTATTGAAAATGTCAGCAAGGCTGATTATGACAGAGCGATAAGGGGCGATAAGCAAACAACTATCGCAGAGGCAATGAAAGAAATATTCATTCGTTAATATATAAACAGAGGCAATAAAGTATGCATGCCTTTATTTTTCTGGTGCTGATGACGCCGAGTAGTGGTGGTGGAATTTGGGATATTACTCCCATGCCTAATACAGATGTCTGCATAAAAATGCTACGGGTACTCGAAGCACGTGGTGGCAGAGGTTACGGAAGTAATACAGGAGAGTGCATTGAAATTAAAACCCGCGAGCCTTTGAGCAGCGTGATAGAAACATTGAGTGAGGGTGGGTAAATGGCTGAATACCAGTTAAGTTTTGATGGTTTTGTTCGACTTTTTTTTGCAATGGCAATCATTATTTGCGGTTACGGCTATGTAATTATTGGTGTTTTTATAAGAGATACGCTTGCCTATATTTTAATGTTGTTTGGGCTTACAGGTCTCAGTGCTTTATTTTCTTTAATGGTATTCATGGATAAAAATATGTGGGCCGGTTCTCCTGATTTGACGCTGTCAGTAATAACGGGATTTTTTTCAGCCACAGTGATCTTTTATATGTTTTATGTCTTGATTTATTCCTTTGATCGGATGGGGGCAGGTGAATAGTAAGACCGATGGTCAGTATTAACAATCTCACGTTATTTGAAAGTATGCAGCATAAGGAATAAGAAAGTGAAAGCGTACTATATACTTGGACATAACGTTGCATGGCTTAACGGTATATGCCTGATTCTTTTTGTTATTGGTGTGGTCGGTGCGCTGGCAATGGTTGCCATCCCTGAAAAATTCAATCTTCGAGTTAACAGAGGCGATACATTCATATACTGTGCGCTTATAGCGGTGGTTGGGTTTTGCGGGATGTTCGTTATCTCCATTCACTCATTTTCGATGGATGAACTTGAAGCAGGTAGACACTGGAAAAACGACTGCAAGACACTTGAAGTAAACATACCGACAGGCGCTTTTACCAGCCCTGTTAATAAACTGGACTGTGATGGCATCATCATTAATGTGCCAGGTGAGCGGTATTATGCGTATATCCATCAGTGGGAATTATATAAAGCTAACTCAAAATGAAATGCTGATTAATAAACTGGATTGACCGGTAGGGATGGAACAATGGAAAGACAACAAGAAATTGAAGAGCGCTCTCGGGATTTAATAAGAAAGGCCGATGAAAAAGAAAGGCAAGAATTGAAACGTTTTGATCTGCTATATGGTATTTTTTGGGTTCTTCTTTTTTTTGCTTCAGCTGGATGTTTTTTTTGTTCAGTATGAAGATTTTCGCGATATGCAGCCCGCCACTCCAGAACAACTGCAAAGTATTATTCATGATGCGCCTTGTGCGGGTGAGGCTTTTCGGATGGCTCTTCAAACTAATAATGTGACTTCGTCAGCGACATTAACTTTTGGTGACGCAAAAAAGATGGCATCAGAATGCAAGGATAAAAAAGAGATTAAAGCAGTACGTGAAAAACAACTTAACGCACTGAACGATATGAGCAAATAATCAGGGGATGGATATGATGCTGTTTCTTCGAAAGTATGGATTTTTGTTTACCCCTCCAGTCTACTGGCTCATCTATCTGGGAGCCAGACTGACTTACAATGGACTGGCAGGAGACTTTTCTGCTGATTTCCTTCAGGGTATTCGACATGAAGGCGTCTATATTATCTGTAGTTTGTGTGTATTTTATTTTTTCTGCTTAGAGGTGGAAGTTGGTGATGGCGAGTTCTCAGCGAACATTCTGTTCCTGATTGTTTTCTTTCATGTGGTTTTATTATTTATCACTCTGCTTATTTGTTTGTGGCAAGGGGAGGTGTTGTTGGATTCGATCTTTATGGGTCAGATTATCGCCTCCATGTGTTTATTGTTTTTCATTCCTGTGCTTTCCATTATAAGGAGGAGTTTCTAGTGCGGCTGTGAATATTCTTCTTGCCATTTATTACCCTTGTTATTTTGAAATGCTCTTAAAGGAACGCCTGCATGAGTAATAACATCATCGATGCCGTCACCCAGACTGTGAATTCACTGGTATCAGCACTGAAGCTGCCCGACGAATCTGCAAAAGCCAATGACACGCTGGGCAGCATGAATTTCCCCCAGTTCAGCCGTATTCTGCCCTATAAGGATTATGATTCCGCGACCGGTCTGTTTATTAATAACAAAACCGTCGGTTTTATGTTTGAGGCGCGTCCTTTACCCGGTGCAGATAAAAGTATCGTCGCCACACTGGAGCATTTACTGCGCAGCAAACTTCCCCGGGGCGTCCCGGTCAGTTTTCATCTGGTCTCCAGCAAACTGGTCGGCAATGATATCGACTACGGTCTGCGTGAATTCCGCTGGAGTGGTAAACAGGCTAAAAAGTTTAACGCCATTACCCGCGCCTACTATCTCCGGGCGGCGGAAACACAATTTCCCCTGCCGGACAATCTGGATTTGCCCCTGACGCTGCGTAACTACCGCGTGTACATCTCCTGCTGCGTGCCCCGGAAGAAGAACTCCGCCACGCAAATTGTGGAGATGGAGAACCAGATAAAAATCCTGCGGGCGTCACTGGGCGGGGCTTACATTCCGACGCGTATCCTTGATGCGGCCGGGCTGGTCGAACTGATGCGTGAGCTGATTAACCCGGACCCGCACGAGATGTACCGCGTACCGTATAAGCTGGACCCCTATCAGGATCTGAACTATCAGTGTGTCGATGACAGCTTTGATATGAAGGTCACGGCCGGTCATCTGAAAATTGGCCGCCTGGGGCGCGACGGGAAAGAGTGCGTGACCCGGGTGACGAGCTACCATCTGGAGAAAGATCCGGAAATGGCCTTCCTCTGGTCCAATGCGGACAACTACGCCAACCTGCTGAACCCGGAGCTCTCCATCTCCTGCCCCTTTGTCATCACGCTGACGCTGATGGTGGAGGACCAGGTGAAGACCCAGAACGAAGCCAACCTGAAATTCATGGACGTGGAGAAGAAAAGCAAAACCTCCTACGCGAAGTACTTTCCGAACGTGATAAAGGAAATGCAGGAGTGGGGCGATATCCGCCAGCGACTGGCGACCAACCAGACCTCCCTGGTGTCCTACTTCTTTAATATCACCACGTATACCGCCGATAACGCAGAGGCCTCTCTCGCTACCGAGCAGCAGGTGCTCAACAGTTACCGTAAGGGTGGCTTCCAGCTTATCCCGGCCCGCTACCATCACCTGCGTAATTTTCTGGCCATGATGCCGTTCAAATGCGGCGAAGGCCTGTTCAAAGAGCTGCAGGCGGCAGGCGTGGTGAAGCGGGCTGAGACGTTCCAGGTGGCCAACCTCCTGCCGATCGTCGCTGACAGCCCGCTGGCGCCGGCGGGACTCCTGGCCCCCACCTACCGAAATCAGCTGGCGTTCATCGACCTGTTCTACGAGGGAATGAACAATACCAATTTCAACATGGCAGTCTGCGGGACGTCCGGGGCGGGTAAAACCGGTCTGATTCAGCCCCTCATTCGCAGTGTGCTCGACTCCGGCGGGTTTGCCTGGGTGTTCGACATGGGGGATGGCTATAAGTCCCTGTGTGAAAACATGGGGGGCGTATACCTCGATGGCGATACCCTCAAGTTTAACCCGTTCGCCAACGTGCTGGATGATGCTCACTTCGACATGTCAGCAGAACGTATACGCGATCAGATGTCGGTGATGGCCAGTCCGAACGGCAACCTCGATGAAGTCCATGAAGGTCTGCTTCTGCAGGCAGTTCAGGCGGCCTGGTTAAGCAAGCGTAATCATGCACGCGTTGATGACGTAGTGCAGTTTTTACAGGACGCGAAGGACAGCGATGAATATGCTGATTCCCCGACAATCCGGGGCCGTCTGGACGAGATGATAATCCTGCTCGATCAGTACACGGTGAATGGGATCTACGGGGACTATTTCAACTCAGATAAACCAACACTTCACGATGACGCCCGGATGGTGGTACTGGAGCTCGGTGGTCTGGAGTCGAGGCCCTCTCTGCTTATCGCGGTGATGTTCTCATTGATTATTTACATCGAGAACAGGATGTATCAGTCACCGCGTGGCCTGAAAAAACTGAACGTCATCGATGAGGGCTGGAAGCTCCTTGATTTCAAGAATGAAAAAGTGGGGCAGTTTATCGAGAAAGGCTACCGTACCGCGCGTCGACATACCGGCGCATACATCACCATCACGCAAAATATCGTCGACTTCGACTCCCCGACCGCCTCCAGCGCCGCACGTGCAGCGTGGGGGAACTCATCGTACAAGGCCATTCTGAAACAGTCAGCGAAGGAATTTGCCAAGTATAACCAGCTGTACCCGGATCAGTTCAGCAAGCTGGAGAAAGACATGATTAACGGCTTCGGCTCGGCAAAAGAGCAGTGGTTCTCCTCCTTTATGCTGCAGGTGGAAGCGAACTGCTCCTGGCACCGCCTGTTCGTTGACCCGCTCAGCCGGGCGATGTACTCCTCCAAAGGCCCGGATTTTGAGTACATGCAAGCGCGCCGGCAGGAGGGGGTCGATATCCACGATGCGGTATACGGACTGGCGTGCCGCAACTTTAAAGACGAAATGGCAGAGCTTGAATCCCGAATACCGGTGAATGACATGGAGGATAAACAGTGATGAAAAACAACACCGAACAACCGGTCAGTACGACCTCTCATACCTTTCGCCGGATACCTGTCATCGTTGCTCTCGTGCTTTTCGCCCTGGCAACCAGCGCGTTTCTCTCACGCGTGGTTCTGGAGTACTCCACGCCGCGGGTGGTGGCTTTTGATATGAAGAAGACGCTCGACAGCTTTATGGACAGTGTGAGTCAGAAGCAGCTGACAGAGGCGCAGTCCAAAGCGCTCTCTGATCGGTTTAACGACGCGCTGGAGAAGAGTCTGGCGGAGTATCAGCAGCAGCATCATGTGGTCATTCTGGTTTCACCTGCCGTGGTTCAGGGCGCGCCTGATGTGACCCGCAACATCCAGCACGACATTGCCCGCCGGATGAAAGGAGAACAGTAATGATACGACTGAAAGACTGTCTGCTCGCCGCCTGCCTGTTATCGCCGCTGACTCAGGCGGCTGATCTCGGTACCTGGGGGGATTTATGGCCCGTCCGTGAGCAGGACATGCTGCAGCTCATCACGCAGCGTCTGCAGTCGCTGCAATCCTCTGGCCAGTGGGACCAGACGATGGACGCGTTTAAGCAGCGGGTTATCGAGAACAGTCAGCGTCCGGCGCCGGTGGAAGGCATTAAGCGTGCGGAGAAATACGAGCAGCGCTGGTTTGATCCCAGCATCCGACTGACCGAAGACCTGAAGGACAATGAGGGGCGGGTGTTTGCCCGCAAGGGCGAAGTGGTAAACCCGCTTAAAACCGTACCGTTTGTCCAGACCCTGTACTTCATCAATGGTGACGATGCCGACCAGCTGGCCTGGATGAAGCGTCAGGTGCCGGAAACCCTGATGAGCAAAATTATCCTGGTGCGTGGCAGTATCCCGGACACCTCCGCAGCGCTGGACAGCCGGATCTATTTCGACCAGAACGGTGTACTGAGCAAGCGATTTGGCCTGACGGCGGTCCCGGTGCGGATCACGCCGGCGCCCTCCGGTGAACGGCTGAATATTGAGACCTTCCCGCCCGTCCCGCACCCCTGATCTGGGGCTGCGTTTTATTCAAAAGAGGTAACCGATGCCGATGATACTGGCCTTAATAATCCTGCTCACGATGCTCTTGCTGACGCTAATGTGGTCCACCATCCGTAAGCAGGAGAATGTCATACGGGAACTCAGTACAAGAGAAAGCTGGCTGGAGAGAGAGGTTGAGCGTCTCAGGACCGATAACGAGAAGCTGTACCGCTGGCTGAGATACAACGGTGAAAAGGTTATCGATGAAATGACTTGTGAACTCGATGCACTGTCCGCCGTTCGCCAGACGAACAGGGATTCATACCGTCGCCAGCTTTACCTCTTCGACTGCCTGTCCCTGATGGTGTGGGCCGGGATGGAGGGCGCCGAAGACTCTACACGGGAAAAGGTCCGCAATAAAATCGATGCCCTCCGTCTTGTTCTCAGGGAGAAAACTGACGAATGAAAGCCATGTTTTTTTTAATCTGCATCGCGTTCTCAACGTTCAGTGGCCGCGCCGCCGCAGACCCCTCCTGTGAGGGCCGGTTTGTTAACCCGATCACCGATGTGTGCTGGCGCTGCATCTTCCCTCTGTCGCTCGGCAGCGTGCAGGTTGGTAAAGGCGACCTGCCTGATACCAGCAATCCCGGCAGTCCCCTGCAGCTGTGTCCGGCTCCGCCACCGCTTTTTGTTCGTCCCGGCCTGGCCATCGGGTACTGGGAGCCGATGGCCATGACGGACGTCAGCCGTTCGCCTGGCTGTATGGTCAATCTGGGGGGCTTCAGTATCAATCTCGGCAAGACCGGCATGGGGACCGCGAGAAAGGACGACAAGCAGGTGAACGGCGCCTTCTATCACGTTCATTGGTACAAGTACCCGCTGACGTACTGGCTGAACATCATCACTTCGGCAGGCTGTCTGGAAGGCGGAGACATGGATATAGCCTATCTGTCCGAGATTGACCCGACCTGGGTGGACAGCAGCCTCACCACCATTCTGAATCCGGAAGCGATCCTGTTTGCCAACCCCATCGCGCAGGGCGCCTGCGCAGCGGATGCGCTGGCCAGTGCATTCCATATGCCTCTGGATGTCCTCTTCTGGTGTGGTGGAAGCCATGGCTCACTTTACCCGTTTAACGGCCAGGTCAGTAATGAGTCCAGCCCGCTGCAGTCGTCGGTACTGGTCAGTGAGCGTATGGCCTTCAAGCTCCACCGGCAGGGACAAATTATGGAGAGTATCGGGAAGGACAAGGCAGTCTGTTACGAATATCCCTCCCCGATCATCCCGAAAGAACGCTGGCGCTATCAGATGGTGAACATGTATCCGGACAGTGGTCAGTGCCATCCGCTTGGACGCAGCGTGATGCGCTGGGAGGCCGGCAAAAATCCGCCCAACACCCGCAAGAACTATGGCTACCTGATGTGGCGTAAACGTAACTGCGTATTTTTGTAAGTCAGACAGGAAAAGGATAAATGATGGAAAAAGAACAGAATCAATGTTGCCAGCAACCCCTCCTGCATCAGGATGTATCTCCCACTACATCCCGGGTCACTTTCAGCACGGATAAAAAGGTACTAACGGCAGAGCAATACAGAGACTGGCAATACATTGGCGCAACCCTCAGAGAAAAAATGCAGTCGAATAACTGAATATGTGATGCAGGACTATGCATTTGTCATGACCTGTAGCAATAGCCAGGCACATAACTCTCTCTAATTGAGGTAATTATGAATAAAGGAATCACCGGGCTGGCCTGGGGGCTGAGTCTGCTCTGCACTACGGCGTCAGCCGCTGACAATATTAATACTCCCGGGGACCAGCAGTGGCTGAAACAGCAGGAGAACCTCAGCGAACAGCTGCGCCAGCATCCGGATAAACAGCTGCAGCAGGAGCTTGAGGCGCAAATCAGCCGCAATCCTCTGCCCAAATCAGACCGCCAGTTTATCGATAATCTGGTCAGCCAGCAGAAAGCGGCGAATCAGGAAAAGCCGGCAGAAGGAGCGCTGTACTTTGTCTCCTTCTCGATACCTGAAGAGGGGCTGAAGCGGATGCTGCACGAAACCCGGCAGTACGGCATTCCGGCGACACTGCGTGGGCTCGTCAATAACGACATGAGGACCACCACTGACGCGGTGCTGCACCTGGTGAAGGATGGCGTGACCGACGGCGTGCAGATTGACCCGACACTATACACACAGTACGGCATCCGGAGTGTGCCGTCTCTGGTGGTACGGTGTCAGGCCGGGTATGACGTGGTACGCGGTAACATTCACGTCAAACAGGCGCTGGAGAAAGTGGCACAGACCGGTGACTGCGCACAGCTGGCCCGGCAAATACTTGATGCGCACTCGAATGCCGCCGGGAGCCAGCCATGAAAGACAGACCGTACTTCATAGCGTTACCGGAAATGGTGAGGGATGAGGGAGGGTGGAAATGAAGACGGTTATTTCCGTGCTGACCGCGCATTTTTTAGTCCTGAGCGCCTTTATCTGGCTGGCATCTCCCGCCTGCGCTGACAGTGGAAGTGACTATAAAGCTGGTTCGGATTTTGCGAAACAGGTGCAGGGCAATGGTCTGAACTCACTGAAAAATTTCAGTGGTGAGCAAAACCTGCCGGGGTATACCGCCAACCCGAATCAGACAAAATACTACGGCGGTGTCACTGCCAGCGGAGACAGCTCTCTGAAAAGCGATTCAGCCCTGGAGTTCAGCCAGGGGGACACAGGCAAAGCGGTTACGGAGTCGTTCACAAACCGGCCACCGGATCAGATATCTCAGGATGCGCCGTTTATTCAGGCCGCAAAGGATACAGAATCCCGTGCCGACAGCATTGTCGGCGATACCGGACAGCCCTGTACCGCCCAGGTTGTGAACCGCAGCGAGTTCACAAACCATACCTGCGAACGTGATCTGCAGGTGGAAAATTTTTGCACACGGGAAGCGACCCTGAAGGATAACGCCACCACGCAGAAAGTTAACCGAACCTATCAGCAGGTGGTGACGCTGAATTATGCCCGGAGTACCCGGCAATGGAGTGGCAACCTGACGATCCCGACCAATGGTCGTCTGCTGAATGCCTCGGTGGATGGTGAGCCTCTGGTGATCCCCTGGATTGAAGAATGCGATTCCGAAGGGAAGGTGCGGGATAGCTGCAAGAGTGCAGTGAGTGAAAGCCTGACCCTCTTTGAACGAACGTTCCCCATTGATGTGATCAGCTGGCCACGTTCAGAATCGATGTGTTCAGGCGGTCAGAACACGCATTGTACGAAATATACCTATGACGGGAAGGGGAAGATTCATCAGTCGTTTGGTGTGGACAAAGCGGTCACTGCTGGGCAGAACTTTTCAGTAAGCAAAACATCACGGACCGTATCATCGGCCAGCCAGAAACCCGTACAGGTCACGGTCACCCTGGTGATGGAAGAAACCGAAACCGTCTATGCACCTGAAGTCGTCTGGGTTGAAAGCTGTCCGTTCAGTAAGGATGAAGGAAAAAAAACGGGCGAGGAATGTATCAGCCCGGGAGGAACGCGAACCATCACCCTCGGAGGCAGGGATTACTCGTTCACGGAGGCCTGCTGGAAATATAAGGATACCTGGCTCACGCAACCGGCGGACAACGGCTCCTGTGAAAGCCTGATGAAAAATACGGCTTGTACTCTGTCATCCCGCCAGTGCGCCTTCTCCAGCGAGGAAGGCACGTGCCTGCATGAATATGCAACGTATTCCTGCGAAACCAGGACGAGTGGCAAACAAATGATCTGCGGCGGTGATGTCTTCTGCCTTGATGGTGAATGTGACAAAGCCACGTCCGGGAAGAGCAACGACTTTGGGCAGGCGGTGTCTGAGCTGGCGGCACTGGCTGCCGCGGGGAAGGACGTCGCGGCACTGAACGGGGTGGATGTCCGGGCCTTCACCGGAAAAGCGAAGTTCTGTAAGAAGTTTGCTGCGGGCTTCAGTAACTGCTGCAAAGACAGCGGCTGGGGCCAGGATGTGGGGCTGGCACGCTGCAGCAGCGAGGAAAAGGCGCTGGCAAAAGCGAAAAAAGACAAGCTGACGGTCAGTATCGGGGAATTCTGCTCTAAAAAGGTTCTGGGGATTTGCCTGGAGAAAAAAAGGAGCTATTGCCAGTTCGACTCAAAACTGGCGCAGATCGTTCAGCAGCAGGGAAGAAACGGTCAGCTGCATATCGGTTTTGGCGGAGCCAGCAGTCCTGACTGTCGGGGGATTACGGTTGAAGAGCTCCAGAGGATCGACTTTAACATGCTTGATTTCACCAACTTTATGGACGACCTGATGAAAAATCAAAAAATACCGGAAAACGATGTTCTCACCAATAAGACCAAAGAACGAATTAAGGAAATCATGAGTCAGCAATCCGTGCAATAAACCATGCTGCCTAATAAAGAGACCGATAATCATGAAAATTAATTTTCACAAACAGCCTGCCATTGATTTTGTCCTGAGATTAACACTGACAGTAATCATTATTTCTCCGGTGATTTATTTCTCCTGGGATGCAGTCAAAGGGACGTCGGGAAGTGATTATGTCGAAAGTGTGGTCTTTATTCTTATGGCTGGGTTTGCCATGTCTGTGTGTTATTTGTTTTTCTCAGCTCTGGAGAAAGTTATAAATGCAAGGAAAAGCAAAGATGAATCGATATATCACGATTGAGAAATTTATAGACATTCTGAATGAAGAGAATTTACCCCAGGAGCATCATGTTATGGTGCTGGCTGTTCTTGCGGATATCTCTCTGCATACAGACAGGTTCCTGATTAACTCGTCCGAACTGGTTCAGATGGCCGCTCAGTACTCACCTGCTTTCCAGAAACTGCCAGCGGACCGGCAGGCTTTTATATCTTCAGTACTGAGCATGCCGCTATTCCTTATTATGTGACCAGGAGAGTCAATGGAAGAGAAAAAAGCATACGGGCTGGTCATGGTGTTTGTCGGGGTGTTTGTCTTTCTCCTGGTCAGCATTATGTCGTACAGCCTGTGGCGGGACAGGCAGGTTAACGCATTTATGACAACCAACCGGGCCTGGGGGATCCAGTGCGACACTGTTTCTCAGGCCGCGTGGGTGATCAGGGACGGGAAGCGGGTGGACCTTCAGATAAATCATCTGCCTCTGTACTGCAGCGGTTATCGCTTTGAAGCCCGTGATGATGCAGGAAAGGTACAGCGCCAGCTCGATAAATACAGTGTCTATCAGCATCTGTCACGCCAGTCGCATTAATTCATAAAAGGGTATTTGCCATGCGAACAATACATGCCGCCATGCTGGCGGGGTGCCTTTGCTGCGCCCTGATGCCGGCTTTCGCCAAAGACGCGGGCTGGCAGTGGTACAACGAGAAACTGAAACCCCGTGATGAGGACAGGAAAGCCGTACCAGCGGCACCACCGCCGCAAATGGATATTCTGGAGAAACTCGCCACACTCCAGGCGGCCACCAAACGGTCGTTGTACGAAGCCATTCTGTATCCATCGTCTGAAAACTTCGTGAAGTATTTCCGGCTGCAGAACTACTGGACGCAGCAGGCAGGTTTGTTCTCGATGAGTGCGAAGAAAGCGATGCTGGAAAACCCCGAACTCGATTACAACCTGCAGTACAGCCACTACAACGGCACGGTAAAAAACCAGCTCGCTGCCGACTATGCCGAACAGCGACAGGCTATCTCCACCCTCGCACAGCACTACGGCGTGATGTTCTTCTACCGGGGCCGGGAAGCGATCGATGGCCAGCTGGTCCAGGTGATTAAAAATTTTCGCGAAACCTATGGCCTGAGCGTGATACCGGTGTCGGTTGACGGAGTGATTAACCCCATGCTGCCCGACAGCCGGACGGACCAGGGCCAGGCAGAGCAGCTTGGCGTGAAGTTCTTCCCCGCGATGATGCTGGTTAACCCGAAAAGTGGCCAGGTGAAGCCTCTCAGTTACGGCTTTATCAGTCAGGACGACCTGGCGAAACAGTTCCTCTATGTCTCCAGCGACTTTAAACCGAATTTCTAAGGAGTGTGTCATGCGAAATATTCGTTTTCCGGATTTAGATATCACCGGGATGTGGGTGCTGGCCGTGGGCGTGTTTTTCCACCTGATAGCCCGGCTTGTCAGAAAACAGCCTGAGCTGGCCGTCCAGGCCGGGGAAATCTTCGGGCTGGGTATGGTGGTGTTCGGGGGATACCGCATTCTAAACGCCCTGATTGCTGAAGCCGAAAAAGAGGAGAAAGCCTGTGAAAAACAGCCTGATGAACCTCGCTAAGACGCCGCTGGCGGCACTGGCTCTTTCCCTTGCACTGGCTGGGATGGCACATGCGGGAACGCTCGATGAGGTGAAGTCGCTCTGGGATCCGCGGGGTATCTCCGGTACTGAAACGGCCTCCCCGCAGAGCGACACTCCCCAGGCGGTGAGCGGGGCATCTCAGCCACGCTGGTTACGACTCAGCAACGGAAAGCAGGTGGACCTGCGCGACTGGAAAGTGGTGCTGTTCATGCAGGGACACTGTCCCTACTGCCATAAATTTGACCCGGTGCTGAAGCAGCTGGCCGGACAGTATGGCTTCTCCGTGTTCTCTTACACCATTGACGGACAGGGTGATGACGCGTTTCCGGAAGCGCTGCCGGCGCCTCCTGACGTGATGCAGACCTTTTTCCCCAATATCCCGGTGGCCACGCCGACTACGTTTCTGGTGAACGTAAACACGCTGGCAGCGTACCCGATCCTGCAGGGCGCCACGGATGCACAGGGCTTTATGGCCAGAGTGGATACGGTATTTCAGATGATGCACTGAGTCTCTGTTATATCCGGTCTTAGCAAGTGATTAAGGAAAATAGCCATGAACAAATATATACGTTCGACGGGACTGTATGCGTTTTTATTTCCAGCCAGTTTAAAAGCACCCGGGCAGACAGCAGCAGAAAAAATAGAACAACTGAAGCCGGAATTTATCCACCGGGAAAGGCGTCTGGAAATCTATCTGGAATTATTCATTGTGTTTCTCACTGCAGGTGCTCTGCTATTATGGATAATGAGATTATTATTTAATCTCTGCGTGGATGACTGGATAGCCAGCGGTGACCTGCGAGTAAAAGACCTGTGGAATATTATGATGTACGCCATCCCTTATGCGCTGATCGCTGTTGGGGTGGGGTTCTTTGTTGCCGGAGTGACATTAGCGATCCGCAATTTTTTCAGTTATCACCTTAAGAGCCTTTTTATTCTGAGAAATGACAGAGTTAAAAAGAATGCTGTGCGTAATGGAGGACAGGATGCGAATTAAACTTCTGTCACTCTTCTGCGGTGCCGTGCTTGGCCTGTCATTTAGCGCCGCCGCCGACGTGAATGGCGATATGAACAACTTCTTCAATAAGCTGGGCTTTGCATCCAATACCAGCCAGCCGCAGGTCTGGCAGGGACAGGCGGCGGGTTACGCCTCCGGCGGTTCGCTGTATGCCAGAACGCAGGTGAAAACGATCCAGCTGGTCAGCATGACTCTGCCGGATATTAACGCCGGCTGCGGTGGCATCGATGCGTACCTGGGGTCGTTCTCATTTATCAACAGCGAGCAACTGCAGCGCTTCGGCAAACAAATTATGTCCAACGCCGCGGGTTACTTCTTTGACCTTGCCCTGCAGACCACGGTTCCGGAGATCAAAACCGCGAAGGATTTCCTTCAGAAGATGGCCAGCGACATTAACAGCATGAACCTCAGCTCCTGCCAGGCCGCACAGGGCATTGTGGGCGGTCTGTTTCCACGGACCCAGGTGGCGCAGCAAAAGGTCTGCCAGGACATCGCCGGCGAGAGCAACATTTTTGCGGACTGGGCGGCTTCCCGTCAGGGCTGTTCGGTGGGGGGGCAGATGGACAAAGTGCAGGATAAAGCCAGCGATAAGGACAAAGAGCGTGTGATGAAGAACATTAACATCATGTGGAATGCCTTATCGAAGAACCGGCTCTTTGATGGCAATAAGGAGCTGAAAGAGTTTGTGATGACCCTGACCGGTACGCTGATTTTTGGTGAGAACAGTGAGATCACCCCGTTGCCGGCACGCATCACTGACCAGGACCTGATTAAAGCCATGATGGAGGGCGGCACAGCTAAAATCTACCACTGCAATGACTCGGATAAATGTCTCAAGGTCGTTGCTGATGCGACCGTAACCATCACCGCCAATAAGGCGTTCAAAAATCAGATTCGCGCTTTGTTGAGCAGTATCCAGAATAAAGCGGTGGCTGATGAAAAACTGACGGAGCAGGAGAAAGGGTTTATCTCCAGCACCACCATCCCGGTGTTCAAATACCTGGTCGATCCGCAGATGCTCGGGGTGTCTAACTCACTTATTTACCAGCTGACGGACTATATCGGCTACGACATCCTGCTGCAGTACATTCAGGAACTTATCCAGCAGGCCCGGGCGATGATCTCAACCGGTAATTATCCCCAGTCGACAATGGATATGATCATGGAAAACCTCAACCAGGCGAGTGTGCAGATTGCCGCTTTCCAGTCCCGTGTTCAGGTCCAGCAGGACGCCTTGCTCGTGGTGGACAGACAAATGAGTTACATGCGCCAGCAGGTTTCTGCCCGCATGATGACCCGCTACCAGAATAACTATCATTTTGGGGGGAATCAGTAATGCTTGAGGTATATGCCATTGCTGGCGGCGACTGGTTACGGGGCAACCTGAACGCGATTGCGGCTTTTATGGGGACCGGCACATGGTCGACTATAGAAAAGATGTGTATCGCCATCTCGGTACTCATTGTGGCGGGGAGCTGGGTAAAAAAACACAACGTGATGGACCTTATTGGCTGGGTCTTTTCCCTCACCCTGGTCTCTATGCTGGTTGTCATTCGCACCCCTGTGCAGATCATCGATTACAGTAACGTGGCGCAGGTCTATGAAGTCGATAATGTTCCTATTGGTCTGGCCATTCCTGCGTCGCTGACAACGAGGGTGGGAAACGCGCTCATCCAGAGTTATGAGATGGTCTTCGCGCTGCCGGACAGCGTCACGTACAGTAAAACGGGGATGTTATTTGGCAGTAATCTGGTCGCGAAAAGTACGGATTTTTTATCACAAAATCCTCAGATTACGACGCTGTTTTCCGATTACGTACAAAACTGCGTGATGGGCGATATTTTCCTCAATCATAAGTACTCTTTTGAGGAATTACTGAATTCACCTGATCCGTATACACTGATTTTTGCAAACCCAAGCCCACTGCGTGGCGTGTTTGATAAAAACAACCAGTTCCAGACATGCGAGGAGGCCTCACGGGATCTGAAATCGGCTCTTGCGCTGGATACTCAGACAGGGGGTAAAACCTGGAACTACTATGTTCGTCAGCTGTTTGGTGGCAAACCTAATCCCGATGTGCTTTTCAGCCAGATGATTGGCGACAGCTACAATTACTTCTACAGCTCGGGACAGAGCGCCGGGCAGATTATCCGCCAGAACGTCACGATGAACGCCCTGCGCAGCGGGATCCAGAGTTATGCGGCCCGCAGCGGGGACACCGCCAGTCTGGTCAATATGGCTAACACATCATCCCTTGAAAAGCAGCGGCTGGCACAGGCCACAATGGGGCACCAGGCGCTTCGCGCACTTCCACTGATGCAGACCGTCATTATGGGTTTAATGATTGGGATGTTCCCGATCATGGTGATGGCTGCCATGTTTAACATGATGACGCTGCAGGTGCTTAAAGGGTATGTGTTTGCGCTTATCTGGCTGCAGACGTGGCCATTACTGTTCGCCATCCTGAACAGCGCGATGGCCTACTATGCGAAGCAAAATGGCGTGCCGGTTGTTCTCTCTGAGTTGTCGCAGGTTCAGCTCAAAAACTCGGATATTGCGACCACCGCGGGTTATATTGCCGTGATGATACCGCCCTTGTCGTGGGGGATCGTGAAGAGCATGGGGGCCGCTTTCTCCAGTGCCTACAGCCATTTTTCTTCATCGGGGCTCAGTGCAACATCGCAGGCTGCCTCCGGCGTGGTGGACGGCAATTACTCTTTCGCCAACATGCAGATGGAGAACGTCAGCGGCTACAGCTGGGGTACCAACAGTACAACCAGTTTCGGACAGATGTCGCGGCAGCTGGCGAATGGGGGCATGAGCACGCAGACGCGGGATGGATCGATGGTCTGGGACAGTGGTGGTGCAATGTCAAAACTGCCGGTGGATATCAACGTCGGTCGTCAGATAGCCAGTGCGCAGCAACAGATGGCGCGTGAGTCTGATGTCCAGGCCGAAAGCGCGCTGCATGGCTATAACAGCAGCGTGACAAGTGCCTGGAATAGCCTGCAGCAATTTGGCACCAATAAAGGGAACAGCGCCTCAACAACGACCGGGGCCGATACTACCGAGTCTTCGCAGGATTCGATGGCCAGAAGCAAGATGATGAATGCTGTAGATTCGTATGCTAAAGCTAACCATATTAGCCGTGATGAAGCATTCGGCCAGCTTATGGACAAGTCAGTGAGAGGTGATGTTTCTGGCGAGGCTTATGTAGGAGCCAGAGGTGGTGTTGGATTCGAGCTCTTCGGTAATGGCGGTAAAGCTGAATTCGGTGGGAGGATGTCGGCGAGAGGGACAGCAAGTTCTGGATCTCAGGACAATACTACTGAGTCAGGACGCCAATCTAATGCTGACAATCATGATACCAGCAGTCAGGCAGTTAAAGACTTCAGAGAGTCTTCTGATTACTTCATCAACCAGAAATCAAGCCAGTCTGGAAACATCACTGATAACAATGCATCTTCTCGGGTTGATCAATTTTCTGCCTCTTTGGCCAGTGCGAAAAATAGCTATGACCAGTACACGACGAGCAAAACACGTAGCCATGAGTATAGTGAGATGGCCTCACGAACAGAAAGCATGAGCGGCCAGATGAACGAAAACCTGACTCAACAATTTGCTAATTTCGTACAGAAAAATGTCCCACAAAATGCTGAAGCTATTCTTACTGACACGTCTTCACCTGAAATCGCTGCCCAAAGGGAGCAACTGGCTCGTGAATTTGTGAAACAACAGGTTGAACCAAAAGTCGATGAGGCGTACCAGGAGGGCAGAAGAAACATTGGCGCAAATATGCCATCAGTTTCTGAAGGTAAAGGAAGCGGTACAGTATATGCGGACTACAACTCTCACGGTGATAGTATCGATGAGATGACCAAAAATGCAGGTATCAAAAATGATGTTCACCAATCGGTTGAACACATGGTTAGCGAAAACCAGCAAGCTCATAAGGATAGGCAAGATAGCATACATAAGCAGGAGGATGATGTTCAGAATGAACACACTCGTCTGAAAAACCACCATAATTTGGAAGGAAATAAATTTGAGAAAGAATACAATGACAAAAAGGCTGAACAGAGAGCACTTCCTGGAGCGGATACAAGAGACGAACTCCTAGCTAAGGCCCAGGAATTTGAGCGGAAGCATAAACCCTAACTAAGGGGGAGGAAAGTAAAATATGAAAACGATTGCTTTGCTACTTATTCAGTGTATATCGTGCCTATTAGCAGGATGGCGAGTATCAGAAACTATTTTTATAGTATTAGCATCCGCGATGTGGTTGTTGGTGTTCAAATATGTTTTCATTAAAGTTGGTGCGAAAACAAAACGCCCAGTAGCTGATGTTAGTAATCTTTATCTTGTTCTGGCCGGGGTCTGTTGTATTGTTAATCCCATTGCCTGTTTGATGAGTATTGTTTTATACCCACTTTGGGTTATGAATAAAGCACTAAAGTTTGCATCTGTGAAATTTAGTAATGATAATGAAAGTGCATTCGAAAATGGGACCGGCAGGAATTATGTCGGGAGAACGCAATCGTTGACGACCTTACCATACAAGGAAATGTTCTCCGAGCGAGAGTTTATGAGTTATCAGCTTGAGCATTGTTCTGACGGTTCAGTCAACCTCGACCAACCTAATAGTACATGTAGCAGTGCTATGGGGTCATATGGAAATGAGATATCTATAAGTACCCATGATATTAATCCTGCGAGTGGGCTTCCTATGATTGAAAATGTAGACGTTGCAGGAAACGTGTATGGTATAGATCGGAATCATTAACAAATGATAAAGCTAATTTGACTACTAAAACTCAGCAGGGAGAGTGGCTGGTTTTAAAAAATGCCCCCTCAAATTTGGCCTATCAATTATGGTGGTTAGTTGGTGGGCTAAAAATACACATACGAAATTATTAGTGTATTAATTTTAATAAATTTCCACTCAAATAAAAAGTTGGATATAGTAACTGCGCATTCTGGATGCAGAAATGGAATGTGTATGTCTCATAATGATTATGGCACAAGGAATTTGTATGCAATTAAATAAATTGATGACTGTTATGGTCGTCAGCTCTGCGCTGGTGTTATCTGGATGTAGTGCAATGGGAACCGCCATTAAAAAGAGAAATCTGGAAGTAAAAACCCAGATGAGCGAAACAATCTGGCTGGAACCTTCAAATAATAAGACGGTTTATCTGCAAATCAAAAATACCTCCGATAAGGATATGAGTGGCCTGCAGGCAAAAATTGCCAGCGCTGTCACTTCAAAGGGATATCAGGTCGTCAGTAACCCCGATACGGCGGGCTACTGGATCCAGGCGAATGTGCTCAAGGCCGATAAAATGGACCTTCGTGAGTCTCAGGGCTGGTTAAGCCGGGGTTATGAGGGCGCTGTGACTGGCGCCGCTCTTGGGGCGGGGATTACCGCTTACAACTCCAGTTCCGCGGGAGCAACCCTGGGAGTAGGGCTTGCAGCCGGTCTGGTCGGAATGGCGGCTGACGCGATGGTGGAAGATGTGAACTACACCATGATCACCGATGTTCAGATCGCGGAAAGAACCAAAACACAGGTTCAGACTGATAACGTGGCCGTATTACGTCAGGGAACATCCGGAGCAAAAGTGCAGACAAGTACTGAAACGGGTAATCAGCATAAATACCAGACTCGCGTCGTCTCTAACGCGAATAAAGTTAACCTCAAGTTCCCTGAAGCCCAGCCTGTTCTTGAAGACCAGCTGGCAAAATCGATCGCTAATATCCTGTAAGCGTTCTATTCCACGGCCCGGGTACTCCGGGCCAGACTGGCATCACCTTTCCGGCGTGTCAGAATTCATTCGTCAAATAATCAGTTAATTCCACATCTAAACGGTGAACAGTTGCGCAATTTATTTGTGCATCTGTGAGGCGCTGCCGCCTTCGGCGGAGTCTTTTCGTCTTTATTTGAACAGAGGTTATTTATGACAATATCTGTGCCTGTCAGGTCTCTTGATACACATGAACTGATGCCTGGCGATATTTACCCACATCCTGCAGCGGGGGGAATTTATTCCCTGTCACATCGCGAGGTCTGTTCTCTCTTCAGTGACCACATCATGTATATCTGCAGCGCGTTAGTTATTCTTCTGCTTGTTTTCATCGCAGGTGTCTTTTTCCGAAAAATAATGACGTCTTCCGTGGAGCGTAAGCGAAACACGGCGTCAGTTATTTCCGATGCAAAGCCAGAAGTACAGAGCAAACCGGAATACTTCCATCTTTCCATATGTGTGGAAGGCCCGGCCAGCATGGATGACTCCGCCTTGTCCTCTCTTGCCTCCCGTGTTGTCCGCGAAGCAGAAAATCTGTATATCCCCGGCGTCAATCGCCGCGACAGCGCTGACGACGTGTTTGCCTGGTCCGTGCAGACTCAGTTTCCTTCTGACAGGCTCTTCGGCACACGGATTTTCCCGTCAACCGGCTGGTTTGAACGTCCGGATATGATTAAACATCCGGTGAAATGCTACTGCGTCTGCCTGCAGTACACGACTGAAACATTGCCATCCACATTGTATGCCCTGGTCGATGAGGCCGGACGGCAGGTGGCGAAGTCGTATATTAAAGGCGGGCACTGCCCTGGCTCAGAGGGCTATACCTTCTGCATAACCTCTTAATAGAAGTCAGTATCCGGCCTGGCCATCAATGGATCCGGGCATGACTGTAATCCTGTTTTGTGCCGGTGTATTTCCGCTGATTAATTTGTCCTTCCGACCCTAATACTTTACTGACGGATTAGTGCCATGAGTTTCAATGCCAAAGATATGACGCAGGGCGGTCAGATCGCCAATATGCGTTTTCGCATGTTTGGTCAGATTGCCAATATTATTTTCTACGTGCTGTTTATTTTATTCTGGGTGCTGTGCGGGCTGATGCTGATGTACCGGCTCAGCTGGCAAACCTTTGTGAACGGCTGCGTATACTGGTGGTGTACGACGCTGGGTCCGATGCGCGATATTATTCGTTCCCAGCCGGTATACACCATTCAGTATTACGGCCAGTCGCTGGAATATACCTCAGAACAAATCCTGGCCGATAAATATACTATCTGGTGCGGAGAGCAGCTGTGGACCAGTTTCGTCTTTGCAGCCGTGGTTTCTCTTGTTATCTGTATCGTGACGTTCTTCATCGCCAGTTGGGTGCTGGGCCGCCAGGGGAAACAGCAGAGTGAGGATGAGAATACCGGCGGGCGCCAGCTTTCCGATAAGCCCAAAGAAGTGGCCCGCCAGATGAAGCGTGATGGTATGGCCTCCGATATTAAAATTGGCGATCTGCCTATTCTTAAAAACTCCGAAATCCAGAACTTCTGCCTCCACGGTACCGTAGGTTCCGGTAAATCAGAAGTGATCCGCCGGCTACTGAACTACGTGCGTGCACGTGGCGATATGGCCATCATTTATGATCGCTCCTGTGAGTTCGTCAAAAGCTATTACGACCCGTCACTGGATAAAATCCTCAACCCGCTGGATTCGCGCTGCGCGGCCTGGGATTTGTGGAAAGAGTGCCTGACGCTGCCGGACTTCGACAACATCTCCAACACCCTTATCCCGATGGGTACCAAAGAAGACCCGTTCTGGCAGGGTTCCGGTCGCACTATCTTTGCCGAAGGCGCGTACCTGATGCGTGAAGACAAGGATCGCAGCTACGAGAAACTGGTCGATACCATGCTGTCCATTAAAATCGACAAGCTGCGCGCCTATCTGCAGAACACGCCGGCAGCGAACCTGGTTGAAGAGAAAATTGAGAAAACGGCCATCTCCATTCGTGCCGTGCTGACCAACTACGTCAAGGCTATTCGCTACCTGCAGGGCATTGAGAAGAACGGCGAGCCATTCACTATCCGGGACTGGATGCGGGGTGTCCGTGAGGACCGACCCAATGGCTGGTTGTTTATCTCCTCCAACGCTGACACCCATGCCTCCCTGAAGCCGGTTATCTCAATGTGGCTGTCGATTGCTATCCGCGGCCTGCTGGCGATGGGGGAGAACCGTAACCGGCGTGTTTGGATTTTCGCTGACGAGCTCCCGACGCTGCACAAGCTGCCGGACCTGGTCGAAATCCTCCCGGAGGCGCGTAAATTTGGTGGTTGTTATGTGTTCGGTATTCAGTCCTATGCCCAGCTGGAAGACATCTATGGTGTTAAGCCTGCCGCCACGCTCTTTGACGTAATGAACACCCGGGCCTTCTTCCGTTCACCCAGCAGGGAGATCGCGGAGTTTGCTGCCGGTGAAATTGGCGAAAAGGAAATCCTCAAGGCCAGCGAGCAGTACTCCTACGGTGCTGACCCGGTGCGTGATGGTGTATCGACCGGGAAAGAAAAAGAGCGGGAAACGCTGGTCAGTTACTCCGATATTCAGACGCTGCCTGACCTGTCCTGTTACGTCACGCTGCCCGGGCCGTATCCGGCCGTGAAACTGGCCCTCAAATACAAGCCGCGTCCGAAAATTGCCGAGGGATTTATTCCTCGCACTCTCGATGCGCGGGTGGATGCACGGCTCAGTGCTCTGCTTGAGGCCCGGGAAGCTGAAGGCAGCCTTGCCCGGGCGCTTTTCACGCCGGATGCGCCGGAACCCGGGCCAGCTGATACAGACAGTCACGCCGGTGAACAACCTGAGCCGGTCAGCCCGCCTGCGCCAGCTGAAATGACGGTATCTCCTGCACCGGTAAAAGCGCCGCCGACAACAAAGCGTCCGGCAGCGGAGCCTCCCGTCCTGCCGGTCACGCCCATACCGTTGCTCAAACCAAAAGCAGCCGCTGCTGCCGCAACAGCATCATCTGCCGGTACCCCTGCTGCAGCTGCAGGCGGGACAGAACAGGAACTGGCGCAGCAGTCCGCGGAACAGGGACAGGACATGCTGCCGGCCGGCATGAACGAGGACGGTGTCATTGAGGACATGCAGGCGTATGCCGCCTGGCTGGCAGATGATCAGACACAGCGGGATATGCAGCGGCGTGAGGAAGTCAATATCAACCACAACCACCGGCACGATGAGCAGGATGATGTCGAGATTGGAGGGAATATCTGATGCTCAGTTTCAGCCAGGTTAAATCGGCGGGCAGTGCCGGTAACTACTACACAGAGAAAGACAATTACTACGTCATCGGGAGCATGGAGGAGCGCTGGCAGGGTAAAGGCGCAGAATTGCTGGGACTTGAAGGAAAGGTAGACAAGCAGGTCTTCACGGAGCTTCTGCAGGGAAAACTACCTGATGGCAGCGACCTGACCCGGATACAGGATGGCGTGAATAAGCACCGGCCCGGTTATGACCTGACGTTCTCGGCACCGAAAAGTGTATCGATGCTGGCTATGTTGGGCGGCGATAAGCGTCTCATCGATGCTCATAATCGCGCGGTAACAGTAGCTCTTAACCAGGTGGAGTCCCTTGCTTCCACACGGGTAAAGAAAGATGGCGTGTCTGAAACAGTCCTGACCGGGAATCTGATTATTGCCCGCTTTAACCATGATACATCGCGCGCTCAGGATCCACAGATACACACACACAGCGTGGTTATCAACGCGACACAGAACGGCGATAAATGGCAGACGCTGGCCAGCGATACCGTCGGTAAAACCGGGTTCTCCGAAACCATACTGGCCAACCGCATCGCTTTCGGAAAGATATACCAGAACTCTCTCAGGGCCGATGTTGAGTCTATGGGTTACAAGACAGTCGATGCGGGTCGGAATGGCATGTGGGAGATGGAGGGCGTGCCGGTTGAGTCGTTTTCCACGCGCAGTCAGGAACTCCTGGAGGCTGCAGGACCCGATGCCTCCCTGAAGTCACGGGATGTGGCCGCGCTCGATACCCGCAAGTCGAAAGAAGCCATCGATCCGGCAGAAAATATGGTGGAGTGGATGAACACGCTGAAGGAGACCGGGTTTGACATCCGGGGGTACCGTGAGGCCGCCGATGCGCGAGCCGCAGAGCTGGCCCGTGCACCTGCCGCGCCGGTGAACACTGATGGTCCGGATATCACGGATGTGGTGACGAAAGCGATTGCCGGTCTCAGCGACCGCAAAGTGCAATTCACGTATGCCGACCTGCTGGCACGCACGGTCGGCCAGCTGGAGGCGAAGGACGGTGTGTTTGATCTGGCGAGAAAGGGCATCGATGCCGCCATTGAACGGGAGCAGCTTATCCCTCTCGATCGCGAGAAAGGCCTGTTCACCTCAAACATCCACGTTCTCGATGAACTTGCCGTCAAAGCCCTGAGTCAGGAGGTGCAGCGCCAGAATCATGTCTCCGTCACGCCCGATGCGTCTGTGGTGCGCCAGGTCCCTTTCAGCGATGCCGTCAGCGTGCTGGCGCAGGATCGCCCGGTAATGGGTATCGTTTCCGGTCAGGGCGGTGCAACCGGCCAGCGGGAGCGGGTGGCCGAGTTAACCCTGATGGCCCGGGAGCAGGGGCGTGACGTCCATATCCTGGCGGCCGATAACCGCTCACGTGATTTTCTCGCCGGTGATGTGCGTCTGGCCGGGGAAACGGTGACCGGTAAATCCGCCCTGCAGGACGGGACGGCGTTTATTCCGGGCGGAACACTCATCGTGGATCAGGCGGAGAAGCTGAGCCTGAAGGAAACGATTTCCCTGCTCGATGGCGCGATGCGCCATAACGTGCAGGTCCTGCTCTCCGACAGCGGGAAGCGCAGCGGGACCGGCAGCGCGCTGACGGTGCTGAAGGACAGCGGCGTGAATACGTATCGCTGGCAGGGGGGCCATCAGACCACAGCCGACATCATCAGTGAACCGGATAAAGGAGCACGCTACAGCCGGCTGGCACAGGAGTTTGCCGTCAGCGTACGTGAAGGGCAGGAAAGCGTGGCCCAAATCAGCGGGACGCGTGAACAGAGCGTACTCAACGGCCTTATCCGTGACTCCCTCAGACATGAGGGGGTGCTGGGTGAGAAAGACACGACCATTACAGCCCTGACGCCGGTGTGGCTGGACAGCAAAAGCCGGGGCGTGCGGGATTATTACCGGGAGGGGATGGTGATGGAACGCTGGGATCCGGAGAACCGGACGCACGATCGCTTTGTCATTGACCGGGTGACCGCGAGCAGCAATATGCTGACCCTGAAAGACCGGGATGGGGTCCGTCTGGATCTGAAGGTTTCCGCGGTCGACAGCCAGTGGACGCTGTTCCGGGCAGATACACTGCCGGTGGCAGAGGGGGAACGTCTGGCGGTGCTCGGGAAGATACCGGACACACGCCTGAAGGGCGGGGAAAGCATCACGGTGATGAAAGTGGAGGAAGGGCAGCTGACGGTACAGCGGCCGGGGCAGAAAACCACGCAGACCCTGGCCGTGGGCGCGGGCGTGTTTGACGGTATTAAAATCGGCCACGGCTGGGTGGAAAGTCCCGGCAGGTCGGTTAGCGAGACGGCAATGGTCTTTGCGTCGGTGACGCAGCGTGAGCTGGATAACGCCACCCTCAACCAGCTGGCGCAGAGCGGAAGTCATCTCCGGCTGTACTCGGCGCAGGATGCGGCGCGCACGACGGAGAAGCTGTCGCGGCATACCGCCTTCAGCGTGGTCTCAGAGCAGCTGAAGACCCGATCCGGCGAGACGGACCTGGATGCGGCCATTGCGCAGCAGAAGGCCGGACTGCGTACCCCGGCAGAACAGGCCATTCACCTGGCCATCCCGCTGCTTGAAAGTGAGAAACTGACCTTCTCCCGGCCCCAGCTGCTGGCGACGGCGCTGGAAACCGGGGGCGGGAAGGTTCCGATGGCGGACATCGACACGACCATTCAGGCACAAATCAGGTCGGGGCAGTTGCTGAATGTACCGGTGGCGCACGGCTACGGCAATGACCTGCTGATTTCCCGTCAGACCTGGGACGCCGAAAAAAGCATCCTGACCCACGTGCTGGAAGGTAAAGACGCGGTGGCCCCCCTGATGGACCGCGTGCCGGCCAGTCTGATGACGGACCTGACCGCCGGACAGCGGGCGGCGACCCGGATGATTCTGGAAAGCACGGACCGGTTCACGGTGGTTCAGGGGTATGCCGGGGTGGGGAAAACCACCCAGTTCCGGGCAGTCATGAGTGCCATCAGTCTGCTGCCGGAAGAGACCCGTCCGCGCGTCATCGGTCTGGCGCCGACGCATCGCGCGGTCGGGGAAATGCAGAGTGCTGGCGTGGATGCGCGCACGACGGCATCGTTCCTCCACGACACGCAGCTGCTGCAGCGCAATGGCCAGACACCCGATTTCAGCAACACCCTGTTCCTGCTCGACGAGAGCTCAATGGTGGGGCTGGCCGATATGGCAAAAGCCCACTCCCTCATCGTCGCCGGCGGTGGACGGGCGGTGTCCAGTGGGGATAACGACCAGCTGCAGCCCATCGCGCCGGGCCAGCCGTTCAGGCTGATGCAGCAGCGCAGCGCCGCCGACGTTGCCATCATGAAAGAGATTGTACGCCAGATGCCTGAGCTGCGACCGGCGGTCTACAGCCTGATTGAGCGGGATGTGCACCGCGCCCTGACCACCATCGAGCAGGTCACGCCGGAGCAGGTGCAGAGAAAAGAAGGCGCATGGGCGCCGGGCAGTTCTGTGGTGGAATTCACGCCAAAGCAGGAAAAGGCGATAGAAAAGGCGCTGAGCGAGGGGAAAACCCTGCCGGAAGGTCAGCCCGCGACGCTCTACGAGGCGCTGGTGAAGGACTATACCGGACGGACCCCGGAGGCACAGTCGCAGACGCTGGTGATCACCCATCTGAATAAGGACCGGCGGGCGCTGAACAGTCTGATCCATGACGCACGGCGGGAGAACGGGGAAACCGGCAAAGAGGAAATCACACTGCCGGTGCTGGTCACGAGTAACATCCGTGACGGTGAACTGCGCAAACTGTCGACCTGGACGGCTCACAAGGAGGCGGTGGCGCTGGTTGATAACGTATACCACCGTATCAGCAAGGTGGATAAGGATAATCAGCTGATCACCCTGACAGACAGTGAAGGAAAGGAGCGATATATCTCACCCCGGGAGGCATCGGCAGAAGGCGTCACGCTCTATCGTCAGGAAAAGATAACCGTGTCTCAGGGGGACCGAATGCGCTTCAGCAAAAGTGACCTGGAGCGCGGCTATGTGGCCAACAGTATCTGGGAGGTGCAGTCTGTTTCGGGTGACAGTGTCACGCTATCTGATGGCAAACTCACCCGTACGCTGACCCCGAAGGCGGATCAGGCGCAGCAGCATATCGACCTCGCCTACGCCATTACGGCTCACGGCGCCCAGGGGGCCAGCGAACCGTATGCCATCGCGCTGGAAGGGGTGGCCGGTGGTCGGGAACAGATGGCCAGCTTTGAGTCTGCCTATGTGGCTTTATCCCGCATGAAACAGCATGTGCAGGTATACACCGACAGCCGTGAGGGCTGGATAAAGGCCATCAAGCATTCACCTGAGAAAGCGACGGCGCACGATATTCTGGAACCCCGTAACGACCGGGCGGTGAAAAGCGCCAATCTGCTGTTCGGGCGGGCAAGGCCACTGGATGAAACCGCTGCTGGCCGGGCAGCCCTGCAGCAGTCCGGTCTGGCACAGGGAAATTCACCGGGAAAATTCATTTCTCCGGGGAAAAAGTACCCTCAGCCGCATGTGGCGCTGCCGGCATTTGATAAAAACGGGAAAGCCGCCGGTATCTGGCTCAGCCCGCTGACCGATCGGGACGGACGGCTGGAGGCTATAGGCGGAGAGGGAAGGATTATGGGCAATGAAGACGCGCGGTTCGTGGCGCTGCAGAACAGCCGCAATGGTGAAAGCCTGCTGGCCGGGAATATGGGAGAGGGGGTCAGAATGGCCCGCGACAATCCCGATACCGGGGTGGTGGTGCGGCTGGCCGGTGATGACCGTCCCTGGAACCCCGGGGCCATTACCGGCGGACGGATATGGGCTGAACCGGCGCCGGTGGCTCCGGTACCGCAGACCGGGGCTGACATTATCCTCCCGCCAGAGGTTCTGGCGCAGCGGGCGGCAGAAGAACAGCAGCGCCGGGAAATGGAAAAACAGGCGGAACAGACTGCCCGGGAAGTGGCCGGGGAGGCGCGTAAAGCCGGCGAGCCGGCGGACCGGGTGAAAGAGGTTATCGGGGACGTCATTCGCGGACTGGAGCGTGACCGGCCGGGTACGGAGAAAACGACGCTACCGGATGATCCTCAGTTCCGGCGCCAGGAGGAGGCGATTCAGCAGGTGGCCTCAGAACGTCTGCAGCGTGAGCGTCTGCAGGCTGTGGAGCGTGACATGGTTCGTGACCTTAACCGCGAGAAAACCCTCGGGGGCGACTGACGCGCCTGCGGCTTGTCTGCTCCGGCAGCCTCCCCGATTAAAATCGGGCAGTCTGCCGGAGCGCTAAAAGGAAAAAAAACATGAGAGCACAACACACATTTCCAGGCGCGACAGACAGCTGGCTTCAGCGCCTGCTGACCTGGACACCGGGACAAACGGATATGATTAAAACGGTCGCACTGGTACTGATGGTGACTGACCACACCGGCTTACTGCTGGCCGGAAACAATGAAGTGATGCGCCTGCTGGGACGTGGTTGTTTTCCGCTGTTCGGTCTGGCATGGGGAATGAATCTGGCACGGCACGCGGAAATACGCCAGTCTCAACTGAACAACCTGTGGGGCTGGGCGCTGGTCGCCCAGGTGGCGTTTATGCTCATCGGGTACCCGTGGTATACCGGGAATATTCTGTTTGCCTTTGCCGTTACGGGCCAGGTCCTGCGGTGGGTCAGCCAGCCGTCCTGGTATTACACCCTCCTGGCGGCTGGACTGCTGGTCACCTGGATACCCCTGTCAACCGGCAGCTACGGCATGGCAGGAGTGGGCATGCTCACCGCCAGCTGGCTGCTTTGTCGCGCACAGCATGCACCGGAACGGCTGGGATACGGGGTGTTGTGGGCCCTCATGGTGTTGCTGATGAATATGCATGACGTGAGTGAATCAGTGGCCGGGCTGGCGATTGCGCTGCTGACGCTGATGGTGTGCTCATCTGCCGGAGAACGTGTGAAACGCTTCTGGCCGCGGCAGTTCTTCGTGATGTTCTATGCCGTGCACCTGGCGGTACTGGGTATTGTCGTCTCAATGTGAACGCAGGAGCAGGAAAGGGCGATGTCGTTCAGGTATAGTAGCTTTTATTAACTGAACGATAGGCAATTGTTATGGCAGAAGAAAAACGCCCTGTACTGAGCCTGAAACGAAAACCGGCGGAGAACAGCACGGCCCCCGCAGAGGCAACCCCTGCTCCTGGTGTGGTGCGCCGAAAGAAGGTCGTGGTGGTCTCGTCCCCGCCGGCCTGGAAGGCAAAGAAAGCGAAACTTGAGAAGGCTAAACAAGCGGCCGAAGCCGACGCGCGCAACGCTGCGCCGGCGCCGGATAAAGCGGTAAAGACGCCACCTCCGGTGCGTTATCTTCGCCTGCTGCCGCCGGAACAGGCCATCATGACCCTGAAGGCATTCTGGCCACAGCTGTTCGACGGAAACTCACCCCGTCTGCTGGCGACGGGAATGCGCGAGCAGCTGTTTGCCGACATTGTGAACCGCGACCTGCCGCTGTCGCATAAACAGGTCATTAAGTGCCTGAAGAGTCTGACCCGGTCTGCGGGCTATCTGTCCCGGATGAAGGTGGGGGCCTCCCGCTATGATCTGCAGGGGAATGCCGTTGCGACCGTCACTGCAGAGGAAGCGCAGTACGCCAGTGAGCGCATGATGAAAGAACTCCTGCGAACTGAGCGTATGCGGAGCCAGTCTGCTGAGTAAATACAATCGAGGTGAGGATATGGATTTTGAAGCGCGGAAACAAAAGGCGCTGGCGATAATGGCCAGCCGTAAGATGTGGAAAAGCAATTATGCACCGCCTCTGATACGACTGATGTGGCGGCTGGGGATAAACATTCCCCCGCTGCCGTTTGCTCCGTTCTGGCAGGTTTTTTGCGTGATGACAAGCTCTTTCTCCGTCGGATATGGGCTGTGGATGTACTGGATGGTGTGGCGGACCTAGGGGATGCCCCCTTGTTCGCTTGCAAAATAAATTTTATCTCGGGTGTGTTATTTGGCCTGACGATGGCACTGTTTCATCTGTGGCGACGAAAGGTGAATAAATTACCTGACTGGAAAGATTTATAACGGAATAAATATAGGCTGTCAGGTGTGGGATATTCCCGATCTGACAGAACCCACATCCTCTTAAATAACATTAACCCTGTATGGTGCGGTTATTATATGTGACTGCGTCAGTAGTGGTATTACTCCTGCCCGGAAAGGTCTTTTGTGTTTCTTATTGTCTCATAGTCAGAAAAGCATATTCAAACGAAAGAGAGGTAAAAGGGTGAAAGGCTTTGTGGCTGAGGCGTGTGTGTTGACCGGGTATGGCAGACGAGAAGAGTGACAAGCCGTTCGGTACAGTGAATGGCCGCTTCGGGACTGCCTCGTCACGGTGGTATGTGACGCTTATAAGTGCTCAGTTTTCAATTTAAACCATCCACTTTCAGCATTTAACTGATTTCAATATTTTCATTACATCACGACGTGCGATTTATGAAATGCACGGGCTTTAATATCGTGCGTTAATCATCAAATAAAAAGGAATATTACTATGTTTAAATATTTTATTCTGCGCACACAGCAGCAGCTGTTCTGTTATTTCTGCGGCATCGTGCTTGCGATGGTTCTTATGCTCCTGTTCCCTTCTGTTTTGCGGGGGAGTGGGTTTTATCTGCTTTTATCGTCTGTTGTGCTGTTCTGGGCAGGTCTTGTCCTTTATACCCGTCACATCGACCGGATGAGAAAGCCAATCAGAAGAGGGACAGAAAGATGAGGAAGACGACAGGAAAACGCATCGGGAAAGAAAGGAACATCAGGGAATAAAATACATGGCAAAGATATTAATGATGGCAGGCAGCATTATTGTTGTGCTGAGTCTGCTGGGGTTTCTGGTGCTGCTTCTGAAAGGACGCGCAGTAACGCAGACTTCCCCGGTTCTGATGTCACTGAAAGCCCTGGGTATTCGCCCCTCAGAGGCTGAGCAACGGTTGTGTCGCCAGCGGGTCTGGGTGGGTAATGACACACTGTTGACGCCACGGGAACAACATTTTTTCAGGGCATTACTGAGGCATACCAGCCGAAAGCGCTGGCTGTTGTGTCCTCAGGTCCGGGTGGCAGATATTGCCACACTCTCTCCCCATATCAGGCCACGTTCCCGGACCTGGTGGCAACTCTTCCGGATGGCATCACAGTGGCACTGCGATGTGGTCATCGTTGACATCCATACCTTCGCTATCATCGGCGCAGTTGAACTGGATGATGCCTCACACCTGAAAAAACACCGTATCCGGCGCGATATTCTGCTGGAAGAGGTTCTGAGGCAGGCCGGTATTCCACTACTACGCGATCGGGATTCAGAGAGGCTGGTAAGAAGGGTCGGAGAGTTTCTGAAATACCGGGAAGCCGGTGCTGAAGAAAAATCCATAACCGTTATGAAATCAACGACAAAGCATAGCGAACACAAGGAGAAAGAAAAATGATTATCGCCGCCGAAGTGAAACGTGATGAACAGGGGTACTGGACACATCCTGCGCTGGTACGAAGTGGCTGTGAAACTTCCGCAGAATTAAGTTACTGGCTCAGAACCCATAAACTCCAGTGCTTTGTGATGACAATGCGCGATGAAGCGCCTGAAGCTTTCGCTGCCGGATTTACGGATGAAGCCCCGGATGCCCGTGGCTGGATACCGGAGCCACCGGATGATGATGGCTGGTTTCTGGGATCTGTCCACGATACCGGCGACGGACCCGTCTGCTACAGGTTTCGTCATACCACAAAATCCTGACGCCTCCGCATCGCGTCGTTGTCCAACCCCGGGAACGGGGAAAAGCCAGTTTCCCCGCTCCCGGCGTTTCTTAAACACCCGTTAAGGAAATACTGTGAAAAAAATGAACCGTACGCTCCGCAGATATTGTCTGTCCGGGCTTATCAGCCTGTCTTTGTTTGCACCAGTTCCGGCCGTGTATGCCGCCAGCATCGAGACGGGGTATTCGCCGGAAGGAACGGCTCTGCAGCTGGTCCTGAAGACTATTAATTCTGCACAGCAGGAAATCCGGCTGATGGGCTATTCCTTCACCTCACCCGAAGTCGCCGGCGCGCTTGTCAGGGCAAAACAGCGTGGTCTCGATGTGAAAGTGGTTCTGGACTGGAAAGCCAATACAGGCAAGCAAAACAAGGCGAGTCTGGCGGCCATGAATCTTCTGGTCAATGCCGGTATCCCGGTTCGCACAGTGTCGCAGTACAAAATCATGCACGATAAAGTCATTATTGCTGACGGCCGTAATGTTGAAGTGGGGTCTTTTAACTACACTCGAGCCGCTGATCGGTTCAATTCAGAGAATGTGCTAGTCGTGTGGGATGAACCAGTCGTTGCTCAACGCTATCTGCAGCACTGGCAAACTCGTTGGGAGATGGGAAAAGACTGGAGTTCCTCGTATTAACCTCCTCGCTCAATAGCCTGCTCATTGCGCCAACAAGGGCAGGTTATATAACAAAAAATAACGTAACTCTCGCTGCATCCAGCGACGTGTAGTATCTTTGTTCAAGTATTCAGTTATATGCTTGAGGAGGCAGAGATGTCACAGGTCGTTAAAGGAGTTACTTCCTCATCTAAACGTCCCTATAGGAAGGGCAACCCTGTTTCTGCGGCAGAACGTCAGCAGAAAGCTGTTGCCCGAAAAAAAGCGACGCACAAAGAGGTGAGAGTATTTGTGCGGGACAAGCTTAAAAACCAGCTTCAAATCATGTGTGAGAATGAAGGAATTACTCAGGCAGCAATGATTGAGAGGCTGATTGAAAGGGAATCTGCGAAACTAGGAATCGACGTAACGACGTCACATTCTTGATCATGCCTGCTATGAGTGCTAGATTACTGAACGTTTAGAATTCTTGGCTGGCCACACCATAAGGTGGCAGGGAGCTGGTTTTGTGGATGTTTACCCGGAACCAGAAAGTAAAAACCCCGATAATCTTCTTCAATCTTGGCGGACAGAAAAGATTAACGGGGCCCTCATAAACTGCATAGAACGTGTTGCTCTATGCAGGGAGTATAGATTTATGCTCAGAAAAGTTCAAGACCTTCTGTGCTCACTCCTTCCGCGCAACATAAGCGCAGGAAGCGGTGACTGATCATAACCAACAAAGCTCACGCAAGTATGTTCAGGTAAACAATCCTGCACCTGTTTTCACGGTTCCCCTGGACTACACTCCCTGGCCTTTCTCGCTGAAACTGAGCGAAGCCAGACTGAAGTGTCTGGCCGCCAAAAACAGCGGCAGGGAGAGTGCAGATGAGTAATGCGCACAATCCGCAACACTGGAGTCAGCTGGATACGGAAGAACAGATCCGTTTCTGGCAGGGGGTAGAGGACGGCCATGTGGCATCTTTTCTGGTTTCCCCGGAGAAGAAATCTACCCGTCGCCGGCGCGGCGAGCACTCCACAAAACCCAAATGTGAAAACCCGACCTGGTTTCGACCGGAGCATTACAAAAAACTGGGTGGCCAGCTGGGGCACGCCTATAACCGTCTTGTTCAAAAAGATCGCACCACTGGTGAGGTGCGACTGCGTATGCACGTATCGCTTCATCCGCTGTACGTCAGGGAACGCCGTCGGGCTGGCCGCCGGTATGGCTTCCGGCCGGAAAAGCAACGTCTGCTGGATGCTATCTGGCCAGTGCTGATCAGTTTCTGTGATGCCGGCAAGCTGACGGTCGGTATGTGTATTTCTCGTCTGGCAAAAGAACTCAGCCAGAAAGACAGTCATGGAAAAGTTATTCCGGAAACAGAGGTAACAGTCTCACGTCTGTCCCGGTTGATTGACGAACAGGTCCGTTTTGGTGTCCTGGCTGTATCTGAAGAAAATAGCTGGGACAGGGAATCCCGTACCTGGCTTCCTAAATACGTCTATATCACCGCGTTAGGGTTTCAGATGCTGGGAGTGGATCTGGAAAAACTTGATGCGGAACAACAAAAAAAGCTCCGGCAAAGCGAAGAGCATCGTCGTCTTATCGAGGAGGGGATTCTGCGTGAAGATGAGGAGATCTCCCCGCGTGCAGCACGTGAGCGCTGGTACCGTCAAAAAACTCTCGATGCACTGAAGTTCCGTCGGCAGCGTGGCGCCGAACGTAAACGAGCTAACCGCCTGGCCAGATATTCTCGTGAGCGCCAGATTCACGAAATGTCGCTTCATATCCTGAAGACAATGCCGGCAGACGAGGCTTACTGGTGTACAACGGAGCGGCTGCAGCAGCTGGCAACCTGTATCAGCTGGAGCTGGCCCTGGCTCCGCCGTCCTGACGGATATCATTTAGCTATTTTTTCTATGCCCCTGCCCGGGGCTTTTGGCGTTTGTCCGGATTCATGTAATTGCCTGGTTTTTATCCATCTGACGTTCCGGCCGTCGGACCATCGCTGGTTTTAGCACGTATACCCTGTGACGTTCGCACCAGGTTTTCACTTATCCACAAAAACCCGCAAATGAATAAACAGGGAATTTAGCAAAAGGGTAACAGCAAACCTGCAAAATAGTCTTACCCCACTTTTTTAATCCCCTGCATTGCAAGCAGCAGGGAGATCTTTTGTCTCTGCCGGCTCTGTGAATAACTCAATGAGGCCTTCGCTTACAGCGGCCGCACGTGTCCACGTCGCTCAGATAGAAGTTGCTCCCATCGCTTCGCGACGGGCCCCGACCGGAGAACTACATTAGTTACAGCATTCATAATGATGTTCATCATAAAACCGGCGCCGGTTTGCCAGCCAGGTGCCCCTCCCCACCACTGAAAAGCGCCGCCGCCCCCGGCCGAAGGCCGGGGAACACCATCGCTTTTAATAATGGGTGTTGTAACTACTTTTCTTCATCGCTGTGGGTGGAGCTGCGGTCAGTTGTCTGGTACACGCTCGTAAGCGGCCCTGCGGCCCGCTAACGCGGAGATACGCCCCGACTGCGGCTGTCGCCTTGTCGTGACCACTCCGACCGCGTACAGCAGCTCCTGAAGCGTTATAGGTGGGTATGGCTTATCAGGGCGGGGATGGGGATTGGCAGAACCTATCAAACTGTAGCCGGCTACGCCGGGCTTCGGCGCCACTCACTTTCCGTTCACAATTGAACATCGGCTGGCGCCTTTCATGTCATCTTGCAGCCTTTTCATCAATAAAAAATACGTCTGCATCTCATTTATTGACAGGTCTGCTGCAGGGTAAGTTTAAACTACAAAACCAAGCTAACTTGAAAAAATCTAAGTCTCCTTTCGTGAGAAAATCTGAAAGGGTTGGTGAAAGGAAACGCTATGAGCTTCATCATCTTAAAAGAATAAAAGATGATGGTGCAGTTTATGATGTGGATAATATTCGCGTAATGACACCAAAGCGGCATATTGATATTCAAAAAGGAGATAATTAATTGAATAGTAGAGCTATTTATAATTATACCGAAGCTGAATTCCTTGAGTTTGTAAAAAAATATGTCGAGCTGAAGGTGCAACGGAAGAGGAAGATGAATCGCCACGGATAATCTAGACACTTCCGAGCCGTTGATAATACTGGTTTTCATATTCTGTCGGTGACATCTGATCGCTAGAACCATGCCGACGCTTACTGTTATAAAACATTTCGATGTAATCAAAAATATCGCTGCGGGCTTCTTCCCGCGTTCCGTAGATCTTTTTCTTTATCCGTTCGCGTTTCAACAACTGGAAAAAGCTTTCTGCAACCGCATTATCATGGCAGTTACCGCGACGGCTCATGCTGCCCTCCAGGCCGTGTGATTTCAGGAACGACTGCCACTCATGGCTTGTGTACTGACTGCCCTGATCCGAATGAACCAGCACCTGTTTTTGGGGATTACGCCGCCATACAGCCATCAGCAGTGCGTTCAGGACAATGTCCTTTGTCATCCGGGATTGCATGGACCAGCCGATAATTTTGCGTGAGAACAGATCAACAACCACGGCAAGATACAGCCAGCCTTCGTGGGTCCTGATGTAGGTTATGTCCGTTACCCAACGCTCATCCGGAGCATCCGGATTGAACTGTCGCTGGAGCCTGTTGGGCGACACGATACTGGCCTCGCCTTTACGTGCCCGCGGGCTCCGGTATCCGACCTGAGCCTTTATCCCGACACGTTTCATCAGTCGCCAGACCCGGTTCACTCCGCACTGTTGCCCGCTGTCCCGCAGATCCAGATGGATTTTGCGATAACCATAAACGCATCCCGATTCCAGCCAGAACTGTTTAATCTGTCCTGTCAGTCTCAGGTCTGCCTGATGGCGTTGTGAATGCGGCTGCTGAAGCCAGGCGTAAAAACCACTGGGATGAACATCCAGCACCCGACAGAGCAGGCGAACAGGCCAGCAACAGGTGTTGTCACGGATAAAGGCGTACCTCAGTCGGACAGCTTTGCGAAGTACGCCGCGGCTTTTTTTAATAGTCCCGTTCGTCGGTAACCCGCTTCAGCTCTTTCTGGAGACGGCGGATCTCGGCCTGAGCATCTGACTGTTCTTTATTAGTGGAAGGATCCGGACCGTACTTCTTTATCCAGGCGTAAAGGCTGTGGGTGGTAATATCGAGACGTGTTGCAACGCTGGCAACAGAATAACCGCGATCAACAACCTGTTTGACTGCTTCAGTTTTAAACTCTTCGGGATAACGCTTACCGCTCATGGGCACCTCTCTTTAAGCCATCTTAAATGACTCTGAGGTGTCTGTTAAACCCGTGGCGATTCAATCCATGGTGACATCAGGATGATTAGTAGGACTAACTCCCCAGTACGGAGGGAGTTAGTCTTGGCTATCGACAATATAAGTTCATTTCTCAACGCGGAAGACGTTGTTGTTGATTCGGGAATTTCGGGTTTTGGTTATTACCCGGACTCTGGTACCAGTAAGCTACTGTCGCGATGTCATCCTGTCTTTCATAGAGTCGAATGTCATCATTGCCCATTTGCTGGAAAGTTACTTTAATCTCTTCATGAAACGCTACAGGGTCGGGTAAGTGCCAGCGGTACAGCCCATGCATAGGCAATGCATCATCACCGAAACCATGTACCGGGTTAGCATCCCCAGTCTGGAAGAAATCACGGGTATGATCCCGTTTCGACTGCCAAGGATAACCAACATATAGCGTCTGAAAACATTGTGCTGATGCGTGGCCAAGATCGTTTCTCTGATGGAAAGCCCAGGCCCCACCAAAATAATCTTCAGAACCGGTAGAATGTTGGGTTGGATAGGTAGAGTCGCCATCCACGTAAAATTTAAACTCCCCTTCACCCCACCAGTATCGTTCCAGCGCGGTCAGAGCCAGATATGTGCCCACGTAATATCCGTAACCTTGCACATTATCCAGCAAAACATAATCTTCTCCAGGAGTGGTAACACGCTGACGTCGCCACTGTGCATGGAAGTAGAGAGGGTCAGTAAATGGAGAGGATACCAACGCATAGTTAATTGTGAAAAAGAAATGCTCAATATCTGCTTCGTGCTCATTGCTGATCACAATCTTTGCTGAGCGATTAAAAGGCATTCGGAAATAAGAGTTAAACCCGCCTGTCGGATTAACTATTATCGGCAACGAATTTATATCGCAGCGCGCACCAAAACCATTACAGAAAAAGTCCCCAATCGGCGATTCAACGGAAGGGACTGTTTCATCATCCCAGTAAATACGGATCACAACGTCTCGTAAGACAAAGCTGCCACGATGAGTTTTATCTGTCAACGTAAACCACATGTGTCGTATTTCTGCCGGTCCTTTGATATCTGCAATAGTAATACTTTCACCTGCAGGAATTCGAATAAAACCACTCCCTTTACGGCCCGGACCGAGATGGCTAGCAGCCATACATGATTTACCCTTTTCTCCGGTCATGTTCTCAGGCGAAATTGTTCGCGTCTGCTCATGCTGAAAAGTGGTGACAGAACTTAACATATTCATGAATTTCCCTTATTGCTTAGCTAAAAGAAGTATCGTTAGTTTTTATTTTTACCTGGCTCTTTTTTTCACTGTTGAGGAATATTGCAGCGAATATCATGAAGATAACAACAATCAATCCCAAACCTTTAAAGGTGGTCGCTGGACCGACCTTATCATAAAAATTTCCTGCAACAGTTGAGAACAGGATAACCCCAACAGAACCAGCAACTTGATATCCAACCAGAAAGACTGTCGCTGATAATCGACGGTCAAAATTAATCGCGATATATTTAAAAACTGCAACCAGGACAGTAGTAATCTCCATGCAATGCATTAATTTTATAATCGAAATAAAAACAAGAGAGCTTGTGTATCCTGTCATAAGGATTCTTGCAGCAGAAATACAGGCTGCAAATATCAATGCGTTTTTCGCGCCAACACGGTTAACGATGAATGGCACCGTAAACATCACCCCTGCTTCCAGGAAAACCTGCAATGAATTCAACACGCCATAAATTTTATAGCCTTCACCTTCATTTCCGAAAAGGTGAGTAAAATAGACAGGAAACAGTTGCTGATCATAAATATTATACAAACTGTATGTGCCAAGAACGTAAACAACGAAAACCCAAAAGTCTTTCAATCGAAAAACAGCCATGATCTCATGAAAGGTTAAAGGATCATTTACCTTCATTAGCGCTGAACTGTAGTGTGACATATCCGGTTTAAAGGTGAAATTCAGGATGATAAACAGAATACCTACAACAGAAGCGGCCCAAAAATTAAGGTGAGGATTTTTAGCAATGAGTATTCCTGCAAGTAAGGTTCCAGCAGCGTAGGCTATACTTCCCCAGGTACGGGCCTGACCAAATTCAAAACCAAATGCTCTACTTATTTTCTCACAATAGGAGTCAATAAGCCCCATACCGGCTACCCATCCCAGACCAAGATATACACTCCCCGTCACTACTCCTATATAAAAATGGTCGCGGAGTAAGGGTTCATAAACGTTAATGAGGAAAGGAGCTGCACATGTAATTATAAGGCTTTGGAACCAGACTAAATTTTTCTTTAAAACAAGCTTGTCCTGAACTACTCCATAGATAAACATAATGATTAATGCAATGAAGAAGTTCAGAGAATAAACAATACCTGTTTGCCGTGCACTAAGTCCAATCTGGCTACTCAACCAGATTGCATAAAATGAAAAAACTAAACTTCCCGCGGCATAGTAAACCATGCTGTAACATGAGGAAAACCAATAATTTGGATTACGATAAAATGCTCTATTGCTCATTGTGTTACCCCGGCGATGTAATGTAGTGTAAGCATGAGGAGCTAAAAATTTAGCTAAAACATGAAACAAGCAAAAACGTGAAGTCCGTCAAGGTTACACATGCAGGCGCCCCCCCGGAAAGCAATGAGCATCTGGGGGGCGCTTTCTCGCAACTTAAAAAATGATTAACAGTCACCTTTGTGCTTTGCAGTTAAATCCTTGAAAGAGGAAAAATGTCAATAAATATTTTCAGTGCGCAAAGAAAGATCTTTTATTATCGATGGGTATATTTTCTCCAGGGTGTAGAGTCGTAATAAAAAAAGAGATAATGCACTCAAAAATGATTGGGACGTAGATAAGTAGGATTTGTAATGTAAAGAGAACAATAATCGGTTGAGTAGTTACATTGCCAGGTATGTATCCGGCCATACCAAGGATCCAACCAATGCCTCTAGAAGCAATGCCGCTACCAAGGATGGCACTGAAACTGCCGCCACTGTAGACTAAGCCATCGTTTCGAATTCCGAATTTCCATTCTCCATAATCAATTGTGTTAGCCAGCATAGAATATGCATTTCCCATTATGGGAGCAAATCCAGGGTCATGTATTCAATCTGGTGATTTGCATTACAGTACATAATACTCGCGTTCAATAAATGTACCGATGACTTTGTCATGCATTTCTGTGGATTTTGAATAACCGAGTGTCTTGCGATTCAGCCGTTTCAACCGGTTACGAAGATTCAGGTTTTCACGTTCAATTCGCTGTGTGTAAAGTTTACCTGTGATGTGTTTTTCCTTCGGTAACATGTCGTAAGCACTGAAGTTATCTGTACACCAGAAGGCGACGTCAAAACCTGATAATAGCGTCAGTAATTTACGAAGTGTCTTTTTACTTCGACAGCCAAAAGCATGAGCGATAATACGTTTGAGGCGTGGCTCCCAGGCATACCACAGCCAGCGTTGCTATTTTTTGTTACCCACAAATGACCACATTTCATCAACTTCGCAGATGAGTTGAATGTGCAAATTATCCAGAGGCAGTGTGGTTACACATCGCGGTGAGAGTTTTTTAACGTGCGCACAACGGCATTAATGCTGATATGAAGCGCACGGGCAGTATCACGAATACCGGCATTGTTCATCGCGAGGTCAACAATTTTTTCTTTCATTCCGGGCTGGCAGGCGCGATACGCATAATCAAGTTGAAAACTACGACAACACGCCTGACAGCGATAACGTTGGTGGCCTGCACTTCCCAGACCATGCTTTTTTACCGCAGCCGTTTGCTCACAAAACGGGCATCTTGCATCAACCTTAGCCATCAGAATTCCTCCCATAAAAACGGACAGTCTACCTGATGATCACCAGATTGAATACTTGACCCACCAACCCATTTCAAATGGAATTGATTAGTTATATTGAAAAAAACCTTTCTTCGTATGGATATAAAGTGCTAATTTGCAATAGTCAGCACAATCAGCAAGAAGAGAAGAGAAGAGAAGAGAAGAGAAGAGAAGAGATTTTTGGATATTCTGAGAAGAAATTAGGTTGAAGGCGTTATTGTAAATTCAATGAACGAAAATCTTGCGGATTATTTTATTTCTAATTTAAATATAGTTTCCATTGATAGAAAAATTAGTGATGCTATTCCTGTGATTTCCTGTGATTTCCTGTGATTTCCTGTGATTTCCTGTGATTTCCTGTGATTTCCTGTGATAATTATACAGAAGGAGCTATAGCAACGAAGTATTTAATTGATTGCAATTGCCAGAAAATCCTCTATATTGGTTCTGTTAGCACTACAAAAAAATCAACATGGACGCTGATAAGCGTTTTTCTGCTTACATGGATAAAATTACTGAGAGAGGGTTATCGCCTTTTTCTTATGATATGGATTTTTCACTTTCGTATAGCGAAAAGTTTAATGTCATTAGAGCGTTATTGCTTAAAGATAAATATGATGGTGTTTTTACAGATGATTCTTCAGCTATTGCAACAATTAACGCTGCTAAAGCTTGTGGACTAGCTATTCCTGGTCATTTAAAAGTAGTTGGTTTTGATGGCGCTGATTTGACATTGCAGTATGCTCCTTACCTTTCCACTATTCGGCAGCCTATTAAAAGCATTGCACAACATGCAGTTAAAACTTTGCTAAATAAAATAAACGGCCTTCCTTTTGATAATATAATTAATTTACCTGTTAATCTTCATATTGGGTGTGATTAGAGTATTGGAAATTTAGATATTTTCATTCTGTTGCCTTAAATATAGCTTAAGATTGATTAAATCACATAAAAACAAGCAATTGGTACTTTTTTTTAAATTTACCTGTTGCTTGTTGTAAATTCTTAATAAGCTATGCTTGACACCAACAACAGTCTCGAATTAAGATGCTTTATAAACTCTTGAGATATGTTGTTATGGCAAAAAAAATAAATTTCAGCCGTATTGCCGAGTTAGCTGGCGTGTCTACGACAACCGTCAGTCATATATTTAATGGTAATGCCGAACGACATCGTATTTCTGATATCACAAAGAAAAAAGTATTAGCCATTGCAACACAATTTGCTGATCAAGAACATATACGCAGAGCGATAATAAGGGCATCTTTAACTAGAACCATCGGTGTAATTGTACCTGACATGTCTAATTTCAGTTTTGCGATGTTTCTGCACAAACTTGAAATGATATCCAGTCACCAAGGTATACAAATTATCATATCTTGTAGCCATTACAACCCAGCTCAGGAGGTCAATGCTATTAATAATCTTTTGGAACGAAAAGTTGATGGTATTATTACCATAACATCGTTAGATGATGATGTGCTCTATTCAAAGGTAAGCATCAAAACGCCTGTTCTATTATACGATCGTTTTATTTCTCATAGTCAATTACCTTTTGTCTCTTGTGAGTCAATTTGTTCAGTTACAAAACTTATATCTGAAAAAGCTAAACTATTTGATGAGTTCTGGTTTTTAGGCGGTGATATTCAAATATCAACTATCAGAGAGCGGCTGATTGGTTTCAGAAAAGGCTTAAAAAAAGCAGGCCTAAAACTAAATAAAGAATGGATTGTCTATGATAAGTATCATGAGAATCTTGGTTACCATTTGATGGAGAAAATAACCAAAAAAATTGGACGATTACCAAAGGCTATATTTACACCGTCTGGAAACTTGTTGGAAGGAGTTTTGTTATATTTGAAGGATAATAAAGTTGCACAAAATGAGATTTATCTTTGCTCTTATGATTACAATATGTACCACGATTTCCTTTTTTATGATGTTGATATTTTATCACAAGATTATGAACAACTTGCCAGACACTGTTTTATAAATATTCAGCACCTTATTAATAAACATGCTGTTGAGCATAGAATAACAAGGGTCCCTCCTAAATTAATTGTATCTTCAAGATAATCTTCTCTCTATAGCTCTATATATAATAGAGTACTTTTGATCCTGGAGGCGTTCAAAGTCGGATAACTGTTACCTTGACATTAGATGGCATTAAAACTAACACCATTTTTAATAAAGGATGACTGAAATTGGTTATATCAGTCTTATTTTATCAGCCTGGGTTAGACTCCATGTTATCGTTCACAGCAGTAAATTAGTGAGGGCCACGATGAGCGAAATATAGTCATTCGCACCCTGAGAATTATACTTTGAAGTGATTCAGGGTATGCGCTTACTGGTTACGAATATTGAGCGAGAATCATGTGATGATCGCCGCTTTTCTTTCGAGCCAGTAAGTGCTCCACGTTCGCTAACGAATACTCAGGGCATGCAGATAAACTGCTGGCTATATTTCTTTCGAAGAGCGTGGAATGCATACCAATCCCCGATGAAAAGGAGTTGGTGATGACTACGACTAATCAATTTGCTGCACATGTTGGTCTGGACTGGGCAGATAAAAAACACGATGTCTGTGTTCAGTTTAAAAACGGCGAACGCGTATTCCATGTGATTGAACATACAGCAGAAGCGCTTGATGTCTGGCTTACCGAGTTACACCAGAAGGTAGAAGGCAGGATCGCTATCGCCGTTGAGCTGAAGAAAGATCCCATGGTGTATGCTCTTCAGAAATATCCGTTTATCACCATTTTCCCTGTCCACGCTTTGTCCCTGGCTAGTTACCGGCAAGCCTTCTCGCCCAGCGGCGCTAAAGATGACCCGCAGGATGCCGAGCTGGCATTAGAGTTAATGCTACGCTATCCCCAAAAGATAAAAGCCATTGAACCCGACAATGCGGATATCCGGTTGCTTCAGCAACTGGTTGAGCAACGTCGTCAGTTGGTTGAAGATAAACGACGCTTTGTGAACCGGATAATCAACACGCTTAAACAGTATTATCCTCAACCCCTGGAGTGGTTCTCACATCGGGGTAGCTTACTGTTGTGTGAACTGATTATACGGTGGCCCAGTCTGCAACAATTGAAACGTGCCAGGCGCGACACGATCCGCAACTTTCTGAATGCTAAAGGTGGCCGCGCAATGGCCCTTACCGAGCAACGAGTGGCGAGTATTGATAACGCGATCCCATTGACTACAGACCCGAGTGTTATAGAGGCTAATGCTTTAATGGCAACAGCACTGGCGACACAAATTAAAGTCGTGAGTGAAATCATCAAAACCTATGACGAACGAATCGAAACGTTGTTTGACACATTGCCAGATGCGGGGCTGTTCAAATCACTTCCGGGTATGGGGCCGTGTATGGGCCCACGGATGCTTGCTGCACTTGGTGATAACCGTGACCGTTTTAGCAGTGCTGAAGAAATTCAAAACTATGCAGGTATTGCACCGGTGACAGAACGAAGTGGCCAGAAATCCTGGGTACACTGGCGTTGGCAATGTGCAAAGCTCGTCCGACAGACATTCGTGGAATGGGCTGCGAAGACGATTAACTCATCATACTGGGCCAGACTTTATTACCAGGGCCAGCGAGAAAAAGGGAAATCGCATCAATCAGCTATCCGGGCCCTGGCGTTTAAATGGATAAGGATCATTTACCGCTGCTGGAAGACCAGAACCTGCTACGACGAAGCAAAATATTTGTTGGCACTCGAAGCGCGACACTCACCTTTACTTAGGCCATAAAAAGCTTGTTGAATGTCTCAGGGCGTGAAGCGGAAGTTCAATGCAGCTAAATCTGCAATAACATGCCATTGCATTAGGCGATTGCGCGCTTCAGCAGGATATCGATCCCCAGCGCCTTACGCATAACTACCGTGTCGAAGTTCCCGCCGTTGTGCCATACGGACATGACATCCGGGTTATCCAGGCTGGTTTATAAATCGTCCGGCAAAGTTTCCCCGGTGGTCAAATCCCAAATCTTAATTGGCCGTCTTCCAGCGCACAGGCGTGACCCGCCCCCAGTATTCAATACAACCATCAGTTAGTAATATCTCTTTTCTGACCCTGACCCCGAACATGATCCAGTCGTAATCAGGAATAACCGGCCATCATGCTGGCTACATATTCTGCCAACCGGCAGACTTCTCAGTGAATTCGGATGGCGTTATCCAGCCCAGTGCAGAATGGAGACGCCTCTGATTATAGTGTATGCGCCAAGCCTCGATTTTGCACCGTGCATCCTCCAGAGACTTGAACCAGTTCTCGTTCAGACATTCCTGTCGCAGCCTGTCATTGAATGACTCCACTGTGGCATTGTCCATCGGTGTTCCCGGCCGGGAAAATCTACGACGCCCGTCAAATAAGGCGTCAGAGACAAAGTCCATGCCCCAGACATGATTCGGATACAGCCCCTGCTCGCTGTAGAGTCGGTAAATGCGTTTATGATTATCCCGCCTGAGCGTCACGTGAACCTTGCTGTAGGCATAGTGACCCCGGGTTTCGGAGATCTCCCTGATACGCAGGCGCAGCGCACTGTCGTCTGCTTCTACAGAACGGTAGCGGAAAGAGCTGCGGCTGACCCGTAGCGCAAAACAGACCTGCCTCTCACTGGCTCCGTAGCGTGTTTGCAGGTCCCGGCCCAATTCATGCAGACGCGCCAGCGTCAGTTCTTTTTTGCCAGCACATCCTGCAGCATGGCCTTGTCGAGGCTCAGATCGGCAACCAACTTCTTCAACCTGAGACTCTCTTCCTCATGCTGCTGCATGTGTTTCAGCTCCGAGGGAGAAATCCCGCCGTATTTCTTGCGCCAAGGTTTCGTCAGCTGAGGCCCGCTAAAGTGGGAAGGTCAAAAAAATAACCTTGACGGACAATAATTTTCGATATTCAAACTGCCCCCTTTATGATCGAGCTGGAAGGGAAACGGTTCAACAGCGACGTGATAGTGACAATACCGGGCAGTTATTTACGATTTCATCCAGGGCATATAACAGTCTGGGAGAGATGTATTCCGACCCCCGTGCCGACTGGGAGAGGTCTGCCGCGGCGCAGTTCCATATTGGTATGAACGTGTCCCGGGACGCGTGGGGGACGCCAGTGAAACGGCGTTCGCGGACGGTACCCGGAGCCGTCAGAATACCTGTCCGGTAACGCTGAGTCGTACCGTCTATATGACCGGAAATGCCGCCAACACCCTCGCCCGCAGGCGAGGGTCAGGCGCTGACGTGACGCTCTCTGGCGACCGTCAGCGCCAGCAGGATAAGCAGCGCGCCGCCCACCTGCGACAGCGTCATCACTTCGCCATACCATAGCGCCGAGAAAATGGCCGCCCACACTGGCTCCATCAGCATGATGAGCCCTCCGTTGGGCGTATAGGCTAGCCGCTGCGCATAGTTTTGCAAAAAGAATCGCAGGCAGGTGGGAATGAGAATGCTGAGCGCAAGCCATGTCCAACCAGCCGCGTTGAGCTCGCCAGGCCACGGCTCCAGCCACAGGCTCACCGGCAACGCCAGCAGGCCAACCGCGATCATCTGCATGGCGGCGAATAGCACCACCGGCTGGTCGATGGCGAAGCGGTTATTCAGGCTGAAGTAAAAGGCGAAAATCGCCGCCGCACCAAAAAACCAGAACTGGCCCGCCTCGAACCGCCACTGGAGAAAGCTGTTGCCCACCAACAGCGCAATGCCGGGTAGGGCGAGCAGCATGGCGAGCCCGATGCGCTTCGACAGCGCCTGGCGGAACAGCAGCCATCCTGCGAACGGCACCAACAGCGGCCCGAGGCAGGTGAGAAACGCGCCAACGCCCAGCGCGGTGGTAAGATGCAGCGCCACAATCCAGCACATCATCGAGCCGCAAATCAGGCTGCCGATGGCGAAGGCGGGCCACAGGCTGCGCCGCCATTCGCGTCGGTCGGCTGCGGGCACCGCCAGGCCTAGCAGCAGACCGCCCGCCAGAAAGCGCACGGCGATAAAAAAGACCGGAGGCAGCGCGCCAAGTGCCTCTTTAGAGAAGATCCAGCCTGCCCCGGCACAGAGCGTTACCAGCAACAGCAGGCTCTCGCTTTTGCGTGCAGGCAGCATGGCCGCGCCGCTTCGCGCTATCATGCGAGCGCGTCGCGCAGGAACGTAATGCTCTGGCGCATCGGCTCTAGCGGCTCCTGCCAGTAGCGCCCACCGGCTATCTCAAGCGACAGCAGACCGTTATAGCCGCCTTCACGAAGGGCGCTGAGGTAGCTTTTCAGCGGCAGGTTGCCGTCGCCGAGCGCCAGATGGCCCGCAGGGGTTCCGTCGATAAAATGGCAGTGGCGCAGCTTTGGCCCAAAGGCTTTGAGGTAATCGGTCACGCTGTCGCCGCCCACCGCCATGCCGACGATATCCAGCGCCGCGTCGAGCGCAGGCGAACTGACTTCGTTAACCAGAGACGCCAGCTCATGCACGGTGCTGGCGAGGTTGCTTTCGCGCGGCTGCAACACTTCCAGCACCAGCGTCACGCCACGGCTTTCCGCGAGGTGCGCCAGTTGCGCCAGGGCGTCCACCGCGCGGCTGCGCGCCTCCGCGGGCTTATCCTCTTCATAACCCCAGCCTGGCGTCATAAACAGTAGAGGCGACTCAAGGCTTTCGCATATCTCCAGGCTGCGGCGGAAATAGTTAATGCTGTACTCCCGCTGCAGCGGGTTTTCGGCGGCGATATTAACCGGGTAGACACACTGCTCCGGCGTGAAACAGGCGAGCTTAAGCTCGCGCTCCGCCAGCTCCCGCCTGAGCGCCTGCAGGTCCGCTTCCTGCACGGTGTCGATATGCAGGTGTGGCGCAACGCCCCATAGTTCAAACCACTGCACGCCGAGCGCGGCGACATCGTCCAGGCAGTGGTTCAGCCGATAGTGCGAATAGGTAAAGTTGGTGGCGCAGATATGGCTGGCGTTAAGCATCATTATTCCTCGCTGATGGGGTTGAGTACACGTTGTAAAAACTCGCGGGTGCGCGGGTGGGAAGGGTTGGTAAGCACCTGGCGCGCCGGGCCTTCTTCGGTCACCACACCGCCGTCGATAAACACCACGCGGTCGGCCACTTCGCGGGCGAAGGCGATTTCGTGGGTCACCACCACCATCGTCCTGCCCTGATTCGCCAGCTCGCGCATCACTTTCAGCACGTCGCCCACCAGCTCCGGGTCAAGCGCCGAGGTGGGTTCGTCGAACAAAATGGCTCGCGGGCGCATCGCGAGCGCGCGGGCTATCGCCACGCGTTGCTGCTGGCCGCCGGAAAGATCCTGCGGGTATGAATGCGCCTTGTGGTCCATCCCCACCTGTTTAAGCAGCTCCATGCCATATTCCCGCGCGGGGCCGGGGCGCTCGCCTTTGACGTAAATCGGCCCTTCGGTGACGTTCTCCAGCACCGTGCGGTGCGGGAAGAGGTTAAAGCGCTGGAAGACCATCGCCACCTCGCCGCGCACCTGACTTAGCGCGCGCTCGCTGCCGTCCACCTGCACGCCGTCGAAAATAATCTCGCCGCTCTGGTAGTTCTCAAGCCCATTGATGCAGCGCAACAGGGTCGACTTGCCGGAGCCTGAAGGGCCGATGATGCAAACCACCTCCTGGCGGTTGATGGTCAGGTTGATGCCGTTCAGCACGTGTACCGCGCCGTAACTTTTATGGACATTGCGATATTCAATCATCAGTGGCTCCGACGCTTGTTCATGGCGTGTTCCACCCGGCGGCACAGCCACATCAGCGGCCAGCACATTACCAGATAGAGCAGGGCGACCAGCGTGAAAACGGTGGTGTTCTGAAATGTCGCCGAGGCGAGCAGCTTCCCTTGCAGGGAAAGTTCCGCCACGGTGATGGTGGAGGCGAGCGAACTGTCCTTGAGCATCATCACCATGGTGTTGCCGTATGAAGGCCAGATAATCTTGATGGCCTGCGGCAGGATAACGCGGCGCATCATCAGGCGCTTAGACATGCCAAGCGTCTGCGCCGCCTCGATCTGCCCCTTGTCGATAGCCTGAATGCCGGCGCGAAAATCCTCCGCCTGGTAAACTGAATAGGCGATGCCGAGGCCGATAATGGCGGCAGTCAGCGCCGACATTTCGATACCGATATCGGGCAGTACAAAGTAGATATAGAAAAGCTGAACCAGCATCGGGATGCCGCGCAGCACGTTAACCACCGCACCGCTCACCAGGCGCAGCGGACGGTGGGCCGATAGACGCATCAGCGCCCACGTCAGCCCGAGCAGGGTCGAGAGGATAAGCGAACAAAAGGTAACCAGTACCGTGTATTTCACCCCCTCCACCAGGATGGGGAGGGCGGTGGCGCTGAAGGTAAAAAAGTCGTTCATCGCAGTTCCTGTCACGGGGTATCAGGGGCTACGCCCCCTTGTTTTAATTAAGCTTCCACTTTTCCAGCAGCGCCGTAATCTCGCCGTTGCTCTGCATGGTGGCGATAGCTTCGTTAAGCTTCGCCAGCTGCTGCTCTTCGTCCTTACGCACGCCAAGCCCGAGCGAGCCTGGCAGTACCGGCTTGTAGCTCTTCACCAGCCGCACGTTGGGATATTCGCCAAGCGAGAGGTAATAGGCCATGGAAGGGGTATCGCCAAAGCCCGCTTTGATGCGCCCGGCGTTAACGTCTTTCATGATGCCGGTGAGGGTGTCGTAAGCTTTCACATCCTTGAAGATGTTGGCCTGCTTAAGAGGCTCGATAAAAATCGTGCCCATCTGCGCGCCCACTACCGCGCCAGGCAACTCTTTAAAGGAGGTGTAGTCTTTAGTGTCCTCTTTACGCACGATCATCCCTTCGCCGTAGCTATACACAGGCGTGGTGAAATCGATCACTTTCTTGCGCGGCTCGGTGATATACATGCCGGTGGCGATAAGGTCTATCTTGCCGGTGCGCAGCGCCGGAATAAGCGCTGAGAAATCCATCGCTTTAAACTCCACCTCATAACCCGCGTGCTTTGCGGCCTGGCGGGCGATATCCAGCATAAAGCCGTCCAGCTCATGGGTTTTCGGGTTCAGAAAGGAGATGGGAATGCCGTTGGCTTCGGTGCCGACCACCAGCTTTTCGGCGGCCCCGGCGGGTAAGGCAAGCGAGATTGCGGCCAGCAGCGCTACTGAACAGGCTAAGGTTTTCATCTTCATGTCTTGCTCCACGTAAAAAAGGTTGGATTGCAGCCCGCCTGCGGCGGTGCGTTATAGCATTGCGACTACGGTTGTTGTTTTGCCTCCTGCGGTAGCGGCGTTAGCGGCACGCCGCTGCCGAATGCACCGAGGCGTTCGCAAACCCTCGCCGAGGCAAGGGCCGCATCGTTCGCTGCGTCGGCAAGCGTTGATCCCTGACCAAGCTTCACCAGCAGTGTGGCGATAAATGCATCCCCCGCGCCGAGGCTGTCGACAATCTGCGTCGGCAGCGCGGGCTGGCGGTGGCGTTTGCCCCGGTGGCTGATAATCGCGCCGTCCGCGCCCTGCGTGACCAGCACGGTGGCGACACCCGCCGCGTGCGCGTTGGCGATCAGCGTTTCAATCGCCTGCGGCGCGCTGCCACTGCGCGAAAAGGTGGCGACCTGCACCCAGCGCAGTAGCGGCTCGGCCCAGGCGTCGTCGCGCGAGCCGAAGTCGAACGAGAGCGGCGCGCAGGCGGCAAGCTGGGGAAGCTGTGCTTCCAGCCCGCTGTAATCGCTGGTGTGCAGCAGGTCGAAGTCCGCAAGCCACGCCAGGTCCGCCTCGCTCAGCCGCAGCTGGTAAGGCGGCGGCACGGAACCGACGAAAAAGCGGTTGCCGTCGGCGTCGATATCGATTTGCGAAAGCGCGTTAAAGCTTTCGTTGATCCGCACGCGACTGATGTCTACTCCTTCAGCGCAAAGCGCGTGGCGAATCACGCCCGCCGGAATATCGTTGCCGGTGATGCCGAGGTAGGCGGCCTGCGCCCCGGCCTGGCGGCCAAAAACCGCAAAGTTAAGCGCGTTGCCGCCCGCGAACATCAGGTCGCAGTGCAGGTAGCGGTCAATCACGTTGTCACCCACTCCACAAATTCGCATAGTTATCAATATTCCACTTTGTACATGTAACGGCGGTCATCGAGAGAGTGGCCGGTGTGATGCTCCAGGTGATCTGCAAGACGCGTGCCCATCAGGCCCAGCGCGATGGCGGCAAAGCGTGCTTTCACTTCTGGCGCTGCGCCCGGCAGGCTAAAGCCAGCGGCGTCAAACACATGGACGTTTTCGGTATAGCGGCGGGCAAAGTCGATGGCTCGCTGCGTCATGGCGCGACTGTCGTCATCGGCGTGGAACACCACCAGGTGTGCGCCCGGCAAAATCATCTCAAATGGGCCGTGGCAGAAATCACCCGCCAGCACCGGGGTGGCGTTGCGCCACTGCATCTCCATCAGATAACAGTAGGAAAGCGTGTAGGCCGCGCCGTAGTTAGCGCCAGCGGCGGTCACGTAAATATCGCCGCCCTGAGCGATGGATTTCGCAATGGCGTCGCCGACGGCTTCTTGTTTATCGAGGTACTGTTGCAGCGCCGCAGGCAGGGCGGGCAGGGCGTCGCGCCAGGCGCTGACGTCTAGGTTATCCACGTGCTCCAGCAGTTCAATCACCAGTTGCAGCAGCAGAAGCTGTTTGCCCGGCGTCACGGTACGCGGGCTGTAGTAAACCAGCGCGGTGTCGGCGGTATTGGCGAGCGGCGTGTTCAGCTCCTGGCTTAGCGAGACCACATACGCGTCGTAAGATTTCGCAAAGAGCGCCGCCTGCGCCGTTTCCGGCGTGGCGCCGGAGTGCGATGAGAGGATCACCAGCGACGACGCTCCCAGACGGGCAGGGGGCTGCGCCATAAACTCCGCCGCGTTCAGGTTCCACGCCTGTAGCTTTTTGCTGTGGCGGCAGAGCAGGGCGTGGGCATGCACGGAAGAAGAGAACGAGCCGCCGCAGCCGACGAAATAGATATCTTTCAGCGGGCGGGAGGCGGCGGCCTCTGCGATGCCAGCGATGGCGTTTTTCTGTCCCAGCACTTTCTCAAGTATCGGGATGAAGTCCGCTTCCAGCGGGCGCAGCGGCAGTGAAACTGTGGTGTTTTGCGTCATGTTGGTTTACCTGTCCGTCTCGGTTGTAATGGATGTGATAACGTTATCAGTTCATCTGCAAAATAAACCCGTGATTTGCAGCAGCGGGTGGATTATCCTAAAATGAGAGAACGTTATCACACGGTGAATAATTCGCCGGTGTTAAAAAATTGTCAATGATCTTTTTCTTATGATTTTGCCGGAAATCGATAACCTCCGGGAACTGAAAAGCGGAGCAGACAAAACTTCTTATGAACAAAAAAAATAACCGAATCACCGTGAAAGACGTGGCGCGCAAGGCGGGGGTTTCCACCGCGGCGGCTGGCCGGGCGCTGGGAGGTTACGGATATGTCAGCGAGGAGCTGCGTGAAAAAATCATACGCGCTGCTGAAGAGCTGGGCTATGTGGCAAACCAGGTAGCGCGGGCGATGATCACCGGCAAAAGCCAGACCATCGGCGTGGTGGGCGCTGACATCAGCAACCCTTTTTTCGCCGAGGCGTTGCGCGGCATCAGCGATATCGCCCGTCGCCACGAGTTCGGCGTGCTTATCACCAGCAGCGACGAAGACGTGCCGCGCGAGCAGGAGGCGGTGCGCATTCTGCTGGAGAAACAGGTGGACGGGCTTATCGTCTCGCCTGCTGATATAAACAATTGCCACCACCTAGACCAGGCTATCGCCCAAGGTATTCCGGTGGTGCTGCTCGACCGTAAGCTGCCGACGCTGGCCGCCGACGCGGTGCTTATCGACAACGTACATGCCAGCCGCGAAGCTACGCGCTACCTGCTAAGCTGCGGCCATCGTCGCATCGCCATCATCACTGAGTTAAGCTCGGACTACGATACGCAACTGGCGCTGGAGCCGGAGAAGTTTTCGACGATCAACGCCGACCGGCTTAACTCAAGCGGCGCGCGCCTGCTCGGCTACCTGCTAGCGCACCATGAAGCGGGCGTGGCGGTGGAGAAAACCTTAATCCGCCGCACTGGCAAATATTGCGCCCAGCACGCGTTTGAAGAGACACTGGCTGTGCTGGACGCCGCCGCGCCCACGGCAGTTTTCGCGGTGGATAACGTCATGACCCAGGGCGCCTGGCGCGCGGTGCGTGAGCGCGGCATCGCTGTGCCGCAAAAGCTCTCTTTCTTCGCCTTCGACGAACTCGACTGGCTGACGCTCACCACCCCGCGCATTTCCACCGTTGCGCAGCCGATTCACCATATGGGCGTACATGCAGCCGAGCTGCTTTTCAGGCGCATACGTGAGACAGATTTACCTGTCTCGTGGCAAACGTATCAGGTGGAGATGAAGCTGCGCGAGTCGGTGGCGACGATCGCGGAGAACGTGAAAGGATAACGTTCTCCGACACGCTTAGCTCCGGTGCGTGTTCACTACCTGGCCGATGTGTTCACCTTCCAGCGCGTGTGCCGGGTCGCGAAGAGGTCGGTGTTGAAGGACGTATAACTGCGCAGGAGTCGTTATCGGGGTTTGAGGGGCAATCGTGTAAAAACCACGCTAAGGAGATAATTCATTCTTTTTTAAACGCATAGTTTTTCTGTATTCGCTGAGTGTGAGGCTTTTAATACGGCGAAAGGAATAGGATAGCGTTGCATCGACCTGTTGAGCTCACAGCACGAAGCGGACTGTTAACTTTGAAATCCACCGCAATTATCGTGCACCCAATGCCAGCGGGCAGACAGGCCTCCCTATGCCAAGGCTCTTTTTGTTGGTATGTTTCTGGATAGGGAAAACCGCTGCGGAGAAACCAATGGACCTGCCTGCTCTGGAAGAATTACTGACTCGCCTCAAATCACTGCCTGTTGCTGAAAAAAGTGAGACCAATATATTTTCGGTTGGTGCCCGTGGACACTATGAAAACCCTGTCAGCGATTTACTCGCTTTCTTTATTGATCCGGATGCGCCCCATGGACTGAATACACTGGTTATTGGGGCCCTTCTGGAATTCCTGCCAGCCCATGTTGATGCATCACTTCTCTCTCCACCAGCCCGTGAGGTTATGACCCAGAAAGGAACTCGAATCGATTTGCTACTTGAGTCGAAAGAATGGGCCATGGTGTTGGAGAATAAAATCTGGCACCAATTGAACAATCCTTTCAATGATTACAGTGGGTATCTGGAGCAAAAACATCCAGATAAGAAACCGTTCCTGGTGGTTCTGTCGCCGGAAGGACTGGCTCCAGCCGGTTGGACAGGAATAAGCTACAGTATGTTTATTTCTGTTCTGTCGCCCAGGCTCGGCATGGCATGTATTTCTTCCCCGCTCAATAAATGGCAGGTTTTGCTGCGCGAATTCATTCTACATCTGGAGACACTGATGGGTAAAAATACGATTGCAGCAGAGACAGAAACCTTCGTTCTCGAAAATTTGCGTAATATTCAGGAAGCGGTGTTACTGAAAAATGCTGTGGTGAAATCACTTCAGGAGGAAGGCCTACGGTTTCTGACAGAGCACTTTTCTGATCGTGGTTATGAGGTCACAACGGCACTTAATCATTGGGAAGGTTATCCGGCACTGCGCTTCGGATTGTCGCACTGGGTGAGTGAATCTGATGTGGTACTTTTTCTAGACAAAACACCTGGAAGACAGTTTGAAGTACGAACGTACATCTGTAGTCTGACGACTCCTGCATTGCAGCATCAAGCAAGAAAGATGTTGATACCTGCACTTTATGACGACTGCTGGCCTGAGAGAAGCGGAAGTGTGTTTACCTTCGTTTCTCGGCTGTCACAGAAGCATGAGGAAAAACATCTGATGTTCCAGAGTGTGGCGAAAGCGTTAGAGCAGTTGAACGAATTTGAACTGCGCCATGAGAGATAGCGGCCATTTTTACTTGATGTAGCCCCCTGAAACACCAGACAGTAGCTGTATCTCCAGATAAGAGATAGGCTTGAATATATGTCTAACACTAACGCCAATTTTGAGATGAACGGGATCCTGTTAGGTGGAGTTGCCCCCGCTAAATCGGACACGGTTAATTTATAGCTAGTAATGTGCTTCTGTATTCTCTCGGTGACTGCATTTTCAGTCCTTTATGGGGATGCCAGTTATTATAGTCTTCCATCCATTCTGTCAGTTTTTCCATTACGGTCACCGCATCCGGCAGGTCATTCACATACACGTAGGTAAGCGTACAGCGTGAACCGTCTGGTCATAATCTGAAGCATCCGACAAAGTGGTGTCCACCAAATAAGTAGTGGGAACCAAAGTGTCAGATATGCAGAAAAATATGACTCCCGGCAGGCGTAAAGGCTGCCCTAATTATTCTCCTGAGTTTAAACAGCAACTCGTTGCTGATGTAGCCCCCTGAAACACCGGACAGTAGCTGTATCTCCAGATAAGAGATAGGCTTGAATATATGTCTAACACTAACGCCAATTTTGAGATGACCGGGATCCTGTTAGGGCAAGAAGTCCGTAAACGTAAAACTCCTCAGGAGAAGATCGCCATTATCCAGCAGACGATGGAGCCGGGTATGAATGTCTCCCATGTCGCCCGCCTGCATGGTATCCAGCCCAGCCTGCTGTTTAAGTGGAAGAAGCAATATCAGGAAGGCAGCCTCACCGCCGTTGCGGCTGGAGAGGACGTCGTTCCTGCTTCTGAGCTTACTGCTGCTCTGAAGCAGGTCCGGGAGCTTCAGCGCCTTCTGGGCAAGAAGACGATGGAAGTTGAGATCCTGAAAGAAGCCGTGGAGTACGGTCAGTCGCGAAAATGGATAGCGCACGCGCCCTTGTTGCCAAAGGACGGGGAATAGCCCTGGTCAGCCGGACCATGGGCGTGTCGCGTGCGCAACTGTCACTGCGGATTAACCGTTCTGCCGACTGGCAGGACAGGCGCTGTAACCGGCGTAATGAAGAAGCAGACGCAGAAATACTGTCGGCTATCCTCAACATTATCAGCGATATGCCGAGTTATGGTTATCGACGCGTGTGGGGCATCCTGCGCAAGCAACGTCGCACAGAGGGACAGCCACCTGTGAATGCCAAACGGCTTTACAGGATAATGAGCGAGCATAACCTGTTGTTGTTGCATCACAAACCAGAGCGACCGAAGCGTGAACATAAGGGCAAGATAGCGGTGGCAGAAAGCGATATGCGCTGGTGTTCAGATGGCTTCGAGTTCGGCTGCGACAACGGCGAAAAACTGCGGGTAACGTTCGCGCTGGACTGCTGCGACCGTGAGGCCACAGACTGGGCAGCAAGCACGGGAGGCTATGACAGTTCGACCGTGCAGGATGTGATGCTGAGGTCGGTGGAAAAGCGCTTCGGCGACAGGTTGCCCGACACAGCGGTGCAGTGGCTGACGGATAACGGTTCAGCGTATACCGCGTATGAAACGCGGAGGTTCGCGAGAGAGCTGAATCTGGAGCCCTGCACAACAGCGGTGAGCAGCCCGCAGAGTAATGGCATGGCCGAACGGTTCGTGAAAACGATGAAAGAAGACTATATCGCGTTCATGCCAAAACCGGATGTGAGAACAGCACTGCGAAACCTTGCAGTAGCGTTCACGCATTACAATGAAAACCACCCGCACAGCGCGCTGGGATATCACTCCCCGAGGGAATACCGGCGGCAGCGGACATCGTTAACTTAAGATACAAAAGCTGTCCGGAGATGGAGGGTCAAGATCAAAAGTTTTTTCTCCCTTTGATGAGAAACATGAGACGAAATAGGGCCTGTGCGTGGTGATATCTAGTTGAGTCGTCACACTGAAAAACAGGCTTGACCTGCTCACCGTTGAGTAACAGACCACAAATTAAGTTGACTCTCAACTGTTGTGACAACGACTGTGATTTCCTCTTCTCGCTTAGAGCGGACCAGCCTACCCCAACTCTGGCTGCTATGTGTCAGATATAGTCATTCGAACCCTGAGAGTTACACTTTGAAGTGATTCAGGTTATGCGCGGCCCCCTGCAGCGAATCCAGAAAATGATAGATATAAGGTTCAATCATTTACTTTATTAATGCTTCTCGCTGAACGTTGCCTCATAGCGCCCGGTGGATACCTGTTTCTTCTGCCAACTCTCTTGCAGCAGCACAGGAAAGTGTTTCACCATATTCAAGCCCACCGGCAGGCAAGCTATAGCACCCGTCCATCCAACCGGTATTAGCTCGTCGCAGCATGCAGATTTCATTTCCCCTGAGAACTAAAACGAAAACTGCGATAGAAAGGTTATATCTTTCCCTGCTCATGATTTGGTTCCTGTTAATCAATATAACTGTATTTATATGGGGCTTCCCTTGTTGTGGTGGCTGAAGGCATGATAATGGCGTATTAAATCGCCAGAGGTCACCACCATGGACGAAAAGTCCCTCTATGCACATATCCTCAACTTGTCAGCTCCGTGGCGGTAAAGTCTCTTTCTCTCGATGAAAATGCCGCTTCTGTTACCGTTACTGTCGGGATCGCTGAAAATACTCAGTTAACCTGTCCAGCCTGCGGGAAATCCTGCCCCGTTCACGATCACCGGCATCGTAAATGGCGCCACCTCGATATCTGCCAGTTCTCCACAATAGTTGAAGCCAGTGTGCCCCGTGTTATGTGTCCGAAGCATGGATGTCAGACTTTGCCTGTTCCGTGGGCGGAGCCCGGCAGCCGGTATACGCTGCTGTTCGAATCATTCGTGCTTTGATGGCTGAAAATCAGAACTGTTGATGCAGTCAGGAAACAACTCAAACTGAGCTGGAATGCCGTTGACGGCATTATGACCCGCGCGGTTAAACGAGGTCTTGCACGGATAAAAAAGCCGTTAGCAGCCCGGCATATGAATGTGGACGAGGTCGCTTTTAAAAAAGGACATCGTTATATAACGGTAATCTCCGATCGTGACGGGCAGGCGCTGGCTTTAACGGATGATCGAGGTAAGGAAAGTCTTGCCGGTTACCTCATAACCCTGATTGACGGACAGCTGCAGGCCATTAAAACGCTCTCAATGGACATGAATGCGGGCTATATAAGAGCCGCGCGCATCCACTTACCGTGTGCAGTTGATAAAATCGCCTTTGACCGCTTCCACGTAGCGAAACAGCTGGGTGAGGTGATGGATAAAACCCGCCAGAATGAACATCCCCGTCTTCCGGTTGAAAGCCGCCGTCAAGCCAAAGGTACCCGCTTCCTGTGGCAGTACAGCGGCAAATGGATGACTGAGTCCCGGCAGGAAAAGCTGATGTGGCTGCGGGAACAGATGCAGCAGACAAGCAAGTGCTGGACACTGAAAGAGCTGGCCAAAAATATCTGGGATCGCCCCTGGAGCACAGAACGCAGGAATGACTGGTTGCAGTGGATATCGCTGGCGTCTGAATGTGATGTGCCGATGATGAAAAACGCAGCGAAAACCAT
>OIEJ01000100.1_pt1 | contig 67754 bp, 49 predicted proteins | sample 1581791 | NCBI WGS metagenome assembly OIEJ01 (sample SAMN03281019, study PRJEB24777) | human gut metagenome | isolation source: fecal sample PR141 from 1 month old male Chinese infant, vaginal delivered... | place: Singapore | collected 2005-11-08 | reverse complement strand
ATGTCCGAATCTGCGGAATCGGACATCCAGGGTGCATACGTTGGCGCTCCGTGTAAACTCATATGCGTTAGGAAGGCGGCAACCGCGGCCCGGCTCGTTGTTGCACGGCCTATGGGCGGAACAACGCTGTCCGCGGAAGGCCAGTACAGGGGAGCGCAATGGAATCGCAAGAACAATCGCCGGGAGACGTGGTGACTGCGGGTGAGGACTCGCATCCCATCACGCAGGCAATCGACACTGTTGAGGTGACGCATGCTGGTGCAACCACGCCCTCCGCTAACACCATGGATCCGCCTACGATTCCCCTGGCACCGATGAAACGTATGCAGGCGCGGTTCAATCCGCTCGCCGACGGACTGATGTATGTTGTGGTGTTCGTCGGTGGATTTGTTGGAGTCGGCTGTCGGCATGCGTTGGATATGCTCCTGCCGTCGGTCAGCGGGACGCCATTCGTTGTGGGCACGTTTGTGTCGAATATGGTCGCCTGCTTCCTGTTCGCGATGCTGACCGAATTCATGGCGACCGCTTCGTGGCTGCGTCGCCGGGTGCGGCAGGTTGTCAGCCGTGGTGTTGGGCTTGGCTTGCTCGGTGGGCTTTCGACGATGTCCGGCGTGATGCTGGAAACGATGGAAGGTCTGCACGAGCGGCATATCGCCAGTGCGCTTGGCTATCTTGCGGGAAATTTTGCAGGCGGTTTGCTCACTGCCGCCGCCGGCGTGGTTCTGATGCAGGCACTGCTGTCACGGAGTACTCGAAAGCGGGTTCAGGGTGCGTTTTCAGCTGTTTCCGTGTCCGATTCTGCCGAATCGGACACGCAGGGCGTACGCCATGTGAAAGTGGCCGACGTGGCGCGTTCTGCCGCGCAGGCCGCAATGGAAGCCGCGCAGGCGGCGCAGCAGGCCGCGCAGGCGGCCCAGCAGATTGCACAGACGGGACAGGTTCCGCGAGTCGAAACACCAACCGTGCCGCCGACCGCCAGCCAGACTATGCAGACGGGCCGCGTTCCGCAGATTCCTCCGCTGGCCGTTCCTCAGCTGGCACAGCCATCGCAGCCGTTGCTGCGCGAGCAGGATACTTCAGACTTGGGGCAGCTGCCCGAGCCGATTCAGCAGTCGCAGCCGATCCAGCAGCCGGCTAACCCGCTTCCGCCCAGCTTCGAGCCCAAACCGATCACTGCGGAGATTTCGCTTATCGCCGACCCGGCTACCGGGGAGGTGCGCTGATGATGTGGATGATCTGTCTGTTCGGCGGTCTTGGCGCCATGGCCCGTTACGTGCTCGACGTGTCAATTCAACGAGGCTGGAATCGCGAGAATCGGAGAACGAACCGCAACTTCCCGCTATCCACGCTCGTCATCAACGGCGTCGCCTCGCTATGCGCGGGCATCGCCATGATGTCCTACTATTCGCAATCGGTGGATATGGACACGGTCATGATGTTCGTTGTCGGATTTCTCGGTGGTTTCTCAACATTCTCCACGGCGCTCAACGAAGTGGTTTCATTGATTCGCCAGCGTCGTTTTACGCTGGCTCTGGGCTATGGAATAGCAACCGTCGCGGTGCCTCTCATTTGCGTGGCCACCGGTTTCGGCATTGCGCTGCTCGCCAATCCGGCGTAATTTTCACGTTACGCGGACGGTCGCTGAGTAACATGAAAGAAATCTGAGCGCAACCGCCATCAAGGCCGCCAGCCCGGATGCGACGCTGGTGATTGCATTCGACCAGACCAAGCCGCTGCTGAAGGATGGCAAGGATATCCAGTACCAGGGCCAGACCGGTATCGGACCGTTCAATAAGAACAATGATCCGAGCTCCGCGAACATCGGCGTCTACGCCTTCGACAAAGACAACAAGCCGGTCTTTGACCACACCCAGTCCGGCGACGTGCCGACCGACTGATCGCAATGTAGGTCATCATCAATACAAGAAGACGGCGCAAAGTGAGTGTGGATATCGCAAGCTTTGCGCCGTTTCTTTTGTTGTGCTGTGCTGCCGTTTCCGTGTCGTGGGCAGCATATGAAAATCAATATTGAAAATCAAGTAAAGGGGTAACCCCGTTAAGCGATATACACGCCGGACTGTCGAACAGGTTCGAGAGAATGTAAATGAATGTAATATCTCGCGAGAAGCGCACGGAAAGCGCGCGGCAAGCACGTGAGAATACAACGATGGAACAGTGATAACGGGGAAGGTGCGATCATGGTCGGCATGCGCGATGTGGCGAAGAATGCCGGGGTGTCTCTGAGCACCGTCTCGCTGGTGGTGAACGGCAACGGGTATGTATCCAACGACATGCGCGACCGCGTGCGTAAGGCCATGCAGGCCCTCAATTATGTGCCGAACGAGCTTGCCCGCAACCTGTACCACGATCGCACGAATCTGGTCGGCGTCATCGTGCCCACCATTCGTCACCCGTTCTTTGCAACGTTTACCGCGCACCTGCAGCATGCGCTCGCCGCGCAGGGGCTGCGCACCATGCTGTGCTCCACCACCGACGAGACGGACGGCGAAATCCAATACGTCGATATGCTGCGCAGGCACATGATGGACGGCATCGTCATGTGCGCTCACACCTCGCATCCCGGCGATTATTGGACGTCCATCCACCGCCCGATCGTCGCGTTCGATCGCGTGCTTGGGGAAGGTATTTCGTCGATCGGATCTGACCACGAGCAGGGTGGGCGACTGATTGCGCAGATGCTGATTCGCAATGGCGCGCGCCATGTGGTGATGATTGGCGGTCCGCGCGATCAGTTCTTCGATCTGGCGGTCCGCGGCGAAGTCGAGGAGGGGTCGTTCGATTTGGGAAAGACCACGTTCCCGACGGTGCGCTACTACCTCACGTTGGAACAGGAATTGACCTCCGCGGGCGTGAAGTATGAGTATATCGAGGCCGGTGAGGTGATGGATTTCGCCGGCTATCATCGTGCGGTCAGCCGTGCGCTTGATGGGGTGGCGACCGACGGCGTCGATGCCGTGGTCAGCTCCGATATTGGCGCGGCGTTCTGCGTGCGTGAGGCGTTGAGCCGCGGAATTTCCATTCCCGACGAGCTGCAGGTCGTCGCCTATGATGGTACGTATTTGACCGATTTGGCCGGTATGAAGCTGACCGCGGTCGCACAGGATTTCTTGGCGATCGCGCAGTCGGCGGCCGACCATATGGTGCAGGCGATCGCCAATGAAGAGGCGGCTGCGGCCAACGCCTCGCGCAAGAACATCCCCAAGCCGTTCGAGCCGAACGTGCTTATTCCCATGACGCTGGTGCCAGGCGATACCACGCGTTGATGCTGCGCGTTGGAACGCTGGGTTGGGGTCGGACAGTCTGGGCTGCATAGAACACCGCATCAAACCGGTTCGACACGCGCATTCCGCTGTGTGACTGGACATTGACGCCCCTCTCGAGGTAATATCGAACCGGTTCGATACATACGTGAGTATGCAAATACGTAAACAACAAACAGGCAGACGCGCACACATTGCACCCGCACCCATGAACCAAGGGAGGTCCCATGAAAAACAAAGTGCAGCTCATCACCTACGCCGATCGCCTCGGCGACGGCACCCTCAGCTCGATGACCGACATCCTGCGCACCCGTTTCGACGGCGTGTATGACGGCGTGCATATCCTGCCGTTCTTCACTCCATTCGACGGCGCGGATGCAGGCTTCGACCCCATCGACCACACCAAGGTCGACCCGCGCCTCGGCGGCTGGGACGATGTCGCCGAACTTTCCAAGACCCACGGCATCATGGTCGACGCCATCGTCAACCACATGAGCTGGGAATCCAAGCAGTTCCAAGACGTGCTTGAAAAGGGCGAGGAATCCGAGTATTACCCGATGTTCCTGACCATGAGTTCCGTCTTTCCGAACGGCGCGACCGAAGAGGATCTGGCCGGCATCTACCGTCCGCGCCCGGGTCTGCCGTTCACCCACTACAAGTTCGCGGGCAAGACTCGCCTGGTCTGGGTCAGCTTCACCCCGCAGCAGGTCGATATCGACACGGATTCCGACAAAGGCTGGGAATACCTGATGTCGATTTTCGACCAGATGGCCGCATCCCACGTCAGCTACATTCGTCTTGACGCCGTCGGCTACGGTGCCAAGGAAGCCGGTACCAGCTGCTTCATGACGTCGAAAACGTTCAAGCTCATCTCCCGCCTGCGCGAGGAGGGCGTCAAGCGCGGCTTGGAAATCCTCATCGAAGTGCATTCCTACTACAAGAAGCAGGTCGAGATCGCGTCGAAGGTCGATCGCGTCTACGATTTCGCCCTTCCGCCGCTGCTGCTGCATTCGCTGAATACCGGTCATGTCGAGCCGGTCGCGCATTGGACCGACATCCGTCCGAACAATGCCGTCACTGTACTTGACACGCATGATGGCATCGGCGTGATCGACATCGGTTCCGATCAGCTGGACCGTTCGCTCAAGGGGCTTGTGCCGGATGAGGATGTCGACAATCTCGTCAACGCCATTCATGCGAACACTCACGGCGAATCGCAGGCCGCTACCGGTGCCGCCGCATCCAATCTTGACCTGTATCAGGTCAACAGCACCTACTATTCGGCGCTGGGATGCAACGATCAGCACTATATTGCGGCTCGCGCGGTGCAGTTCTTCCTGCCGGGCGTTCCGCAGGTCTACTATGTCGGCGCGCTTGCCGGCAAGAATGACATGGAGCTGCTGCGCAAGACCAACAATGGCCGCGATATCAATCGCCATTACTATTCCACGGCTGAGATCGACGAGAATCTGCAGCGTCCGGTGGTGAAGGCACTGAACGCGCTTGCCAAGTTCCGCAACGAGCTTGATGCGTTCGATGGCACCTTCTCGTACAGCGCCGACGGCGATACGTCCATCAGCTTCACGTGGGAGGGCACGACCACTCAGGCCACGCTCACGTTTGAGCCGGGCCGTGGTCTTGGTGTGGAGAACACCGCGTCCGTCGCCACGCTCGAATGGCGTGATGCCGCCGGTGAGCACCGCACGGACGATCTGATCGCCAATCCGCCGGTCGCGGCCTGATTCAGCCTCGCCTGATCCGGTCGCTGCCTGACCGCGCATAAATCCATAAATCTGTAATCGTCCTTCCTGTCACCTCTCCTTCAGGAAGGACGATTCGCATTTTCGTTTTTTCGAGAAATCGTCTTATCGGGAAAACAATTTTCCCGGGAATCAGCTGAAATCCCAGCAAAAACGGGTAAGGTGAGCTTATGTCAAAGATGTCAAAGCTTTTCGATCAAGACAACATGTTTTTCGCCATTATGGGCGTGCTGTTCGATCTGATTATTCTCAACGTGCTCACGCTGTTGTGCTGCCTGCCGGTCGTCACGGCCGGCGCATCGTTCACTGCGATGCACAGTGTGCTCTGGCGCATGGTCCGCCATGAGGAAACGTATGTGGCGCGCCAGTTTTTCGACTCGTTCAAGCGCAATCTCAAGCAGTCGCTGCTGCCGTGGCTTGCGTTCCTGCTGGCGGCGATTGTGCTGGTGGTCGACGGCATGCTCGCCCGTTCCATGGGGTCGATGCGCGGGCCGCTGATGGCGTGCGTCGCGTTCATGGGATTGGTGATTATTGCAATTGCGCAGTACTTCTTCCCGCTGCTTTCTCGCTATGAGAATCCGACTTCCGAAACGTTGAAGAATGCGACGAAACTTGCGCTCGGCTTTTTCCCGCGCACCTTGTGCATGCTGGTGATTTTGGCCGCGTTCGCCGTGCTGTATGCGCAGTTTTTCATATATATGATTCCGCTGCTGATTTTGATGGGCGTCACGTTGCCGCAATACTGTTGCGCGTGGATCTACAACTGGATTTTCCGCCGTATCGACGGTGAGATCGACGCCAAGGGGCGCAAGGTAGCGCAGTCCTGAAATTGTTTGCTCGTAAAGGCCGTTCCGCAGATTGCAAGTTCCGCGGAACGGCCTTTACGCGTTTTCGTCGCCTTGAGTGTCCGATTCTGGAGAATCGGACAACCGTGGGTCTGTTTTGGTGTTCCGGTTATCCGTTTCTGGTGAATCGGACAACCGGAACATGTTTTGAGGCGCTTGGATGTCCGATTCTTCAGAATCGGACACGCTGGGGGCAGGATTAGCAGGGGAGGATGGTAGCGCTGCGGGCTGGGACGTGCAGTTGGGTGCCGTCGAAGCGTGCGGGGTTGCCGATGCTCAGCAGTACTGTTTTCTCTGCTGGTTCTTGCGTTGGTTTCGCTGTTGGTTCTTGCGATATTTCCTGCGCTAAGCCGCCAGACAGCAGTTTCACATAGTCGCTCGGCAGTGTGCAGCTTGCGTCGGTGTTTGACGGATTGATGGCGACGACGATGCGCTCGCCACCTGCTTCGCGATTAATCTTGCTGCATGTTTCACAAGGTGTTTCACAGCTGGTTTCGTGTGCTGTTCCGCTGCGTTCGCCGTCAGTTGCGTCGCGTTCGGCTTCGCCGGCCTCGGAGCTTCTCGCGTACACCAGCGGATACGCGTGATCTTCCGCGTAGAGGAACTCGATGCCTCCGTCGGCCTGCAGTGCGGGATGTGCCAGGCGTAGCGTGTTCAGTGCGCGTACGGTTTCCAGCAGCGAGTCGCTGCGTCCGGTCTGCGAAGCCACGTTCGGGCGCTCGCTGTCGGCATCGATCGGCAGATACAGATCATCGGGCCGGGCTGCGGAGAATCCTGCGTTGGTTGCGCAGCTCCATTGCATTGGTGTGCGCGATCCGGTGCGCTCGTATCCGCCTTCCTTGGATTTGAGCCCGTGCATGTAGCGCATGCCGATTTCGTCGCCGTAGTAGATGAACGGGCAGCCGGGCATGGTCAGCAGGAATGTGAACGCGAGCTTCATTTCATCGGTGGTCAAGGTGTCGCGCATGCGGATCATGTCGTGATTGCCCGACGGAATGCAGATGTATCCAGGCGTTCCGGCGGTGCTGGCAAGCATGGCCGTATATGTGTCCACAAACGCCTTGATGTCGCCGCTCGCATTGCCGACATTGTCGTTATTGCAATTTGGATTGTCTCCGTCGACGACTGAATTGCCGTTGCTGTCGCACCCGCTGCTGCCCGCGCCGTCGCATTCGCTGCGTTCGCCGTCGTGTTTCGTTTCGGCAGTTTCGGCGCTGCCCGTAGCTTCGGAAGATCCGGCCGAAAAATACGGATTCTCGCGGAACAGGTCAAGATAATGCGACGGCCCGAAATGCAGCAGGAAGTCCATGTCGAATCCGGCGTGCAGCGCCTCTTCGGGGTCACCCCATTCCGATACGAGCACCGCTTCCGGGTAGGTTTCGTCCAGATGCACTCGCACTTGCTGCCACAAGAGTTTCGTCCAATAGTGGTCGGGGTCTTCCTTGACGAGGCTGCCTGCCATGTCCACGCGGAAGCCGTCCGCCCCCAACCCGAGCCAGAAGTCCATGATGTCTTGGATGAGCAGCCGGCCCTGCACCGCTTCGGGGGAGTCGGCGGCGAACTGCCAGTCTTCGGTGACGGTGCCGAATCCGTAGTTGAGGCATGCCTGCGTGGAGAAGCAGTTCACGGCCGCCGCGTCGGGACGTTCCGCAATGCCTCCGAGGAATCCGCGGATTGATTCGTATGGCGAGTTCAGATTCGGCGATTGCGTCATCGGTCGCCAGATGTAGCGGTCGGTCCATGCGTTGCGTTCGTCCTTGCCGGATTCAAGAAACCATGGATTGTCGACCGCGGAATGCCCGGGTACGAGGTCGAGCAGTACGTGCATGCCTAGTTCGTGCGCGCGCTCGAAGAGCCGCTGCAGGTCCGCGTTGCTGCCGTAGCGTTCCGCGGCTGTGTAGTAGTCGCGTACGTCGTAGCCGGCATCGTAGAACGACGAGTCGAAGCATGGGTTGATCCAGATCGCATTGCACCCCAGATCGCGCACGTATTGCAGTTTGTCGATGATGCCTTGGAAGTCACCGATACCGTCGCCGTTCGAGTCGTTGAATGATTGCGGATAGATTTCATAAAAGATTGCGTTGTTGAGCCAGCTTGCCATAAATCCTCCTGTTTTCGCGTCTTTGCTGTTGGTCTACCGATGTATCGCAACGTTGGAAACGTCGGTCACTGCTTTTCCGTCATTATAGCCCGTGAAGACACTTTTTAGGGGTGTATGGAATGCCAATGTTTGCAATACGTCAATCGATTGACGCGACACGCCGACGGATGGCACTGTACACAAGGTTTCTCGAACCGGTTTGACAACTCTCGAACCGGTTTGATATCCTGTATACCAAGGACGGAGAGATTCCGACAACGCGAGTCGGGGATTCACCTTCCTTTATCACCTCATTGGGCAGGGCTGCTCGGTGAATAGTGGATAGAAAGGGATTGGAAAATGAGCAAGTTCTCTTCTTGGAAGAAGGCTGGAACCGCTATTGTTGCAACGCTGATGACCGTTGGTATGCTGGGAGCATGCGGATCGTCATCCAGCTCCAGCGGCACCAAGATCACCATCTTCAACTCCAAGGTTGAAATCGAAAGCCAAATGGAAGACATGGCTGCGAAGTACTCCAAGGAAAAGGGCGTAGACGTTGAGGTCTACTACTCCAACGACACCGTCGCAGCGCATCTCGCCACCAAGTACGCATCCAAGGATCCGTACACCATCTCCATGGTCGACGCCAAGGACATCTACTCCTTGGCTGAAGAGCACGCCGTCGATCTGTCCGACCAGGATTGGGTCAAAGACACCGACTACGCCATCAGCATTGACGGCAAGACCTACGGCTTCCCGGTTTCCGTCGAAGCCCGTGGCCTGATCTACAATGCTGACGCCATCAAGAAGGTCACCGGTAAGGAATTCAAGCCTGAGAACTACAAGACCCTTGACGAGTTCAAGGATCTCATCGACGAGCTCAAGGCCGGCGGCATGGAATCCCCGACCGGTGTCATGAAGGAAGACTGGTCCCTCGCCGGGCACCTCCTGCCGGAAGTCTACGAGGAGCAGGAAGATCCGGACGCCTTCTGCCATGAGCTCAAGGACGGCAAGGTCGACCTCAGCTCCAACGCCAAGTGGAACTCCCTGATGGACTTCTTCGACGTGATGAAAGACAACAACTACGCCAAGTCCTCCGCCATCTCCGCCGAGCGTGAGGTGACTGAGCAGAAGCTGGCCGAGGGTGAGATTGCTTTCATGTTCGGCGGCAACTGGGATTGGTCCGTGCTGAACCAGTACGATTACACCGAGAACATGGGTCTCATGCCGGTTCCGCAGAACACCGATGACGGCTCCAATGAGAAGCTCGTCGGCGGCGGCTCCAAGTACTTCTTCATCGACTCTTCCGACAACACCTCCGACGAGCAGCGTAAGGCCGCCAAGGACTTCCTGAACTGGCTTGCCGAAGACAAGGAAGGTCAGGAGTTCATCTCCACCGATGCCGCTCTGATCTCCCCGTTCAAGAACAACGACATCGAAGCTTCCGATCCGCTGGGCAAGTCCGTGAAGTCCTACGCTGACGCCGGCAAGCTGATCGGCAACTACAACTACCTGCCGGACGATCACTACTCCGTGCTCGGCGCAGCCTTCCAGAAGTGGCTCGCAGGTGAAGAGGACCGTGCAGGCCTCGCCCAGGACATCCAGGACTACTGGAAGACCGCTAAGTTCACCGGCGCAACCGCCTGAACTTCCAAATAATGCACCATGATGCAGGGTCCGCCGCTTCCTTCCTGCGGCGGACCTTACATCCCCGGCACGTATGGGATCCATCATGAAACAGAATAAGCTTTCCTATAAAATCGGCCAGTTTCTGATGTTCGGTGGTCCGGCGACGATTCTTTTCTTCGCCGTGGTGATCCTGCCGTTCTTCTATGGCCTCTATCTGACACTTACCAGCTGGGACGGCGTTTCGACAACGAAGCCGTTCGTCGGTCTCGAAAACTACAAGGCGGCTCTTGCCGACACCGCATATTGGCAGTCGCTTGGACGCACCTTCATCTACTCCGTCATCGCCGTCATCCTCACCAACATCGTCGCCTTTCTGCTGGCCTACCTCGTGACCAGCGGCATCAAGGGCCAGAACTTCTTCCGTGCGGGCTTCTTCATTCCGAACCTCATCGGCGGCATCGTTCTGGGCTACGTGTGGAAGTTCGTCTTCAACCGCGCATTCGTGGCCGTCGCCGAAGTGGCGACGCAAACAGACCACGCATCGCTGCTCTCCACGCCAAACGGCGCAATGTTCTGCTTGATCCTCGTTTCGGTCTGGCAGTACGCAGGCTACATGATGCTGATTTACGTGGCAGGCTTCATGAGCGTTGACCAGAGCCTGAAGGAAGCGGCCATGATCGATGGCTGCAACAAGGGCAAGGCCATGTGGCACGTGGTCATCCCGCTGATGCGCTCCTCCTTCGTGCAGTGCATCTTCCTGAGCACCACCCGTTGCTTCATGGTGTACGACCTGAACCTTTCGCTTACCAAGGGCGAACCGTTCAACCAGTCGGTGCTCGCAGCAATGCACGTCTACAACCAGGCATTCGTTTACAAGAACTATGGCACCGGTCAGGCGGAGGCGTTGGTCCTCTTCATCGTCTGCGCAGTGATCGGCATGCTGCAGGTGTACTTCGGCAAGAAGGGTGAGGTGGCAGCATAATGAAGGGTCAAACCAGCACTCGCACCAAGGTTCTGCATGCACTGATGATCGTCGTTCTGACGATTCTGCTGCTGCTGTTCATCGCACCGTTCATTCTGGTCGTGATCAACGTCTTCAAGACCAAGGCGGACATCAACACCGCTCCGCTGGCACTGATCGGCAAGCACGGGTTCACCCTGGAGAACTTCCCCAGGGCAATGGACAAGATGAACTTCGTCACCGTGTTCGGCAACTCCGCGGTCATCACCATCAGCGCAACCATACTGACCATCCTGTTCTCCGCGATGTGCGCATACGTGATCGTGCGCAACCCCTCGTGGAAGTTCGGCGGCATGGTGTTCGCACTTATGGTGGCCTCCATGGTCATTCCGTTCCAGGTGCTCATGGTCCCGCTCGTGTCCGTCTACGGCGGCCTGCTTGACGTGTTGAACAGCCGTATCACGCTGATCCTCATGCACACCGGCTTCTCGGTTTCCCTGGCGGTGTTCATGTTCCACGGCGCGATCAAGACGAACATTCCGAACGAGCTTGAGGAAGCCGCCAGCATCGACGGCTGTTCCAAGTGGCGCACCTTCTGGACGATCGTGTTCCCGCTGCTCAAGCCGACCGTGGCCACCGTGGCCATCATTGATGCTATGGCCTTCTGGAACGACTACCTGCTGCCGTCCCTGGTGCTGGGTCGCCGCGAGCTGTACACCATCCCGATCGCAACCCAGATCTTCTACGGCACCTACTCCAACGACATCGGCCTGATCATGGCGGCCCTACTGCTGGCCATGCTGCCGATCCTCATCCTGTATCTGTTCCTGCAGCGCTACATCGTCGAAGGCGTCACCTCCGGCGCAGTCAAGGGCTGATCGAACGGTACGGAATCCGCAATCATAACTGAACAGACTCACACAACCGGTCCGGATGCGAAGCGATAATCGCATCCGGGCTTTTCTTATGCGATATCGATTCTTATGCGATATCGATATTGAGATTGCCATCGCATGTTTCTGCTGTCTGACAGGACGTATTGATATGGTTGATTTCGCCGAAAGAATCGCTCGAATGCACTGGTGCAGTGTGTCCGGGCGATTTTCATATGTGCTGAATATCGTGTGACATTTCGAAACGAGCAACGAAATAGAAGCAAGAACGAGAAGCGACGATACAAAACAGGAAAAACAGGAATAGAAACAAGAGATGACTGAAGATAATCAACATAATGCAGGTGAGCGGCAGACTCCAATGCAGCCGCAGCCGCTGCCGGGCCAGGTGTTCGTACGCCCCGGCATCGATGACCGTCCCGATTACGAAAAAACGCTGACCGAAGAGACCAAAGCGGCCCTGAAGCGCTTGGCCGTACAGCAGAATCCGCGCGTGCCCGAGGCTTCCAACGAGCGTCCGGAAGTGCAGCAGACCCTCATCAACACGGAAGGCGGCTCCCCGCTGACCGCGTTCGCCCATCTCGACGCCGCCGTGCCGAACCTCGAATCGTCGTTCCTTGACCTGCGCGATCCGATGACCGCGCCCGACGGCACCACGCCCACCAAACCGCAGGTGCATCGTCTCACCGCCGGCTTCGCGCTTGGTGCGCTGCTGTTCACCGCGCCGATGGCCGCGCTCAACTCTGTGCTCATTCCGCAGACCATCAGCCGTCTTTCCGGCACCGACCGCGTCACCGATCTGGCGCTGCTCAGCGTCGTCGGCACGCTGTTGACGTTCCTGATGAACGCGTGGATTTCCGTCGGATCCGACCATTCGTACTGCCCGCTGGGCCGCCGCACCCCGTGGATCATCGCCGGCACGGTGCTGACCGCCACGTCGGTGGCGATTCTTTCCGCATGCGATTTCATGCCGTTGGTCATCGTGTTCTGGCTGTTTACGCTGATCGGACATGCGATGGTATCGATGCCGCTGGCGGCCGCTTTCGGTGAGCGCGTGCCTGACAAGTTCCGTGATCGTGCGGACGCGTGGCGTGGCGTTGGCCAAGCGTTCGGCCAGGTGTTGGGCATTATCGCGGCCGTTTCGATTACGTGGGCTGCCGACGATTCCGGTTGGGATGGCACCACGCGTTTCGCCATGATGGTGTTTGCGTTGTGCCTGGTGGTGGCTGGTGTGGCTACGTTGCTGGTGTTGCCGTTTGAGGGTTCCAGCAGCTATTTGCCTCGTGAGGGTGTGAAGAAGGGCGATTATTTTTCGCAGTATCGTCCGCCGAAGGGCGCTCCGAAGTTCTTCATTGCGTTTGCCGCGCGCATGTTTGCCATCGCAGCCACTTCCGGCATTGCGATTTACCAGTGGTATCTTGCGCAGGATGGTTTGGGCGATGTTTCGCAGGTCACCCTGTTTGGTTTGTCCGGAGCGGCTGCGGTTATGTCGATGATGGCCGTTGCCGCGTTCGTCGGCTCGCTGTTGGCTGCGCTGCTGCTTGGCCGCATCGCCCGCGCTTTCAAAGATTCCCGTATTCCCGCGATTGCCGCCTGCTTGTTGTTTGTGGTTGCTGTGGTGCTTCCGTTGACGCCGATCGATAGTGCTATGGCGGTCGCGCTGTATGCGCTGTTTGCAGGTTTCGCGTATGTGGTGTATGACGGCGTGAGCCAAGGGTTGAATCTTGCGACGTTGCCGGATGTGCGTTCCGTTGGTCGTTCGTTGGCTGCGTTCAGTTTGGCGAATACGTTCGGTTCGTTGATTGGCGCTGTCGTTTGCGCGATTGCGATTGCGGTGACTGGCGAGTATCTGCTGATTTTCGCTGTTGCCGCCGGTTGCATGGCTGTTGCGGGCGTGCTGACGTTGCTGCTGAAATGATTTGGATGACCTGAGATAATCCGAGAAACGAATATCAAATTCAAAATTGCGCGTCCACATAGTGAACCTTTAGTAGAAAGGGTCTGTGGACGCGCTTATCTTTACGGCTTAGTTCGAGCGGATAATCCGCCGAATACAAGACTTTGCGAAAGGAGGTTCGCCACGATGAACGGAATGGTTGCACGCGTGCTGCTGTCCGCACGAATTATTATTCCGCTTTCGTTGGCGGACTGATTCGAGCAATGCAGCTTCAATCCCTCGCCAACGGAGGCAGGGTTTGAGGCGCGCAAAACACACACGTTGATGGCCCTGCATGCTGCGGGGTCTTTTTGTTGCCGCCCACAAGGCGTAAGGCAACGAAATGAAGACTGCACACAAGAGAATAGAAGAAAGACGTTATCGGCGCATGTTGGGAGCCGGCAACGCATGACAGACGTAACAGGAGTAATCCAATGAGTGCAGTCGAAGCAGCCGCTGGCAAAGCGCAGGCAATGGTGCGCGATTCGGTGAAAACCGTTATCGCCGCTTCCATGGTCGGCACCGCCATTGAGTTCTACGACTTCTACGCATACGGCACCGCCGCTGCGAACTATTTCCCGAAGGTGTTCTTCGGAGACACCACCAATCCGACCGTCGCACTGCTGGCCAGCCTGCTGACCTTCGCCATCGCGTTCATCGCACGCCCGCTCGGATCCTTGGTGTTCGGCCATTTCGGCGACCGCATGGGCCGCAAGACCACGCTGGTGGTTTCGCTGTTGACCATGGGCATCGCCACGTTCCTGATCGGCTGCCTGCCGACTTACAGCCAGTGGGGCATTGTGGCTGTCGCCGCGCTGTGCCTGTGCCGTTTCGTGCAGGGCATCGGTCTGGGCGGCGAATGGTCGGGTGCCGCTTTGGTGGCCACCGAGAACGCTCCGGAAGACAAGCGCGCGCTGTATGGCTCCTTCCCGGAATTGGGCGCTCCGATCGGTTTCTTCCTGTCGAACGGTACCTACTTCCTGTTGGAAACGTTCAACGATGACGATGCGATGCTGGCATGGGGCTGGCGTGTGCCGTTCCTGCTGTCCGCAGTGCTGGTGATCGTCGGTCTTGTGGTGCGCGTGCAGATGGAGGAGACTCCGATCTTCCGCATGGCCCAGGAGCAGAAGAAGGTCGTCAAGTCCCCGCTGACCGAAGTGTTCAAGAAGAGCTGGAAGGAAGTCATCCAAGCCACGTTCCTGGTGGCCGTCACCTACACGCTGTTCTACACGCTGGCAACCTGGTCCCTCGCTTGGGGCACCAAAACCGTCGAGCAGGGCGGCGGAGACCTTGGTTTCACCAATCGTGAATACCTGCTCATGCTGATGCTTGCCATCTGCGTGTTCGCCGCGTTCATCGTCATTTCCTGCGTGAACGCCGATAAATTCGGCCGCAAGCGCGTGATCGTCATCTCGTCCTGCTGCCTCGTGGCATTCGCGCTGCTCTTCCCGTTCCTGCTTGATCCGTCGGTCGTCGGCCAGCGTAACTTCGCCGCCAACCTGCTGTTCCTATGCATCGGCTTCGCGTTGATGGGCACCGCATTCGGTCCGATCGGCGCGTTCCTGCCGGAGCTGTTCGACGCCAACGTGCGTTATTCCGGCTCCGGCATCGGCTACAACCTGGCCGCCATCGTCGGCGCGGCATTCGTGCCGACCATCGCCACTTGGCTGTCCCACCACTGGGGTGTGCACTCCGTCGGTCTGTACCTCGGCGTGATGGCCGTGTGCTGCCTTGTTGCGGTGCTGAGCTGCAAGGAGACTAAGGATGTTGATTTCACCAAGTGATCAATCGCCAAGTGCCGTTTGACCGGCTATTCAGCGACGTGTCAAGATGACATCGACGGAAGCCTTACTAAAAACGTTTGACGCGAATATAACCACTATGTGAACGTCAGCAAGCAACATAAAGAAAGCGGGACTAAAACAGTTCCGCAGGAGAGGCGGGGTGGTTCCTCGGACACAATCCGGGGGAGTAATCTCCTAGGAACCATCGCCCGCTGTGAACAACCGAAACAAGAATTAAATATCGCGAGTTTGTTCGGGAATGCAAGTCCCGAATCGCTATAAAAAGAAAAATAAAGGAGCGCCTATTATGGCAGCAACTATCTGGTACGAGAAGGACGCCGATCTGTCCGTGTTCGATGGCAAGAAGGTGGCCATCCTCGGTTACGGTTCCCAGGGTCACGCCCACGCGCTGAACCTGCGCGATTCCGGTGTGGATGTCGTCGTCGGCCTGCGTCCTACCTCTAAGTCCGTGGAATACGCCAAGGAGCAGGGCCTCGAGGTCAAGCCTGTTGCCGAGGCCGTTGCCGAAGCCGACGTTGTGATGATCCTGCTGCCTGACCAGTACCAGGCCGCCGTGTACAAGAAGGACGTTGAGCCGAACCTGAAGCCGGGCGCTGCTCTGGCTTTCGCTCACGGCTTCAACATCCACTACGGCTACATCAAGCCGTCCGAGGATCATCCGGTGTTCATGGTCGCCCCGAAGGGCCCGGGCCACATCGTTCGTCGTGAGTACGCCGCCGGCCGTGGCGTTCCGGTCGTTGTGGCTGTGGAGCAGGATCCGGATGGCAAGACCTGGCCGCTGTGCCTGGCTTACGCCAAGGCTCTGGGCGCTCTGCGCGCAGGCGCCATCAAGACCACCTTCACCGAGGAGACCGAAACCGATCTGTTCGGTGAGCAGGACGTGCTCATGGGTGGCATCAACCACCTGTGCGATATGGGCTTCGATGTGCTGACCGAGGCTGGCTACCAGCCGGAGATCGCCTACTTCGAGGTGTTCCACGAGCTGAAGATGCTGGTGGATCTGGCCAACGAGGGTGGTCTGAACAAGGCTCGCTGGAGCTGCTCCGACACCGCTCAGTACGGCGATTACACCTCCACCGTCATCACTGAAGAGACCAAGAAGCGCATGCAGTACCAGCTCAAGCGCATTCAGGACGGCTCCTTCGCCAAGGAGTTCATGGATGATCAGGCCGCTGGCGCTCCGAAGTTCAAGGAGCTGCAGGAAGAGTACAGCCACCCGCACCTGGAGACCGTTGGTCCGAAGCTGCGCGCCATGTTCTCTTGGAACAACCAGACGGACGCCGATGCCGATATGGCCGAGTCCTTCAACGGCAAGATCGCTCGTACCCAGGTTCAGTGATTTCGCTGTAGCGGCTGCATGTTCAGGGCCGCTGAATAACGTAGTAGCGCAATATGCGCGAAACGTGTTGGAAGCCACCGTCTCACCGCGGTGGCTTCTTTTTGTTGCTGTGTTGTTTTATGACTGGGATATTTCGTATGCGGGATCGCAGTACTGATTGTCGGGGGAGCCGCACGGCTAGGCGTTGGCCCACTTTGTGGACTCAATGCTTATTTAGGAAGGGACGGGAGTAGGATAGACCCCAGTTTGCAGGACAAAATCCATGCACAAGAACACGCGAATTCATCTGCGAATGGTAGAAACCCGAGCGCCGGGAGGCGTTCACCCCACTACATAAAAAGGAGTGCCAAGTACAATGGCTGCACAAATCTGGTACGAGAACGACGGCGATCTCTCGGTCCTCGAAGGTAAGAAGGTTGCCATCATCGGTTACGGTTCCCAGGGTCACGCTCATGCGCTGAACCTGCGCGATTCCGGTGTGGACGTCGTCGTTGGCCTGCGTCCGACCTCCAAGTCCGTCGAGCACGCCAAGGAGCAGGGTCTGGAAGTCAAGTCCGTTCCGGAAGCTGCTGCTGAGGCCGATATCATCATGATTCTGGCTCCGGATCAGTACCAGCGCACCATCTGGGCCAATGACATCGAGCCGAACATCAAGCCGGGCGCAGCTGTTGCTTTCGCTCACGGCTTCAACATCCACTACGGCTACATCAAGCCGTCCGAGGACCACCCGATCTTCATGGTCGCCCCGAAGGGCCCGGGCCACATCGTGCGTCGTGAGTACGCCAACGGCCGTGGCGTTCCGGTCGTCGTGGCCGTGGAGCAGGATCCGCGCGGCGACGCTTGGGACATCACCCTGGCTTACGCCAAGGCTCTGGGCGCTCTGCGTGCAGGCGCCATCAAGACCACCTTCACCGAAGAGACCGAGACCGATCTGTTCGGCGAGCAGAATGTGCTCATGGGCGGCGTGAACAAGCTTGTTGAAATGGGCTTCGAGGTCCTCACCGACGCCGGCTACCAGCCTGAAATCGCCTACTTCGAGGTCTGCCACGAGTTGAAGATGCTCGTCGACCTCATGAACGAGGGTGGTCTGAACAAGGCTCGCTGGTCCTGCTCCGACACCGCCCAGTACGGCGACTACACCAACACCTGCATCGACGAGCACGTGCGTGAGCGCATGCAGTACCACCTGCAGCGCATCCAGGACGGCTCCTTCGCCAAGGAGTTCATCGAGGACCAGGACGCTGGCGCTCCGAAGTTCAAGGCTCTGCAGGAAGAGTACGGCAACGTCCGCATCGAGACCGTCGGTCCGAAGCTGCGCGCCATGTTCTCCTGGAACAACGGCAAGGATGACGACGCTGATATGGCCACCTTCACCGGCAAGATCGCCCGTGGCTGATGTGGCTCATTCGGCTAATCGCTGAGTCTTTTACAAGACCGCTGCCCTTACGGGTGGCGGTCTTTTTTGTATGTTCTGTCGCATATTGTTCTAGGATAGATATGTACGGTTTCTTACGGTTTTTCTATAGGAAGAGATGTCATGGTCACTGCGACTGGTCCCGCACCTGGTTCTGAAATGACAACGTCGGCTGAACCTACCGAAGACCGTAGCACGTCAGGAGTTCTGCACGTCGCCGCGATTTTCGCCTCGCATATGGTGTTGCAGCGTAACAAGCCCATCGCCGTGTTCGGCGCGCTTGATGCCGATTGCGCCGGACTTGAGGTTTCCGCGGAAATCCGCGATTTCGATGGTTCCGTGATCGTGCAGGCGCATGCGTACGCCTCCAAAGAGATCAAGAACGGTTTTTCACCGTGGCGCGTCATGCTGCCGGCACAGCCCGAAGGTGGCCCTTACACGTTGCGCGTCACCGCAGGCAACGATTTCATCGAATATTATGACGTGCTTATCGGCGAAGTATGGCTGGCCGGCGGTCAAAGCAATATGGAACTTGAATTGCGCAACAGTGAAGACGCCGAGGAAGCCCTCGATAACTGTGCCGATCCGTTACTGCGCTTCTACAATGTGCCGAAAACCGGTGTGATCAATCGCAACGCCGAACATGCGGCAAGCTGGCAGGAATCATCGCCTGAAAATAGTGGCGTAATGAGTGCGGTAGCGTACTATTTTGCGCGAAAACTGCGTGATGAACTTGATTCCGACCTTCCGATCGGCATTATCGACTGTTATATCGGGGGTACGTCGATCAGTTGCTGGACGAGCGAAGATGCACTGAATTCCAGCGAATCCGGGCGCGGCTATCTTGCGCGCTATGAGCAGGCGATCGCAGGTAAAACGCAGGAACAGTTCGATTTGGAGTACGGCGAATGGCAGTCGCGTTCTGATACGTGGAATGCGTCGATCGCAGCCGCCCGCGAAGACGATCCTGATGTGACGTGGGATACGCTGACCCAACAGTATGGCGAATGCCCGTGGCCGCCGCCGATGACGCCGACCTCGCAGTGGCGTCCGTCAGGCGCGTTCCATGCCATGCTGGAGCGCATTGTGCCTTACTCCTTGGCGGGATTCCTATGGTATCAGGGCGAGGAAGACGAGCCGTATTGCGGATCCTACCGTGAGTTGCTGGGCATGATGATTGGTGAATGGCGTGCGCTGTGGAGCGAAAGCCTGCCGTTCCTGATCGTGCAATTGCCGCAGTGGATTGACAAGAAGGTCGACGAGGGCGACGGCGATCCGATGCTGTGGCCGGTGTTGCGCGAGGCCCAGTGGGATGCCGCGCAGTCCATCGACAATGTGTTCGCCATCTGCACTATGGATTGCGGCGAATACAACAACATTCATCCGGTTGATAAACGTACACCGGGCGAGCGTCTAGGCAATTGTGCGCTTCGCCAAGTGTATGGTATGAGCCGTATTCCGGTGTATGGGCCGACTGTGCTGGGTTTCCGCTGCGACGAAGGCGGCCGCGTACGCCTGTTCTTCCGGTACGCGCACGGCCTGCATTTCAGCGGTACTACGCCCGACAGTTTTGGTGACGAGTTCGCCAAGAGCCTGCCTTCGCTGGTGCGTCTGCCGGAACGTTCCGGTTTCGAGCTTGCCGGTGCCGATGGTGTGTTCCATCCGGCCTACGCCGCGATTTTCGTGGATTGCGATATTGACGATCTGGTCAACGCAAAGGTCAACGTGGTCGATTACAACGCCACGGAATTCGGTATTCCGATCAACAGCCGCAGTATCGGCACGATTACGTTGGCCACGCCGGAAGTGCCAGCGCCGGTGATGATGCGCTACGCATGGCGTAGCTGGGGTCCGGCACCGTTGTTTAATGACAATAATCTGCCTGCTCACCCATTCAAGCTGGACCTGACCGATCACACCGACTCTGATCACGCTGAATAATCACGTTAGATAGTTGCGTTGAACGGCTGCGTCACATGATTGTCGATAGTTGACGATGAATAGCGTGCGATTGCTGTGCTTATAGTGTGCTGCAATCGCACGCTTTATATTGCGATTGAAGTCCTGCTGATCGCACGTCAGTCAAATACGAATCAAATACCAGTCAAATAAAAAATCGTTGGAAAATCAACGTTTCTGCGATTTATGCCACCAAAATCGCAGAAACGAATCAAATAAAATGCGCTGCACTGCGAGCGCATAGGCTATTGCCAGAGGTCCGGGCCGAATGATTCCAGGTATGCGGTCAGTTCGGCGGCCATCTGTTCGTCTTCCGGAACGCGCGGATGGCCATCCGTGCCGCAACCATTGCGTGAATACAAGAAATGTTTTACGTGAAACTCGTCCTCAGTGCCGCGGCCGTTGCCGTGGAAGATGGCGTGGAACTTACCGTCACAGCCAAGAGCTACGTGCGCGACCTGTTCTGCATGGCAGATAAGGTCGACGCGAAGGCTTTGGTGGCCGAGGGCATGGTCTCGCTGCTTCCGGGCGAAAGCGTCGTGCTGCATATCGCCACTGCCGATGCCGCAGCGCTTGCCGCTCCGGGTGCGTTCGCAGCCGCCAACGTGCTGCGTTCCGCCAACGATCCGAAGCGCGAATGGTGAGCTTCCGCGAGTACGCCGTCTACTGAAGCGGTAGAAGAGTGGATAGAGGACTACTGAAATTTCAGTTGACGTGTTCGGTTGAGTAAAAACATAAGTTGAAGCGCCGCCAACCTTAAGAAACGAAAGTGTTGTGAACGCTGACTTTTCAAGAGGTTGGTCGGCGCTTTTACTGTACGATGTGGATGAACCGTTTAAGTTGCGATTTAAGTTAAGAAGAAGGACACGGACATGCCTATTCAAAAAAGCAAGGTGACGATTTTTGACGTTGCCAAGGCTTCGGGAGTCTCTAGTAGCGCCGTTTCGTATGCGCTCAACGGCAAGTCTGGTGTTTCCGATGTGACTCGAGACAAAGTGTTGAAGGTCGCACACGAACTGGGATGGAAGCCGAATGGCGCGGCACAGGCGCTGGCCAAGGCGAAGACGCAGCGCGTGGGTCTAGTGCTGGGTTACGACCCGAAGCTGCTTTCCGTCGAATCCTACATGATGGAACTTATTTCCGGTCTTGGCGCCGAGCTGGAAAAATACGATTATTCTCTGCTGGTACGCATGGCCGTGGGTGAGGACGCGAAGCTTTCGATCATCGATGATTGGATTGCTACTGGCAACGTCGACGCCATGCTGCTCGTCAATGTCGAGCTTGGAGACCCTTGCGTTGCCTTGCTTGAGGAGCATGAGGAGATGCCGGTGCTTGCCATTGCCGATGCCTCCGTGGTCGGCAATCTGCCGAGTCTGTCAAGCGCCGACGCCGATGCCGTGCGCCGAGCGGTGCGATACCTGTATGATCTCGGGCATCGTCAGATCGCCCGCGTCGGCGGTCCCGAATCGCTTGCGCACTCGTATATTCGCGATTCCGCCTTTGCGGACGTCGCTTCCGAGCTGGGCATGCGTTATCGTTGCCTGCACACCGACTACACGCCGGAAACCGGTCGCGAGGCCACGAAGCGCCTGCTGGCGTTCTCTGAGCATCCGACGGCGATCATCTACGACAATGATGTGATGGCGTTGGCTGGCCTTGGCGTGGCAGCTTCGCAAGGCATCAAAGTACCGGAGGAAATCTCCATCATGTCGTGGGATGATTCCCTCATGTGCACCGCGGCGTATCCGAACCTGACCGCCATGGGCCGTGACGTGGTCGATACCGGTAAGCAGGCCGCCGGATTGCTGCTCAAGCTGATCGGCGGCGAGCGTGTGGGGCATCTGATGGAAGGGCCGTACGAATTGCGTGCCCGCGCTTCGACCGGTCCCGCTCCGGCAGCGGAATAAGATGCGATGATGAGTTAATGCGATGATGAATTAAAAAATTGCGATTGCGCATTTGCTGCGCCCCGACAAGGGCAGGATGAAAGCGAGCAGCGAGCCGATCGCGGCGATCGCCGCAAGGGTTACGCCATACAGGATTGCGACGGTGTTGCCGGACTGCTTCGACAGGTACCACAGGTCGAACGGCGCGAGTCCCCAGAACAGCCCGGGAATCGCGGATTGGAAATCAAAATCTGAAATCTGAAATCGTAATCTGAAATCAAAAAGCGCCCGTGCCCCTCGCTTGAGGCATGGGCGCATTGTTGCCTTACGACTTCAGGCGCGCTTCTGTGTGATCTGATAGGCGGCGAACAGCACGACCAGCCAAATCACGCCGGCGACCACTGCGATGCGATAGCTTGCGGAGAAGCACATCAGCACCACGACCAGCAGCATGAACGCGATCACCACATACGGCGTCACCTTGGCGAACGGCAGCTTGAACGCAAGTTTGTCAAGTGCTTCCTGGCCCTTCAATCCCTTCAAATCATTCGGACCGTCGCCGGCGGCGACAACGCGACGGAACTTAATTTCCGTAATCATGATCATGATCCAATTAATCGCAGCGGCAATCGTGGCAATCGACATCAAATAATTGAACGCGAAATCAGGCCACACGAACACCACCACCACGGCGATCGCAATGATGATGGCCGACGTGATCACACCCCCGACCGGAACGCCGCGCTTGTTCAGGCGGCCCAGATATGCGGGCGCATTGCCCTGCTTCGCCAACGAATACAGCATGCGCGAGTTCGCGTACAGGCCGGAGTTGTACACGCTCATCACGGCGGTCAAGCACACGAAATTCAGAATGCCGGCGGCCGCATGCACGCCCACCGAGTCGAAAATCTGCACGAACGGGCTGGAATTGCCGTCGATCGTGCTCCACGGCACCACGGCCATAATCACGCCGAGCGCGCAGATGTAGAACACGAGAATACGCCAGATAATGCCGTTCGTGGCCTTCGGGATGGTGGTGCGCGGATTTTCGGTTTCGCCCGCGGTGATGCCGATGAGCTCGGTACCGCCGAAGCTGAACATCACCACGACCAGCGCCATCAGCAGGCCGGTCCACGTGCCGTCCGCATTGCGAGACATCAGGCCATGCGGCAGGAATCCGCCGTCAACGGTAAACCAGTTGGCGAACGACGCGCGAATGCCCGAAGCGGTCGGCACATTCGCGATGATCACATACAAACCGCCGAAAATCATGGCAAGCACGGCCACGATCTTGATGATGGCGAACCAGAATTCAAATTCGCCGAACTTGTTCACGCCCATAAGATTCAGCGCCGCGATGGCCACCAGGAACACCGCCGCCGACACCCACTTCGGAATGTTCGGGAACCAGTAATTCACGAACGAGCCAACCACGGCCAACTCCACCATGGCCACGAGCACGTAGTTGAACCAGTAATTCCAGCCGGAAATAAAGCCGGCTCGCTTCGACCAGTACTGCGTGGCGTAATAGCTGAACGCGCCCGCCTTCGGATCCTCGACCGCCATTTCGGACAGGGCGCGCACGATCAGGAAAATCGCCAGACCGCCGATCAGATAGGCGAGCAGAATGGCCGGGCCCGCCAGCTGAATCGACTCGCTGGAACCATAGAACAGGCCGGTGCCGATCGCGCCGCCCAATGCGATCAATTGAATATGACGATTCTTCAAAGACTTGCGCAGCGTCGGCGGAACCGGCACATCGTCGGTTTCGCGCGGTTTCTTCGCAACGGTTGCGTCGCTCATGAATGCTTCCTCTTCTTGGGTGCCTCGGCAATATTCGGCAAATTCGGCAAAAGTTTGCGATCTTGGCGATGTTGCGTTCGGCAGTAGTGGTAGGTGACGCGCCTATGGTTTTTGGTATGGCGCGTCTTCCCCGATTGTAGCTGTAGCGCGTGGATTCGGTTTCATAGTGTTCAATAGTTCGATAGTTCAATAAAATGAAGGTTTTGGGAGCAATGGTTGGTGCTGCTTGAGCGCTACGGGCTGGAGGTCGTCATGGCATTCATCAAAGACATGGTGCGTATGTGGTTGCATGCGTGGAAGCGATTCATCTCCATCGCACTGATCTCGTTGCTGGGCGTTGCCGTGCTTACGGGCATTTACGCGGGTTGCCGAGACGCTTTTCTTGCGACGGATCGTTTTTTCGACACCCAAGGATTGCACGATATTCAGGTGTTGTCGACGGTCGGATTGACCGATGACGATATTGCCGCGCTCCGTAAGGTTTCCGGTGTCGCGAAAGTGCAGGGCGAACGTTCGCAAACCGTGACGGTCGATCTGAACGGTAAAAAAACCGTGACCATGCAGGAGATCGGCACGAACGGCATTGACCAGCCGTATTTGCAAAGTGGCCGTATGCCTGAAAAGTCCGGTGAGATCGCGGTGACGCGCAAATTCATCAAGGATTCCGGATATAAAAAGGGCGACCATATTACGGTGACACCGCAGGATTCGGCGTCTTCTTCTGTGTCCGATTCTGCAGAATCGGACAACCAAACGGGCGAAAACGGGTCCCAGATGTCCGATTCTGCAGAATCGGACACGCAGGATGGCAAACGTGCCGCACGGGTGACCGATTCTGGTGAATCGGACAATCAGGCACCGAGCTTCCCCACCGAACTGACTATTGTGGGCGTGGTGCTTGACCCGCAGGATCTCACCAATCCAGACGGCTATTCGGGTACGAACGCGTTCCGTTCCTCCGCCACCAGCGACTACACGTTCTTTGCGCCGTCCGACGGTGTGACCGGCAGCATGTACACGGCCGTCACCATTCTCGTGAAAGGCGCCGCCGACAAGGACTCGTTCAGTGACGTGTACGACGACACCGTCAGCGAAGTAGCTGACCGCATCGACGGCACGGTGCGAACCAATCGCCAGAAAGCGCGTCATCAGGAACTACTCGACGCTGGAACCAAACAAATCGACGAGGCGAAAGCGCAAACCGACAAACAGTTCGCCGCAGCGCAACAGCAGATCGACAGCAATCGCAGCCAGCTCAATCAGCAAATCGACCAAATCGTCAATATGCAGGCGGGCGCGGCTGCAGGATCCCTCGACGAAACAACCCGTGAAACACTACGTGAAACGGTAATTGCCGCAAGCCCGCAATTAGCGGAAGCCAAAGCGCAACTCGACCAGGCGCAATCGAAATTGGACCAGCAGAAAAAAGACACCGAACGGACACTGCAATCCAAGCAAAACGAGCTGGAAGACAGCATTCCGCAAGTGCGTTGGTATGTGCAGGACCGGTCGCAAATCGGCGGATTCAGCTCGCTGAAATCCGATCTGGAATCCATCCAATCGCTGGGCAACGCATTCCCGATCGTGTTCTTGCTCGTGGCGGTGATGATGAGTCTGACCGCCATGGCGCGCATGGTCGAAGAGGATCGCGGGCTGATCGGCACATACACAGGGCTCGGCTACGGGCGTCTTGCGGTCGCCTCACGATACCTGTTGTTCGCGCTGTTCGCCTGTCTGATCGGCGGTGGACTCGGCCTGATCGCAGGCTTCCTTGGCATTCCGGCGTTCCTGCTCGTCGTATTGCGAGGCTTGTATGTGATGCCGGACGTACGCTTGGAATACGACTGGCTGTATGGAACGGCCGGAGTCGCGCTATTCGTAATCGGCGTGCTTGCCGCAGCCGTGTATGCGTGCGTGCAGGAAATGCGACAGAAGCCGGCCAGTCTCATGCGTCCGAAAGCGCCGCGTGCAGGATCGCGCATTCTACTGGAGCGTATCAAGCCGTTATGGAATCGCATGAGCTTTCTCGGCAAAGTCACGGCACGCAACATTTTCCGCTTCAAATCGCGCCTGATCATGACGGTCGGCGGCGTGGCCGGCTGCACCGCGCTGATTGTGTGCGGACTTGCGATCAACGACACCGTTGCCGCATTGGGCGCGAAACAGTATCAGGACGTGTATCAGTACGATTTGATGGTGGTCGCGAATGATGACGATGCTGATGCGATGCGGCAAAAAGTCGCTTCGGATGGTCGCGTCACGTCGAGCATGGACGTGCGCGTTGAATCGGGTGATCTGACCGGCGATTCGGGCAGCGAAAGCATTCAGCTGGTTGCCGTGCCCGACAGTGAATGCAGCGAGTTCGGCAAGATGGTCACGTTGCAGCCGGTGCGCTCCAGTTGGGTGGATGGTGCGAAGTCGTTGTTCAGCGGGAAGTCCAGAGCGTCTTCCTCTGCGTCTTCGTTGTCCGATTCTGGAGCATCGGACGCGAATGGTACTTCCGGCACGAAGGATGCGATAAGCCTGGACGATGACGGCGTGATCGTATCGCAGTCCGCGGCAAGCGCGATGGGCGTCAAAGCGGGCGGTATGGTAACGCTGACCAACGGTGACGATACGCAGGCCGAAGCGCATGTCAGCGCGGTGATCCGCAGTGTGATCGGATCGGACGTGTATGTGAGCGAAACCTATTATCGCCAGCTGTTCGATACTGCTGCATCCGGCACGCCTTCCGCATCTTCTGTGTCCGATTCTGGAGAATCGGACAATCAAAACGGCGAATCCGGTACCTCGAATGGCGCATCGTCAAACGGCCAACAATTGGTGTGGAACGCCATGTATGCGAATCTCAAGGGTTCAGGCGAATCCCAGGCCGCCTATGCGGAAAAGCTGGAAGACGACGATGCGGTCATGAAAGCCGTGAGCTGTGCGCACATGGCGGAAAGCTTCAAATTCGATCTGATGGGTGCGGTGGTCGCGCTGATCGTGGCGCTCGCGGGTGGGCTCGCGCTCGTGGTGCTGTTCACACTCGCCAACACCAACGTGTCAGAACGTGAACGCGAGATGGCCACGCTCAAGGTGCTCGGATTCTTCGACAAAGAGGTTCACCACTATGTGAACCGTGAAATGATGGTGCTCACCATGATGGGCGTGGTGCTGGGCTTGCCTCTCGGCCGTTTCGTCGGCGGATTGCTGACGGCTGCGTTGAATATGCCCGCACTGTATTTCGAAGTGGAATGCACGCCGTTGAGTTATGTGATTGCGGCCGGCGCGACCATGGCGTTCGCGCTACTTGTGCAGCTGCTCGTCAACCCTGTACTCGACCGTATCGACCCGATTAGTTCGCTCAAATCCGTCGAATAGGCGCATGTCTGAATGTCCGTTTCTCCAGAATCGGACAAGTAATGCGGCGAAAGTGCCCTGTGGTTGTCCGTTTCTCCAGAATCGGACACTTAGAGTGCCGGAAAGGCTCGGATTCGCGTCTCAGTTCTTCGGATAACGGTAGTTGTGTGGCAGTTGCGTGGTGAGCTGCGGGTCCAGGCCGAGTTCCTTCAACTGCCGGTCGATTTCGCGGCGCGCACGTTTCACAAGTTCGGCTCGATATTCATCGCCATGTCCGGCATTGCTATGTGCCGCATCGCCATGTCCCATCGTTCCCATCTCCTCCAGTGCGTCCAATGTTTCCGCCATACGCTTGAGCCGGTCCTGATGGTGCAGCAGCGCACGCACCTGCGCATGTTCGTGCACGATCGTCCGCCAATCGGATGGTGTGTGTGCAATCTCCCGAACCGCGGTGACCGGATGTACGTCGGCCACCTGATATGTGATCGAGCCAAGCAGCGGCATCAGGAACACCGTAATCGCGCCGGCTGCGACCAGTGTTGACGCGGTGTCGCTTTGCATGGTGCCGACCTTCACCGCCAGTGACGTGACGGCGACGATGATCGGCAGCGCGGTCGTGCAATACAGCGCTACGGTGACGCGATGATGCGATGACAGCGGATTCTTGCGTTTGTCGAGCGATAACGCAACATATACGGGCACCGCGCGAATCAGCATGAGCATTACGATGAACGCGACGAGCAGCGCGGGTCGGCCTGCCACGGCGCGCACGTTGATCGCGGCTCCTGACACCACGAAAAACACAGGAATAAGGAATCCGTAGCCGACGCCTTCCAGTTTCATTTCCAGCGACTTGCTGCCGTCGGGGATGATGTAACGCAGGATGAAGCCTGCGGCGAACGCGCCGAGCACCGCGTCAAGTTCGAACAGTGCAGAAATGGTGACAAGGAAGATGAGCAGGAATGTGGTCAGTCGCATGAGCGTTTGCGATGACGTGTTCGCGTTTTCCGTAAGGAAACGGTACAGGCGATGGCCGGTTTTCAGTGCTTTCGTGGGTAGCATTGCGCACAGTAGACAGATGGCAAGGAACGCGCCGAGCACGAGCATGGTCTGCCAGCCGGTTCGGGTGGATAGCAGGATGGCCATGGCAAGGATTGGGCCGAGTTCGCCCCACGTTCCGTACGAGATGATGGCGTCGCCGATGGGGGTGCCTTCGAGGTTGCGTTCCTTGAGAATCGGCATGAGTGTGCCGAGAGCGGTGGTGGTAAGTGCTATTACCGTGGCGATGCCGTTGATGCCTTGCTTTGCGAAGAATGGAAGCAGGGTCACGACGAGTCCGGCGAGCCCCAAGGTGATGATCCATGTGACAAGGCCGACTTTGCCTTGATGTCCGGCGAGTCGTTTCGGGTCGATTTCGTATCCGGCGAGCAGGAATAGGAACGCCATGCCGAGTTCGCTCAAGAGTTTCACGGCGTCGTTCACCTCGATTACGCCCAGTCCGTACGGACCGAGTGCGGCTCCGGTGACGAGCAGCAGCACGGTTTGTGGAATGAACCTTCCTGGAATCAGCTGCGCCACAATCGGGCTGACGGCCGCCACCGCCATGATGATAGTCAATGAAACGAGCTCTTGCGTCATGTTTCTAGCCTAGTGAGTCTGCATGACGGTGTTCGAGGATGTGATGCCCCATGATGCGCCAAAGGGCACTCTGGGGCAAGGTTAAGTTTTTGTAAATTTTATGGGGGGGGGGGGTAGTTCTATGAGCGTTACTATCTGTGCAAAATGGCGGAACTGTTTTGTTTTGAAGATGGAACTCCTTCTTTTCATTGGGGGAAAGGTGGGCTTTATTCGAGGGTTTTAACGAGGGTGCCAATGGGAAAGCTCCGATATGATTCTGAACCAAGCTGTTTAGGCAATATAGGGGGAGGGAAGAATGGTTGATGGAAAATTCACCGCAAAGGAGCGCGCGTATTTGGCCAGCCTTCCCGCAGTGGAAAGCGTGAGCGCGTCGCATATCCGGTATGCCGACAGTTTCCGCATCGAAGTCATGTGCAGATACAATGCGGGCGAATCGCCGGCCGCCATCTTCCGCGAGGCGGGTCTCGACCCGAAACTCATCGGATACAAACGCATTGAGCGGTGCATTGCACGCTGGAAAAAGCAGGAGGAACGAGACCGCCGCAACAGCAAGCGGGTGGACCGCGACGACCTGCGCGTCATTCGGCATCATGATCTTATGCGCGATGATGCGCAATCGTCGGCAACGGAATCGCAGGATGCGCTTTCGAAGCTCGCCCAAGCGCAACTCATCATCAACCAATGCGACGAATTGATCGCGAAACAGGCGTTGCGCATCGACGAACTGGAACGTGTGCTGCGAAAGCTTGTCGGGTGACGGCACGGTTGCGTGAGATGGAGGAAACGGCGGAATGGCATGACGGTCGTTGGCCGTCATCCGAAGAGGCTCCGATGGGTGGTCGACTTTCGTTGGAAAGTCGCTTTCCGTCGTTCGAAGAGGCGATTGACGTTGCCGACGAAATGCGTCAACGACGTCACGCTCGCGGCAAAACGCTGGCGATGCGTGCGGTTGCGGCGCTGTTGATTGTTGCTGCGGTCTGTATTGGCGGATTCCCGGCAATGTTGCAGTATCGGTCGGCGCGTGATCTGTCGGGAACGTCGGTAAGATCCGCGCAGACGGTTGCGGGCTGGCCGTATCCGCAGGCGGATGACGCGTTCGCCGCGGCCCAGGACTATAACAAGCGGCTTGCGGAATCCGGACAGCCGATTTTGGGTGAGGCGAAGGATCCGTTCGCTGATGTGCGCGGCGGATCGCGTGCCAGTGTGTCCGATTCTGGTGAATCGGACAATGAAGCGGGTGAAAGTGGGCCACAGTTGTCCGATTCTGGTGAATCGGACAATCAGAGTGGTGCGGGTACAGGCGCGGACGCCGGTTCCGCAAGCGCCAGTTCGGCGGACGCGGAGTACCGGAGTCTGTTGGATTCCGGCGGTGGCGTGATGGGTACGATTCGCATTCCGAAAATTTCCGTGAGACTGCCGATCTACCATGGTACTTCCGAATCGGCGCTTGCTTCGGGCGCGGGCCACCTGTACGGCAGCAGCCTGCCAGTCGGCGGCAAGAGCACGCATGCGGTGCTCACCGGGCATCGCGGACTGGTCGAGGCGGCCATGTTCACGCGGCTCGATGAAATGCGTGTCGGCGACTACTTCTACATCGAAGTGATGGGTCGAACGCTCGGCTATCAGGTGGACCGTATCACGGTGATCGAGCCGAACGACACGTCGCAGCTGAAAATCGTGCCCGGTGAGGATCGCGTGACCCTGATGACCTGCACGCCGTATGGCGTCAACACGCACCGTCTGCTGGTTTCGGCCACACGTTCCGCCATTCCAGATGAGATTCCCGCCGAAAACGACGCGGTGAAGGATGCCCGCGCGATTGGTGCGATCACAGGTATTGCGACTCTCGTAGTGGGCGTGTTGTTGGTTTGGTTGCGACGCAAGCCGTGGCATATTCGCAGGCATGCTGCTTGGTGGCCGAAGCGCGGCTGATTCGGTTACTGCATGAAGGCGTGTCTGACATGCAATTTGAATATAAAAGTTGTGGTTGGCGAATAGAGCATGCGTGATTGCCATTATTGACTAATGGTTACGAAAGTGTGAAGAAGCGTCATTGCAGTGATTATCCCATCGTTTCTTCGCGATAACGTCGGGTGCTCTTCGTGGGTGACTTGTGTTGCGATTCAGCAATTTCCATCGATTGTGCGATACCCGACTTTCCCGCACTTAGGGTGTACGCATGGCAGTCCCTTTTCCTCTAGCTTCCAGAGTTGAAGTACTGTCAGGATTTTCCGGGCACGTAGAAGATGTTGCGAATCTTGGCATGAAGAGAGGTTGCGCGTCGTGAGACGTGTGATTGCACAGGATTTAAGGGGATGCTCATGAGGCATGCACATGAATATGAGGCGAAGCCCAGGGGAGGACTTGCAAAACGTATAGTGGCTGTGCTCGCATCGGTCGCCATGCTGGGCGGCATGGGTTATGCCACCACCTCCGCCGCGCTTGCGGAAGATACGCCGACCACTGTGGAAACCACCACGGACCAGAGCGTGACCACTGCTAACGAAACGACCGGTGACGGTAACGCCACGGATAACGCGGGCACTGACAATGCGGGCGATACTTCCGTCGACCCTACGGGCACTGAATCCGATACCAACACTGGTACGGATACCGGCGTAAACACGGCGAATGCGGCAAATGCCGGAGATGCTACATCTTCGGATACGAACTCGCAGACCGATACCGCTTCGCAGCCCGATCCGCAAACTGTCAACGCCGAGCAAAATAGCCCTTCCGTAGTGGCGGATGTTACTGATTCCAACTGTATTTACGCTGGAACGAATGCTTTGCAGCGCGTGTGTTGGCTTGATATGTCCAAGTTCGACTCAAATGCCGCCAAAAAAGACGCCGGCCAAAAAATGACCGTGAATCTCGGCGGTGGCCTGACCATGTCATTTACCGCGCGTTATTCCGGCAATCGTACGGTCGTCGCCAGTGGAGTGCCAACGTGGGATGAGCGTACATACCAAGGTGAAGCTGGACATCACGCAATCTTCGGTGTTGAGGGATATTCTGATTTCCCAGCCGGAAGCAAGCCCGCGCTATATCAAAACGATGGATATCAGAACGATTCGAGGATACAGCTTTCAAAGATCACCATTGCTAAAGACGGTCAGAACGTAACTAATCTGCAGTATTCGTTCGTTATGGCGGATGCGGAAAGCACTAACAAAGACGAGCAAATGGTGTACGCCTCCAGTTCCGCGATTACGCAACTGGGATCTTATCCAACAGACGGTAGCAATTACAGTTTCTGTAAGCCGCAATTTTCGACTGACAATCAAACCATAACTTGCACGGGTAAGGATGGAGACAGCGTACCTCAAGGCATTCGTCTGTATACAACGTCCACTCCAACTCAGGTTTCCATTGAGATGAAGAACAGTGGTTATGGCTCAAGGCAGGGTGCGGCGTTCGGCGTTATTTTCTCGCAGGCTGTTGCGAAGATCACCGTCAATGGCGATACGAGCGCAACATTTAATGCTGGTGTTTTGGGCGAAACTGGAAGTCTTGAATCGGGTGTGATCTCGTCAGGAACCAGGGAAAGCGGCACCTTGCCAATCCTCGCCGCCGCCGGTGAAAAGAAAACGGTTCGTTTCTACCTGACAAGCACCACGACGGACTGGTCTAAGTATGACGTAGCATTCGAAGGCACTGACAATGGCAAGGTTGTTTCCGGCCTTGCGATTCAGACAGATGAATATGGACATCGTTACGTTGACATGACTGTTGCGGCCGATCATACGGTGCAAGGTCACTTTACGGTGACTGCCAAGCCTGAGCCGCTTGGAGTGCCGAAACATCATAAAACCATCGCCAAGAAGAATGGTGCCAACGATACGTACACATTGAACCTCAACGTGACGGGCAAGCGGTCCAGCACTTCGCAAACCGTCTCCCAGCCAGTCGACATCGCACTAGTGCTCGATGTGTCTGGTTCGATGAGTAAAACAATGGGCGAGACGACAAAACTTGCTGCATTGAAGAAGGCTGCGAAGGAATTCTTGACGAATACCGCTAATAAGAACGCAGCTATTGCCGATAATGGCAACAAGATTAGAGTCTCGCTGGTTAAGTTTGCTTCGACGAAGCGCGACACAACTGGCAATGACCGTTACAATTCGTGGGACGGAAAGCATAATTATACGCAGATTGTCAATAATTTAACTGACAATATGAACACTCTGAGCGCAAGTGTCGATGCGTTACAAGCGGGAGGTGCTACACGGGCCGATTACGGTTTGGAAAAGGCTAATGCTGTGCTGGCTGGTGCTCGTGCAAATGCTAAAAAAGTGGTGGTATTCTTCACCGATGGAGAACCGAGCTCTTATAGTGGATTTGACGATGGTGTCGCTAATACGGCAGTGAAGAATGCGAAAACGCTGAAGGATTCGGGAACTACCATCTACAGTGTCGGCGTATTCTCAAAGGCTGATCCTTCGGATACTTCTGGAAAATTCAATGCGTATATGAATGCTGTTTCCAGCAACTATCCGAATGCCACGACGTACAGGAACCTTGGCACAAAGGTTGACGGTGGCAACTACTACATGATTGCGTCGAACTCAGAAGGACTGTCGAAGGTTTTCGAAGACATTCAGCAAACCATTACGACCACTAACGGATATACCGGCGTGACCATTCAAGATACGCTGTCGGAATATGCAGATTTTGCTGATGCCGATCCTGCAAAAACCGCGAAAGTGGTTACCGACGATGACACTGATGTAACTGCGCAATGGAATATCACGGTGAATGGCAGGACGATTACCGCATCGCCGAAGAACGCCGATCCACTTCCTGACGGTGTGACTTACACGCTGCAGTTCGACATTAAGCCTACGCAGAAGGCGTATGACGATTATGCGGCGAACAAGAACGACGGTCAGGATGGCTATAACAACGTGATTGGTAGTGCAGGTTCTGACGCTGCCGATAATGCCACGTCTGCAGGTAAGCCTGGTTTCTATACCAACGACAGCGCATGCTTGGCCTACTCGGGTGACGGTGAAACGCACGCCTGCGGTGATACGCCTTATGTGGAACAGCCTGTCGATCAGGTCAAGACCGGTGCCATCACAGTGCAGAAGAAGTGGGCTGATGCTGATGGCAAGGCGAGCTCAGAAGGCAATCCTGGATCGGTGACGTTTACACTGAAGATCGATGAAAAGGACTCGCGCGAAGCTGCGGCGAGGGCTGATACGAATTGGACTGCAACTTTCGAAAACCTAGCTCCCGGTCACACGTATAAGGTGGTCGAAAAGGCTGTTGAAGGCTACGAAACTTCTTACAAGAGCCAAGACGTGACAATCACTGCCGACGAGCTGTGGAAAGCCAATCCCAACGCGAATATGGCTGACAATGTGAAGACATGGAACGTTACCGTCACCAACACTCACAAGAAGTTGACGTTGGCTGAAGGTTCGATCAAGGTGTCCAAGAGCATCAGCGGTCGTGAATGGAAGAAAGATGACTCCTTCAACTTCACCATTGCCGGCTCTGACCCAGCCCAGAACGCTCCATTGCCTGATCCATATTCCGTCGCGATCGGCACGAATACCGCAAATCACGAGGCGAGCTTCGGCAAGATCGTATACAAGACCGATGGCACCTACACCTACACGGTGAAGGAAACCAAGCCCACCAACGCCATTGCCGGCCTGCACTATTCCCTGGCGGAATACACGGTAACCGTGACGGTTCCTGCCGATATGGGCACGCCAACAGTGAGCATCAAGCAAGTCAAGGACGACAACGGCAAGACTGTTGATAATCAGTCTGCGAATGTCGCCAAATTCACCAATACGTATGCGGCGGTGTCGGCGTTGCCGTTGACGGGCGGAACCACGGATCGTCAATGGCTGCTGGTTGGTGGGTCGATCGGCGGACTCGCAGTACTGCTGGTTGGCGCGGCTGGCATCTGGAACAGCAAGAAACGTCTCGTCTGAGATGGTTCCTCGGGCTGGGCTGCCCCTACCAACCTTCGCAGGGCAGTCCAGCCGTGCATCACAAATTTTGTGGATCCAGAGCATGTTGGGCTTCGGATCCCGTCAGCAAAAACAAACACAACATCAACAACACAAGGAGAGGGGATTCTCGTGAAGATGAGGAAACTTTTCGCAGGCATCGCCGCCGCTGCGACGTTGCTGGGCGGCATGGCTCTGGGCGCGGCCAGCGCACAGGCTGACGGCAGCGGCACTGTCGTCAAGAGTGATGTGAATTTCACATTCACTGCTCAGGACGCCAAGCAGCTGACCAATCGTAGTCTGAACGCCTACAAGATCGCCGATTATGTGCAGTACGGCACTGATGATAATGCAACGTACGGTGTGCAGACTGCCGACGGTGTTGACCGCGGTACTCTTAAGACGGCACTTGAGTCTGCTACTGGCAAGACTGTCTCTGAAACCGGCGATCTGATGGCTTGGGCGCTCGCCGAAGGCGTGCTGTCTGTGGACAATTCTGTAGATGGTGCATGGAATAATAGCGCTTCCCGTAAGTTTGTGGAATCGCTGAAGACCAGGACCAATATGCTTGGCGATCCGACTGTAGTTGATCTGGGCAAGAATCTTGCTAAAGATGGCTTGTCTGCTACTGTGACGCTCCCTGCAGGCCTGTACCTGTTTGTGGACGCGGATTACTCGGTTGGCACCAATGGAGTTGCCACTCCGTCTATCGCAATCCTCGTTGGCTCCGGTAACGTTAAGGATGGCGTGCTGAATCCGCTCACTGAGGCAACTGTGGCCATTAAGAACCAGACCACTGCCGTGACCAAGAAGGTGAATGGAGAGGACGTCATCACCGCTTCCGTTGGCCAGAAAGTGACATACACCATTACGAGCAAGGTGCCGCAGAACACGCAGTACTACAGCGAGTACGGCTACACCTACACGGATACCCCGTCTGCTGGCCAGACTGTGGATTTCGATTCCCTTAAGGTGACGGTCGGCGATAAGAGCCTGAACAAGGGTACGGATTACACCGTGGCCCAAAACAAGAATGGCACCTTCACCGTCACCATCAGTTCCATCCAGAAGCAGACCGCAGGTGCACTCATTACTGTGACCTATGCTGCCAAGGTTACTGAAGCGGGAGCCTCCGGCAGCAAGGCCGTGACTAACGCGGTCGTGCTCTCTGACAATGGTGCTGAAGCTATTGACAGCACTATCATCACCAATAGCGGGTTCTCCTTTACCAAGACCGACGCTCAAGGCAATCCGCTGGCCGGTGCTACGTTCACGATCCGCGTTCCGGGTGTGGATGGTTCGTTCACCGCCACCTCTGACAAGACCGGCACAGTGACCTTCAAGGGTCTTGCAGATGGCACCTACGAAGTCAACGAAACCACGGTTCCGAATGGCTTCCAGCAGAGCCTCAAGGCCAAGTTCAATGTCATCATTGAGAATGGTGAGGTCAAGTTCAGGGGTACGGATGTGTGGGGCCTGGCTCCGAAGGAGTCTTCCGATAAATACAAGGTCAAGAACGTGAAGAACGTCACCCAGCTGCCGCTCACCGGCGCTGCGGGCACGACCCTCTTCACCGTGGTGGCGCTGCTCGTGGCAGGTGCCGGCGTTACCGTCGCACTCAAGTCGCGCCAGCGCGTGCGCTGATACGTACTCAAACGTGAAACAATAAGCGCATAAGCAGCCATAAGCGGGCATTCGCGGAAACCATCCGTGGATGCCCGCTTTTCATGTCTTTTCGTGCCTTTCCATACTTTTTAGGGGTGAAGGTTTTGCACGGGGCAATACGGGATCGAAACGGGTGAAATCCGGTACCAAACGGCGAAATCCGGCATGAAAAAGGTATCCGCAGGTGGCAAGTAGGTGGCAAAACAGGCATCAAACAAAGCAACCATACAGGGGTTGCAGGTGGGGGCATCTTACGCCAACATCACCCTACAATCGCAAGCACGTCCATGAAAACAGAGGAAAGGCGGGTGTCATGGCACGAGGTGGGGGAGCATTCAGCGACGAGGAAATCCAACTATTGCGCGGACTGCCGGCGGTCGCCAACGTAACGCGCAATCGCATCACCTACGCCGATTCGTTCAAGCAAGTGTGCACCATCCGCTACTTGACGGGCGAATCGCCGACCAAAATCTTCCGTGAAGCGGGACTCCCGCCGGATCTCATCGGATACAAGCGCATTGAACGGTGCGTTGACCGTTGGAAAACGTCGGCCATCAAATCCGTGGCCGGCAGCGGCAACATGAGTGACAGCGAGATCATCGCGCAACTTGTCAACCGGTATGAACACGCGTTCGTGATGAGGCGCAACCTCGACAGCATCGCCAACAGGCCGATGGAACATATTCCCGTCAACACGCAAGGCAACGACGGCATCGATTCGGGAACGGCGAGCATCATCATCAAGCAGCAGGCCCGCCGTATCGACGAGTTGGAACGCGCCAACGCTTCCTTGCTAGACAAGCTCGACAAGGCGATCCCGTCCCCGACTGTTGACAACTAAAACCATTCGTCTGCTTGATTGACATGTGGGTTTTTCGGGCAAGCTACCCCGCGATTTGCATAAAATGCCCCCCATCTGGCATGTGGCAAATATGGTTTGCGCTATATGTGGCAGAGTCCCGCGGAAAAAAGAGGTTAGGGGGTATAATTTGCCCCCTCTAACTACCTTGCATTCAGGATGGTCTGCCACATATAGTGAAAATCAGTTTTGGAAAAGATGCGAATCTGCCACATATAAGGCATATGGGTGTGTTTCGCGGTGCGAACAATGGCGGAGATTGTGCGGCTCCCGCGGTAGGGTGTGAACATTATGACTTTTGGGAATACGAAAACCGAAAAAACCGGTACAAGCACGTCCGACGCGACGGAAACCGCGCACATCAAATCCGTCGAGAGCCTCGACCAAAGCAACGAAATGGAGCGAGGCCTGAAAAACCGCCACGTCCAGTTCATCGCCATCGGAGGCACCATAGGCACCGGCCTGTTCCTAGGCTCCGGCAAGTCGATCGCACTGACCGGCCCGAGCATCATTTTCGTGTACATCGGCGTTGGCCTGATTATGTTCCTGCTGATGCGTGCCATCGGCGAAATGATGTACAGCGATCCTAGCCAGCACACGTTCATCAACTTCATCACGCGCTATCTCGGCCGCGGGTGGGGCAAGTTCGCCGGCTGGACGTATTGGATCGTGCTCATTCTGACCGGCATGACCGAAATCACCGCCGTAAGCACATATTTCGTAACGTTCTTCGGCACATTCGGCATAGACCTGAACTCGTGGAAGTGGTTGATCGAACTGTGCTTCCTCGTAGCGCTCACCGGCATCAATCTGATTGCGGTGAAAGTGTTCGGCGAGGCGGAATTCTGGTTCTCCATGATCAAAATCACGCTGATCGTCGGTCTGATCGTCACCGCCATCGTGATGCTGATCATCGGCTTCAGCTACCCCGCCACGCACATCGAAGGCGTGGACGGCACGGTGTCGGGTGCCACGGTGAGCCTTACGAATATCACCGACGGCTTCCAGCTCGCGCCGAACGGTTGGATGAACTTCTTCATGAGCTTCCAAATGGTGTTTTTCGCCTACCAGCTCATCGAATTCGTGGGTGTCACGGTGTCGGAAACGCAGAATCCGCGCGAGGTGCTGCCGAAGGCCGTGAACGAGCTGATCATGCGTATTCTGATCTTCTACGTGGGCGCGCTGATCGCGATCATGGCTATTGTGCCCTGGCGTAACTTTCACGAGAATTCCGATGGCTCGTTCGGTTCGCCGTTCATCATGGTGTTCAAATATGCGGGTCTTGATTGGGCCGCCGCCCTGGTGTTCTTCGTGGTGATTACGGCTGCCGCGTCGGCGTTGAATTCGCTGATTTATTCGGCCGGTCGTCACTTGTATCAGCTTGCTTCGGATTCCGAGTCGCCTGCGATGGCGCGTTTGGCTGAGGTTTCCGACCACAAGGTGCCTGCGAAGGCGATCGTCGCTTCGGGTTGCATGATTCTGTTCTCCCCGATCATCAACGCGATTCCGGGTATTTCCGGCGCGTTCGTGCTATTCGCTTCGGCCGCCAGCGCTGTGGTGATTTTCATTTACGTGCTGACGATGCTCGCCCACCACAGGTATCGTCAGAGCAGCGATTTTCTACCGGACGGTTTCGTCATGCCCGCTTGGCAGGTGTTTGATTGGATTGCGATCACGTTCTTTGTGCTCGTGTATGTCACGTTGTTCTTGTCGACGGACACGATTGGTTCTGCGATTGCCGGTCTGATTTGGCTGGTTGCGTTCGGCGGATATTGCCTGCTACACGAACGATTCCAGAATCGCGATCTTAAGGAAGCCTTGCAGCAGTAGCGTTTGCAGGTAACGCAGGATACAAGTAAGGGGCGTTTGCCGAACGTGAGTGCATCACGTACGTTCGGCAAACGCCCCTTTCAGCATGGTCTTTGCGCGAATCCCCATTACGGGATTCAGCGCAAATCAGCCGATGTAGTCGGCCTCGTTCGTCGGGCTGGACGGCACGGCATGATCTTCCGTAACCTTGCCCAAGCCAGACAGATACGCCTCGCGACCAGCTTCGATCGCCTTCTTGAACGCGCGTGCCATCAGCGGAATATTGCCGGCGGAAGCGATGGCCGTGTATGCCATCACCGCGTCCGCGCCCATTTCCATGGCTTCCGCAGCCTGGCTCGGACGGCCAATACCAGCGTCGATGATCACCGGAACATTGGAGTTCTTGATGATCACTTCAATGAAATCGCGTGCACGCAGACCCTTATTCGAGCCGATCATCGCGCCGAGCGGCATTACGCAAGCCGCACCCGCGTCTTCAAGACGCTTCGCCGCAATCGGATCGGGGAACATGTACGGCATGACCACGAAACCTTCTTTTGCCAGCTGTTTCGTGGCTTTGATGGTTTCCTCATTGTCGGGCAGCAGATACTTCGCCTCATGTTCGATCTCCACCTTCACGAAGTCCGTCTGGCACACTTCGCGGGCGAGACGTGCAATACGCACCGCTTCCTCGGCATTGCGTGCGCCGGACGTGTTCGGCAGCATGGTGATGCCCTTCGGAATGTAATCGAGCAGATTGTTTTCGGTGGTACGGCAGCGACGCAACGCCATGGTGACGATCTGCGTGCCCGCGTTCTCAATGGTCGCCTTGATGAGGTTCAGATCGTAGCGGCCGGAACCGAGGATGAAGCGGCTCGTGAACTTGTGTCCGCCGAGGATCAACGGATCGGCGTCGCCGGTGGCGATTTCGTCATACGCGTGCGCATCCGGTTCCGGCAGCAGTGCGGTGTTCGTGGTGGTGCCGACCAGCTCGTCGAGCGTGGCGTTCGGTGCCGCCGCGAAGTCTTTTTCCGCGGTGGTGATCGTGTTTTCGGTGCTCATGGTTAATCCTTACTATGCGATTAGTGTTGTGTCATTCGTTGCAATTTGCAATTTGCGATTGCAATTGCAATTGCGTTTGTGTTTGCGTTTCGCTGTCAGGCGTCTTCTTCGCCGAGAATCAAGCGAGTGATCATATTGGCTTCGTGGCAGGCGACCACACCCACGCGCGGTGCCATCAGACCAGCGCCCGGCACCGGAGCGGTTTCGCCGTCGCCGCAGAAGTAGAAATTCTTCGAAACGCGACGAGTATTCACCAAATTGGAACTGCGGAATCCTGCCATTCCCGAAGCGCTCACCAACTTCTTGTTCGGCAGATTCTCAAGCACGGCATTCACCAGCATCGTCTTGTTTTCCGGCACGTCGAACGCTTCGCAAATAATATCTTCATTGTCGAACAGCGTCGGCACGTTCTCGTCGGTCACTTTCACGGTATCAATGGTGATATCAATAAAAGGATTGATCTGACGCAAGTTACTGCGCAATGCTTCCGTCTTGTACTGCCCAAGATCCTTCAAAAAATACTGCTGACGATTCAGATTCGTCATATCCACGCGATCAAAATCAATCAAATGCAGGTGACCGACGCCAATGCGGGTCAACGCCACCGCAATGGTCGATCCGAGGCCGCCGCAGCCGCAAATGGCCACGTGCGCCGCGTCGAGCTTGTCTTGCGTGGCTGCGGTATGACGGTCGAGCAGGGCCGCACGGATTTCTTCGCGGCTGACGAGCGTGGTCGGGTCGGGCTGGTTGTCGAAAGCGTGCTGGCGGGCGTCGATCTGCGCCTGCGATGCGGATGGTTCAAAAGTCATGGTTGTTCTCGTATTCTCGTTTTCCGTTCGTGCGTTGTTTTTGCCGGGTTGGTTGTGTTTTGTATGTTCTTGCGATTGTTACGCGTGCATTGTGCCGGTCGTAATCGCAAGAAATTTTGAAAGTGGTTCAGCCGCCCTGCACGAACGTGACGATTTCCAACGTATCGGTGCCCTTGAGCTGCGTCTGCGCACGCTGGGTGCGAGGCACGATCTCACCATTGAGCTCGACAGCCACGCGGTCGGCGCGCAGGCCCTTGCTTTCGATCAGTTCGGCCACGGTGATCGGCGTGGCGACGTTCTCTTCCTTACCGTTGATGATCATTGCGGTTCCCTTCTGTGTCTGTCGTGACACATGCTTTCCTGCACTCCGGATGTCCGTTTCTGGTGAATCGGATATCCGGAGGTTCATTGTTGGTCTTTAAATGTCCGATTCTGCAGAATCGGACACGCACGGCATCTATTTCAGTCCACGGATGTCCGTTTCTGGTGAATCGGACACGTAGGCGCTTGTTCGAGCCGCTTGTGCGTCCGTTTCTGCAGAATCGGGCACTCAAGGTTGGTACGAAAAAAGGGTCGCCGAAGGAACCGTACCCTATGAGGTGGTGCGCCCCTCCGTGACCCTAATCACGCGATATTCGGTTATCGCGAACGGAAGATGAGATACGTCTTGCGGCGTGAACAACCCGTCTCCTTACGGCGGCATTACCCGCATCAAGTCCTCGGTCGAAGCTCTATGAGCTCCCTCTCAGCCTTTCGGCTCCCGTTCGGTTGTGCCTTCATCTTCGCGCACGCGCCCGACAAGCTTGCGCCGGTTCACGTTGGGTTAGTCTTGATGTGAACATGTGCGAATCGGCTGAGTGCTTGCAAGGAAGGGGAAGATGATGATGGACGGCGAGTTGGCAGGATTTGCGATTCCTCGGCTTGGTATGGGAACGATGGCTTTGGCGATTGAGGGGCGCCCGGATCGCGATACCGCGATTCGTACGATTCATGCCGGTTTGGACGCGGGTGTCCGCTATTTGGACACGGCTTGGTCATATTATCTGCCGAGCGAGCCTGGCACCGGCACTGCGGAAGACCTTGGCTACGGCGAAAAGTTGGTGCGTGATGCGCTCACTTCGTGGAATGGCCCCCGAGATGAAGTGCTGGTCGCCACGAAAACTGGCTATCGACGCACCATGGAGGTCCCCGCTTTTGTTGCTCCTGTGTCCGATTCTGGAGAATCGGACAAACAGGGTGCCGGATTTGGGGTACAGATGTCCGATTCACCAGAATCGGACACTCAGGGGCGGGATTCTGAGGGATGCAGCCGTCGGCCTGGCGAGGAACGCCAGCATTTGCAGGCGGCGGGCAGTCAATACGGGTGGATGGCGGATTCGCGCCCCGAAACCATGATTCGTGACGCCAAGGAATCCGCACTGCACTTGGGCGTCGATACGCTCGACCTGTTGTATTCGCATGGCCCCGACCCCGCGGTGCCTTACGAAGACCAATGCGGCGCGTTGAAACAGCTGCTCGACGAAGGCGTGATCAAATATGCGGGCATTTCCCGTGTGAATAACGAGCAGATCGATCTTGTGCGCGGCATTATCGGCAGCGGCTTGGTCGCCGTGCAAAACCAGTTCTCGCCGTCGCATCCCGATCCGGAACATACGATGGAGCATTGCGCCGAATTGGGGCTCGCTTTCGTCTGTTGGTCGCCGCTCGGCGGATTCCTCGATACGTTCGATCAGAGCGCGTACGATCCGTTCCGCACGGTTGCCGCGCAACGTGGTTGCTCCTACCAGCGTGTGGTGCTGGCGTGGGAATTGACTCGTTACGAACGTCTGTTCACCATTCCCAGCGCTCGCAATCCGCAGGAAATCAACGATTCCTTCGCTGCAACGCAACTTCAGCTCACTCAAGAAGAGCTTGCGATGCTTCCTTGCTGATTATCGTTTCCTTTTTTGGGCGTTTTCCTGTACTTGCACGTTGCGATCGAAAAATGTTTACAGTAAAAGATATTATCGAGACATAACTGATGGGCATCGAATAAGGCGAGGTGAAGCGTGGGCTTCGAGCGGGAGTCGTTTGACAAGCTGATGAAAGTGGTCTGGGGTAAGAAGTCTCAGATGCAGCAGGCGATGTCGCGTGATTCCAAGGGCGAGCCATTCATTATTCGCGAGCTTGAGTTCAAGGGCGCGCAAACGCCCTCGCAGTTGGCTACCGCGTTGAAGGTCACGTCGGGCAGGATCTCCACACTGCTGGCTGCGCTGGAAAAAAAGGGTCTGATTGAGCGTGAGGTCGATCCCAACGACCGACGCATTGTGCATGTGAATCTTACCGAGCAGGGGCGGGCGAAGGCCAAGCAGCAGCGCGAGGATATGCGCGACGCCGTCTGCTGGGTCTTTTCGCAGATGGGGGAGCGTCGCACGCGCGAATTCGTGGATCTTACCGAGGAATTTGCCACATACGTGACCATCTGCATCCCTGGCCAGCCCCGCCCCACCGCCGAAGAAGTAAAGCAAGCCTTCGCAAAAGCCGAATCTGAAGATCCTGCGTAGGGACTGCCTACCACGTAAGCGTGCGCCTCACATGTGCCGTTCGCGACTGTAAGCTTGGCCAAACGGCCTCGAGTGTGTCGCGAATGGTATATGTTGGCCGCGCGCGACCGAGCTGAGAAGAATCGCTCTCAGCAAATACACAGAAATATGAGATTGTCTTACACTGTAAGTAATTAAATATCGTAAGACAATTCAATAGGACTTATGTAAATCATTAATCGCAATTCGATCAACTCATGTAGTTGATCCAACCAATCCATCAACCGCAAAAACTTCAAACGCAACACAAGAGAAGGGATCCAAGCATGTTCCGCATTATGCGATACCTCTCCAAAGCGGAGATAGGCCAGATGCTCATTGCACTGGTCAGCATCGTCGGGCAGATCTGGCTTGACCTGACCCTGCCGGACTACATGTCCGACATCACCACCCTCGTGGAAACCCCCGGCAGTGAAATGCACGATATTTGGATCGCCGGCGGCAAAATGCTGCTTATTTCGCTTGGATCGGCAGCATGCGCCATCATCACCGGCTATTTCGCGGCACGCATCGGCGCATCGTTCAGCCAGCGTCTGCGTTCCATGGAATTCCGCAAGGTAGAATCGTTCGGACCGGCTGAAATGAGCCGATTCTCCACAGCCTCGCTGATTACGCGTTCCACGAACGATATTACGCAGATTCAGATGTTCATCACCATGGGATTGATGATGATTGTCAAATCGCCGATTATGGCGGTTTGGGCCGTCTGCAAGATTGCGGGAGACGGTCTCGAATGGACGCTCGCCACCGGCATCGCGGTAGTGGTGCTGCTGGTCTCCATCACGATCCTCATGGTTCTCGTCATGCCGAAGTTCAAGTCCATGCAGCGACTGACCGATAACATCAACCTTGTGGCGCGCGAGAACCTCACCGGCCTGCGCGTGGTGCGCGCCTACAATGCCGAGGATTACCAGGAAGCCAAGTTCACCAAGGCCAACAAGGAACTCACCGACACCCAGCTGTTCACCAACCGTGCCATGGCCTTCATGATGCCGTTGATGAACACCATCATGAACGGTCTTATGCTTGCCGTGTACTGGATCGGCGCCTACCTGATCGACGCGGCCGACGCGGCCGACAAGCTCACCACCTTCTCCAACATGGTGGTGTTCTCCAGCTACTCCGTGCAGGTGATCATGAGCTTCCTGCTGATGAGCATGGTGTTCGTGCTGTGGCCGCGAGCGGACGTGTCCGCACAGCGCGTGCTCGAAGTGCTCGACACCGAACCGCTGATCACCGACGGCACCCGCAGCGATGCTGGCGAAGCAGGCAAGCAGGGCGAAATCGAATTCCGCAATGTTTCCTTCACCTACCCGGATTCGCGTGAAGCCATGCTCGAAGGCATCAACTTCACTGCCAAGAAGGGCGAAACGGTCGCGTTCATCGGCTCCACCGGCTCCGGCAAATCCTCGCTCATCAACCTCGTGCCGCGTTTCTATGACGCGACGCAAGGCGAGGTGCTCGTCGACGGCGTGAACGTGCGCGACTACACGCTCAAGGCATTACGAGACAAAATCGGATATGTGCCGCAACAATCCTTCCTGTTCAAAGGCACGATCGCATCCAATGTCAGCTATGGCGACAATCCGCTCGACACCACCGATGCCGGCATCGTCGACATGACCGATACCTCGACCGCGGCCGGCAGAAAGCGCGAAAAAGAGCTGATCGCAACGCAAAACGAGCATCGCACACTCACTTCGGAACAGCGCGCCGACGTGCGCAACGCATGTGAAGTTGCACAGGCGACCGAATTCATCGCAACCAAGGAAAAGCAGTACGATTCCGCGATTTCGCAGGGTGGATCGAACGTGTCGGGCGGGCAGAAACAGCGTCTGTCGATTGCACGTGCCGTCTATCGTCATCCGGAAATCCTGATTTTCGACGATTCCTTTTCCGCACTTGATTTCAAAACCGACCGTGCCGTACGCGACGCGCTCGCCAAGGAAGCGAAAGATTCTACCAAACTGATTGTCGCGCAGCGCATCGGCACCATTATGGACGCCGACCGCATCGTGGTGCTCGACGACGGCAAGGTGGTCGGCCAAGGCACGCATAGCGAACTGCTGGAAAACTGCGATGTGTACCGTCAGATTGCGCAGTCTCAGCTGAGCGAAGACGAATTGAACGACGGCAAGTCGGGCGAAAGCAAGCTGCCGGGCGAAACCGGCAAACCGATTGAAACCGGCAAGCCGTCCGTCGAAAGCGAATTGAACGAAAGCGAGGGTCGCTGATATGCCAGGAGGACCTATGGGACGCGGCCGCGGGGCCGTTGAAAAACCGCAGGATTTCGGTGGTGTGATGAAGAAACTGGTGCATTTCTGCCGCCACTACATTCCCGCCATCATTGTGGCGCTCGTATTGGGCGCGATCGGCACGGTATGCCAGATCGTCGGTCCGGACAAACTCAAGGACATGACCAACGAGATCGCCAAAGGCCTGCCTGCGCTAGTCAATGGCAAGCCGGTGCTCGGTGCGATCGACATGGACGCGGTCACGCACATCGCATGGCTGCTGGTGGCGCTGTATGTGGGGTACGCGGTGCTGTGCTACGTGCAAAGCTGGATGATGGCGAACGTCACGCAGCGCACCGCACAGGAGCTGCGCGAAGCCATCAGCGTGAAGATCAACAAGCTGCCGCTCAAGTATTTCGACAAGGTCAGCTACGGCGATGTGCTCAGCCGCATCACCAACGATGTGGACGCCATCGGCCAGACGCTCGGCCAGTCGGTCGGCTCGCTGATCACGTCGGTCACGCTGTTCGTGGGCGCGCTCATCATGATGTTCTACAACAATGTGATTATGACGGTGTGCGCCATCGCTTCCAGCCTGGTTGGCCTGCTCATCATGGGCGCAATCATGAAGGTTTCGCAGAAGTACTTCTCCCGTCAGCAGATCGCATTGGGCGATGTCAACGGTCACGTCGAAGAGATGTACGCCGGCCACACCGTGGTCAAGGCGTATTGCGGCGAGGCTGATTCGATTCGCGCGTTCGAAAAGTACAACGGCGATTTGTACGATTCGGGATGGAAGAGCCAGTTCCTTTCCGGCCTGATGATGCCGTTGATGAATTTCGTCGGCAATTTCGGCTACGTGGTTGTGTGCGTGGTTGGCGCTGTGCTTGCGATGGATGGCAAGATCGAGTTTGGTGTGATCGTTGCGTTCATGATGTACATTCGACTGTTCACCCAGCCGCTTTCCCAGTTCGCGCAGGCATTCCAGAACCTGCAGCGTTGCGCGGCCGCTTCCGAGCGCGTGTTCAGCTTCCTTGAAGAGCCGGAGATGGCCGACGAATCCGACAAGCAGGCGCTGCTCGGCGTGAACGGCAAACCGGTGCGCGGTGACGTTGAGTTCAGTCATGTGAAGTTCGGTTACGATCCGAGCAAGACGATCATCAACGATTTCTCCGCTTCGGTGAAGTCCGGTCAGAAGGTTGCGATTGTTGGTCCGACCGGTGCCGGCAAGACCACGATGGTGAATCTGCTGATGCGTTTCTATGAGATTTCGGGCGGTTCGATTGCGATTGATGGTGTGGATACGAAGTCCGTGCCACGCTGGAACGTGCATGACCAGTTCTCCATGGTATTGCAGGATACGTGGGTGTTCCGTGGAACAGTGCGTGAAAACATCGCGTATTCGAAGCCGGACGTCACCGACAAGCAGATCGAGGACGCATGCAAGGCCGTGGGGCTGCACCACTACATCATGTCGCTGCCGAATGGCTATGACACAGTGCTTGACGACAAGGCCACGCTTTCGCAGGGTCAGAAGCAGTTGCTCACCATTGCGCGAGCCATGGTTGAGGATGCGCCGATTCTGATTCTCGACGAGGCCACCTCTTCGGTCGATACGCGTACGGAAGAGCTGATTCAGAAGGCCATGGACGCGCTGACCGTGGACCGTACGTCGTTCGTGATCGCGCACCGTCTGTCCACCATCCGCGATGCGGACATGATTTTGGTCATGAACCATGGCGACATCGTGGAAAGCGGTACGCATGAGGAGCTGCTCGCCAAAGGCGGTTTCTACGCCGACATCTACAACAGCCAGTTCGCCCTCACCGACTGATTCGCCGTTCTGGCTGGCTGATTCACAGGAGCCGCACGTCCCCAAAGACGTGCGGTCTTTGTTTATTTCGGCTGGTATTCGGCTGTTATGCGGATCGTAGGAAGAGATCGGCCGGGAAGTTGCGGCTGACTGCGATTTGGCGGGATTCGTCCAATGTTGCGTATGTGAAATCGAACGTGCGTTGCAGTTGTGCTACGTCGGAAACGAACAGGGCCGTGGCCAGGCCGTCCGCAACGGCGGTGGGGTAGTCGCGTGCAAGATTGAGCGTTGCGTTTGCTGGAACGTATGCCCAGCTGGCTTCGGTTTGTTGCGCGGGCAGTCCGTCGATGGCATTGAGCAGATGATGAATGGCGATTTGGGTGCGCTCGTTGACTGCCACGTTCCAATGGCGTCGGCTGGGTGCGCTTGCGCACAACGCTCCGTTCGCAATATGTGCGATTCCGATTGCGTGGGACTGATCTTCCGGATCCTCAAGTGCGACGGAAATGGGCTGTTCCGCATGAATCAGCAAATCACCTCCCGCATCAATCACGAATTGTGACGACTGCAGCATGCGCCCGAGCAGATCGACGAGATAGCCTTTGCCGCAGGCGCCGAAATCCAACTGCACCGGCTCATGCGTTACCAATGTGGTTCCGTGGCGGGTCACATCGCGTCCCCAAACGGCGCGTCCGCGCAATGCGCCCAAATGCTCGGGCGCATCTTGCGTAACCGTGAAACTCAGCGACGCATCGTATCCAAGTCGAATCAAATCCTCGCCGACGCACGGATCAATCGCGCCGGAAGTGGCGGAAAATAGCGCATCATACAGATCGAACAGCGGCGCGCACCAATCCGGAAAATCGAAACTTCCGCCATGCTCGGCCTTGCCGATCGCCGCAATCAGCGAATCATTGCGGAATCGAGACAGCACGTGTTCGTAATCCTCAATGAGCGATTCCATTGCGGAACGCACCTTGTCGTCGATCGGCGAATCCACGGAAATCACCATACCGGTGCCGAGCGCCCTATAAAACGCCGTGACAAACGGCATGCGTTGCGTCAAAGAATCCATGCCTCCGATGCTACCCGCCCATTTCCTCCAGCTGCTGGGGGAAATGGGACTTTCGCGATGGGGCGCATGGTACAGTTGCCGGCAGGGCGTCAACATGGAGGTTGATATGGGGAACGTCGAGAATGCAAGTGCAGCCATGCGCACAACAAAAACGGTGAAGAGCCTGCCGATGCCCAAAGTCTGGGCTTTCGCCGTCGGCCAATTCGGCTGGGCGCTACTTTCCGGCATTATTTCGAATTGGCTCGTCTACTTCTACCAGCCTGACAGCGAAACCATCTCGCAAGGGCAAACCGTGTTCGTACCGCAAGGTCTTGCCGTACTCGGCGTGGTGACCGTAGTCGGCGGCATCACCGCGTTCGCCCGCTTCTTCGACGCATTCGTGGATCCGGCCGTGGCAAGTCTTTCCGACCGTTGCACATCAAAATCCGGTCGTCGCATGCCGTTCCTCAAATTTGCGGCCCTTCCGCTCGCCCTCGTCACCGTGCTGGTGTTTTGGAGTCCAATCAACGATACGAGCTGGATCAACGGCGCGTTCCTGTTCGCCACGGTGATCGGCTACTACATTGCGCTCACGTTCTACTGCACGCCCTACAACGCGCTGATCGCCGAGCTTGGTCACGATTCCAAACAGCAGCTCACCATCTCCACCGCCATTTCGTTCACGTGGGTGGCCGGCACCGCCATTGCATACGTGGCACCGGTGATTTGGGCTGGTTTCGTGCCGGGCTTGGGGCGTGTGAACGCCATTCGTTTGACGTTCACCATCATGGCGGCCATCGCATTCGTGTGCATGCTGGTTCCGCCGCTCACCATCAAGGAACGCGATTACGTCAACTCGCAGCCCACGTCCGAATCGACCATCGAATCGTTGAAGCAGACGTTCGGCGACGGCGAATTCCGCAAGTTCGTCTGCTCCGACGTGGTCTATTGGGTTGCGATCACTACATTCCAGACTGGTTTGCCGTTCTTCGTGACAAGCCTGCTCAAACTTCCCGAGACCACGACCACCATCTATTTCGTGCTCATGACCGCAGTGTCGGTGCTGTTCTACATGCCGGTGAATGTATTGGCGAATCGTGTTGGCAAGAAGCGGATTCTGCTGGTCGCTTTCGTGATTTTCACATGTGCGTTCGCGTTTGCGGGCGCGCTTGGCTCCGGTCTGCTCGCTGCGATTCCGCCGATGGCGCAGGGCTTGATTCTCTCGATTGTCGGCGCGATTCCGATGGCCGCGTTCGGCATTCTTCCGCAGGCGATTGTTGCGAATATTGCCGACGCGAGCTCGAAAACGACCGGTCAGGATCGTCAGGGCATGTTCTATGCGGCTCGCACGTTTGCGATGAAGATGGGTCAGTCGGTGGCGATGCTGCTGTTTACCGGCGTGAGCACGATTGGCATGGCGTCGGGCGCCGGCTATCGCATTGCGGCTGTTTGCGCCGCGGTATTGTGCGGCATCGGCGGTGTGGTGTTCGCGTTCTACAACGAACGCAAGGTGCTTGACGTGCTCGAATCCTGATTCCGTCCATGCGCCCGCTGGCCTCACGATTTTGTTTTTCGTTGCTTTTTCGGAATCGTGAGGTCACCAGGGCGGAATCGTGAGGTCAGAAAGTCCAGCTCCATCCCAAATCCCCCAATTCCCGAATCTTCCAATCGCACGAATATGCATGGAGAGGAACGGCGAAAGCGCCTCAAAAAATCACTATGTGAGACGACTCGCGCGGATTACAGAAAAGAAGAATGGCGGAATTCCGCCATTTTAAAGGTTTCTACAACAAAACTGCCAAAAAATCAAGACTGTTCTTTCGATTTTTTTCGTTTTATCTTGTGAAGTCGGTGCGCACTGTGTGTATGGCAAAGGTGGCGCACTCGTGAATCGGATTGTGAACGGCTGAGAGAGGAAGCAGTCTTATGTCATCCTGCGATACGCAGCGGGCTACAAGTGTGTCCGGTCGCCTTGTCGCGTTCATTGCGGCATTGATGATCGCGTTGACCACGCTTTTCGCGACTACCGCAGTTCCGCAGCCGGCAATTGCCGCCGATGACGGTCAAACGAATTTTGATTCCTGGACTGCCGCTGCGAAGAACATCGAAGACCAGCTTGCGACTGCCGAAAAAGACTACAATGACGGCAATTACGGTCAGGCCGGCACCGATTTCCAGACCGCGCATTGGATCGGTTACGACGCATCCAACTTCTCGAAAGTCGTCAACGACACCATCAGTGCCGACAAGCAGAAGGAACTGCTGCAGCAATTCACCGATCTTGAAGGTCTTGCCTACCAGCAGGACCAAGGCGACGCCATCGCAGCCAAAATCGACGCGCTGACCGCCGAAATCAACGCAACCGCGCAAACGCTTGACGCGAACGCCGACCTCGCCAATCCTAAGGAATATGCGAAGCAGCGTGCCGCGCAAACCGCGGAAGAGCGCAAGAAGCTCGACGCGGCCAAGAAGAATTCATCCAAAGGCAAAGGCGACCGCACGTGGAGTGAGGTTGCCAGCGAAATGACCGTCATTCTCGACCAGGCATACGAGGCTGCCGCTGCCGGCAAGGGCGACGAAGGTGCCACGCTGGTCAACAACGCCTACTACCAGTACTACGAGAAGCTCGGCTTCGAAAAGAACGTGATGAACGTGATTTCCGGCGATCGTGTTTCGCAGGTCGAATACCAGTTCAAGATGACTCGTAAGATCATGCGCGACGGCGGTTCCGACAAGGAAATCAAGCAGCATGTCGACGATTTGAAAAGCTGGCTCGTGGAAGACGCGGCCACCCTGGACGGTGGCGCGTCCGGCAATGTCAACGGCTTCACCAAGCTCGTCACCAGCTCCGCCGGCCAGGCGTTCCTCATTCTGATCCGTGAGGGCCTCGAAGCGCTGCTGGTGGTGGCTGCGGTGATCGCCTACCTGGTGAAGTCCGGCAACAAGCGTTTCGCCAAGTGGATCTATCTTGGCGTGGTCGCAGGTCTGGCCGGTTCCGGTTTGGTCGCCGTACTCTTCACGTTCCTGTTCGGCGGTTCCGGCCCGGTTCAGGAGATTTCCGAAGGCGTGTGCGCGCTGATCGCCACCCTCATGCTGCTGTGGACCAGCAACTGGATGCTCAACAAGAGCTCCGTGGAAGCGTGGAACAACTACATCAGGAACAAGACCGAAGCGGCTGTGGCCGGCGCGCAAAGCAAGGTCGAATCCGGTCAGGGCCTGGGCTTGGGCATGATCGCCTCGCTTGCCATGTTAAGCTTCCTTGCCGTATTCCGTGAGGGCGCCGAAACGGTGATCTTCTACGAGTCCATCTACTCCATGAGCCAGGATGCGCACGGCATGTGGGTTGGCGGTCTGGCCGCCGCCGCGGTGCTGATCGTTATCTTCCTGATTCTGCGATTCACTTCGGTGAAGATTCCGATCGGCCCGTTCTTCCTCGTCACTTCGATTGTGATGGCCGCATTGGTTGTCATTTTCGCGGGTGGCGGCATCCACGCGCTCATCGAGGGTGATCTTATTGAAGGCACCTACTTGAGCAGCGTGCCAACTAACGATTGGATCGGCTTGTATCCGTACGTCGAAACGATTACGGCGCAGGTGATTGCCGCGATCGCGGTGGTTGTGCTGTTCGTGGTCGGTTTCATCAAGAAACACAGGATGAAGTTGGCCGCGCAGGCGGAACAGGCTAAGTAAGCGCCAATCAATAATCACAAGTAAAGATTTAGAGATTTCCATAAGTTTCCAACGTTCCTCAAGGAACCAAAGAAAAGGAAGAGAACACAATGAAGAATAAGAAGATCGCCGCCCTGCTCGGCATCCTGTTGGCAGGCTCCATGGCCTTCTCCCTGTCCGCATGCGGCAATTCCGACAATGCCGCATCCAGCGGCAAGTCCAGCGCCTCCACGTCGGAGACCAAGGGCGTCGACGACTCCAGCTCCAGCGATTCCGGCGCGGGCTTCGAGGAGATCCAGGTCGATGAGAACCATTCCGACCAGGAAGTCGGCCCGCTGACCGTCAACGCCGTGTACTTCCAGCCGATCGACATGGAACCGTCCGGTATGGGCCTGAAGGCCGCCGACGCGAGCTTCCACCTGGAAGCCGACATCCATGCCAACGAGAAGGGCACCGAGCTCGGCTATGGCAAGGGCGACTTCGTGCCGGACCTCACCGTGAACTACGACATCATCGACAAGACGTCCAACGAGTCCGTAGGCTCCGGCACCTTCATGCAGATGAACGCCTCTGATGGCCCGCATTACGGCGCCAACGTCAAGCTCGACAAGGCCGGCTCTTACAAGCTCGTGCTGAAGATCGAATCCCCGGAGAAGAAGGGTTGGATGCTGCACGTTGATCCGGAGACCGGCGTTAAGGGCCGCTTCTGGACCGAGCCGCTCGAGGTCACTTTCCCGGAGTGGAACTACACCCCGCAGGAGTGGTGATCTGAAACGTGAGTTCCGGCACATGCCAAGCGAAATGGTTTGGATGTAAGCCTGAATTCATGTTGAGATTCAACTCGTGGTTAACGCCGTTCACGTATCGCGAAACGTATGCAAGTAGCGCGAATATGGGTACGGCGTTCGCGGTTGCCTGGATAGTCGTTCGACGCACTCAAGGCCGTTTGGCCGAGCCTACGGTCGAACAACCATCCAAGCAACCGCTCTCTTGCGTTTGAGGGGATGCGCTTTTGGGAGATAACGCGCTTTTGGGGGAATCTTGGTAAGGGGGTTCCTTTTGCGTGCCGAATTCACTAGGCTTTGACAGGGATATATAACGAAAGGTGTGAGATGCTGACGCAGTACGTCACGGTGTTGCAGGGAACGCTGGCACCGGCTTTGCTGATTATGGCGCTGAACGTGATGCTCACGGTCGGTGAGGGGCGTGACAAGCCGTTGAGCGCGTACTGGCGTCTTGCGGGCTTCATTATTGGATTCGCGGGTGCCATTGTGTTCGCCGCGTTGCGTGCATCCGCGATGATCAATCAGCGTACGTTCGTCAATTACCCCACGTTGTGGTGTTGTGTGATTTTCGATATCGCAGTGTTCGTTGTTGTGCTGTTCGCACGTCGCATCACTACGAATTGGCATGATCATCGCGCGTTGCTCGATATTGCGAATGCGATTGGCGCTCTTGCGATTGCCTCCACCACCTTCCGTGCGTTGCCTGATGTTATTTTGCGTTTGACGATTTTCGTGGAGCCAGGAGATCCGATCTTCACTTCGGATATGCTGCTTCGTGCGCTTGGTTTCGCATTGGGTGCGGCCACTGCGATTGTTGCAGCGTTGATTTTCCGTACGATGCGTTCCACTGCGATTCGTTGGTCGTTCACCACGGCCGTGCTGCTGCTGATTGCGCTGCTGTTTGTCTCGCATTTCACTGATCTTGCGCAGATTCTGCAGTCCAAGCGCATCGTTCATTTCCCTACGGAAGCGTTCCTGGCGTTGGTGTGGTGCATCAATCATCAGCGTCATATGGTCATTGCCATGGTGTTGGTGTTCATCATTCCGGTGGTCGCCAGCATTGTGATGGGCTTCAAAATCAAGCCGGAAGGCGCAAACGAGGCCATTGTGCGATCGCATATCGCGTTCCGTCGCCGTGCGAAGGCGGCCGGCGCATGGAGTCTTGTTGCGATGATCGGCATCACGTTCGCGCTCACGTATGGTGTGGCGCAAACGAAGAAGGTCATTACGCTGTCTCCGCCTGAGGATTATTCGCTGAGCGACGGCGTGGCCACCATCAAATTCAGTCAGATCAACGACGGTCACCTGCATCGCTTCCAATACAAGGCGAAAGATGGCACGGTAATGCGTTTCATCATCATCAAAAAGAATGGTGGAGCGTACGGTGTCGGTCTTGACGCATGCGATAACTGCGGTGACGCGGGCTATTACGAGAAGGATGGCAAGATCATCTGCAAGAAGTGCGATGTCGCCATCAACCTCGCCACTATCGGATTCAAGGGCGGCTGCAATCCTGTGCCGTTCGATTATCAGGTTGAATCCGGCAAAATCGTAATTCAAACTTCGACGCTCGACGCATTGTCGACGCATTTCCAGTGAGCGGAAAGAGGTAGTCATGTTCTTTTTTCGAATGATTTTCCGCTCGTTCAGCAGGCAGTTCAAACGCAGACTGCTGATCGCGGTCACCGTGTGCCTGTCGGCCACGGTCAGCGTGGCCATGCTGGGTGTGGTGTTCGACGTTGGAGACAAGCTGAACGCGGAACTGTCGACGTACGGTTCCAACATCACCGTGCAGCCCAAGGCCGATGCCGTCGTCAACGACCTGTACAACACGGGGGGTGACGCGAATAGCAACGCTTCCGGCACTTCCGAATCCGATCCGACCACATTTCTGAAGGAATCGGACGCACCGAAGATCAAAACCATCTTCTGGGCGTTCAACATCACGAATTTTGCCCCCGAACTTAATATCCATGCTGACGTGAACTGCGCGTCCGAATCGGTGGATTCCAGCTCCTGCAAGGCTTCCGGCGTGCCGATCGTGGGCACATGGTTCGCCAAGACCCTGCATATGGATTCCGGTGAATCCACGGTGGCGGGCATGAACGGCATGCGTTCGTGGTGGAAGCTTGACGGCTCCTGGCCGAAAGACGATAGCGCGCAAGGCCTGATCGGCACCACGCTCGCATCCAAACTCGGCGTGACCAAGGGAGATACCGTAACCCTCTACAAAACCACCGCCGACGGCAGCCGCAACAAGCAGCGGATCACCATCACCGGCATTTACGATTCCGGCGATAGCGACAACAATGCGATGTACATTCCGTCATCCACCGCGCAGGTGCTTGCGAATCTGCCTGATTCCATCGACAAGATCGAAGTCAAGGCTCTGACCACGCCAGACAATGATTTGGCGCGTAAGGCGTCGAAGAATCCGAATGCGCTCACGCAAGATGAGTGGGAAACATGGTATTGCACCGCGTACCCTTCGTCCATCGCCTATCAGATCGAAGAGGTCATTCCCGGTTCCGTAGCCAAGCAGGTGCGTCAGGTGGCCGCATTGCAGGGCGATGTGCTGCAGAAAACGCAGGCGGTGATGGTGCTGATGACCGTGCTTTCGCTGGTTGCGGCCGCTATTGCAGTGGCGAATCTGATGGCCGCCTCGATTGGTGAGCGCGGTTCAGAATTGGCGTTGCTGAAGGCGATTGGTGCCACCGATGGTGCGGTTTCTCGCCTGATGCTCGCTGAGACGGCTGTGATTTCGTTGGTTGGTGCGATTGTCGGTGCGCTGTTGGGTTCCGGTGTTGCGCAGATTGTGGGACATGTGGTATTCGGTTCCGGCATTACGATGCGTCCGATGGTGTTTGTGCTGGTGTTTGTGCTGCTGACGCTTACCGTGCTGATCGCCTCGTTCTCGTCGATCCGTTCGATTCTGGGACTCAAACCTGCGGAGGTGTTGCATGGCCGTTGATTTCAACTTGGGTTCCGTAAACTCGGCCGCGGCTGCGGCCTCGGTCACGAACAGCGCACTGTGCTGTTCGTCCCGGAGGTGTTGCATGGCCGCTGATGTCAACTTGAGTTCCGTAAACTCGGCCGCGGCTGCGGCCTCGGTCACGAACGGCACACTGTGCTGTTCGTCTGCGGAGGTGTTGCATGGTAGGTGAGTTCAAGACAGTCCGTAAGGGGCATGAGATGACTAATCGCAAGATGTTCTTCACCATGCTGTGGGGCGCGGTGTTCCGCCGTCGTTCGCGGGCCGTTATGGCCGTGATCGCCTCCATGGTGGGCGCTGCCACGCTGTTCTGCCTTGCGGCGACGTGTATTGCCGTTCCACAGCAGATGAACGAGGAAATGCGTGCGTATGGCGCGAATCTTATCGTCACGCCGTCCGAATCAGCCGAAAAGTCCCACGGCATCGACACCGATACCGTCAAAGCGTTGAACCAGATGGTGAAAGGCTCGTACAGCGCCCGTTCCGCCGCTTACCGGTATGAAAGCGTGCGCATCAATTCTGCGCCATACACGCTGGCTGGCATCACAACCAAAGACGTGAAGGCGCTCAACCATCATTGGAACGTGACTGGCGATTGGCCTAGCGAAGGCAACGTGATGCTCGGCCGTGACGTGGCAGACGCGCTCGGTGTCTCCATCGGTTCGACTGTAACCATCGGCTACCGCGCATCCGACGATGCGCAGGATTCCGGCGCTCTTAGCCAAACCGAAGCGCAAGTCACGGAAAACGGCCGCGTTTCGTCCGACATTATGGAGAACACCGGCACTGAATTCCGTGTCGGAGGCATCGTCGATACGGGCGGCAGCGAAGACGAAATCGTCTACGCGGTCAACGCTGACGTGGCCAAACTGGCCGGTTCCAAGCGTGGCGCGGACGTGATCGAATATTCCGTCAATGCGGTAGGCAGCGAACTCAACGATGTCGTCAAATCGATCAATGCGAATCCGTCAACCGGCGTGAAAGCGCAGACCGTCACCAAAATCACCTCATCCGACACCCGTATCATCGCCATGCTGCAAACCCTGTTCTGGATCGTGTCGCTGGTCGTGCTCGTGCTGACGTTTGTGGGCGTGGGCACCACCATCAGTTCCATCGTGTCTCAGCGACGCAACGAAATCGGCTTGCGCAAGGCGTTAGGCGCATCCTCGCGCGCCATCGGCATCGAATTCTATGTGGAATCCGCCATCTACGGACTGATTGGCGGCCTGATCGGCACTGCCATCGGCTACCTGCTGGCCCGCGTGCTGTGCGTATCCGTATTCGAACGTGCCATTGGCTTCAACTGGCTATTGGGCGTCGCTTCGCTGCTGTTGAGCGTGCTCATCGCCGTCATCGCATCCATCCCGCCGGTTCGCCGCGCAACCCGTATCGACCCCGCCATCGTTTTGAGGGAGGAATAATCATGAGTTCCGAACATACGTTGAATACGTTGCTTGAATTGGATCATATTTCCAAGATTTACGGCGATTTGCGTGCCGTCGACGATTTGACTTTGACCGTTCCGCAAGGTGAATGGCTTGCGATTGTCGGTTCGTCGGGTTCCGGCAAAACCACGCTGATGAACATGATTGGCTGCATGGACACGCCTTCAAAGGGTTCCGTCATGCTGGAAGGCCGCAAGTTGGAGGATTTGAACGCCAAGCAGCTTGCCGACGTGCGCAAGAACATGATCGGATTGGTGTTCCAGAAGTTCTATCTGGTACCACATCTGACGGCTGTGGAAAACGTGATGGTGGCACAGTACTACCATTCCGTAGTCAACGAGCAGCAGGCGTTGGAAGCATTGGAGCGCGTCGGTCTGAAGGAGCGTGCCCACCATCTGCCCGGACAGCTTTCCGGCGGCGAACAGCAGCGTGTGTGCATCGCACGTGCGCTCATCAACTGTCCGAAACTGATTCTTGCGGACGAACCGACCGGCAATTTGGATGAGAAGAACGAGAAAATCGTGCTTGACCTGTTCCGTCAGCTGCACGAGCAGGGCACTACCATCATCGTCGTGACCCATGATGCGCTTGTCGCATCCTGCGCCCAGCGCGAGATCATGCTCAACCATGGCGTGCTCGTCGGTGAGAAGTGGAATGATGAAGCCGCAAAGAAAGCCTATGAGCAGGCGGGTGGCAAGCCGGCATACACCGGTTCCGCTGCGGAAGGCGCACAGAACGGCGAGACGGCCATCAGCTTCGCCGACCCGACCAAAGCCGCGAAAACCGGCGGTGAGGAATAAGCTGAAATCAGCCGAAATCGCGTTGAAATCAGCCGAACAATCCAAGCCATAGCACTGACGAATCGTACGGAGCGAACATGAGCAACGAATCATCGAATGCGATCAAAGTGATCGCACTGTCTGCGGCAAGCCTTGCGCTGCTGTCGGCATGCGGCGAACCCACGGCGACACCGATGGACGATGAATATGCCGGAAATTCCGGCGAAAGCGTGCAATCGCAGGAAGAAAATTCGAAGAACAGCGGTAGCGCCACCGACTCCGGCGATTCTGCGGATTCGGACGACAAAAACCATGCCGACGATCCGAACAGCACCACATCCGACAAGCAAGACACCGGCAACTATGCCGACGGTACCTACTCGATCAACGGCCAGTACGGGCCGGTGGGCGAAGACACCATCGACGTGCATGTGACGGTCGAAGATCAGACCGTCACCAATGTGGAGGTTATCGGGCATCCGTTCACGTCCATCTCCAAAAAGCACCAGAATGCGTTCGCCGAAGCCATCAACGGCGTGGTGGACGGCAAGCCGCTCAAAGATCTCAAGGTAGACAAGGTGGCCGGTGCCAGCTGGACGTCGGAAGCGTTCAACAAGGCGTTGGACGTGGCCCGTCAGGAAGCGTCGATCCAGTAGGTCCAGTAGCGGCGAAAAGTCTGCAAACGTACAATGAGCGCCCCGGCTACAGCCTCACTCAAAGAGTGATTAAAGGCCGTAGCGGGGACGCTCATGAGTTTCAGATACTACTACGTGCAACTCTGCTCTGCAATGCCTTTCAGGCGGCCATAACGGGCCACAGAACAGCCGTCATGTTCTCAGGCCAAGGAATACTCGCGTCGCCATGCAACGCCTTACAGGCGAGCATGGAGCCGAGTATCGTGCTGAACAGGAATTGCGGATCCAATCCATTACGGAACACTCCGGCCTTCATGCCGCGCTCAACAAACTCAGAAAAACGCTTTTCCGCAGGAACAAGCACTTGATCGGCAATCGCATTCAACGAAGGATTATCGGAAGAAAGCACCACACCGACGGCTTTCAAACCAAGCTCACTGTCGAAAAAACAGCCCTGAATGCGTTGCAGTATCGTCAGCAGACCGTTTTTCGACAACTCGACATCGCTGAAATCCGGCAATCCCGCAACTTCCAACTGAACGCGGCGCAACAGATCGTCCGCATTCTTATAGCGACGGTAAATCGTGGTTTTCGCAACACCGGAACGACGGGCGACCTCTTCAATGGTCACCGCACCGACACCATCGGAAATCACAATCGCAAGCGTGGCCTTCATGATCTTATGATCGGTCTGCTCGCGAAGCTGCTCGCGCCGGCTCTGCGCCTTGCGAACAGCCGCATGCACGTCACTGACCGCGTCGGAAACCACATCGGAAACGGCTCCGGAAACCACCTCATGCACTCCGGTAATCATGCGACCACCTTGGTGCTTTCCACCTTCGCCACGTACCACCTATTGAATTTGACCAGCGGAATACGCAGCAGCAAGCCAATCAGCAGCAGCGGAATCAGGAACAGCAACAGCGAACCGATCGCATGCCAATAATCATTGTTGTAAATACCGGCAATGGCCGCACGCAATGCCGTAATCGCATGCGTGGCCGGCAGGAACGGACTGATATCGCCGATGATCTTCGGCAGCACGGCAAGCGGATACGCGCCGTTCGCGCCGGAAATCTGCAACACCAGCGTCAGCACGCCAATGGCCTTGCCCACGTTGCCGAAGCTCGCCACCATCGTGTAGGTGAAGAACGAGAACACGAGGGAGGCCACCCAGCCGGTCAACATGAACAGCCACGGGTGCACCGCCTGAATGTGCAGGAACAGCAGGCCGCCGCCCAGCGAGAACGTGCTCTGCAACAGTGCGATCACGGCGAACACGCCATAATGGCCGAGGAACAGCTGATGCGGCTTCGGATTGTCGAGCTCCTCACGATTCTTGCGCGACACCGTGGTCTTGAGTGTTACGGCCATAAGCAGCGATCCCACGAACAACGGCAGAATCGTGTAGAACGGAGCCAATTGCGAGCCGAAATTCTCCACAGGGAACACGGCCGTGCGCTTCACTTGGACGGGGGCCGCAAGAGCCGCCGCCAGCGAATCGGTGTTGTTGCCGAGCACGTCTTTGACGGTGTCCATATTGCCGCTGTTCAGCGCGTCGGAAAGCGTGCCATTGAACGAAGACAGCGCGGTGCTCGCCTTAGTGAGGCTTTCGGCGGTGGAATCCAACACCGTGCGAATATTGGTCAGCTGCTTGCCTGCCGACTTCGTGGTGCTGTTGAGATCTCCCAACGCGCCCTTCAGATCGGTGGCCGTGCTGCTCAGTGCGGTGGCCGTGCTGCTGATCGAATCGGAAATGTCGTTGAGCTGCGGCTTGAGCTGGCTGTCGAAATCGGTTTTGATGCCGTCGATGGAGGCCTTCGCCTGCTGGGCAAGCTGGCTCACGCGCTCGCGGTCGGCTGTGGTGTCGCTCACTTTCGCGTCGATATTGTCGGCGCTGGTGTTGAGTGAGTTCGCTAGATCGTTGAGTTGCGTAATGGTCGCGCCCACGTTGGTTTTGAGATGATTGATGGCGATTTTCGCGACTTCCGGCACCAGATTGTTGTTGCTGAGCTCGTCGAGGGCATCGTAGATGTTCTGATAGCCTTGCGCCTGCTTGGATACGTTCGCAGCCTGATTGCGCAGGGCGGTGGCCGTATTGCCGGCTTGGGTGCCCGCATTGTTGAATACGCTGTCAATATCGGTGGAGACAGCGCCGAAGCTGTTCGACGAGCTGCTCAACGCGGTGCTGAGCGCATTCGTGCTGGTTTTGACGGCTCCGGTCAGATCGTTGATGCCGTTCTTCGACTGTTTGAGCTCGTTGACGGCGTTCTTCGCGCTGCCGCTCACGTTGGAAAGCAGGCTGTTGGAGCTGTCGAGCAGGTTCTGCGCGCTCAACGTCAGCGAGCTGAACGTGGTCAACGCGGACGACGTGTCGGTGAGCGTATTCGCGAAATTGCCCATGTTGTTGCTGAAGTTGGTGAGCGTGGCCTGCGATTTCGGTTTGTCAAGCTCATCGGCCAGCTGCGAGGCGATGTTGAGCGCGGTGCTCGTCAACGTTGCGGAGAACATTTCGTTGATCTGTGCTGCCACGGTGTCGGCTCCCTGGCCGGTGATCTTCGGAGCGAGTGCGTTCTTCTTCTCGTTGTTGTAGTAGGTGAGTGTGGCATGGTCGCCGTCCGCGGTGAAGAATGTCATCATGCGGGTGCTGAAATCCTTCGGAATCACCACTGCTGCATAGTATTTGCCGGATTTGGTGCCGTCGATGGCCTCTTTTTTGGTGGTGAAGGTCCAGTCCATCTGGTCGTTGGCGCGCAAGGTGTTGACCACCTGATCGCCGATACTGATCTTCACGGGAATGAGATCGGACTTGTAGCCTTCATCGTCGTTGGCGACGGCGAATTTCAGATTGCCGGTGTTGGCGAATGGATCCCAGCTTGCGCTCACGTTGAACCAGGAGAACAGGCCAGGAATTACCACCAGTCCGATGACGATGATGATGGAGACGATGTTGCTGGTCAGGCGTCGAACGTCGCCGACGAACAGTTTCCAGATGTTTTTCATGCGTTGCTCCTTTCGCTGTTACCGTTGGGATTGGTGTTGCTCGCTGTGCCGGTGTTGCCGGTCGCGTTCATGGCCTGTACCAGTGTTGCGATGCCGTCGGCATCGGCTTGGCTGGTGTCTGCGACGTTGGCGATCGCCTGTTTGGTTTCGTGTTTTCTTCGTTGTGCCTTGCGCATCAGCTTGTCTCGCCTGATTTGTTGCGCACGCTTCTTGCGGCGCAGCCTTGCAGCTTGGCGTTCCACCAGTTGTTCGCGAATCGCTTCGTCGCTGAGGCTGCCGAGTTCCACCTGGCGTTGCAGGCTGAAACGCATATATTCGATGACCATCAGGAATCCGATGATGAGCAGCACCCAGATGATCCAGGTGGCAAGCACCACGATCTTCTCGCCGTTGGTGAAGGAGAAGATCAGCACCAGAATCACCGGCACAATGAAACCGGCAACCAGCGCGCCACGCTTGAGCTTCGGATACAGTTCGGCGAAGCGGCTCGCACGTTCCTCGATCGCCTCACGGTAGCCGCCCTTATCGGCGAGCACTTGAATGGCCTGGGACACGTTGTAGCCGCGTTCCGGAAGCTGTACCTCCTCGCCGATGATCATGTCGCTTTCCTTGATCTGACGGGCGAACAGGCGGTTGAGATTGACCAGCAGCGGGCGAATCGCAAGTCCGATGAAGAACGCGACCACGGCGAACATCAGTAGCGCGCCAATCGACTTGAGCCAATGCCCGTCGTAGAAGCCGGCAATCGTCTCACGGAACGCGTCAATCGAATAACTGAATGGTACGAACGGGTAGACCATGCGGAAGAATTTCGGCATCATCTCAATCGGATACAGGCCGGAAGCGCCCGGAATCTGCACGATGATCAGCGCGACGCACAGTCCCTTGCCAATATGCATGAACGAGGTCGACAGCGCGAAGGTGATGCTCAGATATACCAGCGACGTGATGACGCCGGTAAGTATGTACAGCGGCGCGTTCACCGTCTGCACGCCGATGATGAGGTTGCCGATGGTGGTGATCGCGCCTTGGATGGCGCCCATGATGCCGAGCAGCATGTAGCGGGCGAAATATTTTTCGGAAGTGGTCAAGTCGAGGTCTTCGAGGCCTTCATCGTCGACCTCCACCTTGAAGATCACCACGAAGGCGAACGCGCCCACCCACAGGGCCAGGTTGGTCATGAGCGGAGCCATGCCGGAACCGTAGGAGTTCATCGGATACACGTTTTTCGTGTCGATCACCGTGGGGGACTGCATGAACGAAGCGATTTTCTCCGTGTTGAGGGAGCTGTCGCCGGTCAGGCTTTTCAGCATGTCAACGCTGCCGAGCGCTTTCAGGTCGGTGCTGACGGTGATGAGCTTGTTCTCCACCTGCTCGAGCTGCTTGTCGGTGTTCTGCAGCGTGGTGCGGGTGTCGTTCGCCACCTGGTCGAGTTGGTCGAGCACGGCGGAGGTCTGGTTGACCACGGTGGTCTGGCTGGTTACGGTGCCGGACAGTGTGCCGGCGGTCATGGCGAGCGAGCTCAGACCGGAGTTGAGCTGGGGGAGCGCACCGGAATTCAACGTGTTGCGGGCATCTCCCATGCTTTTCAGCGAATTTTGCGTGCTGGTGTTGAAGTCGGTGGCGAGTTTGGACACGCTGTCGGACGTGGATTGCGTGTTCTCGCTCAACGTTTTGAGGTCGTTGAGCGTGCCAGCGGCCGTGTTGTTGGTGTCTTCGAGCTTCTTGATGATGTCTTGGTACTGTGCGTTGTCGCTGACGTTCTTGAGCTTCTCGATGAGCCGGGCGTTGCTGTCGGTCACGCTTTGCATGTTGCTGACGGCCTGCTGTGCGGTGCCGCTTGCGGATGAGACGGCCGTGGTCACCTTGTTGATGCTGGTGGTGGTGTCGCTGGCGGCCTGCGAAATCAGGCCGGAACCGTTCTCCAAAGCGGTGTTGGCGTTGGACGTGAAGGTATTGAGGCCGTTTTGTGCGGTGCCGATGGCGGTGGCGGTGTTCGCCAGTCCCTTGCCCGCACTTGCTGCGGCCAGCTGCACGTCGTTCATTGCCTGACGGGCGGATTGCGTTTGTTGCGGCACGTTGGCGAGCTGTGCGTCAAGATCTTCGATGGTGGAGCGGATGAGGCTTACGTTCTTCTGGGTTTTGTCGAGTTCTGCTGTGGTTTCGTTGACGAAGGAGTTGGTTTTGCCGTTGATGGTGTCATTCGCGGAGTTCACGGCTTTAGTGAGTACTTCGCTGACGGTGGAGACGAAGGTGTTGTTGACGGTACGATCAACGGTGGTCGCGCCTTGGTCGGTGATTTTCGGGGAGATCGGGCTCGATTTTTCGTTGACATAGTATTCCAGCGTCGGCCGGTTCTTGCTGTCGGTCACGACGTTGGCGAGATCCTCGCTGAAATCGGAGGGGATGATGATCGCCGCATAGCAGTCGCCGGACTGTACCGCTTCCATCGCTTCGGCCTTGCCCATGAATTCCCAGCCAAGCTGGTCGTTGTCTTTCAGCGTGTCTTCGATCTGGTCGCCGAGGTTCATTTTGCCGAGCAGGGCGTTGTCGGTGCCTTTGTCGACGTTGGCCACGGCAACTTTGATGCCTTGGGTATTGCCATACGGATTCCAGAATCCGTAGATGTTGAACCATGCGTACAGCGGCGGAATGATGGTTATACCGATCATGATGACCCAGGCGGCAGGTACGGTGACGAGTCGTTTGAGGTCACGACGCAGAATCTGCAGTACGTTGCGCATTGTCTCCCCAGTCCAATGGATGTTCGACCGTGTTCGCGCGTAGCGATACGTTATTCGTAGCGCTACGCCTCCCGTATCGTAATACCCGCTCTCGGACAAATTTGGGCACAGGCGTAAATGCGCTCCGTCCATGACTGAAATAAACACGACAAACCGCGGCAGGACTGTGAATCTTGCTGTTGGAGACCGCGCAACTTGCCTTCTGTGTCTGCGCAAGTCGAGTCTGCTGTCTGCACATCTTGTGATTGCGGGATGACATGTGACTTGCGCAGGCAGAAATCGCAGGTTGTGCGCGTTGCGCGCAAACAATCATCTCGTGTAGCGCACTGCGATCGGGTTTTGGTAGCGTTGTGCAGGGAAGGACGAACAAGCATGAGCAAGATTGAAGATGTGAGCGAAGCCATCGCCGACGAAACCGAAATCGCAGCAATCGAAGAGGCCGGCATCATTGCGCAATCGCAATCGGCGGAAGATGACGGCAATCCTGCTGACCGCAGGCTGCCGCTGATTGCACGTATTTACGGCATCGTCATGTTGATCGAAGGCGTGGTGACGTTGCCGATCATCGTGATTTCCTGCCTGTATGCAGTCCACGCCGCGCTTTCCGGCAAACTGGCGTTTGGCGCGCTGAATCTCACCACTATTCTGTCGGTTATTCATGCTGCAGTGCTGCTGGTCTCCACCGCATGCCTTGCGATTTTCGGCATGCTGCTGATTCTCAACAAGCGTCGGCATATCGCGCAATGGACGTATCTGATGATTCCGCTCACGCTTGCGGAAGGCCTATTGTCGTTGTCGTTGCAGGGTTTGGGTGTGAATCTGATCAGTCCGACCGTGCAGCTGCTTGTATTGGTTGCGTTGCATATCACGGCTGATCCGTCGCTGCGCGAGGAGCGACGTTTGCAGTTCGCGCTTCGTCGTTTGGATGCGCGCAGCGAGTATGAGACGGCTGTTTCGAAGGGTATGGCCGGTCGTGATCTGACCGGCAAGGGCTATATTTCGCTTGATTTCTTCAACCTGTTTTGGCTGTTTGTGGTCGGATGCGTGTTCGGTTTGGTAGTGGAGACGCTATACCACTATGTGCTGTTCGGCGAATGGCAGGATCGCGCCGGATTTTTGTGGGGGCCGTTCTCGCCGATCTACGGCTTTGGCGCGGTGATCCTGACGGTATTGCTCAACCACTTGTGGCGGTCGAATTGGATGCTGATCTTCTGCGCCAGCGCGGTGATTGGCGGCGCGTTCGAATATTTCACCAGCTGGTTCATGGAGGTTGCGTTCGGTATTCGCGCGTGGGATTACACGGGTCAATGGCTGTCGATTGATGGGCGCACATCCGGCAAATACATGTTTTTCTGGGGAATACTCGGCTTGGTGTGGGTGAAGCTGATTCTGCCGCATTTGCTTGCGATGATTCAGCGTATTCCGTGGAAGATTCGCTATACGTTGACGGCGGTGTGTTTCGCGCTGATTTTCGTTGACGGCGTGATGACGTTGATGGCGCTGGATTCCTGGTATTCGCGTATGGCGGGTATTGCGCAGGATTCGCCCGTTTCGCAATTCTTCGCCACGTATTTCGACGACGACTTCATGGCCAATCGGTTCCAGACCATGACGCTCGACCCGTCCACGGCCAGCCGCATGTAGTGTCTGACTGTTTTATGGATGACTGCTTTATGGGCTAGATGGCGAAGCTTTGTGGAAGAACGTGTATGGTGCGTCCGCTATTGGTTGCGCCGTGCACGGCTGCATGTGACCTGTGCCCGCACTGCCTTTGTGGACTCGGTGCCCTGCGACTTCTACGCGCTTAGGCGGCGAAGCTTTGCGCGAGCTGGCGGATGAGATCCGGCCTATGTCCACTCCATGAGGAGTTCGGTGAGATGACGACCGGAATCTGCTTGAAGCCAGCGTTTTTGATCTGTTCGAAGGTGGACGGGTTCTTCGTCAGATCAACGGTGTCGTAACGCACGCCCAGCTTTGCGAGCTCTTGTTCGGTGGCTTCGCATTGCGGGTTGCTCGGATTGGTGAAGACGGTCACGGTCATTCGATTTCCTCCCTATGCAAAAATGGCTTCCGTCGTTTGCGAAAGCCGTGTCGGCCACGTTCTTCGGTTATGCTCGCTTACGCAAGCCACTATCTAGCATACACACTACAGGTAGTGGTGTGTCGTGAGTTTCCTCACTGTATATAGTGGGGAATTCCCCAGAATTCCCCAAAATACGAACGTTTGTTCGAATATGTCTAGTGTACCCCAAACCACGGAATTCACGTCCGCGCGCATGTCGTGCGTGTTTTATGGAGAGGGTTGTATATAGGGGTGGCTTGGTGACGTCAATGCCTGACTGATGGCACGGCGAAAACTGTTTATTCATATGTAAAACACCGGTAATATACCGCAAATGACCTCAGTTGTCACCCCCCCCCTAAAATGATGAGTATGCGTAGCGCGAATTTGCGTGGGCGTGTTGAACAACCTTGATGATTCCGATTTGCCTACTGTCTTAAGGACTGTTGGGCTGACAGGAAATTCTGAGGGGGCTGTGAGCATATTCGCGGGAATTGGCTCTACGGTATGCTGAGGTTCGGCGGTTTTCCGCTGAATACAGGAAACCCCTGGAAATCGTACGATTCCCAGGGGTGGATGGTTGGTCGCTGGCTAGGGCAGCGCATCAGGGTGAAGAAGTGTTTTCGAAGGCTCTTCCTCACCTATCAACTGCGTTTGAGGTATAGCCCTCGCCGGCAGCCAGCCAAGTCTTATCTTATACACCCTTAGCTATGTCGGCGACCTTATTGCAGGGTGTGTTCAATGAAGCCATAACGTGCCATTAAATACGGCAATTTGGCTCCGCGCAAGTACTCCAGGGGAAGTCGTTGCACGGAGCCAAATTAATCGCTTTCAGGCGAATGCCACCTTGACTGAGTTAGACTCAGGCGCGCTTGCGGAGCACGGTGATGCCGGCGAAGCCGAGCAGGGCGATCACGGCGAACACCGCAACGCCACCAACGGTAGCGCCGGTGTTGCCGAGAACGGCCTTCTTGATCTTCTGGGCAACGGTCTTCTTGGTGCTGCCCTTGGTGTCATTCTTCTTGGTGGTGTCGGCCGGCTTGCTGTCATCCTTCTTGGAGTCGTCGGTCGGAGCGTCCTTGTACATGGCGTACACTGCCCAGTTGCCGGTCACGACCATGTCTGGATCGACCGGAACGTCGCCGTCGTTGGAGGCGAAGCCCCAGCCGGTGAAGATCTTGCCTTCGACGGCCGGTGCCTGGATGCCTGCGGC
>OIEJ01000083.1_pt1 | contig 78545 bp, 69 predicted proteins | sample 1581791 | NCBI WGS metagenome assembly OIEJ01 (sample SAMN03281019, study PRJEB24777) | human gut metagenome | isolation source: fecal sample PR141 from 1 month old male Chinese infant, vaginal delivered... | place: Singapore | collected 2005-11-08 | reverse complement strand
GCGATTTTGCTGGCCGGAGCCCGGGGGTACAGGGGGCGGCGGCGACTGGCCGCCCCCTGTGCGCTCCCTGCGCCATGCCAGGCATAACGCAGAAGATTAATCGGGAGCGCAAAATACGCTGAAGCCACAGATAACATAAAAGACTTCCCGGCAGTGCTTTCCCTCACCCAGGCCTTCTTCCGGAGGGAGAGAGAACCGTACGGCAGTCGTTGCCGTTCCATGACGCTCCCTGCGCCACGGAGAACCAGGTGCAGCACCACGAAACGGGAGCACAGAGTACGCTGAAGTCACGCGTGAGAAACGCTTTCCCGGGCTGAGAACCAGGAAACCGATAATAGTCGCCACCACCGCCGGCAAGAAATCAGGCTCCGAGCCCAACATGTTGCCGGGTGGCGGCTGGCGCCTTACCCGGCCTACAAAGGCTACCCGCGATTTGGCGCTCTATTCGCGCCCTTCGTAGGCCCGCGCAAGCGTAGCGCCGCCGGGCAAGGACAGCGGGCACGGAGCCGATTTTGTGCCGGGTGGCGGCTGCGCCTGACCCGGCCTACAAAACCAGGGCTGACCGTACCGCCCTCGCGGCAGACCCCACGTTCAGCGCCGCCGGGCAGTTATTGCGCCTGCTGCTGCGCCTGCGCCAGCTGGCGGACAATCGCCGCGCGCCGCGCATCCCCTTCCGGCAGCCGGGCCAGTAACGCCTGCAGGGCCGCCACGGCCTCGGGGTAATCTTCATTGCGCACCGCGCTCAGGGCCAGCATCTCCAGCACCGGCAGGCTGTTCGGCTGCCGCTGATGCAGGTCGCGCAGCAGCAGCTCGCCCATCCGAACCTGACCGCTATCTCCCGCCCGCACCAGCGCGCTGGCGTAATCGAAAGCCGCCGCCGGGTCGTCCGCCGCCAGAGCATGCGCCCGGCCAAAGGCGCCGATCGCCGTCTCGCCATCGTTTAACAACAGGCCCAGCCGCCCAAGCAGCTGCCAGCCGGCGAGGTCGTTCGGGGTATCCTGCAGGTGGCTGCGCAGGCCAAGCCGCAGCTCCGCCAGCTCATCCATTCGCAGCGGCGCCGCCGTCGGGTCCTTAACCTGCTGCAACAGTGCAGGATAATGTCGTTCAGCCTGCTGCCAGAGCAGCACCTGACCAATATCGCTGGTTTTCAGATACAGGCCCAGACTCAGGACCACCAGCAGCAGCGCGCCCGGAAGCAGCGCCCAGCGGCGTAGCGGCCGTTCGCCAGGCTGTGCCTGGGGCGGAATATCCGTCAGCAGGGTGCGCTGCAGTTCGACGACCAGCGCCGGGTTGTCCTCGCCGCGCTCCTGCGCCAGCTCCTGCAGGCGCGACTGGTACAGGGCGCGGTTGAGGGCATTGCGGTCTACCGCCCCTTTGCCCGACCACGGGAAGTACAGCAGCCCCAGCGCGCCAGCCAGCAGCAGCGCGACGATAACCACCAACAGGCTCATCGTTCTTTTCCTTCTTGCAATAATGCCGCCAGCCGCTGGCGCTCTTCGACGCTGAGCGCCGCGTCAGGAATGTCGCGACGGCGCGTGCGGGCGATAATCACCCCCGCGCCCGCCAGCACGAACAGCCCCGGCCCCAGCCACAGCAGCACCGTGCCCGCGGTCAGGGGCGGCTCGTAGCTGACAAAATTGCCGTAGCGAGCCACCATATAGTCAACGATCTGCTCTTGCGTTTTTCCCTGCTGCATCAGCTCGTACACCTTCTGCCGCATATCGGCGGCAATCATCGCGTTTGAGTCGGCGATGCTGTTGTTCTGGCATTTCGGACAGCGCAGCCGGGAGGTGATCTCGCGGAAAGCCTGCTCCTGGGCCTCGTCTTTAAACTGCCAGGTGTCGATGGCGGCCCACGCCTGGCCGGTCAGCATCAGCGCCAGCAGGATGACCATTACCCCTCTCATCAACCCGCCCTCCGGTTGTATTGATCCCACAGCGGCTGGAGCTCCTCGCGCCACACCCGTTCGTTCAGGTCGCCGGCGTGCCGCCAGCGGATAATGCCCTGACCGTCGATGAGAAACGTCTCCGGCGCGCCATAGACCCCGAGATCCAGGCCAAGCATGCCGTTGCCGTCGTAAAGGCTCAGCCTGTAGGGATTACCCAGGCGCTGCAGCCAGCTCATCGCCTTCTGGCGATCGTCTTTGTAGTTCATCCCCACCACCCGCACGCCCTGCTGCGCCAGGCCGTTGAGAAACTGATGCTCGGCGCGACAGGTTGGACACCAGGTGGCCCAGACATTGAGCAGCAGCGGCTTGCCGTCAATCAGCGTCCGTCGGTCCAGCGTCTGACCGGGGGTATTCAGCGCTTCAAGGCGAAATTCCGGCAGCGGTTTGCCAATCAGCGCCGACTCGAGGGTCGTCGGGTCATCGCCATCGGCGTTGCGCATCAGTTGCCAGAACAGCGCGGCGGCCAGCGCCAGAAACAGCACCAGCGGGATAAACAGTAGCTTCCGGTTCATGAGGCCTCCTGCAGCTTCTTACGCATCCGGTAGCGCGGGTCGAGCATGCAGCACAGACCGCCGAGGGCCATCAGCACCCCGCCGTACCAGATCCAGCGAACGAACGGTTTATAGTACAGACGCACCGCCCAGCTGCCGTCGCTCAGCTCTTCCCCTAGCGCGGCGTACAGATCGCGGGTCAGCCCGCCGCTGATCGCCGCCTCGGTCATCATCATCCGGCTGGCGGTGTAAAAGCGTTTCTCGGCATACAGCGTCGCTTCCGGGCGGCCGTTGCGGGTCACGGCGATAATGCCTTCGCCGCCGGTCCAGTTGGGGCCGACGATATTGCGCACGCCGTTAAACACAAAGTGATAGCGGTGGATATCGATGCTGTCGCCGGGGCGCATCCGTACATCGCGCTCCACGCTGTAGTTCTGGCTGAAGGTGATGCCGATAACGGTCACCGCCACGCCAACGTGGCCGAGCACCATCCCCCACTGGCTGCGGGTCAGAGTGCGCAGGCCGCGCCAGAAGCCGTGGCGATGGGTGGCCCGTTCGTGAACCTCCATCAGGGCGAAGATCAGCACCCACAGGGCCATCATCAGGCCTATGACCGCCATGGCGGTGATACGGTCCTGCAGCAGCCACGGCAGCGCCAGAGAAAGTGACAACGTCACCAGCAGAGCGATAATCAGGCGCTTAATCTGCCTGGCGACGTCATCGCGCCGCCAGCGGATCAGCGGTCCCAGCCCCAGCAGCAGCGAAAACGGCGCCATCAGGGCGGTGAACATGGTATTGAAGAACGGCTCGCCGATGGAGATGCTGCCGAGGCCCAGCTCTTTATGCACCAGCGGCAGCAGCGTTCCGAGGAGCACCACCAGCATCGCGGCCATCAGCAAGATATTGTTGCCAAGCAGGAACGACTCGCGCGACCACAGCGTATGTTCCACCCGCGCCCGCACCCGGCCACCCTTCAGGGCGTACAGCAGCAGCGATCCGCCGATGGCGACAATCAGCAGTACCAGAATAAACAGCCCGCGCGACGGATCCGAGGCGAAGGCATGCACCGAAACCAGCACCCCGGAGCGCACCAGGAAGGTGCCCAGCAGGCACAGGGAGAAGGCGGCGATGGCCAGCAGCACCGTCCAGGCGCGGAAGCTGCCCCGCTTCTCGGTTACCGCCAGGGAGTGCAGCAGCGCGGTTCCCACCAGCCACGGCATAAACGAGGCGTTTTCCACCGGGTCCCAGAACCACCAGCCGCCCCAGCCCAGTTCGTAGTATGCCCACGCCGAGCCCAGCACGATGCCGAGAGTGAGGAACATCCATGCCGCCTGGGTCCAGGGACGCGACCAGCGCGCCCAGGCAGTATCCAGCCGGCCCGCCAGCAGCGAGGCGATGGCGAAGGCGAAAGCCACCGAGAAGCCGACGTAACCCATATAGAGGATCGGCGGATGGAAAATCATGCCGATATCCTGCAGCAGCGGATTGAGGTCGCGGCCATCAATGGGGTACTGCGGCAGGCCGCGGCTGAACGGGTTGGAGGTAAAGAGGATAAACAGCAGGAACCCAAAGGCGATCATCCCCATCACCGCCAGCACCCGGGCGACGGCGTCGAGCGGCATCCGGCGGCTGAAGATGGCGACGGCGAAGGTCCAGACGCTGAGCAGCAGAACCCACAGCAGCAGCGAGCCCTCGTGCGCCCCCCAGGTCGCCGCTACCCGATACCACACCGGCAGCGCGCTGTTGGAGTTTTCCGCCACATAGCGGACGGTAAAGTCATTGACCACAAAGGCGTGCACCAGCAGCAGGAAGGCGCCGCCGATACAGGCGAATAGCCCACAGGCCAGCGGCCGCGCCAGGGCCATCAGCCGCCGATCCTGCCGCGCCGCGCCCCACAGGGGATAGACGCTCAGGAGCAGCGCCAGCCCCGCCGCCAGACACAATAAAAAGTTGCCCAGCTCCGGCATCATGGCTGCGTCCCCGTTTTCTCCGGCGTCATGGCGTTTTTCACCTCCGGCGGCGTGTAATTTTCATCATGTTTGGCCAGCACCTGCTGGGCGGTAATATGCCGCTCGCCATCCAGTACGCCCTGGGCCACCACGCCCTGCCCTTCACGAAACAGGTCCGGCAAAATGCCCTTATAGCTGACGTCCACCACCCCGCGGGCGTCATACAGCTTAAAGCGCACGTCGAGAGTTTGCGGGTCGCGCTGCAGGGAGCCCGGCTGAACGTAGCCCCCCACCCGCAGGCGCTGCCCGGTATGGGGTAGCGCCCGGGTTTCCGTTTTGCCGTAGATAATTTCCCCCGGGGTGTAGAACAGATCGATATTGCTGCTCAGGGCGTACAGCGTCAGGCTGACGGTGAGCCCAAGTCCGGCGAGCACCGCCAGCACGATATACAGCCGGGTTTTACGACGCGCTTGCATCCGCGGCCTCCTTGTCATGTTCGCGGGCGGCAGCGATCCGCCGCTCGCGCGCCTGCTGGCGTCGCACCTCATGGAACAGCGCCCGCCGCGCCCACAGGGTATGCACCGTCAGCAGGCCAAAGGCGGCGACGGCCACGGCCACCGCCAGCCAGACGTACACGGCATAGCCGCCCATATTCAGGAAGGCGGCGAAAGACGAAAAGGCGGGGCTCATCGGGCGGCTCCTTTATTCACCAGCGCCACCACCCACGGTCGACGGCGCTCCAGTTGCAGGATCAGGTTACGCAGGCGCATCAGGGTCAGGGTGACCGACAGCGTGAGGAAGGCAAAGATGCAGATCCGCAGCGGCAGACGCATGCTTGGGTCGATGGTTTGCTGCAGGTTGGTCGAGCCCTGGTGCAGGGTGTTCCACCAGTAGACCGAGTAATGAATGATGGGCAGATTGACCACCCCGACCAGCACGAGGATCCCCGCCGCGCGCCCGGCCAGCCGGCGGTCGTCAAAGGCGTGCCACAGGGCGATGACCCCGGCATACAGAAACAGCAGCACCAGCTCCGAGGTCAGACGGGCATCCCAGATCCACCAGGTCCCCCACATCGGCTTGCCCCATGCCGCGCCGCTGACCAGCGCCACCAGGGTGCAGACCGCCCCCACCGGCGCCAGGGCGGCGATCGCCAGGTCGGCCATTTTGATCTGCCAGACCACCCCGACGAAGGCCGCGACGGCCATCGCCAGGTACAGCCCCATCGACCACATCGCCGCCGGGACGTGAAGGTACATGATCCGGTAGCTTTCCCCCTGCTGATAGTCCGCGGGGGCGAAGCCAAAGCCCCACCCCAGGCCGATGACCAGCAACAGCGCGCTCAACGCCGCCAGCCAGGGGATCCAGCATCCGCACAGGCGGTACAGCCGCTCGGGGATCGCCAGTTGATGTAACGCTTTCCACATAGACGCTTACTCACACGGTTATGATGGCCGCGCCCGCAGGCGCAGCGAGTTATCGCACGGTCAGCCGCAGCGCAGCGGCGGTGGCGAACGGACACAGGGTGGCGCTGGCGGTTAAGAACGCCGCCAGCATCGCCAGATAGCCGCCGACCGGGAGCCCGGCGGCCGCCGCCTGGCAGGCCGCGGTGGCGAAAATCAGCAGCGGCACCGCCAGCGGCAGCACCAGCAGGCTCAGCAGGACGCCGCCGCGCTTCAGGCCGACCGTCAGGCCAACCCCCACCGCGCCGAGAAAACTGAGCGTCGGGGTGCCGAGCAGCAAGGTCAGCGCCAGCACACCGGCGTCATGCAGACTCATCCCCAGCAGCAGCGCCGCCAGCGGCGAGACGATCAGCAGCGGCAGGCCGCTCATCATCCAGTGGGCAACCACCTTCACCAGCACCACCGCCACCAGCGGCGTCGGCAGGAGCATCAGTTGCTCCAGGGAACCGTCCTGCCAGTCGTCGCGAAACAACCGATCCATCACCAGCAGCGCCGCCAGCAGCGCGGCGACCCACACCACGCCCGGCGCAATCTGCGCCAGCAGCTGCGGCGCGGCGCCTACGCCGAACGGAAACAGGGTGATGACGATCAGAAAGAACCAGAGCGGATTGAGGATCTCCGCCCCGCTGCGCCACGCCAGGCGCAGTTCCCGGGCCAACAGCGCACGCATTATTGCCCGCCTCCCGCGTCGCCGCCGAGGCGCAGGGTGCGCAACGGACAGCCCAGCGGCCGCAGCGGCTGGTGGGTGGTGAGGATGGCGCATCCCCCCTGCCGGGCGTGCTGCTCCAGGCGACCGGTCAGGGTTTCCATCGCCGTGGCGTCGAGGGCGGTGAACGGCTCATCAAGGATCCACAGCGGCGCGTCGGTTAACCACAGGCGGGTGAGCGCCACCCGACGCTGCTGCCCGGCGGAGAGCTGGCTCAAGGGGAGATCTTCATAGCCCGCCAGGCCGACGGCGGCGAGGGCGCTTTCCCGCTGCTGAAGGCGGCTGGCCGGAAAGAAGAAACGCAGGTTTTCATCGGCGGTCAGCGCCGCGTTAACGCCGGGTTTATGGCCCAGCCACAGCAGCTGACGGTGAAATGACTCCCGGACCTTCGCCAGCGGCTGGCCCTGCCAGCTCACCACCCCGCTTTCCGGGCGCGCCAGGCCGCAGAGGATCCGCAGCAGCGAGGTTTTCCCCGCGCCGTTATCACCGGCGATCTGCAGCAGCTCGCCGGCAGCCAGGGACAGCGTCAGCGCCGCAAACAGCGGTCGATCGTCAACGATGCAGGTCAGTCGCTCTGCATGCAGCATGAAGGCAAACTCCTTGATTCAGACAGTATTTTACGTCGTCGCTAAGTATGGGTTGCGCCGCGCGGGCGACGCAACCCTGACGGTTACTGTCCGGCCCCCGGCAGCTTCGAGATATCGGCGTTGCCTAACGCCTTCTCATCATGCGCCGCAGTCTCCTTACGCACCTTCGCCACATCGCTGGCGCTGACCGCCGGCGCGTTGTTGCCCCAGCTGGTGCGGATGAAATTGACCACATCCGCCACCTGCTGGTCGTCCAGGCGCCAGCCGAACGACGGCATGGTCAGGTTGGAGACCGCATCTTTCACCGCCGGCGTGGTGCTCCCGGTCAGAACGATGTGGATAAGCGAAGTGGCATCTTCCGTCTGTACCACCGGGTTGCCCTTCAGCGACGGGAAGGCGCGTTTATAGCCCGCGCCGTCGGTACGGTGGCAGGCGGCGCAGTTATCGACGTACAGCGCGGCGCCGGTTTTGCTGTCGTTACCCTTCCACAGATCTTTCGCCACGCTGTCTTCCACCGGGGCTGGGGTCTGTTTGCCGCCGCGCGGCGGGAGCGATTTCAGGTAGCGGGCGATGGCGGTGATGTCGTCATCAGAGAGATACTGCAGACTATGCTCCACCACATCGCTCATGCCGCCGAAGACCACCGATTTATCGTTGCGTCCGGTTTTGAGGAACTCGGCCAGCTCGGCTTCGCTCCAGGTCCCCAGACCGTCGCGGTTTTCGCCGCGCAGGCTGGAGGCGACCCAGCCGTCAATCGGCGCATTGCTGCCCGCCAGGTAATCATCGCCTTCGCTTTCGCTGAGCGCTTTTTCCTGCATCGTCAGGCTACGCGGGGTATGACAGGCGCCGCAGTGGCCCAGGCCTTCCACCAGATAGCGGCCGCGCTCGAGCACCGGGTCAACCTGCGGGTTGGCGACAAAGTCGCTCGGCGTCGGGGCGAAGATGCCGCGCCAGAACGCCAGCGGCCAGCGCATCGACAGCGGCCATGGGATGTCGGTGTCCTTGTTGGCGACATTCACCGGCTCCACGCCGTGCATAAAGTAGGCGTACATGGCGCGCATGTCCGCTTCGCTGATCCGCGCGAACGAGGGATACGGCATCGCCGGATAGAGCGTGGAACCGTCTTTCCGCACGCCCTTGCGCACCGCGTCGTCGAACTCTTCGAAGGTGTACCCGCCGATGCCGTGTTCTTTATCCGGCGTGATATTGGTGGAGTAGATGGTGCCGATCGGCGTCTCCATCGGCAAACCGCCGGCGAAAGGTTTCCCCGCTTTGCCGTTGGTGTGGCAGGCGACACAGTCCCCCGCCCGCGCCAGATACTCCCCCTGCTTAATCAGATTGCTGTCCGCAGGCGCCTCTTCGGCGAAGGCCGCGCAGCTCAATGCCCCAAGCACCAGGGCCGATAACCATTGCATTTTCATCATCTGCCTTCCTTTATGCCTGCACCAGGGGACCCGGATTTTTCAGATACTGCTCACGGATCGCCTTCGCTGACCAGTAGGCCAGCGCGGCCACCGTGCCGGTTGGGTTGTAGCCCAGCCCCTGCGGGAACGCGGAGGCGCCGATGACGAAGACGTTATGCACGTCCCAGCTTTGCAGATAACGGTTAACGGCGCTGGTTTTCGGATCTTCCCCCATCACCGCCCCACCGTTCATATGGGTGGTCTGGTAGGTGGTGGTATCAAAGTGGCTGTTGGCGTTTTTTGGGCTGCCGAGGATATATTTCGGCTTCATCGCTTTGGCGATCGGCGCCATCTTATCGAACATAAACTGCGCCATCTTGATGTCGTTTTCCTGCCAGTCGAAGGTCATGCGCAGCAGCGGCTGGCCGAAGACGTTTTTGTAGTTCGGATCAAGATCGAGGTAGTTCTGCCGATAGGACTGGTGCGCGCCGTGGGCATCCATCGACAGGTGATGGGTGTAGGTATCGGCCACCGCCGCTTTCCACTTGCTGCCCCACGCCGGGGTGCCCGGCGGAACCGGGAAACCGGAGATGGGCTTGGTCCCGGCCTGGTTGACCCAGAATGGCGAACCGCCGACAAAGCCCGCCGCACCGTGGTCGAAGTTGTCGGCATTGAAGTCGTCGACGCCGACGCCGTTGCCGCCCGCGCCGATAAACGGGTTGGTATAGGTGTCTTTGTCGAAAATGGCCTTGATGGTGGTCATGTTCTGGTAGGCGAAGTTACGCCCTACCACCCCTTCGCCGGTCTCCGGATTGTACGGTTTGCCGATCCCGGAGAGCAGCATCAGGTGCACGTTGTGGAACTGGAAGGCGCCGATAATCACCAGGTCCGCCGGCTGTTCCATTTCGCGCCCCTGGCCGTCGACGTAGGTCACGCCGGTGGCGCGGGATTTGTCGTCGGTCAGGTTGACCTTCAGCACGTTGGCGTTGGTCCGCAGCTCAAAGCGTTTTTCCTGGCGCAGCGCCGGCAGAATGTTCACGTTCGGCGAGGCTTTGGAGTACATGTAGCAGGCGTAGCCGCTGCAGAAACCGCAGAAGTTGCACGGGCCCATCTGCGCGCCGTAGGGGTTGGTATAGGAGTCGGAGGTGTTGGCCGACGGCAGGTTATAGGGGTGATACCCCACTTCCAGCGCCGCTTTTTCAAACAGCTGCGCCGACCAGGTGTTTTTCTGCGCCGGCAGCGGGAAGTCGTCCGAGCGGTCCGGGGCGAAGGCGTTGCCGCCGCGGCCTTTGCCGACGACCTTGCCTTTGATCGACCAGGCGGTCCCGGAAGTACCGAATACTTTTTCCGCTTTATCGAAGAACGGTTCCAGCTCGTCGTAGGTGACGCCGAAATCCTGGATGATCATATCCTGGGGGATGAAGTTTTTGCCGTAGCGTTCTTCATAGTGGCTGCGCATCCGCAGCTCAATGGGATCGACGCGGAAATGGACGCCGGACCAGTGCAGCCCGGCGCCGCCCACGCCGGTACCCGGCAGGAAGGCCGCCAGCTGGCGATAGGGCACCGCCTGTTGGCTGGTGTTATGCCGGATGGTGACGGTGCTTTTCGACAGATCCTGGAACAGCTTGCGGCGGATGTTGTAGGTCAGCTCATCAATCACCTGCGGATAGGCGCCGTCCGGCCAGGTGTCGCGCATCGGGCCGCGCTCCAACGCGACGACGTTGAGCCCCGCTTCGGTCAGCTCTTTGGCCATGATCGCCCCAACCCAGCCGAAGCCGACGATCGCGACATCGGTTTTTTTCAATACGGTGGCCATGATTACGCCCTCTCCCCATTAATTGATACCGGCGGGAAGGGGTAGCGTTCGCCCCGTTTAACCCAGTCCATAAAGTCGGCGCGCGCGCCGGGAAAATTAATCAGCGTCCAGCCGACCATGCCTTTATTGCCGCCATGGATCGGGTCGCTGAAGAACCCTTCGCGGGTGTTTTGCAGCAGATAGGTGAAGAACAGCGAGGCCGGCAGCTGTTTGAACTCGGCTTTACCCGATTCCCACAGGCCGAGCGCCTCGTCCTGCTGCTCGCTGCTCAGTTCAGCGAAGGTTTTATGATATTTGTCCTGACACCACGCCTCGGCGTCGGCGATCCCGAGGTTATAGATCTGTTTGGGCACCAACGGCAGCTGATAACCCATCTCTTTCGGCACGTCGGGATTGAAGGGCCCCTGCATATACCAGATGGAGCCGGTGGCGTAAGGGGTATTGAGCTGGCGGTCGATAAACTCCGGCACGCCGGCCTCTTTGGCGCCGGGACCGAGTTCATCCGCCGGGATTAAGCGAGCGACGGCGGCGTTGATAAACGCCCACTCACGATCGTTGAAGAACTGCGGCTTCCAGTCGCTGGCCGCCGCGGTGTTCCCGGAGGCTGGCTCTGAAGCGGGGGCCGCCTGCGCGGTCGCGCTGGTGGCCACGCCAATAGCCCCTGCTCCCGCGCCGCCGATCACCACCGTCGGGATCAGCGCCATCGATTTCACCAGGAAATCACGCCTGGAATTGTTGGTTTTCTCGCTCGACATCATCACATTCCTGTCATTGAAAATTACTGTTTTTGTCGCTGACAAAACCAGTGAATGTCGTGCTGGAACCGATACCATTGCGCTTTTAAACCGCTTAGCGTCTGGCCCGGCCCGGCAAGTCGGATAAAACATCGCCAGAGGCGATATCATTTATAGGGTTATCGTTTGGATAGTAGACGATTCTCAACGAAACGCGGGAAATCGGAGAGAAATTCACCGGTCTGTCATCGTGAGAAGAGTGCTGCCATAACCTTGAGGCGGTAAACCAGCGGCATTCACACCGCGCTGAGCTTACCCATGCGCCAAAAAAGAGTGACTTGTATCACAAATGTTATTTTTTGTTTATGGTACATGGCAGATTAAACGTCTGTAAATACTCGTATTAGGAATAATTAAACATTTTGAGCTGTTAAAAAAGTTAATAACCGTTGTTAACTATCTTGTATCTATTGTCCGGCTAGCGCCTTCAGCTGGCGATATCCCATCCACAGGAGAAGAGAAGATATGTTCGATCATGTGAAATTCGGCGTTAGCGACTATGCCGCCAGCAAAGCGTTCTTTTTGCAGGCCCTGGCCCCGCTTGGCGTAACGTTGGTTGGCGAAGGCGAACCGAGCTACGGCGCAGAGCTGGCCGGCAGCGGCGATGCTTCTCTATGCCTCTATCAAAGTGCGGAAAAACCGGCGCCGCTGCACATTGCCTTTCGCGCCGACAGCCGCGAGCAGGTCGATGCCTTCTGGCAGGCGGCGCTGGCCGCCGGAGGAAAGGACAACGGCGCGCCGGGGCTACGGCCAAACTACCACGCCAGTTACTACGCCGCGTTTGTGATTGCGCCAGACGGGCACAATATTGAAGCCGTGTGCCATCTGGCGGGGTAAGCTGAGCGGAAAAAAATTCCCACGTCCGTGGGAAACGCTGAAGGTATGGATGTGTCGGATTCAGCTGACCGGCTCAATGAGGGCGGACAACAGTCCGTTGAAGTGGGTATGTGACTCAATGACATAATCCGAGGAGACTTTATCGCGGATTTCGAAACGGTCATCTGTGAAGCTGTAGACAATCACGGACATGCCCTCTTCACCAATGACTACTTTGCCGATGAGGTTCGGATCGACATAGATTTCGTTAATACGCGTATCAAAGTTTCGAACAAAGATATTCGACCATGCAGGTTCACCGTTCTCTGCCTGCACCAGGCTGTACAATGTCATGCCATTGTACTCACCCCCATCCATAATATTGAACATATCAGCGTAGTCCGGCCGACTAATCAATAGTCGTTGAATATCCTCATAGACCCTTCTTTTCTTGTCCTCCCATTCAACAGGCGCGACTTTGTGCATTAAATCTGCCATGACGTCTGGGTCTACAGGGTCGGCTACGGGATAATTACCTTCAACCATCAGCGACTTCAGGTTACGAATCGTGAAATAGCGCTTTAGCTGGGCGGGGAATAAAACTGGCATTGCGATTGTTTTTCCTTTCTCGTCGCAAAACTCGACCAGATAGCCAGTTGTTGGCGAATTAAAAACCATAACAATAGTACCAAGCGTTCCTTTTACCAGCCCTTCATTCGGCAAATCCTCACTTAAAACCACAACGTCTAATTCGGCTCTTTTCATGTTTATTTCCCTATTTAACGTAAATAGTTGTCAGGCGAGGAACGAGCGCATCTGTTTCATACATCCAGCCTGTACGGATGACCGCCGTTTCACCATTGATGCCTAAAATTGGCATATCTACAGCCATTGTTTGACCGTAGTTGTTTGTCTGCAAAATCGTTGCCGGGGCCGATAATACGCCCTTCTGAATTCGTGCTGCTAAGACATCCGCATTCGTTGGGTTGTACCCCAGGGCAGACTCAAACACCCGAGCCTTATGACCGCCTGTAGGATGTGTTGAATCTAAAGCGTACGTCGCGAGTTTTTTCGGATCGATAACGGCGTATTCAGCATTCACTAACGTACCGTTCTCAGAGATGAAGCCCTTCACATACGGGCTTTCGAAGGCTGGTATTTTACTGAGACTCGATAACTCATCTAACTCACTTAAAGGAATCAATCTACCCATTGTTAATCCTGCAGCGAAAGAGGCTCCTGCAATGAGTAATCCTTTATTGCCCATAATCTGGTCGTAACCTGCAGGCGCATCCCCACCCAGTTGCAACGCTGTTTCATGGAATCCTTCAAGGTTGCCATTATATATACCGCCAGCGGCTAGCAGTCGGCCAATGGTCTTACTGTTTAGTGTCTTTGACGCTGGTGCGATTCTTGAGCCATTATAATTGTGTTGTATACGCTGAGTGGGAGCTGGCCTCCTTCCTTGGCGATCGGCAATCGTGTGCCTGTAGGCGTTCATAATTTCGTCCTTAAACCACGCATGGTATGACGAAGCGGTAGAGGTAAAAATTAAATCGCCATTGTCGTCGATGTAAAATGGATTTCTGTCACTGCTCCAACACCTGGAGATATCCACACCAACAAGCCAGCCAATTTGTAGCCTGTGCTCTACCTCATCATAGATAGGATCTGCATAGCTACGTTGCCTTCGTTCATATGGCCTTTTATGTGGAGATGAGTTGTATATTTCCTTCGGTAGGCCAAAAGCGAGGCTGTGACCATTCGCCTCACAGGAGAGGTCGTAATGTATACACGCTTCTCTTAGCGAACCTGCTGGTGTCAAAATATATTGAAAGTCTTCAGGATTTAATTGGCGTATTAAATCATGTGACTGGTAAAGTCGAAACATATGAATTCCCTATCCTTCATTTTATAAGAATCATTCGCCGTTATTGCTTTAAACAGTTCCCTTCTCTATCGCAATAAAATATTCCTACCTCTACCAAACGACAGTTTCATTAGCTAAAAATTATTTTAGTTTCGCTGGCTATAAAATATTTATTCTAATACGAGTATTCCGCTTATTGCTAAGTCCCACATGTGTAGGGAAGACTCCAGTACGCCAATGCTGGTAGACCCCTCACAAGAAACACCCCACGTACATGGTGAAGACAGAACGAATGCCCGCGCTGGTACGGCGCGTCGTGGATTCCAGAAACACCCCCACGTGCGTGGGGAAGACTGCCGGATATCATCACCGCGATTAAACGGCGGAGAAACACCCCCACGTGCGTGGGGAAGACATATTGAGTACGACCGCGGCGGAGACTGGTATGGAAACACCCCCACGTGCGTGGGGAAGCCCCCTGCCCGGGTAGACGTAAACCTGCCCCGTCGGAAACACCCCCACGTGCGTGGGGAAGACACATAGCCGCCATCCCTTTCGAAAACGCGGGTGGAAACACCCCCACGTGCGTGGGGAAGACGCGTGGAAGCGGATCCGGGCGATGCTGTGCGAGGAAACACCCCCACGTGCGTGGGGAAGACTCATGCTGCTCTATCTCCAAATCGCGCCTTCCAGAAACACCCCCACGTGCGTGGGGAAGACGTATCAACCTGAGATTTTGTTTTCTTGAGTGTAGAAACACCCCCACGTGCGTGGGGAAGACGTCATCGTCTCACCCAGCTGGCGCAGATCGGTGGAAACACCCCCACGTGCGTGGGGAAGACAGGTTGCTCCTGGCGGCGTTACCGCCGCCGCTGGAAACACCCCCACGTGCGTGGGGAAGACAATCAATACGGGCTCCATGGCGCCCCTCCTTAAGAAACACCCCCACGTGCGTGGGGAAGACGAGCCTCAAAAATTGCACTTTCAGAATGTTAAAGAAACACCCCCACGTGCGTGGGGAAGACCTGCAAATGTTATATATTGCTTACCCAGCGGGAGAAACACCCCCACGTGCGTGGGGAAGACATTCAGCTGAAAACTGCCAGTATCGCGGCGGTAGAAACACCCCCACGTGCGTGGGGAAGACTCGCCGTCGAAGTGCTGCGCGATAGGGATGATAGAAACACCCCCACGTGCGTGGGGAAGACACCAACATATTGTGAAAGAGCGAGAGTTTAACCACAATAACCACGTATTACGACAGTTTTAGGGTTTCAATAATCAGCTGTAACCCACTGAGATCAATAATCGGCTTTCTGACCTCACCCTTGTAGCGAATTTCATAACCAGGCGGTTGAGGAATACTGCGAAACAGCATCAGGCCTGATTCCACAGGCGTGTACTGCAACAGGTAATCAACAACGGTTTGTGCGACCGAATCTTTGACGCCTGAGACAAAAACATTTGGCCGTGGTTCGACAAACCACAGCTTCATTCGTCCACGGACCGCTGGCGGCAGATCATTTGCCAGTACGACGAGCACCTTTCCCTCCCATCAGCTCATTGATATCGGCCGCAATCAGGTTGAGCAAATCCAGGGCTATCACTCGCTTTCTGAATGCCTCAGAGACTTTGTGTTTATCGTAGCGGCCCGCCATTTCCCTCGAGAGTGAAAATGCCAAATCAATACAGAGCCGTTCTTTGTAAAGGTCGGCCAGATCATAGACAAACGGTAAAGGGCTACCTGAATGGATAAAGCCGATATGCGGTGAGTAGCCCATCGCATGCACAACCGAGCATAAAATGCCATACAGGGCGGCGTTGGTGGAGGTCAGTACCTGGTTTGTCAGGTCACTCAGTTCAAACTTGCCTGGTGTAAACTGACGCCCTTTCCAGCCGACGCCATACTCCTGCGCTTTCTGCTGATACAACGCGCGAACCCGACTCCCCTCCATGCCCATCATGCTGTTTAAACTTTTACCCTCCAGATCGGCATCCGGAAAGCGTTTAGCAAACATCGCCCGGGCAACCTTGAGGGCAGACGATGCATCGCAGGCCAGCGCCATCTGCGCTTTAAGATTGCGGGTATCTGCAGTAGGCAAAAAACCGGCGGCATAAAACAGCAGGCTATCCTCGCCCACCCAGCACACCGCACAGTTAGCCGCAGTTGCGGTTTTGATCGCCTCATGAGTCACAGTTGTCCCGGGGCCAAGCAGCAGCGTGTTGATGGTCGCCACTGGGAGAGGCACCACGTTGCCATCCGCATCCACCCATTTCACACTGCTGTCATCAATTTCCAGCCGCCCGCGCTCAAGATAGAGAAAAGGATATTTATCTTTTACCTGAGGCAGGAGTTCGCGGGTAACTTTGACAAACAGCCTCTCCCCCTGGGCCATTAGCCGCACTCCAGCACGGTCACCTGACGATCCCGGTAACGCTTATGCCGGCCGAACTGCACCGGGACATCATTAAGCGTGATGACATCGCCATCCCCTTCCCCTTCAATGACCCTGTAGCTCAGCGTGCGCCGCTTACTCTCAGCTAATGTCCTGGCCTGCTGCCATGCCGCTTCTGCGCTGTCATAGATGCCCTGATAGATCAGCTCGCTGGGCACGCAGCTTTTACGACCGAGATATAAATCCCATACCGGATTTTGTAGCGCCTCTGGTAACGACTCGGCTTGCTGGCTGCCAAGTCCCATTACCACGGCGAATACGGCATCCTGGAGATAGTGGCGGTAGGTCATTTTCGTTCCACCCCCTACGGCTTTCTTTCCATCGGATGTTTTAGGGATCAGCAGACTTTGCCACGGATCGCTGTCGTCATATCCGCTGCCAACCATCTGGAAATCGCACAATGTCGGCTCGCGCAGGAGCGGCTGGCCCTCCTTGTCGGTTCGGGCGTAGGCGCGAACCTCCATCGGCAGGTTATTCATCTCCGCCAGCCACTCGACCTCTGGCCCCGCGGCGCCTCGTGCACAGCAAATCAGCCCCAGAATGCCCGAGCGAGTCGGGAAATTCAGCGTATCGCGCACACCGAACTTTGAATCGCCCCCCCAGGACTGCAGCGGCCCTTCAAGCCACAGCAGCATATATTGCGTAGTTTGTCTCATCTCCACCGTCCATTACAGATGTGACTGTAAGTCAGCGATCAGGCGGTCAATGCTGTAGTCGAGGTCCTCACCCCACTCATAATCGCCTTGTTTGCCGAACAAGGAGCCAGAGAGTTTTTCTTTTGTATGCAACCAGTTTTTGAGCGCCGCTTTACTGGGAGATAAGAAGCCTTCACCCTGACTCTTAACTGGCTGCTCGAATGAAGCCTGCAGACCCTGACCTTTACGCAGTAACACGCGGGCATATTCCCACGGGCAGGCCCCGGACTGCGTTGTCTGTCGGGCTGAGGGGACGGCGACATAGAGTGCCTTAACAAAAGCGGCGACGGCGGTTTTCATATCGGCGTCCTCACCCAACGTCTGCGCCAGTTGCCCGAGATCCAAGCTGACATAGCGATAGTAGGTCGCCGAATTAAACTCCAGGCTGCCCATATGTGCCGAACCGCTTTCATCCTCCGTTTTACAGTCATCCACGGCGGTAAAAAACTCGATCTCATTACTCACTTTATGGGTGGAAATGGCATGCGCGAACGATGCCGCCGCCTCAACGTTCATATCCGCCGCTTTGGCCACCATGCGCCCGAAAAGCGCAATATCCAGGGCATCCAGGGTATTGTTAACCACCTTTTTGGCGACTTTGACCAGCTCTTTATCTTTCAGGCTGGCGGCGTCAAAATCTTTTCCCTGCGCATAAGCGGCAAATGCGGCGGCCTCAGCCTCGCTGAGAAACAGCAGGGTATCATCGGAGAAAAAAGCGGCCATCGCTTCACCGCATCCGGTGGCCTGTTCTTCGCTCGCTCCCAGTGCGCGACAGGCGTTGGCCAGCAGTGAGGCAGTTTTTTTACTACGCACCCCGAGACGAATACCAAAATCAGGCAGCGCCAGACGCACCTGGCGCTTCCAGCACTGCGATGACACTCTGGCGCGCGACACACCGCCAACGATGGCGGACTTGGGGGCGCCCACGTCATCGCGGTTAAGGCAGGTCACCGGGAAAGACTGCAGAATATGAAACTCAATACGGGTGTTTCTGAACGGGGTAGTCATAAGATTATCCTTAATAAATTGTTAAACCATCAGGAAAAAAGCGCATCAACAACGGGCACAATCTGCAGCAGGCCGCAGCCAAAGGCTCGCCCTTTACCAATGCCATGATGAAAACTATGCTGGAACTTCTGTCGGTCGGTGACGGTGAGCAGCCCCTGCACCGTCGCCTTGCCAAGCGTTACCTGGCGGCCGGCTTTATCTTTAAACTGCAGCACTTCCATCGCCTCAACCTGCAAGCCAGGAAGGTCAACGTCAAAGCCCCAGCGGCTGGCGGCTCGCTGAATAAACCACTGCGCAATATCGGCCCGGCCTTTCACCGCGACGCGTTTACCCGTTTGCTTATCTTTCCGTACCGGATTCACTTGTACCTGAAAGCGATAACGCGAATGGGAGAGAAAGGCGGCCGGAATCGATTTACTGATGACCTCACCGTACAGCCCATCAACCTTTGCAGCCGGAGGTCTGTCAGAGACGATCAATATTTTGCGGCCATGAAAATCCCCGCCCTGGTCGGCATAGGCGATCCCGCTCGAAATATGGCTGCACTTCTCCCGGTCTGTACGCGCGTCAGCAAACAGGCTGTACACCACCCGGTGTAGGGAGTAGGCATCGCTTATTTTCAGCGCTTTCACCGCAGCGCGATCGAGATGTAAAGCACTCGCAAAGAGGTCAGTCATGTGAATTCCTCGCCTCACTCCCGGCAGCCTCACCGGCACGACGATAGAATTCCTGCGCCCAGCGGGCGCGGATCCGTTCGCGACTGCTGCCGGAGAACCACTGCAGTTCGTTGAGTAGCCCTGCGAAATCCGGCGTCACACTGCGGCTGGCCATTAATGCCAACAACGGGCGCAAAATACGGCACGCTTCGCTGGTCGAAGTACAGGCCAACAGCCGTCGCAGGCGAGCTTTCGCCTGTTCAGACTGATTGCCTTCGGGATAACAACCGGCAATGGCGGCCCCCAGAGTGATTGTGCCATTGCTGGCCGGTTTCGCCTTTGCCAGCGCGGCGCCAATGACGCAGTACGGCAGGCGTTGCCACTCTTTTTCCAGGTCAATGCCAAACCCCGCCAGGATTTCCCAGCTCTGATACTCGGTCGCCGGGTTATCCGCTCGTTTAAGGCGGGCGGCAAAGCCATTGTCTTTCGCGATACGCTCAATCACGTAACCGACAAATCGTTTGGCAGGCGATTCGTTACCGGCGCTTTCGGCGGTAACGTCTGCAGGAACCTGATCCATGATGATCCTCCTTAATCGAGGGTGAGATATTGGGAAAAATTAGGCCGGGCCAGCGCCCAGGCATCTAATTGACGGGCACTGTCGGCGGGACAGAGCTGATCAAAAACCTGCCCGGCGTACCTGGCAAAAATTTTTCGTAACTGAAGACGCGCGGTATGGTCTTCACCGGAATTCAAGCAAGCATTAATTAGGGTCTGAGCCTGACGTTCACAAAGTTGCCAGAATATCGTCGTCGCTTTTTCGGCCTGCTTTGCCACAAAGGGTTGAGCCTTCCCTGTCGCTGATTTATCAATATCTGATAGCTGGCGGAAATAACGTACAACTGCACCCCAAAGCTGTTTTTGCACAGCATCAAGCTGCGTCATTTCATATTTTAAATACTCTAAAAATGTGTGATTGATTAAATCTGATGACAACCATATTTCTGACTGAACATAATCATCGGTCCCTGAAGCGTACTGTTCCCCCGCATTACTACTCACCCTTAAGCCGCCTGACCATAGCGCAAACTGCTCCGCATGATGGGTTATCCGCTTCAGAGGAAGGCTAAGCTGACGGGTTTCATATCCCCGGGGGCTATCTTGCTCAATAAACTGCAATAACGACGTTAGTTCGCGCCAGGGGCGTTTACCCGGATTAACCCATAACGCCTTTGGTTTCTTTCCTGAAAAATCGACGGACACCGAGGGGTCGGTTTTGCCCTCCAGATAACCGGCATGGCTTATTCCATCGCTATAGTGAATGCCGTCCTCAGCTAACAGACAAAATTTACCCATCGAGATCAAGCGGCCCAGCAACGACGCTTTCAACGAGCGCGCAATGTCATCATCTTCCCCTGTCGGCATTCGCTCCCAGGGAGCAGTCCCCAGCGTGGGATACATCGCCAGCTGCGTAATATCCTCAGCGGTAAACAAATTGAGCCAAATGCTCTGTACGATTGAATTCCCCTGCCAGAACGAATGTAACAATCCCATATGCCCGACAGAAACCCCGGCCTTTCCACTGCCCGGCTTTCCCTTGTCGTTTTGTTTACCCCGATAGCCCGGCGTTAATACCACAGAGTTATCGGTTTTCTTGCCTCCGAGCCCAAAGCCCATTTGCATAACAATAGCTAGCGCTTTGTCTGCATCAGTTAATTGCTGCTGTTGCTGACTTTCGGTCAAAACGGTGGTATTGCCGGTACTCACCTCCGGTGATAATACGCCCAATGACTTACATTCCGCGGCCTGAATAGCGGGCATCTGTAAGAACGGCTTTTCGCCATACAGATAAAAACGGTCATGCCATTTAGCAAGGTACTGCAGGCAGCAATGGGCCATTCCCTGCCAGCCCATCTGCTGCCAGTCGCTATCATCTGTCGGCGTCGCTGCTGCCTGGGCGATGGCGAGTAGCAATTTAGTGAGCGCGATTTTTTCTACCGGATTCCCACCTAAAGCGCGTAATTCCGGCTGGCTGAAAATATCGGTTAAACTGACCAACCCCACATCCACGACCGCAATCCAGGGTTCATCAATCAAATTGAAGCGGTTCTCCATGGTTTATTCCTTTTTGGAAATGGCCCGGAAGCCAAGATATTCACTATATTCGAGAGTGTATTTATCGCCTGCGGGCCGGCCATCCAGTGTCTTCAACTCACCCGCCGGGCTGACAATCGCAACCCGCAGTAACGCCTCGTCATCTTCGGGGCGACCAAGATAGAACACCTCCTGCAGGTGTAATTTTTCCAGCTCACTTTTAGCTATTGTGGGCGGACAAAAAGCCGGGCTAACTCGCACCAGCTGCTGATTAAGCACCACCGCCAGCTGTCGCCACTGCGCCCGGCTTAAACGATGGCGCCCATGCGGAAGGGTTAATTCAGCACCATCTAGCAGGCGCATATACGTGATGCCGTCTTGCGTACGCAGACCACGCAGCAGCAACAGGTCATGGGTGTCACGATCGCTATAGCGAGTCTCCGCTTTATGCTCAGGCAGCGTTTTCCCGCCGGTAGATAACGTGAGCTTCGCCAGCGACTGCAGCGCCTGTTCTCCTGAACGAAAGCGGCTGCCATTCTTCAGCTCATGCAATAGGGTGGCCCATGTCCCCTCTTCAGCGCGCTCGGTATAGGTTTGATCGATCAGGGGGCGAATATCCCCTGGCAATGAGAGGGACGGGATCGCTTGCCAGACCTCCAGACTGCGGCATAACACATAGGGCGAATAGACCATCGCGCTCATGCCGAATGCAAAACCCGGGTTGGCTAAAGCACTCTCCAGCGAGGGGGACAATAGCCAGCATTCCGCCTTCGCGCTGGCATGGCGGGGCGTATCGGTATGTCGCCACAGCCGACCAAGACGTTGCAGCAACATATCGGTTGGCGCAAAACGGCTGACGAGGAAATCAGCATCTATATCGAGGGATTGTTCCAGAACCTGGGTCCCGACTAAAATGCGTCCGCACTGTTTACGTTGGGGCCAACCCGCCCGGCCGTAAAGCGCGACCCAGCGTTGCTCATGCCGGTTGCGGTGCTGGGGCGTAAAACGGGAATGTAAGAGTCCTGTTTCACATCCCGCCTCGACCGCCCGGCTGGCCAAGTCCAGATACGTTTGTTGAGCTTCGGCAATGGTGTTCTCAATCCATAAAACCTGCTGCCCGAGCTCTGCGCGCCGCAGCGCCTCTTCCCGCGCGGACTCATCTTTACGACAAGAATGGAGGATGACGGTGGTATTCTCGGTGACGGGAACGCCAATCTCGACCAGACCGTGCTCCCGTTCCGCTGATGGCGCCGCGGTAATCAGCGGGTATGCCTCACTGGTTGTGCTTTGCTGCAGTAATGCGTCGCGACGCGTCTGACTCAGCGTGGCGCTAAGAATAATCACTGTACAGTCGATTTGACGGAGGAATTCGACTAACGCATTAAGAATCGTGCCAGTGTATAAATCGTAAGTATGAACTTCATCAAGGATCACAACCTTGCCTGCGAGCCCATACGCTCTGACAAAACCATGCTTAACATTCATCACCGCCATCAACGCCTGATCGATGGTACCGACGGCAAACGGCGCTAATAAGCCGCGTTTACGGTGGTTAAACCACGCACCACCAGGGCTTCCTTCCTCCCCCATCTCGGTATCCATCAACCAGGCGCCGGAATGCAAAAGTAAGGCATGTTGCGGGGTTTCAGTACTGACAATCTGATGCAAAAACGCATTAAAGCGATCGTATATTTTGTTCGAGGTTAGCTGGGTGGGTAGCGCAAAATAAATGCCGGTTGCTTTTTCCTGGACCAACATTTGATAAGCCGCGTATAACGCGGCTTCGGTTTTCCCCATTCCCATTTGCGCTTCGAGAATATAGAGACCAGGCCCCACAACCTGGTCAATAAAGCGCGATTGCGCTTCGCGTGGTTTCTTCGATGGATCGTCAGGAAAAAAGACGTCCGCAAAGGATAGTCCCTGACGGATAACGGGTTTAATAAAGCCGGCGTTATTAAGGGCTGCGGTTATGACAGGCTGCCACGCTTGCTCAGGATTTTCAAAAAACTCACCGGATCCAATCCAGTCAGCTACCGAGGTCAACCCGGCGACCACGCGAGCCTGAGCGGCTGAATCAAATGTCGGCCAATCTGCGGAGAATTCCGCTTTCAGCTTATCCACGAGTTTTTTACGCTCATCAAACCAGAGCGGCCCGCCGAATACTTCAGCGTCGCCACGCCTGCCGTTGAGCCCTGGATTAAAACCATGATGCTGACCGAGGATCTCAGGAACATAGCGCGGAGCATGTAAACTTTCCGCTGTCGCCTGACTGACGCCTGCATGTCCTCCCCAGAGTGTTTCGAGTCCGGGGTTCACCGCCGATAACCCAGCAAGACGGTGATCATTAACGTCACATGCCGCAAAAATTTTGGCGGCAAAAGTCGGACTGACCTTTCCGATATCGTGGCCAGCCGCTGCCATTTCACTTCCCGCTGGAAAGAGTCGACTTCGCATCGGTTCGGGATACAACGCTATAAGCGCCCGAGCAATCTCCCCGACAATCTGACAATGGCTCAATACCGAGCGTCCCTGCACCACGCGACCATCACTCAACATCCGGGTTTTCGCTGGACAGTTTTCAAAACTTATCGCCGCGATGGCATGTTGATTTTGTAGCGAAACCCTGATCAAGCGCCTCATGGAATTTTTCCTTAAAAAACATGTGCCCTTTATTAATACTAAAAACCGGGAAACTTATAAATAACTTTTTATAAAATCAAAAATATCCACAACACACTGAATTAAAGATAAAAGCCAAAAATAATAATATAAAAAGCTATAAATAATTAATATGAAGAACAATATCTCCAGACGAGTAATAAACTCGAATGATTTAGATGCCCCTAAAGAAAGTATAGGACAAACATAGTTCACGAATATTTATAAGTAAAATCATACAAAAAACATATGAGACTGTGCTGGCCAAACGAAATTTCGAAGACATTGATGTACATTAAGGATAACTATGTCACGGCATTGATGCCTCTACGTCAGGAATCCCCTTTCATCTGAGAAATGCGCACAGACGTGACTTGTCGTCACTTGAAAGGCGAAAACACCTCCACGCATGTGGGGAAGACAGGATAGAGCCAAATCCGCTCACACGTGATGAAGAAACACCCCCACACATGTGGGGAAGACCCGGCATCCGTCAGCTCGACGGCCAGCTGCAGGGAAACACCCCCACGCGTGTGGGGGAAGACACGTGATCGCCCTGGCGCGGACGCCGGGAGGTAGAAACACCCCCACGCGTGTGGGGAAGACATGGTGCGACTGTAGAATCCTCACCATGCACGAGAAACACCCCCACGCGTGTGGGGAAGACGATAATCCCGTCAGGTTGTGACTCTGCACGATAGAAACACCCCCACGCGTGTGGGGAAGACTCGAGGACATTACCGAGGACTACGACGACTGGAGAAACACCCCCACGCGTGTGGGGAAGACGGTGGTCGCCGCTGGAACAAGGCGCTGATGACGGAAACACCCCCACGCGTGTGGGGAAGACGACTGGCTCGGCTACGAGGTGCGCTTCGACACGGAAACACCCCCACGCGTGTGGGGAAGACCCGGTTAGCAGGCCGGTGATTGCATTGGAGGCAGAAACACCCCCACGCGTGTGGGGAAGACACCAGCATATTGTGTTTAGCGGCGTATTAAAACGCCAGATTTACAACAATTGCACTCCGCAGGGTTTCCGCATCAGCATCAACATTCATCAAACGAAAAAGTATGTCACCATATAACCACCGTCGATTTGCTGCTGACCTGGACCGGTCTACCCTACTGGCCTGCCCGGCCCGCAGCCGGGGGTAAAACGCTTTTGTCATCCCCAGAACGTAGCGCGTCATCCTGGCGCTTGCCTTCCGTGGCTTCGCGAAGTTACCGCTGCGGAAAAATCCACACATCCTCCGCCGGGAGCGTCAGATGGCAGTGTTCGGCATCGCGCAGCGCCGTTCCGTAGGCGCGCAGCGGAAAGTCGTCGCCTTCGGTACGGAACAGGTACTCCCAGCGGTCGCCGAGGTACATGCTGGTCAGCAGCGGTAGCTGGAGGCTGTTATCCTGCGCTGCGCCGTCGAGTCGCAGGCGCTCGACGCGGATCACCGCCGTCGCCGGCTCGCCAACGCTAACCCCCTCGCCCGCTCGCCCCCACAGGCTCCAGCTGGCGCCTTCGATCCGCGCCCTGCCGTTCTCCAGCGCCATCACTTTGCCGTGCAGGCGGTTATTGCTGCCCATAAACTCAGCGGCGAACAGCGTCGCCGGGCTGCCGTACATCTCCTGCGGCGTCCCCTGTTGCTCAATGACGCCATTGTTCAGCAGCAGAATACGATCGGAGATGGCCATTGCTTCATTCTGATCGTGGGTGACCATCAGCGCCGAGAGGCCCAGCTTAATGATCAGCTCGCGCAGAAACACCCGCGCCTCTTCGCGCAGCTTGGCGTCAAGGTTGGAGAGCGGTTCATCCAGCAGGATCACCGGCGGGTTGTAAACCAGCGCCCGACCGATGGCCACCCGCTGCTGCTGGCCACCGGAGAGCTGGTGCGGATGGCGGTTGCCAAGGTGCCCCAGCCCCAGCTGATCCAGCACACGCTGCACCCGCTCTTTTATCTCCCCGGCGGCCACTTTACGCAGCTTCAGCGGATAGGCCACATTGTCGAACACCGTTTTGTGCGGCCACAGGGCATAGGACTGGAACACCAGGCCGAGGTTACGCTCTTCGGCCGGGATCTCGCTGCGCGGCGTGCCGTCGTACACCGTGCGGTTGCCGATGGCGATCCGTCCGCTCGTCGGTTTTTCCAGCCCGGCCACTGCCCGCAGCAGCGTGGTTTTCCCACTTCCCGAAGGCCCCAGCAGCGATACTACCTCCCCCCGGCCGAGCGTCATGGACACCCCCTTCAACACCGGGTTATCGCCATAGGTGAGATGCAGATTTTCTACCGATAACTCAATCATGTAATTTCACTCCAAAGCGCAGGGCGATACCCAGGCCAATCACCACCAGCAGAATATTGATAAAGGAGAGCGCCGCGACGATATCGATGGCCCCCGCCGCCCACAGCGACACCAGCATCGAGCCGATGGTTTCGGTACCCGGCGACAGCAGATAGACGCCGGTGGAATACTCGCGCTCAAAGATCAGGAACATCAGCAACCAGGAGCCAATCAGCCCATAGCGCGACAGCGGAACGGTCACGTGGCGGGTGATCTGCCTCCGCGAGGCGCCGGTGCTACGCGCCGCCTCCTCCAGCTCCGGGCCCACCTGCAGCAGCGTCGAGGAGATGAGCCGCAGGCCGTAGGCCATCCACACCACGGTGTAGGCCAGCCAGACGCTGAAGATGGTGTTGCGCAGGGCGCGCAGCTGCACGATAAGGTGCTCCCGCAGCCAGTCGGCCACCGGCAGCGCCGAGAGCCAGCCGTGCTTCAGCGACTGATCGAGCCACATCGGCACAAACAGGAATACCCACAGGAAGGCCAGACCGGCCAGCAGCCCCGGTACCGCGCGCGGGACCAGCACGCTGTAGTCGACAAAGCGGGTGACGTTGTCCGCTTTGCGGTGCATGGCGATGCCGACAAACAGATAGCAGATCACCGCCAGCGCGCCGCCGATGATGCCGATAGCCATCGAGTTGACGATCGCCCGCAGCAGGTTGGGCTGCTGCCAGATATTGTGGAACGTCGCCAGCGACAGCTCATCCCACAGCGACACACCGACGCCCCAGTTGGAGATAAAAGCGCGCAGCGCCACGCCGAGCAGCGGTACGCCGATGGTCACCGTCAGCCAGGCCACCACCACCGCCCCGGCCACCCAGCGCCATTTGCCCAGCGGCAGCGCCCGCGCCTGCGACGCCTTGCCCTTCATGGTGACAAAGCGGTTGGCGGTGCGCATCAGTCGCCGCTGGAGCATCACCAGCGGGATGGTAATGCAGATCAGCACCACCGCCACCGCCGCCATCAGATGGTAGGATGGGGTGCCGAGCTTGTTGGTCAGCTTATAAAGATAGGTCGCCAGCACCATGTTGCCCTCGGGGTCGCCCAGCACCAGCATCAGACCGAAAACCTCCAGACCGAGGAAGAAGAGCAGCACGCAGGCGTAAAGGATGGATGGCCGCACCATCGGCAGACTCACCGAGGTCATCACCTGCAGCGGGGTAGCGCCGACGGTGCGCGCCGCCTCTTCCACGTCGGAACCGACGCTGCGCAGCGCCGAAGAGATATAAAGATAGGCGTGCGGAACGTGGGTTAAGCCGGCGATGACCACAATGCTGAACATCGAGTAGATATTCCACGGCACAAAGCCGATCAGCTGCTGCGCCCACTGGGAAAAGAAGCCTACCGGCCCGGCGGCCACCACGTAGCCAAAGCCCAGCACCATCGGCGAGACGAAGATCGGCACCAGGATCAGCGGCTCAATGATCCGCCGGCCGGGTAAATCGGTGCGCACCATCAGAAACGCCAAAATACCGCCCAGCGGAATGGCGATAATCACCAGGCCAAAGGCCAGAATAAAACCTGACCTTAATGCCAGATAAAAATCCGGGTCGGTAAAAATAAAGGCGAACGCTTCCAGACTCCACGATTTGGAGCGGGAAAAGAACGGTGCCGAAAGAAAACTCTGCACCACAATAAATAACAGTGGGACATAAATCACCAGCGCCGTGATGCACACCACCACGCCGCGCGGCAGCCCCTGCCACTTTCTGCGTAATACGTTCATGGTTCATCCCTTCGGTCAGGTGAATAAACCCGCCGGGTGTGAATAGGGGCATCGGCGATGCCCCATGGGAGGATTATTTCGCGGCGGCGCTGCGCCATTGTTTAATAAACTGCAGACGTTTTTGCGGCTGTAAATAATCGAGCAGCGTTTCGTTGACCGGGATCGGTTTTAACGCTTTGCCCAGCAGCGCGGTCATGCCGTCGATATCATTTTTACCTGCAATATCGCGACGAATAGAGGGAATATCCGCCTGGCTGGCGAGGATCTGCTGGCCTTTTTCCGACAGGACATAATCCAGCCACAATTTCGCCGCATTGGGATGTTCGCTCTCCTGGCTAATAAACGAGACGCGGGAGAGCACCAGCACGTAATCTTTCGGATAAGCAATACCTAAAGAGGGATCGTTTTTCGCCCGCGCTTCGGCATAAGAGCCAAGAATGTTATAGCCGATCAGGTTTTCGCCGGAGGAGACGCGCTCCATCATTGTGCCGGTGGATGACTGCACCGTCAGGCCGCCTTTGGCGATATTCGCCAGGTCGGCAAAATAGTTCGCGTCGGCCTGGCTGTCCTGTACCGCCAGCATAAAGCCGAGGCCCGATTTTTCGATATCGTAGGTGGTGACTTTGCCTTTAAATTTATCGGCCTGGCTGGCGATAAGTTTTGCCAGCGCGGTATGCGAATCCGGAACCTCATTCTGCGGGATCAGCCGTTTGTTATAGATAAACACCACCGGCTCATAGGTAGTGCCATAGGCTTTTTGCTGCCAGACCGCCCAGTCGGGTAATTGCTTCACCTCCGGCGAGGCATATTGTTCGGCGTATTCGGTGGCTAATTTCAGCGCGGTATCCATCGATGAGCTCCACACCACATCCCCGCTGCCGCCCCCGGCGGCCTGTTCGCTGATATAGCGGTTATACAGCTCGGTACTGTTCATGTCGTTATATTCGACTTTGACGCCCGGATATTGCGCTTCAAATCCCTTAATTAACGGCCCGGCCGCTTTGGTGTCGGTCGTGGAATAGATCACCACCTTGCCCTCTTTTACGGCGGCATCAATCGTTTTTTGATAATCCGCGGGATAGCCCGCAGGCACCTCCGCCCAGGCGGCACAGGCGAAAACGGCCGTCAGTGAAACCACTAAACCACTTATTTTCTTATACATGATACCAACCTTTAATCATCAATTAATAAACACAAATTTAACATATAGTGGTATCAGCTCCCCTTGCAACGACGGGGATGGCTTTTTTCTGGCTTTTGTGACACTGGCAGAATTTAAAAATGTGGTGTTTATGGCGTTAATTAAAACGCGATCCCGGCCCGGTTTTTTATCGTCTGTCGTATGCGCAGGCGCTGGCGCAGCGGCATGTCGCCGGGAGACGCCGCCCTTGACCTTCTGCGCCGGGCGGCGCAGCATAAAACGGCAAACATAACAAAATAACAACAGACTACAGGAGAGAATCAGTGCCTACAGGACACCGCTTTCTGGCGACGGATCTGCATAAGTTTGTCGTCTCACTGTTTACCCATCTCGGCAGTACCCCAGGGGAAGCCACCCTCGTCGCGGACCATCTGATCGCCGCCAATCTTGCCGGGCATGACTCCCACGGCGTCGGGATGATCCCCAGCTACGTCAAATCCCACGCCGGTGGTTTTCTGCAGCTCAACCGCCACGCCACGGTGACCAAAGACGCTGGCGCCGTGGTCACCCTCGACGGCAACGCCGGCTTCGGCCAGGTGGTCGCCCACGAAGCGATGCAGTTAGGCATTGAAAAGGCGAAGCAGCACGGTATGGCGGCTATCGCCCTGCGCAATGCGCATCACGTCGGACGCATCGGCTACTGGGCCGAACAGTGCGCCGCCGCCGGGCTGATCTCCATTCACTTCGTCAGCGTCATCGGCGACCCGATGGTCGCCCCGTTCCGCGGGAAGGACAGCCGCTTCGGCACCAACCCGCTGTGCGTGGTGTTTCCCCGCGCGGGCCATCCGCCGCTGCTGCTGGACTACGCCACCAGCGCCATCGCCTTTGGTAAAACCCGCGTCGCCTGGCATAAAGGCGAAGCCGTGGCCCCCGGCTGCCTGATTGACGCCGAGGGTCGACCCACTACCGACCCGGCGGTGATGCAGACCTCGCCGCTGGGCGCCCTGCTCACCTTCGCCCAGCACAAAGGCTATGCCCTGGCGACGCTGTGCGAAGTGCTCGGCGGCGCGCTCTCCGGCGGGCAAACCACCCATCAGGAGAGCCTGCAGACCAGCGTCGACGCCATCTTTAACTGCATGACCACGGTGATCCTGCGCCCGGACGCGTTCGATGCCCCGGACAGCCAGGCGCAGACGGAGGCCTTTATCGCATGGTGTAAGCAATCGCCGCACGATGCCGATGCCCCGGTGCTGGCGCCCGGCGAATGGGAGGCCGCCAACCGCGAAGCGCGGCTGGCGCAGGGGATCCCGCTGGATGCCGGCAGCTGGCAGGCAATCTGCGCCGCCGCGCGCGACGTCGGCCTGAGCGAATCGCACTTCGACCGCTGCCGCCCTCTCGCCTAGCCACGTGTTACCCCGCAGAGCGTCTGACGTCGGCGCTCTGCGTCATCGTCATTAGTGACGAGGTCATGCTCCCGTCATCAATCTCTTTTCATTTTTCAATACAGATCAAGAGTTTAAATTCTGGCACAAGACCTGCATAGCGCAACAGGCCTGCGTCTGCATCACCACCAGGCGATACCGCGATCGTTGCCCGTCGGGCCCGGCGCGACAGCGATCCTCAGTTCACTGTTAACAGGTCTGTTACTGATGAAAAAAATCACGAGCGTGTGCCCCTACTGCGGGGCGGGTTGCAAACTTAAACTGGTTGTCGACAACAATAAAATCATTCGCGCGGAGGCCGCCGACGGCGTCACCAACCAGAACCAGCTGTGCCTGAAAGGCTACTACGGCTGGGATTTTCTTAACGATACGCAGCTCCTGACGCCCCGTCTTAAACAACCGATGATCCGCTACCAGAAAGGCGGCGCCTTCACGCCGGTCAGCTGGCAGGAGGCGATTCGCTATACCGCCAGCAAGCTCAGGGAGATCAAAGAGAAGCATGGCCCGCGCGCCATCATGACCACCGGCTCCTCGCGCGGCACCGGCAACGAAACCAACTATGTGATGCAAAAGTTCGCCCGCGCGGTGCTGAACACCAATAACGTCGACTGCTGCGCCCGCGTCTGCCACGGCCCCTCCGTCGCCGGGCTACAGCAGGCGCTGGGCAACGGGGCGATGAGCAACTCGATTAGCGACATCGAAAACTCGAAGTGCCTGCTGGTCTTTGGCTACAACTGCGCCGACTCCCATCCCATCGTCGCCCGCCGGGTAATCAAGGCCCGGGACAACGGCGCCAAAATCATCGTCTGCGATCCGCGGCGCATCGAAACCGCGCGCATTGCCGATCGTCATCTGCAGCTCAACAACGGCAGCAACATGGCGCTGGTAAATGCCTTCGGCTATGTGCTGCTGGAGGAGGAGCTGTACAACAAAACCTATGTCGAACGCTATACCGAAGGGCTGGATGCTTACCGCGAGGCGGTGAAGGATTACGCCCCGGAAGCGGTGGAAGGGATTGTCGGGGTCAGCGCGCGGGAAATCCGGGAGGCGATGCGCATGTTCGCCGCCGCCCCATCCGCCACCATTATGTGGGGCATGGGGGTCACCCAGTTTGGCCAGGCGGTGGACGTGGTGCGCGGCCTGGCAAGCCTGGCGCTGCTCACCGGCAACCTGGGACGGCCCAACGTCGGCGTGGGGCCGGTCCGCGGGCAAAACAACGTACAGGGCGCCTGCGATATGGGCGTGCTGCCGAACCTGTTTCCCGGCTATCAGGAGGTCACCGACCCCGCCGTGCGGGCGAAATTCGCCGCCGCCTGGGGCATCGACCCGGCGCTGATGGACGACCAGGTCGGCACCCGCATCACTGAGGTGCCGCATAAAGCGCTGACCGGCGAGATCAAAGCCTATTACATCATGGGCGAAGATCCGCTGCAGACCGAAGCCGACCTCGGCCTGGTGCGCAAAGGCATCGAGGCGCTGGACTTCGTGGTCGTGCAGGACATCTTCATGACCAAAACAGCGGAAATGGCCGATGTCCTGCTGCCGGCCACCTCCTGGGGCGAGCACGGCGGCGTCTTCACCTGCGCCGACCGCGGGTTCCAGCGGTTTGAACAGGCGATCCCTCCGGCGGGAAATGTGAAGCGCGACTGGGAGATCATTAGCCTGCTGGCCAGCGAATTGGGCTATCCGATGCACTATGAGAACAACCAGCAAATCTGGGACGAGATGCGCGAGCTCTGCCCGCTGTTCTACGGCGTGACCTGGGAGAAAATGGGCGATATGGGCCATGTCCAGTGGCCGTGCCCGACCCTCGATCATCCCGGTACGCCATGGCTGTATAAAGACAACCGCTTCGACACCCCCTCGGGTAAAGGGCAGCTGTTCGCCACCGCCTGGCGCGCGCCGGCGGAGCGCCCGGATGACGAGTGGCCGCTGGTGCTCTGCACCGTGCGGGAAGTCGGGCATTATTCGTGCCGCTCGATGACCGGCAACTGCGCCGCGCTGCAGTCGCTGGCCGACGAGCCGGGACGGGTGCAGATGAATCCCGCGGATGCGCAACGACTGGGGATCGCCGACAAACAGCTGGTGTGGGTCAGCTCCCGGCGCGGGAAGGTGATCTCCCGCGCCGACCTCAGCGATCGCATCAATCCGGGGGCGGTCTATATGACCTATCAGTGGTGGGTGGGCGCCTGCAATGAGCTGACCCAGGATAACCTCGATCCGATCTCCAAAACGCCGGAAACCAAATACTGTGCGGTGAAAGTGGAAGCGATTGCCGACCAGCAATGGGCGGAGCGCTATGCCTGGACGGCCTACAGCGACATGAAAGCGCGACTGAAAGCCGCTGCCGACGTCTGACCTCAGGGAGCGCAGCGCGCTCCCTCTGCCGCTGCCGGTGGGTTACGCCGCCGGCAGCTGTTTCTCCACCAGCCCCACCCACATGGCGACGCCGGGGCCGATCAGCGCATCGTTAAAGTCATAGCTGGCGTTATGCAGCGGCTTCGACGGGGTTTCGCCGTCGGTGCCTATCCAGAAATAGGCCCCCGGACAGGCCTCCAGCATGCAGGCAAAATCTTCGGAGGCCATCGACGGCGCCTGATTCCAGCGCACCGCTTGCGCGCCGAGAGTGGCGACGGCCACCTCGCGCACCTGCTGCGCCTGCAGCGCATGGTTTTTGGTCACCGGATAACCCGGGAACCAGCTAATCTCGCCCTGCACATCGGACACCTGCGGCTGGGTCGCCACATAGCTTTCGATGAGCTCCCGCACGCGGGCGCGAACGCGATTGCTCAGACAGCGGAAGGTACCGCGCAGCACCACGGTGTCCGGCAGGACGTTGATCGCCTCGCCGCCGTTTATCTGGGTGATGCTGACCACCGCGGAATCCTGCGGCGACAAGCGGCGGGAAGGAATGGTCTGCAGCGCCATTATCAGCTGCGCCGCCGCGACGATCGGATCGGCCCCGCTCTCCGGCATCGCCGCATGACAGCTCTTTCCGCGCAGGGTGATCTCGAAGGCGTCCAGCGAGGCCATCATCGCGCCATCGCTGAGCGCCACTTCGCCAAGAGGGATCCCCGGCCAGTTATGCAGCGCGTAGATGGCGTCCATCGGGAAGCGCTCAAACAACCCCTCTTCAACCATTTTGCGCGCGCCGCCGAGGTTCTCTTCCGCCGGCTGGAAGACAAAGTGGACGGTACCGCTGAAATGGCGGGTCTGCGCCAGATGGGCGGCGGCCGCCAGCAGCATCGCGGTATGGCCATCGTGGCCGCAGGCGTGCATCACCCCGGCGCGGCGTGAACGGTAGCTGACGCTCCCCAGCTCGGTGATCGGCAGGGCGTCCATATCGGCGCGCAGGCCGATAACCGGCCCGGGGCCGTTCTCCAGCGTCGCCACGACGCCGGTGCCGGCCAGCCCGCGATGCACCTGCAGCCCAAACGAGGCCAGCAGCTCCGCAACGCGGCGCGAGGTTTCCTGTTCCTGATATCCGAGCTCAGGCGCGGCGTGAAATTCACGTCGCCAGCCAACGGCTTCGGCGATCAGTGACGGCGATACGGCCATGTATTACTCCTTTCCTGCATAGCGTAATGCTGAATAATCGGTCATGCGTCGCGTTTTTCCCCGTCGCTCACCGGCGTCGGGGCGCTGCCGCTCCCTCCGTTATATCCTGTCGTTACCACGCTGACAACGTCACGAAATGCGGCGACGGCGCGGCGTACAGCCCACCTGCCGCCCTGCGGCCCTTTTTTGGTAGTGATTTCAACGGTGACAACGGCCAGTCGATTAATTATTATGCAACTCAGGACGGCAATTTGCCGAAGGATCCACTACTGACCTCTCCGTCATCGGAAATAAAATGTTTAACCCAGACCAGAATCGTCTTGCCCCCACGCTGGCGATGATCATGGCCGCGTCGCTTGTGGGATTTATCACCGGCTATACGGTGCCGTTAATCAGTCTTGAGCTGGCGCAGCAGCAGATCGCGCCGCTGTACGTCGGCCTGCTGGCCGCCCTGCCGCCCGCCGGCATGATGATCTCCTCTTTCCTCTCTCCTGCGCTGTGCCGGCGCGTTGAAATGGGCGTGCTGCTGAGCGGCAGTCTGATCCTGCTGGCGCTGGCCACCATCGCCTCATGCATGACTACCGATATGACGCTGCTTTTGCTGCCGCGCCTGCTGACCGGCCTGGCCTCCGGGGTCATTATCGTACTCGGCGAAAGCTGGATCACCGGCGGCGCGGCGGGCAGCCAGCGCGCTACCCTCACCGGTCTCTACGCCTCGGCCTTTACCGGCTGCCAGCTGGCCGGGCCGCTGCTAATCTCCGTCGGCCCAGCCTGGCAGACATCAGCGCTGATAGCGATTGTCGCGGTCACCGCCGTCTGCCTGCTGATGCTGCGCCATCTGCCCACCGGCACTCGTGAAAGCCTCGGGGAGCGCGCCAGCTGGCGCAGCCTCGGCGCCTTTCTGCCGGTACTGGCCTCCGGGGTCTTCTGCTTCGCCTTCTTTGACGCCAGCATCCTCGCCCTGCTGCCGCTGTACGGCATGGACAAAGGGCTGAATGAAGGGCTGGCGGTGCTGCTGGTCACCGTGGTGCTGACCGGAGATGCGATGTTCCAGACCCCGCTCGGCTGGCTGGCCGACCGGGTCGGGATTCGCCGCGTGCATCTGAGCTGCGCGGTGGTTTTCAGCCTGTCGCTGCTGGCCCTACCGCTGATGCTCGGTTCGCGCATTCAGCTGATGGCCATTTGTCTGCTGCTGGGCGCCGCGGCGGGCGCGCTTTATACCCTGTCGCTGGTGCGGGCGGGGAAAACCTTCAATGGGCAGAAGCTGATTATGATTAACGCCCTGTTCGGCTTTTTCTGGTCCGCCGGCAGCGTTGCCGGGCCGGTAGTCAGCGGCATGCTGATCGGCATCACTGGTTACGATGGCCTGATCGTCACCCTGGTGGCCAGCGGCGTGCTGTTCCTGTTGATTCAGTGTCTGTGCAAAAACGAGAAAACCCTGCTTGCCAGTGAGCAGGAAGATGACATGGACGAGGCGACGGAGTCCGCACGGTAGTCCTCACGGGCTGGCCTGGCGCCAGCCCTTTTTTATGGCCCTCACCGGAGGGTATCCTGTTCTTGCTGGCTCACTGCTGTTAACCATTGCCGGCCCCCAGCCGAGAGGAAATCCCATGGAAAGTAATACCTTACATCGTGGCAGATTGATCGATCATATTCTGCTGGTTGTCGAAGACTTTGAGGCAAGCAAAAACTTCTATACCGCCGTACTGTCGGCGCTGGAGATCCCGGTTATCACCACCGCCAATGAATACTTGCTGGCCGACGAACTGGTGCTGGCCTCACGCCACAGCCCGGAGGCTGCCGGGAAACTGACTGGGCGCCACCACCTGGCATTCCAGGCCAGAGATCGTGACATGGTGGACGCTTTTTACCATGCGGCGCTGACCCATGGCGGACGTGATAACGGCGCGCCTGGCGAACGACACTATCATCCTGGTTACTATGCCGCTTTTGTGCTGGATCCGCAGGGGAATAATATTGAGGCGGTGTACCATGGCAAGGCTGAGCGCAGCGCCGGGTCTGTTGCGATCAGCTTCACGCAGTAAGCGGGCGAAAGTCACATTTTCTTACCTGCGCAATTCCCATAATAAATGTAGGTGTTATCATTTCTTTGATGAATAATTCATACCCATAGCTGAGGCGTCGATGCTGGACAACCTAATCATCTGATAATCAGACTTCCGACCATCACTGGCCGGACTGATTATCACTGTGCTGAAATCGAATGCGGACACTGACGAGTGTTCGCCTATTTTGCCCATGATGATGACAAAGGTTTCCCGGTATGAATGTTTCCCCTCAGGAGCAAGCGACTTTATTCATTCTCGTCCCCTGCGGACAAACGCTCCACATCCACGCGATGGCAGCGAGACCCCTCCCTCGCATAAGAAACGTCACCCCCAGCCAGTTAACCCGGTGCGTTATCCCTCTGCCATGCTCGATCACTCCCTCTGCATGCCGTTGCGTTGCCTTACCCAATGACAGTCGCCAGGCGAATTTTATCTTTCGGTTTGTCATTCCGCGGCCAGCCTGTGACGACAGCCGCAAGGGATCCACATCAACCAGGCCCCGATACCAGGGAAACCGTCACCGACCAGGGAGTCTTCGCGTATGAAATTAGCGTTGGGACCGTACATCCGTTTTAGCAGAATCTTGTTATTTCCGCTGGCGATGGTTATCTATGATTTTTCTGCTTATCTGACTACCGATCTCATTCAGCCGGGTATTATCCACATCATCCGGGAATTTGAGGCTGATGTTGCGTTAGCCCCGGCCTCTGTCAGCCTCTATTTAGCCGGGGGGCTGGCATTACAGTGGCTGCTGGGGCCGCTCTCCGACCGCATTGGTCGCCGCCCCGTACTACTGACCGGAGCCATCATCTTTGCTTTGGCCTGCTTCAGCATGATCTTTGTCACGTCGATTGATCAATATCTTATCGCCCGTTTTATCCAGGGAACCAGTATCTGCTTCATTTCGACAGTCGGTTATGTCTCCATCCAGGAGGCTTTTGATGAAAAAGAGTCTATCCGCATTATGGCGGCGCTGACATCCATCGTTTTGCTGGCGCCGGTAATCGGGCCCCTGGCGGGCGCTGGCCTGATGAATTTCCTGCACTGGAAGTTATTGTTTGCGATCATCGGCGCCATGAGTTTGCTGGCCTGGGCGTTACTGATTTTTAACATGCCAGAAACGGTCACCTCTCAGGGCCGGGGGTTTCGTCCGGGAGAGGTATTTTCCGAGTTTGTCCGCGCCTTTAAACAGCCGGTGGTGCTCACGGGCGCGCTGGCGTTGTCATTCAGTAACCTGCCGATAATCACCTGGGTAGCACTCTCTCCGGTGATCCTGATCGATGACGGCGGGATGTCGCGCGGCGCCTATGCCTGGACCCAGGTGCCTGTCTTTGGCGGCGTTATTATTGCCAGCATCATCGTGGCCCGTTTTATCAAGGATCCGACCTCTCCCCGCTTTATCTGGCGCACTATCCCGATACAGCTGACCGGGTTGTTGGTATTACTGGCGGGAAATATTGCATGGCCCCATACCTGGTGGTGGTCCGTTTCAGGAACGAGTCTCTATGCCCTCGGAACAGGCCTGTTGTTCCCCGTATTATTCCGTTTTGCGCTTTTTTCCCACTCCCTGCCGAAAGGGACGGTTTCAGCCACCATCAACATTGTGGCGCTCAGTTTTATGGCGGCCTCGGTGGAAGTAGCGCGCTGGGTTTACTTCCAGCCTGGCGGCAGAATAGCCTTTCACTGCCTGGCGCTGATAGCGGGAATCGTCGTCATCATGCTGGTCTCGCGCTTGTTAAAACTCCGTCAGCAACATCTCCTTCAGCCAGCCTGAAGGTTTAGGCCTTTTTGCCCGCAACAGGAGAACACAATGTTTTCATACATTATGCTGGGAACGAACGATCTGCCACGCGCCATCAAGTTCTATGACCCGTTAATGGCGCTGCTGGGGCACGTCAAAGCCGGCCGTAACGAACAGGGGGCGTCCTGGGGCACCTTCAACGGCAATCACACCTGCGGGCTGTGCGTGGGTGTTCCTTTTGACCAGCAGCCTGCCGGGGTGGGTAATGGAACGATGGTGGCGCTTAACGCCCGCTCCGTCGCACATATTGCGGAACTGCATGCCCTCGCCCTGCAACTCGGCGGACGTGACGAAGGCGGTCCCGGTCACCGGCCGCAGTATGGCGACGGTTTTCACAGCGCCTACGTCCGCGATCCCGACGGCAATAAGCTGGCGTTTGTTTACTATGCGTCTACAGATTGAATGGCTGCAGCGGAGGTGGCTTTTGCAGGCGGAGATAAGGGAGTCAGGACGGCCAACTTCGCCGTCCTTATTCACCGAGGAATAAAAAAGCCAGCAGCTCAAGCGCTGCGGCTTATCTTCCCGGCAAGTTATCTACCGCAAAGTGATAACGTAATCCGGCGTCGCGCATACAGCGTTTCCGCCGCCAGCTGAAAATCATATTCCATCGCCTTCAGCTTTTTCGTCTTGAGCTGTTTTAGTGAAATACCCTCGATATGCCCTGTCGCGACCAACCACCGGATTTCAGCCGTACTCAGCTTGAGCTGTTTTTTCAGTATTGATAGCAGGCTGATGCGAAATGGCTGACTGACTCTGACGCGCACCGTTATCCGCTGACATGCCATCAACGTAACCGACCATTGCTCGTGAATACGAAAATCAGGTTGCCCCGACGGCTCGGCGCGGTTGCGCTTCAGCGTCGCGAGGTCAGCGGCATAATAGTGAACCATGGCTGCATCGTTCTGCAGCAGGCGCTGAAGCAGTTCACGGTTTATCTTGCTGACGTGCAGCCTGGAAAACAGGGCGATATTCCAGGTGTAATCGCAGCGCGTGCATTTATAGATGCTCCAGATATCCAGCAGCTTCTTTTGCGAATTCACCCGGATGGCGCCGGAAGGCGCGAAGTCGCGTTTCACATTGCAGGCGGGGCAGCGTTTGACAATGTGCTGATACCCCACGGGCGTGACCGTCCATGTAACTGTCATAACGTACCTTTTTTAACCCATACGAAACCGAGTCCGTGATTAACGGACCATGATTTTTGGCGTATGAAAAATAGTTAATCGCTATTTTTCAGTGGGTTAAAAAAAGATTTCCAACGTTATTTTCCTGGAGAAGTCCTAATCGACACCCTGAGATTAACAAAGGGGTTATCGCGGATATATGAGCCCTGTCAATGTTTGCGTGGATGATTAAAAGCTTCGTCAATACACCCGGAATGCTCAGCGGGCTGGCATCGCGCCAGCCCGCCCGGTTTACAGCACCTTGCTGAGGAACGCGGCGGTGCGTGGGTTACTCGGCGCGCTAAAGATCTGCCCCGGCTTGCCCTCTTCCTGAATGACGCCCTGGTCGATGAAGATCACCCGGTCGGCCACTTCGCGGGCAAAGCCCATTTCGTGGGTCACGATCACCATGGTCATCCCCTCGCTGGCGAGGTTTTTCATCACCTCCAGCACGTCGCCCACCAGCTCCGGATCCAGCGCCGAAGTAGGCTCATCGAACAGCATTATCGACGGCTTCATCGCCAGCGCGCGGGCGATGGCTACCCGCTGCTGCTGGCCGCCGGACAGGCTCGAGGGCCAGGCGTCGCGCTTATCACTTAAGCCCACCTTCGCCAGCAAGGCTTCCGCCAGGTCGACCGCCTGCTGGCGCGGCATATTGCGCAGATTCATCGGCGCCATGATCAGGTTTTCCAGCACCGTCATGTGCGGGAACAGGTTAAAGCGCTGGAACACCATGCCGACGCTTTCGCGCATCTTGTTGAGGTCGGTGGTCCGGTCGTGGGCGGCAAAGCCGTTAACCACCACCTCGCCTTCGCTGACCGTCTCCAGGGCGTTCATGCAGCGCAGGAAGGTGCTTTTCCCAGAGCCGGATGGGCCGATGATGCACACCACTTCCTGCGGTTTAATATCGCAGCTGATGCCGCGCAGCACGTGGCTGTCGCCGAAGCGCTTATGTAAGTTATTAATGTGAATCACTTTTGCCAAACCTCTTTTCCAGACGGTTAACCAGCTGCGCCAGCAGGAAGGTGATCACCCAGTAGACCAGAGAGATGGTCAGGTAGGGTTCCCAGTAGGTGGCGTAGGCGCCGGAGACGGTGCGCGCGGCATAGGCCAGATCGGCCAGGCCGATCGCCGAGGCCAGCGACGAGTCTTTGACAATGGCGATGGCGTTATTGCCCAGCGGCGGCAGAATGCGGCGAAACGCCTGCGGCAGGATCACCTTGCGCATGGTTTTCCACCACGGCATGCCCAGCGCGCGGGAGGCCTCCATCTGCCCTTTGTCGATCGACTGGATGCCGGCGCGGAAAATCTCCGACACATAGGCTCCGGCGTTAAGGGTGATCGCCACGATGCAGGAGAGGAACGCCCCGTAGCTGGCGCGCAGTTCGCGGGCAAAGTCGGCGCTCATCAGGCCGCTGGTCACCAGCAGGCCGTCGCGCGGATTGATAAACAGCGGCACCAGCGCAAAGTGCACCACCATAATCTGCACGAACAGCGGCGTGCCGCGGAAGGCGCTGACGTAAAAGCGCACCGGAAACTGCACCAGGTAGCGGAGAATATATTTCCACGGCCCGTGCTCGGCCTTCGCCATCCGCCCGAGACCGAGAGTTAACCCCCACAGCGTCCCGAGGATCACGCAGATAATGGTACATTTAATCGTCATCAGGGCGCCGTCCACAAACAGCGGGCCGTACTCCTCGATGATCTCCCAACGGAATCCCGTCATAGTCCTTCCCTAAAAAATACGGCTATCGCCTGGGCGATAGCCGTGGTCACTGAAAAAGGTGGATTATTGCGCTGGCAGCGTCGGCACGTTGTCGTCGAACCAGGTTTTATAGATTTTGGCGTAAGTCCCGTCAGCAACGATCTTTTGCAGCCCGGCGTTGATTTTGCCCAGCAGTTCACTGTTGCCTTTCGCCACCGCAATACCGAAATACTGACGCTCAAATTTGGCATCCGGCACCAGCTTGAACTGCTTCTCCGGGTGCTGTTTGATGTAGTACTTCACCACCCCGACGTCGCCTACCGCGGCGCTGACGCCGTCCTCAAACAGCTCCTGGAGCATCAGCGGGGTATTGTCGAAGCGCTTGATCGCGGTGCTGTTTTTACCCAGCACCTCAGAAACCACGATATCGCCGGTGCTCGAGTTCACCACCCCGACCTTCTCGTTTTTCAGGGCCGCCAGCGAATCCACCTGCGAGTCCTGAGCGACGACGATAGACTGTTCGGCCGGGAAGTACGGCGCGGAGAAATCGACCATCTGTTTGCGTTTATCGGTGATAGTGATCCCGGAGATGATGATGTCGCGGTCGCCGGTGTTCAGCGTGGCGAAGATGCCTTCCCATGGGGTATTGACCAGCTTAACGTCAAAGCCTTCGGCTTTGGCGATGGCTTTGATGATGTCGATGTCGAAACCTTCCAGCTGTTTCTGGCTGTTTTCAAATTCAAACGGCCGGTAGGTGCCGCCGGAGCCGACGGTATAGGTTTCCGCAGCCGCCTGTCCGGCAGCCGTCAGCGCGGCTATCATGCAACACGCTTTGAGCAAATTCTTGACCATGAGATTTCCTTTTTATGCATTTATTTTGCATAAAAATACACACACTCACTTTTATATGCAACCGGAAACCTTCCCGCTGGTGAATTATCTTCTCAATGGCCCCGTTTACCGCCGGATTTACCGATAGCCCGATGCAGATCGTTGATTCGTTTCAGGGATTTCACCGTTTTTTGTGGCGTGGTAGAGGCCACCGACAGGACAATCATCTCCAGACAGACCAGCACCGTACCGTGCAGCGGCATCCGGCTACTGTCCCCGCCGCGCGGGACGTCGATCACCACCTGCGCCTCCTGGCTGAAGCGCGAGTCCACCGCCTGGGTCAGCAGGATGGTCGGAATACCCAGCCGCTTCGCCTCGCGCAGGGTGGTCAACCCTTCGCGATGGGGGGATTTTTGCCCCATCATGATCAGCACATCGCCGCGCTGCAGGCCGATAAGCTGTTCGGCAAGACTAAAGCCCGTGCGGTTCATCACGTACGCCGGCAGGCCAATACGGCTGAACAACCGGGCGGTGTATTCGGCGAGGATCCCCGAGGCGCCGATACCGAAGATCCCCACCTGGCGCGCGTCGCTGAGCAATGCCACCGCCTGAGCCACCGCCGCGCGGTTGTCGGCCCGCGACAGGACCTCGCACACCCGCTGATGGCCTTCAAGCACAAAATCAATACTGGAGTTGACGTCGCTGGAGAGCGCGGTAACCGTCGAGCGCATCTTTTCCGCCGAGGTGACCGAGGTGCCGAACCAGCGCTCCATGGTCTGCTTAAGCTCGCGCAGCCCGGCGAAGCCCAGCGCCTGGATGGCACGCACCACCGTGGCGTCGGAGGTCTGGGTCGCGGTGGCGATCTCCATCGCCGTATGCTCCAGCACCACCTCGCGGTTGTCGTTGATATAGCTGACCACCGCCCGCAGCCGGGGGGAGAGCTGGTGCGCCCGGGCGCGATAGCGTTCGCCGAACAGATCGACTTTGCCCTTCTCTTTTTTTACCGCGCTTTTCATTTGGCCTCCGCCGGGATCGGCCTGCCGGCAATATGCGACTGCACCTGGGCCACCATCAGGGACAGCGCGGCGTAGGAGTTGGAGATCACCTCTTCCCGCGGCAGCAAAATATAGTGCCCGGTGCGGCAGGCGCGCATAAAGTCGCACCAGCCGGGCATCACGCCTTCCATCGCCTGCAGCTCATCCTGCGGCTTACCGCCGGTATCCGACCGCCAGGTGGCGAAGACAAAATCAGCGTCCAGCTCCGGCAGCTGTTCCGCGCTGACGTCAATGCGCTGACCATCGGGGATCCGCTCAATCAGCGGCGGAAAGCGGAACCCGGCGTCGCGCAGCACCCGGCCCAGCGCATGATACGAATGATGCACCGTGACCTTGCCGTTGTTCGCCTGGATCACTGAGACGCTGTACTGCGGTGGGTTGACCATCGCTTTCAGCTGCTTGATTTGCTCCTGATAGCGGCGCTCGAGGATCGCCAGCCGCGGCTGGGTGCCGGTCAGCTGCGCCAGCTTGCGGTAAATCTCCGGGGCGCTGCCCTGCAGATGGTCGATGCTCACCGTCGGGGCAATCTTCTCCAGTTGCTCCACTGACACGTGGCGGCTGGGCTCAGTGATGATCAGATCCGGCCTGGCGGCGGCTACCGCTTCCAGATCGATATCGGCGGTGCCAATAAAGCGGATATCGCTGTTGTCGAAATCGACGCCGGTGAGCTGGGCGCTGGATCGCAGGTAGTGGCTACCATCCGGGCGCGTCCGGCCGTGGCTGGCGATCGGCGGCGCCCCGAGCTCAATCAGCGGAATGGTAATATCGAGATCGTGCATCGAAACAATGCGCTGCGGATGCAGCGGGACGGTGACGGTGCGGCCTAAATCATCGGTGAAAATTTGAGTCTGTGGGGCGGCGGCGCTGACGGCCCCCGTCAGCAACAGCAGCAATGAGACGAACCAACGCATACTACCTTCCTGGTTAAAGGGCATCACGGCGACGCCAGAGCAAGACAACGAAGAACGGGCAGCCCACCAGGGCAATGACAATCCCCGCCGGGATCTGCAGCGGGGCAAACGCCAGCCGGCCAAGGGTATCGGTCGCCAGCACCAGCAAGGCGCCAATCAGCGCGCTGCCGCACAGCAGCGATACCTGGCCGCCGCGCAGCACGAAACGCGCCATATGCGGCGCCATCAGGCCCACAAAACCCAGGCTGCCGACGCAGGAGACGCTGGCCGAGGTCAGCAGCACCGGGGCGAAAAAGCGCAGCACCGTCAGCCGCTGCAGACGTACGCCGAGGCCGATGGCGGTCCGGTCGCCCAGCAGCGCCACGTCCGCCGCCCGGGCGGTACAGAACAGGATGATGGCCCCGGGCAGCGCCCAGCAAAAAGCCACCGCCAGCAGCGGCCAGGTGGCGGCCTGCAGGCTGCCCGCCAGCCAGATCATCGCCGTCTGCACGTCGCGTACGTCGGCGGTGGTCATAAAGATGCCGACCGCGGCCGCCAGGCTCCAGGAGACGCCGATGCCAATTAAAATAAAGCGCGGCCGCGAACAGTCGCGGGCCAGCGTCAGGACCAGCAGGGCCACCGCTATGCCGCCGACCATCCCCGCCAGCGGTCGCCAGACCAGGCCTACCGCCGGGAAAAACAGCACCAGCGCCAGGACCACGATGCTGGCCCCCTCTTTGACGCCGATCAGCCCCGGGTCGGCCAGCCCGTTACGGGTGATGCTCTGCATCGCCGCGCCGGCCAGCCCCAGCATGGCCCCGCACAGCAGCGCCATCAGGATCCGCGGCAGGCGGATATCAAACAGAATAAAGCGCGGCTGCTCGCCCATCTCCTGCGGCGCCAGCAGGGCCCGCGCCAGCGTCGACGCGGGCAGCGGATAGCTGCCGCGGCTGAGGCTGTACAGCCCCAGCGCCAGCAGCGTCAGCACTATGCTGGCGGCAATTTTTAACGCCGCAGGACGCAGCAGCTGCTGGCGGGAGGCGAAAGCCAGCGGCCGAAAACCGGCCCGGTGAACGGCGCGCGTCATTTAAAAAACCTCGCGGCGATAAAGATAAACAACGGCGCGCCCACCAGGGCGGTCATCGCCCCGGTCGCCAGCTCCTGCGGCGCGGCCAGCGTCCGGGCGGCGATATCCGCCAGCACCAGCGCCAGCGCTCCCACCGGCGCAGCCAGGGGCAGCGCCAGGCGGATGTCTTCCGTCACCAGACGGCGCACCACGTGCGGCACCACCAGCCCGACGAAGCCGATCGGCCCGGCCACCGCCACCGCCGCGCCGCAGAGCAGCGCAATCGCCAGCAGACCCAGCAGCCGCGTCTGGACGAGATTAACGCCAAGGCCCAGCGCCACCTTATCCCCCAGCGCCAGCACATTAAGCCGTGGGGCAATGAGCAGCGCGACGCCAAGGCCGATCAGCGCCGGAACCAGCGCCGTCTGCAGCGTGCTCCAGTTCAGTCCGGCCAGGTCGCCGGCCAGCCAGGTACGCATCGCCAGCAGCGTCTGTTCATCGAGAATCAATATCGCCGCCGTCACCGCCGACGCAAACCCTGACAGCGCCACTCCGCACAACGTGATGCGCAGCGGCGTCGCCCCGCCGCGCCCGGCAGAGGCCAGCGCCATCACGCCACCGAACAGCAGCCCCGCGCCGCAGGCGGCGGTCAGCGGGCGCCCGGCGGGGAAAGCGCCGAAGGACAGGCCCAGCGCCGAGGTCGCCACCACCGCCAGCGAGGCGCCGGCGTTAAGCCCGAGAATATGCGGCTCGCCAAGCGGGTTACGGATCACCGTCTGCAGCAGCAGCCCGGCGACGCCGAGCGCCGCGCCGGTCAGCAGCGCCGCCGCCAGCCGCACCAGACGCAGATCGACGATAATCCGCTGCTCAAAGTTACGCGGATCGTACTCCAGCAGCGCTCGCAGCACCGTCTGCGGGGCGATCCAGCGGGCGCCTAAGCCAAGATGCACCAGCGAGGCGGCGATAAGCAGCAGCGTTAGCAGAAGCAGCGCCAGCCGGGGGCGGGGGCGACGCCGCGCGGAAAGCAGGATGGCCACGCTCATTGTGCCGCTGCCTGGCGGTCGCGAAACGGCATAAAGAAGGGTTTGCCGGTTTGCGGGTTAATCGACATCTGCACGTCAACGTCAAACACGCGTTTAATCAGCTCAGGGCTACAGACATCGTTGTCGCTAATCGTGCCGGCGATGCGCCCCTGTTTAAGGAATACCAGCAGATCGGCGTAGTTCACCGCAAAGTTAAGGTCATGGAGCACTGTCACCACCGTGCGGCCATGTTCGCGGGTGAGGGTCTGGAGCAGCTCAAGGATATCGACCTGATAGCGCAGATCGAGCCAGGTGGTCGGCTCATCGAGCAGAATGGTGGCCGTTTGCTGGGCCAGCGCCATGGCGATCCAGCAGCGCTGACGCTGGCCGCCGGAGAGGCTGTCCACCGGCAGATGGGCGAATTCGGCGGTACCGGTTAAGCGCAGCGCCTCCTCTACCGCCAGCTCATCGGCCTCGGACCACTGGCGCATCAGCCCCTGCCACGGGTAGCGCCCGCGCGAGACCAGCTCGAAAACGGTCAATCCTTCCGGGGTCAACGGCGATTGCGGGAGGATGCCCAGCTGGCGCGAGACGGTCTTCGTCGGCATCTGGTGAATGGCTTGCCCGTCCAGACGCACGCAGCCGCCGAGCGGTTTCAGCATTCTGGCGATAGTCGAGAGCAGCGTGGATTTGCCGGATCCGTTCGCCCCGGCCAGCACCGTCATTTTGCCGGTGGGAATGGTCAGGTTGATATCGTCAACGATCAGGGTCTGGCCGTAGCCGGCCGACAGGGCATCCAGTACGATCCCCTGCTCTGCAGGTTTCACCCGCTGTGGCATAACTCGCTCCTGCGCCGCAGCGTTCCAGGCAATAGCTGGACATTCTGCAGTCAAATCAAAATAAATCTCATTCTCTTTTGATCATGACGGGGATGAATGTAGTAGTCAATACTCGCCCTCGTCTTCAGACGGGGACGCTGACTACAGCGAGGCTGTGCCAACGCAATATAATTAAAATAAAATAATATCAGATAGATAACGACAGAACATTCCCTACTGGAGGTGTTTAAAACGTCCTATTCCTCGCCGTTGAATTTTTATCTTGCATAACGTTTACTACTACATCCCTTCATGATTGAATGATTCTCAATTACACATCTGAAGGCGCATTCAGACGCTAAACAGAGTGCTTTTATTATTCAGGGCAATGATTTTATTGGCTTAATCTGACCGCAAAGGCAGATTCGTTCACGAGAAACAGATAATGACTCAACCCCATGTCGCCTGCAGGACGTTGCCAGGGCGCGCGCTTTTTTCGCTTCTTTTTTTAGCCTCACCGGGATTAATGGCCGCCGACAATCGCGCGGCGAAAAGTACTAACGACGCGGAAGAGACCATCACCGTAGTGGCCGACGGCGCGCAGCAGAGCGCCACAAGCGGCTATCAGCCGCTCAGCTCCGCCACCGCGACGCTAACCTCGATGCCGCTGCTGGATATTCCCCAGGTGGTCAATACCGTCAGCGATCGGGTTCTCGAAGATCAGCACGCCACCTCACTCGATGAGGCGCTGTATAACGTCGCTAACGTGGTGCAGACCAACACCCTCGGCGGTACCCAGGACGCCTTTACCCGCCGCGGCTTCGGCGCCAACCGCGACGGCTCGATCATGACCAACGGCCTGCGCACCGTGCTGCCGCGCAGCTTTAACGCCGCCACCGAACGGGTGGAGGTCCTGAAGGGGCCCGCCTCGACGCTGTACGGTATCCTCGACCCCGGCGGGTTGATCAACGTCATCACTAAACGGCCGGAGCGGCAGTTCTCCGGTTCGGTTTCCGGGACCTCCACCAGCTTTGGCGGCGGCACCGGCAGCGTCGACATCACCGGCCCCATCGAAGGCACGAATCTGGCGTACCGACTGATTGGGGAATATCAGAATGAGGATTACTGGCGCAATTTCGGTAAAAACAAAAGCAGCTTTATCGCCCCTTCCCTGACCTGGTTTGGCGAGCGGGCAACGGTGACCGCGTCCTATTCGCACCGCGACTACAGCGCCCCCTTTGATCGCGGCACTATCTTCGATCTGAATACCGGCCATGCGGTGAACGTCGATCGCAAAATCCGCTTCGATGAAGCGTTTAATATTACCGATGGCTATTCCGATCTCGCTCAGCTCAACGCCGAGTATCGCCTTAACGACGCCTGGACCGCGCGCTTCGATTACAGCTACAGCCAGGATCACTATAACGATAACCAGGCGCGGGTGATGGCCTATGATTCGGCGACCGGCAACCTCACCCGCCGGGTCGATGGTACCCACGGTTCAACGCAGAAGATGCACTCCACCCGCGCCGACCTGCAGGGCAACGTGGTAGTGGGCGGCTTTTATAACGAGCTGCTGACCGGCGTCGCCTATGAGAATTACGATCTGCTGCGCACCGATATGCTGCGCTGTAAGAACGTTAAAGGCTTTAACATCTATCATCCGGTCTACGGCACTCTCGACACCTGTAATACCGTCTCCGCCTCCGACAGCGACCAGCGGATCCAGCAGGAGAGCTATGCCGCATACGTGCAGAACGCGCTGTACCTGACCGACAACTGGATCGCCGTCGCCGGCGTGCGCTACCAGTACTACACCCAGTACGCCGGTAAAGGCCGACCGTTTAACGTCAATACCGACAGCCGCGATGAGAAATGGACGCCGAAAGCCGGCCTGGTCTACAAGGTCACGCCGAACGTCTCTCTGTTCGCCAACGTCGCCCAGTCGTTTATGCCGCAGTCGTCGATCGCCAGCTATATCGGCGAGCTGCCGCCGGAAGAGTCCACCTCTTACGAAGTGGGCGCCAAATTCGACCTGTTAAACGGCATTACCGCCAATATCGCGCTGTTTGATATTCATAAGCGTAACGTGCTGTACACCGAGAGCATTGGCGATGAGACGGTGGCCAAAACGGCGGGCAAAGTGCGTTCCCAGGGCGTGGAAGTGGATCTGGCGGGGTCCATCACCGATAACCTCAGCGTGATCGCCAGCTACGGCTACACCGACGCCAAAGTGCTGGAAGATCCGGATTACGCCGGGAAACCGCTGCCAAACGTACCGAAACATACCGGTTCGCTGTTCCTGACCTATGACATTCATAACGTCTACAACAGCAATACCCTGACCGTCGGCGGCGGCGGCCACGCGGTCAGCAAGCGCTCCGGCACCAACGGCGCGGATTATTATCTGCAGGGGTATGCGGTGGCGGATGTGTTCGCCGCCTATAAGATGAAGCTGCAGTATCCGGTGACGCTGCAGGTGAATGTGAAGAACCTGTTTGATAAGACCTATTACACTTCCTCGATCGGCACCAATAACCTCGGCAACCAGATTGGCGACCCGCGCGAAGTGCAGTTCACGGTGAAGATGGATTTTTAAGCCGGACCATGGCGTCGCGCCGGATATTCATTGCCGGGCGGCGCTGCGCTTGCGCCGGCCTACGTTTCCGTGACATTGGTCGCAGCGCCACCGGGGAATGCGTTCAGCTTACCAGTCCGCCTCCTGGCCGAGGATGCGCAATATATCCTGACGATGCTGCAGCAGCTGCGGGTTATCGCGATGACGGGGAAAAGCCAGCGGCAGCGCAAACTCGGCGATAATCCGCCCTGGACGCGGCGACATCACCAGCACCCGCTCGCACAGCAGCAGCGCCTCTTCGATATCGTGGGTCACCAGCAGGCTGGTATACCCCTGCTGCTGCCAGAGGGCGATCAGCTCCCGCTGCATACTGATGCGGGTCAGCGAATCGAGTTTGCCCAACGGCTCGTCGAGCAGCAGCAGACGCGGTTCGTTCAACAAGGCGCGCGCCAGCGCCGCACGCTGCGCCATACCCCCGGACAGCTGCCGCGGCCACGCCTCGCTGAAGGCCTGCAGCCCGATGCGGTCAATCAGCGCGTCTGCCTTCGCCTCCAGCCCCTTTTTGCCCTGCGCCTGCGGGCCCAGCAGCACGTTCTGCCGCACCGTCAGCCACGGATAGAGCGTCGGATCCTGAAACACCAGAATTCGCTCCGGCCCCGGGGCGCCGAGCGCCGCGCCGTCGATCTGCATCTGTCCGCTCTGCGGCGCTTCCAGCCCCGCCAGCAGCCGCAGCAGGGTTGATTTACCGCAGCCGGAAGGGCCCAGCAGCGCCACGCTTTCCCCCGGGCGCAGCTGCAGGCTAATATTCTCCAGCACCGGTACCGTCTGTTTGCCAAGCGTAAACGCATGATGAAGATGGCTGATGGATACCGCCGCGCCGCGCGCTATCGTCTCGGTTACCATTGCATCCCTCCTCGCTGCCAGCTCAGCAGCCGGTCACGCAGCATAAATAATCCGCTTATCAGGCCGGAGCATAACAAGGCCATCACCAGCAGCGCGGCATACATATTCGGATAGGCCGCCCAGCCCTGGGCCCACTGGAGGTAAAAGCCGATCCCCGACTTCACCCCGACCATTTCGGCGACAATCAGCACCGAAAACGACGCGCCGAGCCCCATAAACAGGCCGACAAAGACGTTCGGCAACGCGGCGGGGATCGCCACCCGCAGGATCAGGAAACGCTGGCTGGCGCCGAGGGTCCGCGCCACGTCGTACCACGCCTTATCAATGCCCATCACTCCGGACCAGGTCAGCACCGTGACCGGGAACCAGGTGCTCAGCGCGATCAAAAACACGCTGGCGCCGAAACTCGAGGGAAAAATAAACAGGCACAGCGGCAGCAGCGCGGTGGACGGCACCGGCCCCAGCAGACGTAACACCGGATGCACCCAGTAGCCAATCCGTTGCGACCAGCCGATGGCCAGACCGGTGATGAACCCGCTGCTGGTACCCAGCAGCACACCGAGCCCCAGCAGCCCCAGGGAGTGCAGCAGGCTGTCGAGCAGGCGCGGCCAGTCGTCGTGCAGCACCTCGATCAGCGCCTGCGGCGGCGCGAAGAATGGTACCGGCAACACGGCAGTTTTGGCGGTCAGCCCTTCCCAGACAGCAAACAGCACCGGCAGCAGCGCCAGCCACTTGCCGGCATGCAGCACACGCGCGCCGCGCGCCCGCCAGTAGCGATAGCTCAGCGCCAGCAGCAGCAAGCCGCCGCCGAGGGTGAATTGCGCCAGCGCCCAGCCTTCGCTAAACGGCCAGCGCCGCCCGGCGTCGGGCCAGGTAAGAGTAAACAGACCACCCAGCAGCCACAGCGCGGCGGCCAGCAGCCCTTCTCCCCACAGCGGCGCGCGGCCGGTGGGGCGCGCCAGAGCCTGCTCAGGCGAATACGTTGGCATAGATACTCTCCGCGAACTGATGGGGATCGGTACCCGGCTTGATCACCTGCACCCGCTGCAGGTCGACCGCATACTGCGTCAGCTCTTTCACGAACGCTTCGCCCACCGCGTGATGGCCGTGGCCCTGCCCGTGGAGGATGCCGCTCACCTCCGCTTCACTCGTATTCAGGGCATGGGCGAGGAAGGATTGCGCCACGCATTCCGGATGCGCAGCGGCATAGCTGTGCGCCTCAAGGATCGCCTGGGTGAGCGCCGCGGCGGCCGGTTTATGGTCCCGCGCCAGGCTCCCGCTCACCCCCAGCACGCAGCAGCTGAGGTTGGCATAATCCCCGGTCATATTGCTGGCGATCAGCTGATACTTGCCGGTCTCCAGCAGACGATAGCTGAACGGCTCGCTGCCGCTGATGGCGGCGATTTCGCGCTTGTCCAGCGCCACGCTGAGCAGATCCGCCGGGTAGACTTTCCACTGCACGTCGCTGATCGGGTCGATACCGTGGCGCTTAAGCAGAATGGCGAAGAAGTTTTTATCTGGTCCGGCCATGTCGGTGACGCCGATGGTTTGCCCCTTCAGGCTCTCGAGGCCGCCGAACGGCGAGTCTTTAGCCGTCAGCAGGTTCAGACAGCCGCCGTGGGTCCCGGCGGTGAGCTTGACGTCAAAGCCCTGCTCCAGCGCCTTCAGCCAGCGCAGCGCCATCCCCACCCCGGCGTCGGCCTTACCGGTGGCGATCGCCTCCAGCAGCACATCGGTGGAGTTGCCGAAGTTAACAAACTCAACGTCGAAGTTGTATTTACTGAATATCTTCTGCTGCTCGGCGACGGCGACCGGCGCGAGGCATACCGCGCTTTTGTTGATCGCCAGCTTGATCTTGTAGGGCTCTGGCAGGCGCAGCGCCGGATGGGCATCGCCGCCGGCCATGTCCGCCATATCATGAGCCCACAGCGGCAGAGAGACCCCGGCCAGCGCCAGGCCGCCGCTGAGCTGTAAAAAACGGCGGCGGGAAAAAGGGGTTCTGGTCATGGCGTCACCTCGGCGGCGGGCACGCTAAAACGGCGGTCAAAGGTCGGCTTCACGTCAAGCCGGGTGCGGATCAGGCCGTTGGCGAGATAAAAGTCCGCCGTTGCCTGCTGCTGGGCCACTGTTTCCTCGGCCAGCGGCTGCCACTGCGACTGGCGGTTGGCAAACTGCGCGCGGGCGATCTCCGCCGGAAAGCGGATGATCTCCCCCAACGTTTTGCCGTAGCTGTCGAGATTGGCGTAGGCCCAGCGCTCGGCGCCGGCCAGGCGCTGGAGATAATCCTGCAGCGCGGCGCGTTTATGCGGATCGTTAAGCGCGGAATCCGTTGCCGCGAGGAAGGTATTCCCCGGCAGCAGCCCTTTGCCGCTCACCAGGATCTGCCCCTCGTTGGTCTTCACCATTTGGGTGGTGTAGGGCTCCCAGGTCGCCCAGGCGTCCACCGAACCGTTTAGCAACGCCACTTTGGCGTCCACCGGGCCGAGGAACACCCACTGCACCTCCTTCGGTGAAATCCCCGCCTGCTCCAGCGCTTTCAGCGCCACGAAATGACCAATCGACCCTTTACCGGTGGCGATGCGTTTGCCTTTTAAATCAGCGCCGCTTTTTAACGTGCTGCCGGGGGATACCAGCACCGCGGTCCCCGCCGGGTTGCTTTTATCCACGGCAATAGCTTTGACCGGCGCACCGTTGGCCAGGGCGAAGAGCAACGGCGCATCGCCAATGATCCCCGCGTCCACGGCGCCCGCGTTGAGGGCTTCCGCCAGCGGCGCGGCGGCCGGGAACTCGGCCCACTTAATGTCGTAAGGGAGATTTTGCAGGGCGTTGGCCGCCTCCAGCTGCGAACGCATGCCGCCTTTTTGATCGGCGATACGCAGGGTAAGCCGCTCCTGCGCTGTCGCGTAGCCGCCCAGCGCCAGCAGCATCAGCGCGGCCGCCAACCGGCCTGAAAATGATAGACGCATCGTGATTATCCTTGTGATTGAAAGACGAAGTTGCCAGCTGCCAGCCAGGCGCTGTCGCTCTGTGGGGTATGTACCCGTCCGCAGAGCACATTGCGGTAGTGGCGTTCCAGCGGGTTTTGTCGGCTGAGACCATGATTGCCGGTCAGCTCGAGCGCGATATTCACCGCCTGAATGGCGTTGTCGGTGATGGTGACTTTCGCCAGATTGGCCTCGATGGCGGAAAAGCGCAGCGCGGCGGCCTGCTCCAGCAGCAGCCCGGCGATCTGCCCGACTTTCTCCTGCACCCGTGGCAGACGAGAGAGCGGATGGCCGAGACCGGCGGGCACCCCCCCCGCCAGCCATCTCACCAGCCAGTCGTGAGCGGCGTGGGCAATGCTGTCATAGATCGCCGCCAGCAGCGCCGTCTGCCGGTTGGCGAACAGGCGAAACGGTTCGGCCTGGGCGGCGGGTGGCGCATCGGCCGGCCAGACATCCACCGCGTGCTCTGCCGCCACCCGAACGTGGTTAAAAATAACTTCATGGCTGCCGGTGGCCCGCATCCCGGCGTGATCCCAGCTCTTCACCACCGTGATACCCGGGCTGTCGCCAGGCACCAGCCAGGTACCCACCAGCGGCGGGTTATCATCGCTTCTGGCCCACACCGCCAGCCAACGCAGCCCTTCAATGCCGGTGGTATAAATTTTATGGCCGCTGATGTCCCAGCCCTCCGCGCGACGGGTCGCCACGGTGTCCGGCAGGCCGCCCCGCGCTGGGGAGCCCAGCTCCGGCTCGACGCGCAGGCTGTTAATGAGGCCACCGTGTTCGACAGCATCGTGAAAAACCTGCTGGCGCAGCGGCGCGTGCCAGGCGTCATTTTCCGCCAGCCGCAAATGGTGGAGATACTGCATGCAGACGATCAGCGCTGTCGCCGGCTCTCCCCAGGCGATGGCGGCGATGACCTGCTGCAGCTGGGCCAGACTAGCGCCCGCGCCGCCGCAGGATGGCGGCACGGCGAGACTTAACCAGCCCCCCGCACGCAGATGGTCGATATTACGCCAGGGAAACTCGCCGCTGGCGTCAAGGCTGGCCGCCTGCTCCGCCATCTGCTGGCGAAGCGCCGTCAGCTGCCGGGCCCAGTCGTCGCGCTCAGGATGGATCACGATGCGCGCTCCGCCACTGCACGCCGGGCGGCTTTTTCCCGGGCGATCGGCAACAGCGCCCGGCCATAGTCGGCCGCGTCGTTCAGCGGATCGAAGCCGCGGATCAGGAAGTTACGCACCCCGAGGTCGTAGTAATCGAGCAGCGCATCCGCCACCTGCTCCGGGGTGCCCACCAGCGCGGTGGAGTTATGTCCGCCGCCCACCAGCTGGGCGATGCCGGTCCACAGACGTTTGTCCACCACTCTGCCCTGCGCCGCAGTAGCCCGCAGCCGCTGGGCGCCGATGCTGTCCGGTTTGGCTTTGAACCCGCCTCCGCGCTGCGCCGCCTGCTCGGTGGCGACGTGCAGGATATGCTCGGCTTTCTCCCAGGCTTCGGCTTCGCTGTCGGCGATAATCGGCCGGAACGAGACGCTGAAGCCGATATCACGCTGGTGTTTCGCCGCTTCGGCGCGCACCCGCTGGATGGTCTCGCCGGTTTGCGCCAGCGACTCGCCCCACAGCGCGAAGACGTCGGCATGTTTGCCGGCGACGGCGATGGCCGCTTCCGACGAGCCGCCGAAGTAGATGGGAAGATGCGGCTTTTGCAGCGGGCGAATGGCGGACCAGGCCTGCTCGGCCTGATAGAAATCGTTGTGAATATCCACCGGCTGCTCGCTGGTCCACACCTGGCGCACGGTGTCGAGGAAGGCGTCGGTGCGGGCGTAGCGCTGGTCGTGGTCGAGATAATCGCCATCCCGGCGCTGCTCGGCATCGTTGCCGCCGCTGATGATATGCACCGCCAAGCGGCCCCCCAGCAGGTGCTCAAGGGTAGCGAATTTGCGCGCGGCAAGGGTTGGGGAAACAAAACCGGGACGATGGGCCAGCAGGTACTGAATTTTCTGCGTCGACAGTCCGGCCAGGGCCGTCACCAGAAAGCCGTCGGGTTGATCGGACCAGTGGCCGACCAGCAGACGATCAAACCCGGCGGCTTCATGGGTTTGCGCAAAGCGAACGATATAGTCGCGGTCAAAGATCGGCCCCACCGGGGCAATCGTTTCGGAAGAGAGGCGGTGGCCAATCATGCCGAGAAACTGAATGCTCATGAACAACTCCTTGCGTCAGGGTAATGGAGTGGCCGCGACAGCGGCGCTGGTCATTACCCTATACAGAGCGTGTTAATGAGCAAAATGCATTTTTATCATATCTTAATATGCTTAATTAGCATTAAACAAAAATGCATAGTGCTTTCAGTCGGATACGGTCAGCTGCTGCATCACTTTGCTGGCAAAAAAGGCCAGCGGCGGCTGCAGGTTCGCCAGATACTGGGCGTGGATCAGCCACAGTGAGACCGCAGGCTGAAAATCGCTGAGGCCGAGGACCGCGACCTCGTCCCGCCACGGGCTGCTGGCCAGCGCCGCCCTCGGCACCAGCCCCAGCCCCAGCCCCTGCGCCACCAGCGCTATCTGCAGCTGCGCGCCCGCGCTCTCGACGTTGAGCGTCAACCGCAATCCCTGGCTCTGCAGCTCGCGAATGAGCCCGGCGCGCAGGCCACAGCCGTCGGGGTTAAGGATCCAGCCCCGTTCGGCGCACTCCCGCAGGGATGACGCGCGCAAATTCAAACGCCGGCCGACGATCGGCACCACCTCCAGGGGACACAGCAGGCGCCCGCTGTAGCCCTCGGCGAAGCTTTGCTGGGCGGGCCCCATCGCCAGCATGCCGTCCAGCTCGCCGTTTTCCAGCCGGCGCTGCAGCTGTCCGCTCCAGCCGCAGGTGATCTGCGGCGACAGTCCGGGAAACTGCTGGCTCAGCGCCGACAGCGCCGCCGGCAGGGCAATCTCGCTGAGACTCTGCGGCACGCCGAGACGCAGGGCGCCGCGCGGCTCGCCTTCCGGATCCAACAGGCTGTAGAGTTTTTTCGTCTCACGCTTAATGCTCAGACACTGCTCGTACACCCGGTGTCCGGCGGCGGTCAGGGTCAGCGGGCGGGTCTGGCGCTCTAACAACGTGACGTTCAGCTCCTGTTCCAGACGCTGCAGGCGCCGGGTGATGGCCGACTGGGTGATCCCCAGATATTCCGCGGCCTGATTGAGGGAGGAAAACTGCACCGTGGCCAGCAAAGCGTCGATATCGTCAATGCGCATAGGATCCTTATGTGAAATTTGCATATTAATATATGCGTAAATTGCATTTAAATAATATTAACGCCTCTGTTAGCGTTTTGACCAGTCCCTCTGACAGGAACCGCACATGACTGCACCACGACTGGAAAAATTACGCCATTTCATTCATGAGGTAGACCGCCTGCACCGCGAACACCACCAGGCCGCCCCGCTGCTTGACGCCGTGGCGCAGCGGCTGGCGGCGCTGGTGCGTTACGACGACTGGCTGCCGGAAGAGTACACCCTGCCGCATCCGCACCATTACCAGCAGTATCTGCTGCATGCCGACTCCGGGGAGCGCTTCTCGGTTGTCAGCTTCGTCTGGGGACCGGGGCAAGCGACGCCGATCCATGACCACCGGGTGTGGGGGGCCATTGGGATGCTGCGCGGCGCGGAGGAAAACCAGCGCTACCAGCTGGATACCGATGGCATACCGCGCGCGCTCGGCGCCGCCACGCTTCTGGAAGCAGGCCAGGTGGAGAAAGTCTCCGCTGACGATGGCGATATTCATCGCGTCAGCAATGCGCTGGCGGATCGCGTCTCCATCAGCATTCATGTCTACGGCGGCAATATCGGCGCGGTGAAGCGCGCCGTGTATACCCCGGAAGGGCAGCAGAAACCGTTTATCTCCGGCTATTCTAACCGCCATTTACCCAATATCTGGGATTCCTCCCGCGAACATCAAGGATAACCACTATGTCCACCTACGCTTATCGCCAGGCCGCCGGGATCCGCCAGGCGCTGCTCGACCGTCGTGAACTGGCGCTGATCGACGTCCGTGAAGAGGCCGATTTCGCCACCGCTCATCCGCTGTTTGCCATCAATCTGCCGCTCAGCAAACTGGAGCTCGAGGTCCGCCGGCGGATACCGCGCTTCACCACCCCGCTCACCGTCTACGACAACGGCGAGGGTCTGGCGGAGATCGCCGTCGAACGGCTGCGGTCCTGGGGCTATCAGGATGTGGCCCTGCTGGCCGAGGGTCTCGCCGGCTGGCGCCGCAGCGGCGGCGAGCTGTTTCAGGACGTCAACTCCGCCAGTAAAGCCTTTGGCGAGCTGGTGGAAAGCGTGCGTCACACACCGTCGCTCAGCGCCCAGGAGGTTCAGGCGCTCATCGACAGCCGGCAGGAGGTGGTGATCGTCGACGCCCGGCGCTTCGATGAGTACCAGACCATGAGCATCCCCGGCAGCATCAGCGTGCCCGGCGGCGAGCTGGCCCTGCGGGTAGAGAGCCTGACGCCCTCCCCGCAGACGCCGGTTATCGTCAACTGCGCCGGACGCACCCGCAGCATCATCGGCACCCAGTCGCTGATCAACGCCGGCGTGCCAAACCCGGTCCATGCCCTACGCAATGGCACTATCGGCTGGACGCTGGCCGGCCAGACGCTGGCGCACCAGCAGCAGCGGCAATACGATCCCTCCGCCCGCGCCTCCGGCGCCCGGGCCGCTGAGGTGGCGCATCTTGCCGAACGGGCCGGGGTGGCGGTCATCGATGAGGCCACGCTGCAACGCTGGCTGCAGCAGAGCGACCGCACCACCTTCCTGTTTGATGTCCGCAGCCCCGAAGAGTACGCGGCGGGTCACTATCCCGGCAGCCTGAGCGCGCCAGGCGGCCAGCTGGTGCAGGAGACCGACCACTTCGCCAGCGTACGAGGGGCGCGCATTGTGCTGCTGGATGACGATGGCATCCGGGCAGCAATAACCGGCTCGTGGCTGGCGCAGATGGGCTGGGAGACGGCGCGGCTGAGCGCGCTGTCGACCAGCCAGTTGAGCGAACGCGGGGTGCCAGCCGCCGAGGTGCCGCCCGGCCCGCAGGCGGAGGAGATAAGCCCGGCGCAGCTGGCGCAACAGCTGGAAGAACCCGGTACGGTGGTGCTCGATTTTACCACCAGCGCCAACTTTGTCGCTCGCCATATCCCCGGCGCGTGGTGGCTAACGCGCTCGCAGCTGCGCCAGGCCCTGGAGGTGATCCCTCCCGCCCAACGTTACGTGGTGACCTGCGGCAGCAGTCTGCTGGCCCGCTACGCGGTGCCGGAGGTGGCGGCCTTGACCGGTAAACCGGTGCAGTTGCTTACCGGCGGGACGCTGGCGTGGATCGCCGCCGGTCTGCCGCTGGCGCATGGCGACAGCGGCCTCGCCGTCGAGCGCCGTGACCGCTATCGTCGTCCGTACGAAGGAACCGATAATTCCGCCGAGGCCATGCAGGCCTATCTGGAGTGGGAGTATGGCCTGGTGGATCAGCTGGCCCGCGACGGCACCCACGGTTTTCGGGTGCTCTAGCGCGAGCCCGCCTCAGGCTTCGCGCATGATCCACGAATACTGAAAGCTCTTCGGCGCCGGAAAATGGGTCCGGCGCCGGTAGGAGCCCAGCGACTGCGGGGTGCAGTAGGTACAACTCCCCAGCCATTCAACGCTCGCCGGCGCCACCCCCGCCTCTGCGAAGATCGCTTCGGCAAAGGCCCGCAGATCAAACCACAGATTATCGCTGCCGCGTGCGGCGGCTTTGAGCGGATCGCTGACCGGGCCCGAACGGGAGTGGAACAGCCGCTGGCGATGGCGGGCCACCCGGTCACCGCCGGGCTGGTCCAGCAGTTGCTGATAGAATCCGGCGGAGACTTCGTAACAGCAGGGGTGAATATGCGGCCCCACGGCGATGACCAGATCGGCCAATGCCACCCCCTGCTGGCGAAAACAGGCCAGACTGTTGTCGACAATACCGCTGACCAGCCCCTGCCAGCCGGCATGCACGCTGCAGACGTAGCGACCGTCGCGCGAGGCGATCAGCAGCGGCAGACAGTCGGCGGTCACCACCCCCACCTTTTGCCCGGCTACCGCGGTAAACACCGCGTCGGCGTGCGGGCGCGTCGGCAGCGGCTGCTGATAATGATGAACCTCATTACCATGCACCAGCTTCACCGGAGCCAGCTCGGCATAGGGAAAGGCGGCGGTTTCATGGACATCGAGAAAAGCGTGGCGGATGCCAGGGATCGCATTGAGCAAACGGGAGGTGTAAGCCATAGGGACGATAAGCGTCAGGGAATGATGTCTTACCTTAGGCCAGGGGACGCGGACAGGCAAGGCGGCGGCCCGGCATTTTTTTACCAGACCGCCGGATGCATATCAGACCATGGCCGCGCGCTGCTGGCGATGCATCAGCCAGAACACCGCCACGCCGGCCAGCACAATGCCCGGCGCCGAGGCCGCCATCACCCCGACGGTGCCGGTGCCGAGGGCCAGCATCTTGCCGGCCAGCAGCGGGCCGCTCATCGCCCCAAGACGCCCCACCGCCACGGCGGTGCCCACCCCGGTGGCGCGGATGGCCGCGGGATAAAAAAGCGGCGCCAGAGCGTAAAGCACACTTTGTCCGCCGGTGGCGAACAGCCCGGCGACAAACCCCGCCAGCAGCATGCCAGTCAGCGACGACGCGCTGCCCAGCGCCAGCAGCGACGCCAGAATGCCGCTGTAGATCAGGAGCGACATCCGCAGCGGGGTGAGCTTATCCATTAGCGCCCCCAGCAGCAGCGTGCCGCAGGCGGCGCCGATCTGCAGAGAGAACATCACCCCCGCCGCCTGGCTGGCGCGGAATCCCTGGCCCACCAGCAGCATCGGCAGCCAGTTGATCAGCATATAGACCACCAGCAGGGTGAAAAAATAACCCAGCCACAGCAGCAGCGTAGCGGCGGCCTGGCCCGGGGCAAACAGGGTGCGCAGCGGCACGCTGGCCTCCGCGCGCTGAAACGCCTGCGACTCCGGCAGCCAGCGCATCAGCAATGGGATCAGCAGCAGCGGGACCACGCCGCCAATCCAGAAAATAATCTGCTAGGCCGCGGCGAGACCGGAAAAGCCCAGCGCTGCCGCCAGCGCGGCGCCAATGGGTACGCCGCAGTACATCAGGCTTACCGCCCGGCCGCGGAAACGTGAGCCAGCGGCTTCCGAGGTTAAGGCAATCAGGTTCGGCAATGCCGCCCCGAGCCCGACGCCGGTGAGCAGGCGCGCCAGCAGCAGCGTCGGGAAGCTCCATGCCAGCGCGGTGGCCAGCGAGAACAGGCCAAACAGCAGCACCGACCCCAACAGAATGCGCTTACGCCCGTGGCGGTCCGCCAGCATGCCGCCCACCAGCGCGCCGGGCAACAGGCCGAGGATCCCGGCGCTGAAGATCCAGCCCATTTGCATTTTATCCAGCGCAAAGGCCTGCGCCATGCCGACGGCGGCGATCCCCGCCGCCTGCAGATCCAGCCCTTCCATCAGGGCCACCATAAAACAGAGCCCGATGGTGACCACCAGGCGCGAGGGGGTTGCAGTCGTTATCTTGATCATAGGGTACCTTGGCGATAGCCGAACAAACGGAGCAGGTGACTGGCGGCTGATGCTTTGTCAGCCGCACGTTCTTAGTTATTTATTGCGGTTAAGCAGATCCAGCGCGACGTCGACGATCATATCCTCCTGGCCGCCGACCATCCGCCGCTTGCCCAGCTCGACGAGAATATCCACCGCGCTGAGGCCATAGCGCTTGGCCGCCGCTTCGCTGTGGCGCAGGAAGCTGGAGTAGACTCCGGCGTAGCCCAGCGCCAGCGTTTCGCGGTCGACACGCACCGGGCGATCCTGCAGCGGCCGCACCAGCTCATCGGCCGCGTTCATCAGGGCGTAGAGATCGGTGCCATGCTGCCAGCCGAGCTTGTCGGCGGCGGCAATAAACACCTCCAGCGGCGCATTGCCCGCCCCCGCCCCCATCCCGGCCAGGCTGGCGTCAATGCGATCGCACCCCTCTTCCACCGCGACGATCGAGTTCGCCACCCCGAGGCTCAGATTATGATGGGCATGCATCCCGGTGGCGGTCTCCGGCTTCAGCACCGCCTTCAGGGCGCGGAAGCGGTCGCGAATGTCGTTCATGTTCATCGCCCCGCCGGAATCCACCACATAGATACAGGTCGCGCCATAAGATTCCATCTTCAGCGCCTGCTGCGCCAGCGCCTGCGGGGAGATCATATGGCTCATCATCAGAAAACCGACGGTGTCCATCCCCAGCTCGCGGGCAAAGGCAATATGCTGCGCCGCGACGTCCGCTTCGCTGCAGTGGGTGGCGACCCGCACCACCCGCGCCCCGGCCTGATACGCTGCTTTCAGATCGTGCAGCGTGCCGATACCCGGCAGCAGTAAGGTGGCGATTTTCGCTTGGCTCACGACATCCGCTGCCGCTTCAATCCAGGCGATGTCGCTGTGGGCGCCAAAGCCATAGTTGAAGCTGGATCCCTGCAGGCCATCGCCATGGGCCACTTCGATGGAGTCGACCCCGGCCTTATCCAGCGCGCTGGCGATCTGCTGCACCTGCGCCAGGGAATACTGGTGACGAATAGCGTGCATACCATCGCGCAGCGTCACGTCCGAGATATAAAGTTTTTTACCGTTCATGCTGTCGCTCCCGCCGCGCTGTGCATTGCCCCGGCCATTTGCTCCGCCGTCGCCAGCGCCGCCGAGGTCATAATATCGAGGTTGCCCGCGTACGCTGGCAGATAGTGCGCCGCCCCTTCCACTTCGAGGTACACCGCGGTTTTCAGGCCGGAAAAACAGCCGACGCCGGGCAGGTTGACCGGCCTGTCCTCGGGGATAACCTCAAACTGCACCTGCTGCTTCAGCCGGTAGCCTGGGACGTAAGCCTGCACTGCCGCCGCCATTTCGGCGATCGAGGCGGCAATCGCCTCCTGCGACGCCAGCTCGCTCAGGACGTAGACGGTATCGCGCATCATCAGCGGCGGCTCCGCAGGGTTCAGTACAATAATCGCTTTGCCCTTGCCCGCGCCGCCGACTTTTTCAATCGCCTGCGAGGTGGTTTCGGTGAATTCGTCAATATTGGCCCGCGTGCCCGGCCCGGCGGATTGACTGGCGATCGAGGCCACAATCTCCGCGTAATGCACCTTCGCCACTCGCGAGACCGCGGCGATCATCGGGATGGTCGCTTGCCCGCCGCAGGTCACCATATTGACGTTGCCCTGATGGAGGTTGGCCGCGAGGTTGACCACCGGTACGCAGTACGGGCCAATCGCCGCCGGCGTCAGGTCGATAACGCGGATCCCCGGCTTCGCTTCGCGCAGCGCGGCATCGTTTTTGATGTGCGCCCCGGCGCTGGTGGCGTCAAAAACAAAATCGATGTCGGCAAATTCCGCCATCTGCATCAGGCCGCCCACCCCTTCGTGAGTGGTCGCAACGCCCAGGCGCCGGGCGCGGGCCAGGCCATCCGACTGCGGGTCGATGCCGACCATCACCGCCATCTCCAGATGCTGGCCGTGGCGCAGGATTTTAATCATTAAATCGGTGCCGATATTCCCGGAGCCGATAATGGCGACTTTACGTTTACGCATCACGATCTCCTTCTCCGGCGGCAACGAAGCGTGCCGCGACTGAGCCAATACCTTCGATATGGGCGACAAAGCTGTCCCCCTCGTTAATCGTCACCATCGGGCCTAACGCCCCGGTCAGCACGATATCCCCGGCCCGCAGCGGTTCGCCGAGACTCGCCAGCTTGCGCGCCAGCCAGACTGCGGCGTTCAGCGGATGCCCCAGACACTCGCTGCCGCGGCCGCTGGAGACCAGCTCCTGGTTGCGGGTCATGTGCATGGCGCACTGCTTCAGATCCAGTCCCGCCGGGCGCTGCGCCGGGCCGCCAATGACGTACAGGCCGCAGGAGGCGTTATCGGCGACGGTGTCGACAAAGCCGATTGACCAGTCGCGAATGCGGCTGCCCACCACCTCAAGCGCCGGCAATACCCATTCGATGGCGTTATACAGTTCATCAAAAGTGGTATCGGCATGCGGCAGATCCTGCTTCAGCACCAGGGCGATCTCGGCCTCCACCTTGGGCTGCAGCACGCGGCCAAACGGCACCTCGGCGTTGTCGCCGTAGCACATGTCGGCAAACAGGGTGCCGAAGTCCGGCTGATTGACGCCCAGCTGCTGCTGCACTTTGGGATGGGTCAGGCCCACCTTGCGGCCCACCACCCGCCGGCCATGGGCCACGTGGTGCTGGACGTTCAGACGCTGGATGGCATAGGCGGCGTCGGCATTGTCGACGCCGAGAATATCGCGCAGCGGGGCGATCGCCTGGCCGCTCTGTTCCGCGTCGCGCAGCTGCCGGGCCAGCGCGTCAAGAGAAAAAGCCATCATTTACTCCTTAAGCCCGTGCGAGGAAATTGAGCACCAGCTGATTAAAACTGTCGGCATGTTCCCACTGCGCCCAGTGGCCGCAGTCGCGGTAAATATGCAGTTCCGAACCGGCGATCCCGGCGAGCAGGCGCAACCCGGCGTCCATCGGCACGAAGCGGTCATTGCGTCCCCAGACGATCAGAGTTGGCGCGCTGATTTCGCCCAGCCGCGGGCCAAAGTCAGGAAACTGCTTCGGGTTGGCTTCCAGGCTCTTGACGAAGTTGTCCAGATGGTCGCGGCGCGACAGCATATTGTTGAGACGCGCCTCGAACAGCGCCGCGGTGAGGTCGCGGGTGTCGAAGACGAAGATGCTCATCATCTTTTTGAGGTTTTCAATGGTCGGCTCGCGGTACAGGGCGTTCAGCAGCTTGATGCCCTCGGTCGGCATCGGCGTGAACAGGCTCATGCCGCCGGTCCCCCCGCCCATCAGCACCAGCTTAGCCACCCGCTCCGGCCAGCTCAGGGTGAAGGCCACCGCGCTATGGCCGCCCATCGAGTTGCCCAGCAGATGGACTTTATCGATCCCCAGCTGATCGACCACGCTTTTCAGAATGCGGGCGTTGAGATCCGAACGCGAGCCGCTGTTGACGATAGCATCGCTTTTGCCCCACCCCGGACAGTCGAGGAGCAGCACGCGATAGCCCGCCTCGACCAGCGGGTCAATATTGCGGCTGAAGTTGGCCCAGCCGGTGGCCCCCGGCCCGGAGCCGTGCAGCATGACCACGGTCTCTTTCCCGTCGCCGCAGTCATTGATATGGATACGCAGCGTGCGGCCCCCCTCGTCGACATTGAGGAATCGGCTGGTGGCGGCTTCAGTTTGCGGTTGATAGCTCATGTTAGTCTCCCGGTTAATCAAATCTCGGTGGTGGCGCTCAGCGAGCCGAATCCGGCGATCCACTCGGGGATCGGCCGGTAATAGCGGCCTTCACTGCGCCAGCGGCCAAAAGCGGATAGCGCGGCAAAAGCGGCCACCCAGGTCTTAATTTCGTGCGTCGATTTGCCGGCCATCGCCGACAGCTCGTCATTGCCGATCGCGTCCAGTTCGCTCAGCCGCCCCTGCTCCAGCAGGCTCATAAAGCGGTTGTCCCAGACCGGGTTGAGGGGATGGAGCGAGTGGGGGTCTTCGGTAAACCGTCGGGCGGCATTGATCACCCGCTGCTGGCGCCGTTCGCGTTCGTCCGGCGGCAGCTGCTTTCCGCCGCCGAGCAGGCGATCGCGCAGATGGGCGTCGGCCTTCGCCAGCTCCGGCACCGGCGGCTGGTGCGAGAGTCCGCCCGAGCCGAGGATCAGCACCCGCTTATTGAGGGTATTGAGAAAGCGGCCCATCGCCTCGCCCAGCAGCCGGGTGCGTTGAAAACCCGGCAGCGGCGCGGCGACGCCGTTAATAAACACCGGCAGCACCGGTACGCGGTCCAGGCCACCCAGCAGAAACTCCAGCGGCTGGGCGAAGCCGTGGTCCACCTGCATGTTGTACGACACCGCCAGGTCGATACCGCTGTTGATCACGGCGTGGGCGCAGGCTTCCGCCAGCTCGGTCGGCACCAGCAGGTCGCCGGCGGCGCTGGCGAAGTCGCCAATCGCGGTGGCGCCGACGCCGAGGCAGAACGGCGGCATCACGTCATAGAAAAAACCGTTGTAGTGATCGGGAGCGAAGAGCACTACCAGCTCGGGATCGAATTCAGCGATCCGCCGCCGGGCGTCGGCAATCACCCCGTTCACTTCATCAAGGACCGCCTGCTCCGGGTCCACGAATCCCACCAGCGGGGTGTGGGAGAGACAGTGCAAATAGGCATGCATATCAGGCCACCTTCTCTTCAGCGTGGGCGGTATCCCCGGTTGCGAGGGCCATTTTTTCCGCCAGAGCGGTCAGCTGCGCACCGAGGGACTGCGGGATGGCGAGAGCGGCAACAAAGCGGTCCGGTCTGACCACGGCGATGGCGGTGTTATGCTGAGCAAACCAGCTCTTCAGGCGGTTTTGCCTGTCGCCCACCCGCAGCGTGCCGGGGGCGTTATCCTGCTCGCGATGGATCTGCACCTCGGGCACCACCTGGATAAAGCGCACGCCAATCGCGCGCCAGCGGGCGATCTGCCCGGCGTCGAGCCCCCACTGCGGGTTGCAGCCCCAGCCGATAATGGCGAAATTCGCCCCGATAACCTCGTCGAGCAGCACGCTCTCGCCGCTCTCCAGCGTCACCTGCGGTTGAATAAACATTTTGCCCACCGGCGAGGTCTTGCCGGCGCCGTCGGTCAGCAGCGCCCCCTCGCGGTACTGCGGCATCGGCTTAAAGCGCATCTCGAGGAAGTAGCGTTTCACCGGCGGCAGGTAATTCAGCAGCCAGGAGAGACCGTCGCGCACGGCCCCCTGCCAGCGCTTCGGCGGCGCCAGCACGTGGCCGGCGGTGACCGACAGATCAATCATCGCTTTCGCGTGGTCGCGGCGCTCCTGCTGGTAGCTGTCGAGCAGCGCCTCTCCCGCTTTACCGTTGACCACCAGCGCCAGCTTCCACGCCAGGTTGAAGGCGTCGCGCATGCCGCTGTTATATCCCTGGCCCTGCCAGACCGGCATGATGTGCGCCGCATCGCCGGCCAGCAGCACGCGGTCGATGCGAAAGCGCTCGGCAAGGCGGGCGTTATGCGTATAGACCCGCTGGCGGATCAGCTCGACGCGATCCGGGTCCGGCAGCACTTTGCTCAGCAGGCGGCGCATATTGTGCGGTTCGCTGAGCTGAGCTTCGGTTTCGCCGGGCATCACCATAAATTCAAAGCGGCGCACGCCGTGGGGCAGCGCGGCGGAAACGTAGGGTCGCACCGGGTCGCAGCACAGGTAAACGTGCGGGGTGGCCAGCGGGTCGTTAGCGATATCGATGACGATCCACTGATTCGGCGCGGTTTTACCTTCGAAGGGGATGTTCAGCGTACGGCGAATAAAGCTGGCGCCGCCGTCGCAGGCCACCAGCCAGTCCGCGCGCACCGTCTCCCGCTCGCCGTCCGGTCCTTTAAGATTTAACGTGACACCGTCACCGGTCTGGCTAAAGGCTTCCACTTCGCGGGAGAAGAGGCAGCGGACCTGCGGGAAACGCTGCAGACCGTGATACATCACCGCATCGACCTGCGGCTGAATGAAGGCGTTGCGCCGCGACCAGCCAAACTCATCGGTCATCGGCTGGATATCGGCAAAGCAGCGGCCTTTTGGGGTGAGAAAACGCATGGCGTGCCACGGCGTGGTATGCGGCAGCACGTCATTCACCAGCCCCACCGCCTGCATCGCCCGCAGGGATTCATCGTCAATGCCGATGGCCCGCGGGTAATCGATCAGTGTGGCGAGCTTTTCCACCACCAGCACGCTGATGCCCATCTGGCCAAGGTAGTTGGCCATCATCAGACCAACCGGACCGGCGCCAACGATGGCGACCTGAGCGGTATGCTGCACGGCGGGTTGAATATCGGGTGTAGATGTTGTCATTCTCAGCGACCTCACGACTCGGAAACTGCCCGGCTGACAGGCAATTTGTTAATCATGTGTAAACGTATTTTTATAATGGGCTGAGTATAGGGCGGGGGTTTTCGGCTACAATCAAAACATCATCGAATGTGCACCAGGTGCACAACACTGTTTTTAAAGCATTTTAATGGAGGATTTATGCGTGACGATGAGTCCGCAGCGTACAAAACGGTGCGCGGATTAAGCCGGGGTTTATTGTTATTAAAATTGTTAAATAAATTCGACGGCGGCGCGACGCCGGGCCTGCTGGCGGAGTTTAGCGGACTGCATCGCACCACCGTGCGCCGGCTGCTGGAGACGCTACAGGAGGAGGGTTTTGTCCGCCGCAGCCGCTCCGATGACAGCTTCCGGTTGACCATTAACGTCCGCCAGCTGAGCGATGGATTTCGTGACGAACATTGGATTTCTGCCCTCGCCACGCCGCTGCTCGGCGAGCTGCTGCGCGAGGTGCAGTGGCCAACGGACATCACCACCCTCGACGTCGACGCCATGGTGGTGCGCGAGACTACCCACCGCTTCAGCCGACTGTCGTTTCACCGCGCGATGGTCGGACGGCGGCTGCCGCTGCTGCTCACCGCCTCCGGACTGACGTGGCTGGCCTTTGCCCCCGACGCGGAACGCGACGCCGTCGTCAGCATGCTGGCCGCCCGTCCGGAAGCTGAGTATCAGCTGGCCCGCGAACCGGAACGGCTGGCGGCGATCCTCGCCCGCACCCGCCAGAACGGCTATGGCGAAAACTTCCGCGGCTGGCGGCAGGAGGAGAAAATCGCCTCGATCGCCGTGCCGGTCTGCAGTCAGCAGCGGGTTATCGGCTGCCTGAACCTGGTCTATATCGCCAGCGCAATGACCATTGAGCAGGCGGCGCAGAAGCATCTCCCTGCGCTGCAGAGGGTGGCGAGGCAGATAGAAGCCCGCATGGAGGATGAAGAAGTGTGGTACGAAATGCCCTGATCGTGATGAGGGTAACCGCAATCAACCATTGCGCCCGGCTTCGTTATATAATTTAATACACAACGAATTTTCACGCCATTCGGGCCACACCATGTCAAAACACCCCTTACTGCTGGGCCTGACGCTGCTCAGCGCCAGCCTGTTCACCGGCCAGGCCTTCGCCGACCGCACCGTCACCGACCAGCTGGGTCGCCAGGTCACCCTCCCCGACCACGTCACCCGCGTTGTGGTTCTGCAGCATCAGACGCTCAACCTGCTGGTACAACTGCATGCCGCCGAGGATATCGTCGGCGTCTTAAGCAGCTGGCAGAAACAGCTCGGGCCGCAGTTCGCCCGCTTTATGCCCGAGATCGGGCAACTGGCGACCCCGGGCGATCTCACCCAGGTCAATATTGAAAGCCTGTTGGCGCTGCGTCCGCAGGTGGTTTTCGTCGCCAACTATGCGCCGCCGGCGATGATCGCGCAGATCCAACAGGCCGGGATCCCAGTAGTGGCCATCTCGCTGCGCCACGATGCCGCCGGGGAAAAAAATAAAATGAACCCCACCATGGCTGACGAAGAGCAGGCCTATAACGCCGGGCTGATGGAGGGGATCCGCCTTATCGGTGAGGTGGTCGAGCGCCAGCCCGAGGCCGAGGCGCTGATTCACTACACCTTCGAGGCGCGCAAGCAAGCCAATGCGCCGGTGGCCGATATTCCCCAGAACCAGCGGGTGCGGGTGTACATGGCCAACCCCGATCTGAATACCTATGGCGCTGGCAAATACACCGGGCTGATGATGGCGCACGCCGGGGCGCTGAACGTGGCGGCCGCCAGCGTAAAAGGCGCCCGCCAGGTGTCGCTGGAGCAGGTGCTGGAGTGGAATCCACAGGTGATCTTCGTCCAGGACCGTTATCCGCAGGTGGTCAAACAGATAGAGAACGACCCGCAGTGGCAGGCGATCGATGCGGTGAAACATCACCGCGTGTGGCTGATGCCGGAGTATGCCAAAGCCTGGGGTTACCCGATGCCGGAGGCCCTGGCGCTGGGCGAGCTGTGGATGGCGAAAAAACTCTATCCCGCGCGCTACCAGAACATCGATGTGGACAGTAAAGCCAGCGATTACTATCAGCGTTTTTACCGTGTGACGTGGACGCCAGATGCCCGCTAACCATCATCCCTGGCTGGTGCAGGGTAGCCTGGCGCTGGTGACCCTGGCGATCGCGGTCGCCTCGCTCTGTTTCGGCCAGTACCCGTTAAGCCTGAGCGCCGTTGGCCACACCCTGGTCCATCTGCCGCCAGGAGAAGGGGTGATCGGGCAGATCGTCTGGTCGGTTCGCCTGCCGCGCGTGGTGATGGCCCTGCTGGCCGGGGGCGCGCTGGGGCTGTGCGGCGCCACCTTGCAGGGCGTGTTCCAGAACCCGCTGGTGGACCCGCACATCATCGGGGTGACCGCCGGCTCCGCCTTTGGCGCACGCTGGCGATCCTGTTGGGCGTCGGCAGTCTGCTGATGATGGCCTCGACCTTTTTCTTCGGCCTCGTCGCGCTGGGGCTGATTTACGCCCTCGCCGCCCTGCAGGGGCGGGACAGCACGCTGGGGCTGATTCTGTCCGGGATCATTCTCAGCGGCTTCTTCGCCGCGCTGGTCAGCCTGATGCAGTACCTCGCCGACAGCGAAGAGACGTTACCGAACATCGTTTTCTGGCTGCTCGGCAGCTTCGCGACCGCCAGCTGGCATAAGGTACTGCTTATGTCCCTGCCCCTGGCGGTGGCTGCCGGGGCGCTGTGGAAGCTGCGCTGGCGTATCAACCTGCTGGCCCTGGAGGAACGGGATGCCCGCAGTCTTGGCGTTCCGGTGGCCGCGCTGCGTCGCGGCGTGCTGGTTTGCTGCGCGGTGCTGGTGGCAGCCCAGGTGGCGGTCAGCGGCAGCATCGCCTGGATGGGTCTGGTGGTCCCGCACCTCGCCCGTCTGCTGGTAGGGGCTGACCATCGTCGCCTGCTGCCCACCGCCTTCTGGCTCGGCGCCGCGCTGATGCTGGTGGTGGACGATCTGGCACGCACGCTGACCCAGGCGGAGATCCCGATCGGGATCATCACTGCCCTGCTCGGGGCGCCGCTGTTTACCGTGTTGCTGGTGCAATCCCGACGCCGGAGTACGACCCGATGAACAGCTCATTATCGCTGCAAGCGCTACGCTACGGCCACCGTCAGCCACTCTTCGCCCCGCTCACGCTGGCCTGCCGGCCCGGTGAGATCTGGGCGGTGCTGGGCGCCAATGGCCGGGGAAAAAGCACCCTGCTGGATACCCTGACCGGCGTGCTGCCGCCGCTGGGCGGCGAGATGCAGTGCGAGGGCGGCGTGGCCCTGGTTCCGCAGTCGTTTCGTCCCGCTTTTCGCTGGCGCGTGAGCGATGTGGTGCTGATGGGCCGGGCCCGTCATGTGGATCTCTTTGCCCAGCCGGACGAGGAGGATGCCCGGCGGGCTGAGCAGGCGCTGGCGCAGCTGGGGATTGCCGCCCTGGCCGAAGATGACTTCGGCGCCCTCTCCGGCGGCCAGCAGCAGCTGGTGCTGATTGCCCGCGCGCTGGTCAGCGCCAGCCAGAATATCCTGCTGGATGAGCCCTGCTCGGCGCTGGACCTCGGTAACCAGCAGGTGGTGCTGCAGCTGATCGGCGACCTCGCCCACCGCCAGGCGCGCACCGTCCTGTTCACCACCCATGATCCCAACCACGCCCTACAGGTGGCCAGCCATACGCTGCTTCTGCTGCCGGAGGGCCGGTGGCTGGCGGGCGAGACCGCCGACGTGCTGAGCGAAACGCATCTCCGGCAAGCGTACGGCCTGCCGGTACGCCTGATCCGCCATGCCGCCTCCGCGTTCCCTCTGCTGGCGCCGGGGTTTACGCTGCGTCGCTGAACGGCATAAAACCCGCCTGCCGGAGATACCCCTGACCAACGTCGCCGAGGATAAAGCGATACAGGGCCAGCGCGGCGGGATCGGCCCTGAGACGCGCCAGCTGGTAATCGCAGCGAATATTCCACGGCGCCGGGATGGTCAGGGTACGCAGAACGTCGCAGGTGGCCAGCGCGGGGCCATAGTGAGCATAGCCGATAAACAGATCCGCCAGATTCTGACGAATAAGCCACGCGCCGGCTATTTCTCCCGGCGGCACGCTCAGTGAGTCTCTGCCGCCGACCAACTGCTGCGCCCGCCCGGCCATCGCGTTGCCCAACCCTGGATAGCGTGCCTCAATTCGGGCGAACAGCTGCCAGGTATAATCTCCCGACGGATCGCAGCCCGGCGTGGAGGTCGCCAACCGCAGGCGGGGCGTGCTGAGCAGCGCCAGCCAGTCCAGGCCATCGTTGTCCGGCGACCGCCGGGCGGTCAGCATCAGCTGGTTGCCGGCAAATCCCTGGCATTCCTGCGCCAGACCCGCCTGCAGCAGCGCCTGCGGGTGCGCCGCGTTGGCGGAAGCAAAAACCGCGCACGGCGACCCGGCTTCGATCCGCTCGCGCAGCAGGCCGGCAGGGCCAAACTGCGCATCGACCGCCAGGCCAGTGTGCTGCCGAAAGTGCGCCACCAGCGGCAGGAAAGCGCTTCTCAGGCTTCCCGCCGCCAGCAGCGTGAGAGAGGTGTTTGCCATAGGATATCGCTATAAACCGGATAATATAGCGCTATATTACCCGGTTTGCCGTCGCGTCAGTAGCGAATTTCTGCCAGGGTCCGCAGCTGCTCGGGGGTGGCTACCGGTAGGTCAAAAAAGCGCAGATAGGCAGGGATCATTTCAAACAGCATGTCGGTCCCGCGCTGGATGTGGCACTGTCGTGCCTGAGCGGCCCTCAGCAGCGGGGTGTACTCCTGAGTCATGACGACTTCCCCCACCCAGGCGCCTGGCGCCAGACGGTCAACGTCCAGCGGCAGCGGATCGCTGGCCTTCATCCCCAGCGGGGTGGCATTGACCACCAGCTCGTGTCCGGCAGGATCGGGCTGCATCAGGGTGATATCGAGCTGCGGATAGTGCTGATGCAGCCGCCCGGCGAGGGCGTGCGCCACCTCGGGCCGGGTATCGTACAGGGTCAGGGCGCTGACCCCCGCCGCCGCGAGGGAGGCGGCGATAGCCGATCCCACCCCGCCGCTGCCAACCACCAGCGCCCGCGTCCCCTGCGGGTTAAACCCTTTACGACGCAGGCCCAGCACAAATCCCTCGCCATCGAACATGTCTCCGCTCAGGCTACCGTCAGCCTCGCGGCGGATGGCATTGCAGGCGCCAGCGATGGCCGCCGTCGGGCTCAGGCGCTGCACCAGATCGCAGGTGGCGATTTTATGCGGCATCGTCACCAGCGCGCCGATGATGTTGGTCATCGTAAACAGCGGCGGAATAAACGCGGCGTAGTCCTCCGGCCTGACCCCCATCGGCACCACCTTCACGTCCACCTGCTGGTCAACGAACCACGGGTTGTAGATCATCGGCGCCTTAAAACTGGCGGTCGGATAGCCAAGGTGCGCTATCAGCCGCGTATTCCCACTAATCACCATGCCTTGCTCCTTTGCTTACTGCGATAACTCGATACGTTTGACGTCGCCGAGGATAAACAGATAGGCCACCACGCCCAACAGCGCGGCGCCGCCGATGTAGATCAAGGCGTAGAAGAAATTGCCGAACCCGGCAACGATAAAGCCGATCACCAGCGGGGTGAGGATCCCCGCGAGGTTGGCGCAGAAGTTAAACAGGCCGCCGGTCAGACCGCCCAGCCCCTTCGGGGCGATATCGGAGATCAGCGTCCAGCCGAGGCCCACCATCCCCTGGCCAAAAAAGGCAAACGACATCACCAGGATCACCGCCAGGTCGCTCTGCAGCCAGTTGGCGGTGATGATGCAGCTGGCCATCAGCAGGCCGGTAACGATCGGCAGCTTACGACCGAGGTTGGCCGACCCGGTGGCCTTGAGCAGTTTGTCGGAGAGCCAGCCGCCAAACATCACCCCGCCGGCGGCGGCGACAAACGGCAGGATGGAGAAGAAGCCAACCTTCAGCCAGGGCATATGCCGCTCGGTGGCCAGCCAGGTGGGGAACCAGGTGAGAAAGAACACCAGCACGGTATTGCCGGCAAACTGGCCGATACTGGCGCCGATGATCTGCCGTTTGCTCAGCAGCTGGCGGACCAGCGGCCAGCTGAACGCCACCTGCTGGTCGGTCGGGGCGCTGAGGCCGCCGCCGTTTTCGATATGCTCGCGCTCCTGCTGGCTAAGGCGCGGATCTTCATGCGGTTCGCGGTAGCAGCGCCACCACACCAGGGCAAACAGAATGCCGACGGCGCCAACGCTGACGAACAGCACCCGCCAGCCGAAACCGTCCATGATCCAGAACAGCAGCGGCGCAAAGCAGGCCAGCCCGAGATACTCCCCCACGGTGTACACCGCCGTGGCCTTCGCCCGCTCCTGCTGTGGGAACCAGGCGCTGACCACCCGGCTGTTGACCGGAAAGCACGGCGCTTCGCTAATGCCCAGCCCGAAGCGGCACAGCAGCAGCGTCTTCAGCCCCACCGCCATGCCGTGGAACAGGGTAAACAGCGACCACAGGGTCAGTGACAAAAAGTAGGTCACTTTGTTGCCAAAGCGGTCGAGAAACAGTCCGCCGGGGATCTGCGCCAGAGCATAGGTCCAGGCGAAGGCGGAGAAGAGGATTCCCATGATCGCCGGGTCGATCCCCAGCTCAGCGGTGAGCTTTGGGGCGGCGATCCCCAGTACGGTGCGATCGAGATAGTTGATCATGGTGCCAATGGCCAACAGCGCAAGAATGCCGATGCGCCGCCGGGAACGGCGCACGGTAACGGCTGGCTGGGTGGCAGCCGTCGGGTTAGGGCTATATGAGCTCATAGTCGGTTCCTGTCTCGGGTACAGAGGGTGTTGTTATTGTGTTTAACGCATAATGAACCATTTGATTCAGGCTAACAATACTGCATCGCCGCCAGACGGACGGCCGCATTCGCTGCGCCATAGAGCGCATAGCCAGCCCGGCGCTCGGTTAACTCAAAGAAAAAGCGGCCGGCGGTAAAGGGCCGGGTGTAAAGATGCAGGAAATCTCCCCCCTGCGGATCGCGGTCATAGAGGAGCTGCTGGCGCTGAAGCTGCCCGACGTCCAGCTCTCCGCCAAAGCTCGCCAGCAAATCGTCATAATAATTGGCCGGGATCGGCAGCGTATGGCGGGCAACCTCGGCAAGCTGGTCGCAGGCGGCCGGCAGATCGCGGCAGGCAAAGGCGGCATGCTGCAGCCCCGCCCCCTGGTAGCAGGCAACGGAGCGGGCGATCTGCGTCGCCCGGCTCTGCGAAATATTCAGCGCCAGACGGATATCGCCCTGCGGGCTGCGCACCGCCAGGCTGCGCACCAGTCCATACGGGTCCGGCAGCGTCTGCTCATGCTCAAGGGAAAAACCAAACACCGTACGGAAGAACATCACCCAGTTATCGCGGCTGTCGGCCTCCATTCCCAGCGCCAGATGATCGATACCGAGATAATCCTCGCGCACCGTCACGCCATCACGCAGATGAAAATCGCGCTCGTAGATAGCCTCCCCGGCGTCGATGAGATAGATAAGGCTGCCGTCGGGGGCGCAGATCGCCGGGATCGGCGTTTCGTTCGGCCCGGCGTCGCCCTGCCAGGTGGCATACCCCAGCGCGCGGGCGCGGGCGACAAGCGACGCGCTGTGCTCGACCCGCAGCGCCATCGCGCAGAGCGATACCCCGTGGCGTTGATAAAAATGGTCGGCCCAGCTGTGCGGCTGATGGTTGATGACGATCCGCGCCCCGCCGTTGCGCCACAGCGTCACCTGTCTGGAGCGGTGGCTTCCCTCGTGCTGAAAACCCAGCGCCTGCAGATGTTGCCCCAGGCGCTGCGCCTCGGCGGCGCTGGCGGCAAACTCGATAAACTCCAGCCCGTGATAGACCGGCAGCGGCGGCGGTGAAAACAGATCGGCATCGCACGTCGGGAGCCGACGGCGGGTTTGCTCCTCCAGCCACAGCAGCGAACGATAACCATCTTTGGCCGTCGCGCCGTTCGGCGAGGCGCGAAAACCGTCATTGAAGATCTCCAGCGACCAGGGGCCGCGGTAGCCACAGCGGGTGATCTGCTCGGCAAACGCCTCCAGCGGCAGCTCCCCCTGTCCGGGAAAGCAGCGGAAGTGGCGGCTCCACTCCAGCAAATCCATTTTCATATACGGCGCATCGGCGAGCTGTACAAAGGTGATTTTCTCCACCGGCACCGACGGTAGCGCGTCCAGCGTGTCGCCGCGGGCCAGAATATGGAAGCTGTCGAGCACCAGGCCCAACGCCGGGCTGTCCACCCGCCGCACCCGCTCCCAGGCCTGCTGCCAGCGGTTCACATGGGTTCCCCAGGCCAGGGCCTCATAGCCGATAGCGATCCCCTCCTCTTCCGCCAGCGTGGCCAGCGCCCGCAGGTCCGCGACCTGCAATTCGCTATCCGCCGAGCAGTCCGGCTGCACATTGCTGCACAGCAGCAGCGTCTCGCAGCCCAGCTCGCGCATCAGAGCAAACTTGCGCCGAGCGCGGGCCATATTCGCCGCAAACTGCGCCCGACTGGCGCCTTCAAAATCGCGAAAGGGTTGAAAAAGCGTGATTTTTAACCCTAAATCGGCGGCAAGCTGGCGGATTTCCGCCGGCGTCCCCGTATAATAGAGCAGATCGTTCTCGAAAATTTCCACCCCCTGATACCCCGCCGCCGCAATAGCGTGCAGCTTCTCAGGCAGGGTGCCGGAAATCGAAACGGTGGCGATAGAGCGCAGCATAAGGTCCTCGGGTCAACAGCTGACGTAAGCCTTGAATATGTATCATTTGGTTCATTTGCGCCATACTAGGTTGCTAAATTGTGATCATTATGTGTATTTTTTGTCACCCAAGAAAAAGGAGTTGCCATGACCGTCGTTGCCCATGATGAAGCACAATCCCTGAAGGCGCGGATCTTCAGCGCCGCTATCGCTGTCTTTGCTGAACACGGGCTGTCAGGCGCCCGCATGGAGCAGATCGCCACCGAGGCGCAGACCACCAAACGCATGGTGGTTTACTACTTCAAAAGCAAAGAACAGCTCTATCAGGAGGTGCTGCAGCATGTGTATGCGCGGATCCGCGAAACCGAGCAGCAGCTGGGGCTGGAGAATGTGCCGCCGGTGGAGGCGCTGGTGCGGCTGGTGCGCTGGAGCGTGCGCTATCACGCCACCCATGCGGACTATATGCGCGTCATTTGCATGGAGAATATGCAGCGCGGCAAGTGGTTAAAAAGCTCGGGTGAACTGAAGCCGCTGAATCGTACCGCCCTGTCGATACTGGAAGACATTTTACTGCGCGGCCAGCAGCAGGGCGTCTTTCAGGCGGGGCTCGACGCGCGCGATGTCCACCGGTTAATCAGCAGCTTCAGCTTTTATCAGGTGTCGAACTTCTACACCTTCAGCAGCCTGTATCTTGACGATCCGCTACCCGCCATCGACGATGAAGCGATGGTGGCTCACCATTGTGACATTGCCGTCAGGGCGGTGATCCGCTTCGTGATTTCCTGACCCGCCGGCGTAAGGGTTCAGTGCCCGGAAAGCGCATGAATGACTTTCTCCATAGCCTCCACGGTGAGCGGCGAACGCTGGATTTTGCGGTTCGCCAACGAGGTGCGCAGCACACCGGCAATGACAATGTGTTTCGGCTCCTGACCCAGGTCACGCATTTCCAGCACGACTTTACCCACCACGCGGCACATTTCCTGGTACAGGTCGTCGTCTTTTGCTTTATTTCCCATAGAATTTGGCTCGTATTTTATCATTATCAATCAAATCATTATTGATAGATTTCCCGCACAACGCAAACCATCGCCACTTTAAAGGTTCAATGACGCATTTTACCGGCTCACGATGGCGAAATAATCCATTTCTTTTACCCTTTTTCATAGCCGGTGACGAAAAAGTGTGTTGCGTAGATTTTTGCATAACGTGCCGGTTTTGTTACGCGTTTTGTCCATAATTTGAAACGAGGTTTTTATTTTCCTTTTTGATTTCGGCAGCGTATAATGCGCTTCGATTCTTTCTTGAATGGTTTCAGCGCATTGGACTGCATGATAAAACGCATAACACCTTGCCACATTTCATGGGCTGAACCGCCAGCACACATTCTTCTGCACGCTTCAGGGTTGTCACCTATCCTTAGGGCGTGGCTTAGCAACTTTCGTAATACAGGTTTGGCTCCCCGGCAGTGCGCCCGCGGAGCGAGAATTCCATATCCTTCACAACTTAAAGACTAAAACTGTCATGAAAAAGACCAAAATTGTTTGCACCATCGGTCCGAAAACCGAATCTGAAGAGATGCTGACCAAAATGCTGGAAGCCGGCATGAATGTGATGCGTCTGAACTTCTCCCACGGTGACTATGCGGAACACGGTCAGCGCATCCAGAACCTGCGCAATGTGATGAGCAAAACCGGTAAGAAAGCCGCTATTCTGCTGGACACCAAAGGGCCGGAAATCCGTACCATCAAGCTGGAAGGCGGCAACGACGTCTCCCTGAAAGCAGGCCAGACCTTCACCTTCACTACCGATAAATCCGTCATCGGCAACAACGAAATCGTTGCGGTAACCTATGAAGGCTTCACCTCCGACCTCGCCGTCGGCAACACCGTCCTGGTGGACGATGGCCTGATCGGCATGGAAGTTACGGCTATCGAAGGCAACAAAGTTATCTGTAAAGTGCTGAACAATGGCGACCTCGGCGAGAACAAAGGCGTTAACCTGCCGGGCGTCTCCATCGCCCTGCCGGCGCTGGCTGAGAAAGACAAACAGGATCTGATCTTCGGTTGCGAACAGGGCGTGGACTTCGTCGCGGCCTCCTTCATCCGTAAACGTTCCGACGTCGTCGAGATCCGTGAGCACCTGAAAGCCCACGGCGGCGAAAACATCCAGATCATCTCCAAAATCGAAAACCAGGAAGGCCTGAACAACTTCGACGAAATCCTCGAAGCGTCTGACGGCATCATGGTTGCGCGTGGCGACATGGGCGTGGAGATCCCGGTTGAAGAAGTTATCTTCGCCCAGAAAATGATCATCGAAAAATGTATCCGCGCGCGTAAAGTGGTTATCACCGCCACCCAGATGCTGGACTCCATGATCAAGAATCCGCGTCCGACCCGCGCTGAAGCCGGCGACGTGGCTAACGCCATCCTCGACGGCACCGATGCGGTGATGCTGTCCGGCGAATCCGCGAAAGGTAAATACCCGCTGGAAGCGGTCACCATCATGGCGACCATTTGCGAACGTACCGACCGCGTGATGACCAGCCGTCTGGACTTCAACAACGACAACCGTAAACTGCGCATCACCGAAGCGGTGTGCCGCGGCGCGGTAGAAACCGCTGAGAAACTGGAAGCGCCGCTGATCGTGGTCGCCACCCAGGGCGGTAAATCCGCACGCGCTGTGCGCAAATACTTCCCGGATGCCACCATCCTGGCGCTGACCACCAACGAAACCACCGCTCGTCAGCTGGTGCTGAGCAAAGGCGTGGTACCGCAGCTGGTGGAAGAGATTGCCTCTACCGATGATTTCTATCATCTGGGCAAAGACCTGGCGCTGAAGAGCGGCCTCGCGCGTAAAGGCGACGTAGTGGTGATGGTTTCCGGCGCATTAGTGCCGAGCGGCACGACTAATACCGCTTCCGTACACGTGCTGTAATAATTTACAGGTTAATTGGTTTTTTTTAATAAAGCGCCTCGCGGGGCGCTTTTTTTTATTCATTGATTAGCTCTTCCTATTAAAAATGCAAATCGGAATTTACTATTTAATAAGGGATTATCTAAGATGAATCCGATGGAAGCGCGCTGTTTTCACTCGCCTTTTTCAGCGATTCTGAGCAATTCGATGCTTCTTTGAGCGAACGATCAAAAATAAGTGCGTTCAGGTAAAAAAAATATTCTCATCCCAAAAAACTTTGTGTAATACTTGTAACGCTACATGGAGATTAACTCAATCTAGAGGGTATTAATAATGAATCGTACTAAACTGGTACTGGGCGCGGTAATCCTGGGTTCTACTCTGCTGGCTGGTTGCTCCAGCAATGCTAAAATCGATCAGCTGTCTTCTGACGTTCAGACTCTGAACGCTAAAGTTGACCAGCTGAGCAACGACGTGAACGC
>OIEJ01000060.1_pt1 | contig 102338 bp, 105 predicted proteins | sample 1581791 | NCBI WGS metagenome assembly OIEJ01 (sample SAMN03281019, study PRJEB24777) | human gut metagenome | isolation source: fecal sample PR141 from 1 month old male Chinese infant, vaginal delivered... | place: Singapore | collected 2005-11-08 | reverse complement strand
TGGTTGGTCATCGCACCGCGACCAAATGTTGGAGCAAGACTTGCTACCGTTGGTCCGTGTCAGACACGCGCCTGGTTATCCACCGCCAGCATCCCGAGGGCGCGGGTGAATTTTTGCGTTAAATAGCCGGTTTCGTTACTGGAGGCGGAGGCGCACAGCATCCCGGTAGTCAACCAGCGGTTGACGGTGGTGCCGGCGTCGTTTTGCGCGATAAAGTTGGCGTCGCGGTCCTCTTTCATCAGCTTGGCGATGCGATCGAACGCTTCGTCCCAACTGATTTGCTGCCATTTATCGGAGCCTGGCGCGCGATATTCCGGGAATTTCAGGCGGCTTTCAGAATGGATAAAGTCCACCAGACCAGCCCCTTTCGGACAGAGCGCACCACGGTTGACCGGATGATCCGGATCGCCTTCGATATGGAAAATGGATGCTTTGGCGTTTTTCGCGCCGTCGCCGAGGCTATACATCAACAGCCCACAGCCGACAGAACAGTATGTGCAGGTGTTACGGGTTTCGCGCGTGCGCAGCAATTTGTACTGCCGTGTCTCCGCGAGCGCAGTTGCCGGGGCAAAGCCCAGCGCTGCTGCCGTGGTTCCCGCCATACCGCCAGCGCAGATCTTAAAGAACTGCCTTCTGCTGACCTGCATGGTTCGCTCCTTGTTTCGACATTGTCACATGTAGTTATTTGCTTTGCGGTGAAGGCCGCAAAGGTTCAGAATTAGGGCAAATTTCCCTCATTCCTGAAGGGATAAAAACAGAATACCACATTGTGTGTATGCCTGTTCCAATACGGTTAAAGCAAAGTGAACAAGAAGCCTCTCGAACAAATCAAAAATGTGATGAATGTCGCAGGATATCGCCAGGTCTCCCTCTGGAAACGCGAGGATCTGCAACACCCTCAGCCAGATGAGTTAGCGGAAGAGGTGCCCGTCGCGCTGGTCTACAACGGTATCTCCCACGTGGTGATGATGGCCTCCCCGAAAGATATCGAGCAATTCGCCGTCGGCTTCTCCTTATCCGAAGGGATTATCGAGCACCGGCGGGAGATTTTCGGCATGGACGTGGTAGCGGTGTGCAACGGCCTTGAGGTGCAGATTGAGCTCTCCAGCCGGCGTTTTATGGGCCTCAAAGCCCGGCGTCGCGCGCTGGCCGGGCGCACCGGCTGCGGCGTATGCGGCGTCGAGCAGCTCAATGATATTGGTAAGCCGGTCCAGCCGCTGCCGTTCACTCAGTCGTTCGATTTAGCCAATCTCGATCAGGCCCTGGCGCATCTTAACGACTTTCAACCGGTTGGCCGGCTCACCGGCTGTACTCACGCGGCCGCGTGGGTCCGGTTGACGGGCGAACTGGCGGGGGGGTTTGAAGACGTTGGCCGGCATGTCGCCCTGGATAAATTGCTGGGCCGGCGGGCGGAAGTCGGCGAGGGGTGGCAGCATGGCGCCGCGCTGGTCTCCAGCCGCGCCAGCTATGAAATGGTGCAGAAGACGGCGATGTGCGGCGTCGAGATCCTGTTCGCGGTCTCGGCGGCCACCACCTTAGCAGTGGAAGTTGCCGAGCGCTGCAATCTGACGCTGGTGGGCTTTTGCAAGCCGGGCAGGGCGACAGTTTACACCCATCCGCAGCGTTTAATTGCGGGTTAAATATTGGTCAATAAATTTGAACAATGACAGCAAATCCTTCCGCTTTTTGTTTAGCGATGTGCGGGATACTATTTAACACATCAAGGCACAGCGCCTTATCTAAACAACTAAATGAAAGGGTTTATATCATGAAAAGCATCAAAACTTTTGTCGCAGTAATCGCTATGGCCGCCTCTTTCGCTTCCTTCGCTGCTGAAACCGTGACCGCAACCGCCTCCACAATGGACGGCGCGGAAGCGAAAATCGCCGCACAGGCGCAGGCTGCCGGCGCTTCGTCTTACAAAATCACCGAAGCGTTTACCGGCAACCGCGTGCATATGACTGCCGAACTGAACAAATAAGCGTATAGCAACTGTCGAAAGAGCGCCTCAGGGCGCTTTTTTAGTTTATACCCGCCAGGCGCAGCAGCGCGGTCACCACGGCGGCGGCGATAATCACGCCGATCAGCGGGACCTTGCGCCAGGCGAGGAACACAGCGAAAGCAACGCCCAGAACGCGCGCCATACCGGCGAAATGTGCGCCCTCATAGAAAGTGGTGGCAAGGGCGACGGAAAAAAGCAGCACCGTCGCCGCATCGGAAAGCAGCGCCTGCGAGCGCTCGGAAAATGCCAGCCGATTGCCGAGCTTCGCGCCGCCGAGGCGCATCAGATAGGTTCCCAGCGACAGGATGGCGATACCGGCGATAAACAGCGTCATATTGCCCATTATTTTTTCCTCGACAGTAAACCGAACAGCGAAAGCAGCACCGGCAGCCCGGTGGGCACAAACGGTACGGCGGCAAGCGCCAGCGCGGCGCCGCTGGCGGCGCGGATCAGCGTAGTGCGGTTTTTAAAGGCTGGGATCACCAGCGCCAGCAGGATCGCCGGGAAGACCGCATCAAGCCCGATGGTTTCCGGCGCTGGCAGCAGTTTGCCGACGGCCGCGCCGGTTAGCGTACCGAGGGGCCAGATCAGCGCGACGCCAGCGCCGCACAGCCAGTAGGCCGCTTTGCGCTGCGCGGGGGTGGGCTGCGACAAGCCAAAGACCACGCTCTCGTCGTTCATAATGTGGCACCCGATAAAGCTTAAGGCGCGCCGACCAACCAGTTCGCGTACGGTCACCCCGAACGGGATATGACGCGCATTGACTAACAGGCCGGCGGCGGCGGCGGCCAGCGGACTACCGCCGCTGGCGACAATGCCGATAAACATGAATTCAGAAGCGCCTGCCAGCACGGACACCGAAAGCAAGAGCGGCACCCATAAAGGGAAGCCGTAAGCCACCGCCAGCGACCCATAGGACATGCCCACCACCCCGACGGCAAGGCAGACCAAAACAATCGCTTTTATCGTGTCTCCGCTGAGACTGGAGAGAGTTTGTTTCATATCACTTAGCCATATCGAACGAATTTCCATTATAATGAACATATAATGATCGTTTTTCAAGGCGAACGAATTGTTCGATATAAAAAACAAGGGGCGTGTATGACACAGCCAATCAGCGTTATCGCCAAAAGTCTGGTGCGGGAGCGGGCGCGGACCGGGCTTTCGCTGGCGGAAGTCGCGCGTCGGGCGGGTATCGCAAAATCCACGCTATCGCAACTGGAGTCCGGCAACGGCAACCCGAGTCTGGAAACGCTGTGGTCGCTCTGCGTAGCGCTGGATATTCCATTTGCCAGGCTGCTTGAGCCGCAGGTGAACAAAACGCAGGTGATCCGCCGCGGCGAGGGGACCAAAGTGGTGGCAGAGCAGGCGAACTATCAGGCCATTTTGCTGGCCGCCTGTCCGCCCGGCGCGCGTCGGGACATCTATTTGCTGCTCACCCAGCCCGGCGCCGACCGCATTTCGCATCCGCATCCGCCAGGCTCGGTGGAACATATTATCGTCACCCAGGGGCGGGCGCGAGTAGGGCTGACGTCGGCGCCGGAAGAGCTCGGCGAGGGCGACTATATCTGCTACCCGGCGGATCAGGAGCATGTTTTTCAGGCGCTGGAGCCGGATACTCAGGCCCTGCTGATCGCTGAGCAAAACTGACATCGCGTCGGCGGGGGACGCGAGCTCGCTGGACGTCATAGCCATATTGCGGGAAACTAGCTTTCCTATGCGAAAACAGGGATTTTTATGTCGCTGAAAGCCATTGCCAAACAACTTGGGATCTCCGTCACGACCGTCAGCCGGGCGTTGAACGGCTACGACGATGTGTCGCAGGAGACCCGCGCCCGGGTTGAGGCTGAAGCGCAGCGCCGGGGCTATCGCCCCAACACTTTCGCCCGCCGCCTGAAAATGGGCACCATCGATGCCGTTGGTCTCGTCTTCCCTGTCCGCCCCGCGCCGCTCAACAATAACGTTTTTCTCGAGATGGTCGGGGAGATCAGCCATGAGCTGGCGCGCCATGACATTGATTTGTTGCTGATCGCCGATGATGAGCAGGCGGATAAACATGGCTATATGCGCATGGTGCAGGGCCGTCGCGTCGATGCATTAATCGTGGCCCATACTCTGGATGACGATCCGCGGCTGGCGCAGCTGCAGGCCTCCGGCTTTCCGTTTCTGGCGCTCGGCCGTAGCCGCCTGGCGCAGCCCTACGCCTGGTTTGATTTCGATAACTATGCCGGCACCTGCCGCGCCACCCGCCATCTGATTCAACAGGGCCACCAGCGTATCGCTCTGCTGGGCGAGAACAACAATCAGGCGTTTATTTTGCAACGGCGTAACGGCTACCTCGATGCCCTGCGCGAGGCGGGGTTATCCGATGCATGGCTGCGTAGCGTGCCGGCGACGCGCCGCGCCGGCTATCAGGCCACGCTGGAGCTGCTGCGTCTGCCTGAGCCGCCTACCGCGATTATCACCGACTGCAACACCCATGGCGATGGCGCCGCGATGGCGCTCGCTCACCTGGGGCGTTTAACCGGCGACAACCGCGTCGCCCTGGTGGTGTACGACGGGCTGCCGCAGGACAGCATCATTGAGACCGATGTCGCCGCGGTGATCCAGTCCACGCGCCAGGGCGTGGGACGGCAGATTGCCGATATGGTGCGTCGCTTAATCGCCGGGGAGGATCTCGCCACGCTGCAGGTGCTATGGCAGCCGGAATTTTTCCCGGGTGAAACCGCCTGATCTGACCCCTTTTTAACCCGTAATTCTGAAGCCGATCACGGATCCGAAACGTTTTGGTTGGCATCCGAAACGTTTCGGATCAACAGTAAGACATTCCTTGTGATGGAGATGTCTGATGTCTGATTCGCTGATTCACCTGCAAAGTGCCGGTGCCGATATTGTGATTAAAACCCGCCCTTTCGCCGAAATTGTCTACTGGGGACCGCATTTAAGCCACTTTTCGCCGCAGGATGCCGACAGCCTGACGCGCCCGGTCGCCAACGGCAGACTGGATGTCGATTCGCCAGTGACCTTAATGGCGGAGCTGGGCCATGGTCTGTTTGGCGCGCCGGGCATTGAAGGCCATCGTCAGGGGCTGGATGCCTCTCCGCTGTTCACCACCAGCGAAGTGCGGCACGAGGGCCAGACGCTGACCCTGGTCAGCGAAGATCCGCAGGCCGGCCTGCGCCTGCAGAGCGAGATCGCGTTGGATGCCAGCGGCGTGCTGAGCGTGCGCCATGGCGTGACCAATCTGCGCGCCAGCCCATGGCAGGTGGATCGCCTGGCGGTCACGCTGCCGGTCGCCGAACGCGCTCGCGAGGTGATGGCTTTCCATGGCCGCTGGATCCGCGAGTTTCAGCCTCATCGCCTGACGCTGGAGCACGACAGCTTTGTGCTGGAGAACCGCCGCGGGCGCACCTCTCACGAACATTTCCCGGCCCTGATCACCGGCAGCCGCGCCTTTAGCGAGATGCAGGGTGAAGTTTGGGGCGTGCATCTGGCCTGGAGCGGTAACCATCGCCTGCGGGCGGAGGTGAAAACCGATGGCCGTCGCTATCTGCAGGCCGAGGCGCTCTATCTGCCGGGCGAAATGGCGCTGGCGGAAGGGGAAACCTTGTGGACGCCGTACCTGTATGCCAGCTACTCGGCGAATGGGCTGAACGGCATGAGCCAGCAGTTCCATCGTTATCTGCGCGAACGGATTATTCGTTTCCCGGGCAACAAACCGCGCCCGGTGCATCTCAACACCTGGGAGGGGATCTATTTCGACCACGACCCGGACTACATCATGCGTATGGCCGACGAAGCGGCGGCCCTGGGCGTCGAGCGCTTTATTATCGATGACGGCTGGTTTAAAGGGCGCAACGACGACTGGGCGGCGCTTGGCGACTGGTATCTCGATGAGAAAAAATACCCCTACGGCCTGACGCCGGTTATCGATCACGTGAAGTCTCTGGGTATGGAATTCGGTATCTGGGTGGAGCCGGAAATGATTAACCCGGATTCCGATCTGTACCGGGCGCACCCGGACTGGGTGCTGGCGCTGCCGGGCTATACCCCGCTGACCGGCCGCCATCAGTTTGTCCTGAACCTCAACATTCCCGAAGCGTTTGATTATCTGCTGGAGCGGATGAGCTGGCTGCTGGGCGAGCATGCGGTGGACTACGTGAAGTGGGATATGAACCGCGAGCTGGTGCAGCCTGGGCATCAGGGACGCGCCGCTGCGGACGCGCAAACGCGCCAGTTTTACCGCCTGCTGGATACGCTGGTGGCCCGTTTCCCGCACATTGAATTTGAATCCTGCTCCTCCGGCGGCGGACGGATCGATTATGAAGTCCTCAAACGCAGCCATCGCTTCTGGGCTTCTGACAACAATGACGCCCTTGAGCGCAACACCATCCAGCGCGGCATGAGCTACTTCTTTCCACCCGAGGTAATGGGCGCGCATATTGGCAATCGCCACTGTCATGCCACCTTCCGCCAGCATAGTATCGCCTTCCGCGGCCTGACGGCGCTGTTCGGTCATATGGGCCTTGAGCTGGATCCGGTGAGCGCCGATGAAGAAGAGCGCGCCGGATACCGAAAATATGCGGCCCTGCATAAACAGTGGCGCGACGTGATCCATCACGGCGTGCAGTGGCGAATAGATATGCCGGATGCTACCACTCTTGCCCATGGCGTCGTCAGCCCGGATAAAGCGCAGGCGATTTTCCTCGTTAGCCAGCTGGCGATGCCGGACTACACCCTGATGGCGCCGCTGCGCCTGGCGGGCCTGGAGGCGAGCGCCCGCTATCAGGTGACGCTCCTCGATCATCCGAACATTCAGATCACCGGCGAGGGCGGCCACACCATGCGGAAGCTGCCGGCATGGATGACGACGCTGCAGACGGTGAGCGGTGAGTGGCTGCAGCAGGCGGGGCTGGCGCTGCCCATCCTCGACCCGGAAAGCGCCATTCTGATTGGTCTGCAACGCGTGTGATGGTATCGGGCCGCGCTGCGGCCCTTCTTGAGGAAAATATAATGAACCCGACCGTCTGTACCCACAAAAACAACCCCAACTTCTGGATTTTCGGGCTGTTCTTCTTTCTCTACTTCTTCATCATGGCCACCTGCTTTCCGTTTCTGCCGATCTGGCTGTCGGACGTCATCGGCCTGAATAAAACCGAAACCGGCCTCGTTTTCTCCAGCCTGTCGCTGTTCGCCATCTGTTTCCAGCCGATCCTCGGAGTGATCTCTGACAAGCTGGGGCTGAAAAAACACCTGATGTGGATCGTGACCGTTCTGCTGGTGCTGATTGCTCCCTTCTTCCTTTATGTTTTCGCTCCGCTGCTGAAAACCAATATCTGGCTCGGAGCGCTGAGCGGCGGCGCCTATATCGGCTTTGTATTCTCCGCAGGCGCCGGCGCGATGGAGGCCTATATCGAACGGGTAAGCCGCAACAGCGGGTTTGAATACGGCAAGGCGCGCACCTTTGGCTGCCTGGGATGGGCGCTGTGCGCGACTACCGCCGGAATGCTGTTCAGCATTAATCCCGAATGGGTGTTCTGGATGGGGTCGGCCGCCGCGCTGCTGCTGGTGGTGCTGGTGGCCATCGCCAAACCGCAGGCCAGTCAGTCCGCGCAGGTAATGGACTCGCTCGGCGCCAATCGCCCGGCGATCGATTTAAAAACGGCGGTGCGCATGTTCCGCCAGCGTAAGATGTGGATGTTTATTCTGTATGTTATCGGCGTGGCCTGCGTGTATGACGTTTTCGATCAGCAGTTCGCCACCTTCTTCAAATCGTTCTTCGCGACCCCGGAAGCGGGCACCCGCGCCTTTGGTTTCGCCACCACCGCGGGAGAAATATGTAACGCCATCATTATGTTCAGCTCGCCGTGGATTATTAACCGTATCGGAGCGAAGAATACCCTGCTGATCGCCGGGATGGTGATGGCGGCAAGAATGATTGGCTCTTCCTTCGCCACCACCGCCGCGGAAGTCGTAGCGTTGAAAATGCTCCATGCGCTGGAGGTGCCGTTCCTGCTGGTGGGCGCCTTTAAATACATCACCGGCGTGTTTGACGTCCGGCTGTCGGCGACCATTTATCTGGTGGGCTTCCAGTTCGCCAAGCAGGTGGCGGCGATCTTCCTCTCCGCTTTCGCCGGCAATATGTACGATCGGATCGGCTTTCAGGATACCTATATGATCCTCGGCGGTATTGCCCTGACCGTCACCTTAATCTCCGCGTTTACGTTAGCGGGTAAGACGAAAACCGAGCCGCTGCGCGATAATGCAATGACCGTTTAATCGACCGGCCTCCCGTCTGGAGGGAGGCCAGTTATTTTTACGCCAGATAAAACACTTCTTTGAGCTCCGCGCTCAGCGGGCTGTTGTCCGGGTTGCTGGGCATCACCTCGCGCATGTATTTCCACCAACGCTGGCATACTTCCGTGCTGGCGACCGCTTCCCAGCGGGCTTCCGATTCAATCTCCACCGTCGCGAACAGGAGATGGCGTTCTTTATCGAGATAAATGGCGTAGTGGTGCGCGCCGTGCGCTTTCAGCACTGCTTCCAGCTCCGGCCAGATGGGGTTATGGCGGCGCTGGTACTCCTCGTGCGCGTCGGGGTTCACCTGCATGACGAAGGCTTTACGGATCATAAGGCCTCCAGATAGAGCTCGCGAACCTCATCGCGGCTGGCGGGGCGCGGGTTACACGGCGCGCATGGGTCGGCCAGCGCTTTATCCAGCCAGCCTTCGATATCGGCTTTGCTGACGCCAAGCTGGCTAAAACCCTGGGGGATCCCTACGCGTTTGCTCAGCGTGCGGATGGCATTGATGGCCTCCATGCTGGCAGCTTCATCGCTCATGCCGCGAGTATCGACGCCCATCGCCTGCGCCACGCGGGCAAAGCGCGCCACCGCGTTCGGGCGGTTAAAGTTTTCGATGATCGGCAGCAGGATGGCGTTGCATACCCCGTGCGGCAGATTATGGGTGGCGCCAGGCTGATGGGCCAGGGCATGTACCAGCCCGAGACCGGCGCTGTTGAACGCCATGCCCGCCAGATACTGGCCAAAGGCCATCTGCTCGCGGGCCTGCAGATCGTGCCCATCGTCTACCGCTTTCGGCAGCCACAGGTTAATCAGACGAATGGCCTCGAGGGCGTTGGCGTCGGTCAGCGGATGGGCGCCAACGGAGACAAAGGCCTCGATGGCGTGGGTCAGGGCATCCATGCCGGTGGCGGCGGTAACGGCTGGCGGAATGTCGAGCATCACGCTGGCGTCGTCGACGGCGATATCCGGGATCAGGTTCGAGTCGATAATCACCTCTTTCACCTGCCGCTCGCTATCGATAATTACCGCGTTGCTGGTCATCTCCGCCGCCGTGCCGGCGGTGGTGTTGATGGCCACCAGCGGCACGCCAGCGTTTTTCACTTTGCCGACGCCGGAGTAGGCGGTGGAGGGGCCTGGGTTGGCGGTGAGGATTTTTATCGCTTTGGCGGTATCAATCGGGCTACCGCCGCCGAAGGCGATCAGGTAATCGCAGCGGGCCGCCTGGTAAGCCGCATAGCCTTGCTGCACCAGCGCTTCGGTGGGGTTGGGGAATACCTCGTCAAATAGCTGATAAGCCATCTGCTGTTCATCCAGCGCGGCGAACAGGCTGTCCAGCAGGCCCAGCTTCACCAGCTGACCGTCGGTGACGATCAGCGCCTTGCCCCACTGTTTGCCCGCTACCAGCTTGACCATATCACCGATCGCGCCTGCGCCGTGGAGGCTGATTTTAGGTAGTGCCAACATAAAACTCATGATAATTCTCCTTAATGTTGATTTTGGGAAATCCGTTTCCCCTACCCTGACCCTCTCCCGCAGGGAGGGGGCCAGGGTGAGGGGGAAATTAACATCGTCTTCGCTGCATCATCCGCCGGGTAATAATCGGCAGGGAGATCACCACGATCAGCATGGCGCCGATAATCACCGACATCACGATGCCGGGGACGTTCAGCAGGCTCAGGCCGAAGGTCACCAGCCCCATCAGAAAGGCGGCGATGATCACCCCGGGCATGCTGCCGGAGCCGCCGAGAATATTGACGCCGCCGAGCACCGCCATGGTGACAACCGCCAGCTCCCAGCCCATCGCCAGGGTGGGGCGGGTACTGCCGAGCCGTGAGGTCAGCAGGACCGCCGCCAGCCCGGCCATCAGCCCAACCAGCGCGAACAGCACCAGGTTATGACGCTTAACGTTAATCCCGGAGAACCAGGCGCCGGTCGGGTTATTGCCGATGGCGTAGGTCCGGCGACCAAAGTTGGTTTTATGCAGCAGGAAGGTGAAGGCGGCCGCGAGGAGGATAAATAGCGCAAACTCAAAAGAGAGCGCCCCCCACACGTACCCCTGGCCGAACCAGGCAAAGCTCTCCGGATAGTGATTGAGTGCCTGATCGCCCAGCAGGATATAGGTGATGCCGCGATACAGGCTCATGGTGCCGATGGTGATCACAATGGACGACAGGTTAAAGCGGGTCACCAGCAAGCCGTTGCACAGGCCGCACAGCAGACCTACGCCCAGGCCGATGACCACCAGCAGCGGAGTGTCCATCCCCGCTGCCGCGCAGAAGCCCATCACCGTTGAGCTGAGAGCCATCGTCGAGGCTACCGACAGATCGATTTCCCGGGCGATAATCAGCATCGCCATCGGCAGGACGACGATCGCCTTCTCGGTAAAGGTAAAGGTGGCGTCCGACAGGTTCCAGATATTGAGGAAGTACGGGGAAGCCACGGCGTTGCCGATAAATACCGCCAGGGTGACCGCCAGTAAAAACCCTTCCCAGCACAGCAGGCGGCGCAGCGGCGACGGCGCGGCCGGGGCGTTTTTCATCTCTTCAGATACCATCATTTTGCTCATGATTTCACCGCCTGTTTCTGTCGGGCTAACGCCGCGTTGCGCAGGATTAACCGCCCGTGACCGCGATTGCCGCGCTCGTTGAGCAGCACCGCCATGACGATCACCGCCCCGGAAATCGCCATTTGCCAGAAGGGCGAGATGCCGATCACCGGCAGGGCGTTATTGATGACCCCAAGGAACAGCGCGCCGCACAGGCAGCCCAGCACCCGTCCGCTTCCGCCCATGGTGCTGATACCGCCGATCACGCAGGCGGCGACCACCTGGAGTTCAAAACCGTTGGCGACGTCGACATAGGCGACGGCGAAGCGCGAGATCCACAGATAGCCGCAGAAGCCGGCCAGCGCGCCGGAGAGACAGAAGCTGACGAACTGCATTTTTCCGGCGTTAATGCCGGTGTAGTATGCCGCCGTCGCGTTGCCGCCCGCGGTGTATAAGGCCCGGCCGGTGCGGCTGTAGCGCAGGAAATAACCCACCAGCAGCAGCGCGGCGATGGCGCACCAGCTCAGTAGCGGCAGCCCCAGGAGGGGGCTGCGCGGCAGACTGAGAAAATCAGCGCTCATCTGATGTGAGTTAACCCAGCCGCCGTCAGTCAGCAGGAAGATAATGCCGCGATAAATGCTCATAGTGCCCAGGGTCACCACAATGGCGGGAATGCCGAGGCGCCAGACCAGCAGGCCGTTAATTACTCCCATCAGCAGGCCCAGCAGAGTCGCCAGCGCCAGCAGCGCTACCACCGGAATACCCGGATAGTGGGCGTTAATCAGGGCGACGATCATCCCGGTCAGCGCCAGGTTGGCGGCCATCGACAGATCAATGCCTTTGGTGAGCAACACCATCATCTGGCCGAGGGCGAGGATGATAAGGATGGCGGTATCGTTAAACATCTCCACCAGATTGCCCGGTGAAACGAACGACGGCGCCCGGCTGCCGATGGCGCCGATCATCAAAATAATGACCACCGCCAGCAGCGCTTCGCGATGTTTCAGCCATGCGTGTCCCATCATGCCGCCTCCTGGCCGATGCCGCTGGCGGCGCTAACGATGGTTTCCGCCGTCGCTTCCCCTGCCCGGTACTCGGCGACCATCAGCCCTTCGTGCATTACGATAATCCGGTCGGCCATGCCCATCACTTCCGGCAGCTCTGACGACACCATAATCACCGCCAGCCCCTGGCTGACCAGCTCGGACATAAACTGATGCACGGCGGCCTTTGAGCCGATATCGATGCCTTTGGTCGGCTCATCGAGAATGATCACCTCGGGCTGGGTCGCCAGCCATTTGCCAATCACCACTTTCTGCTGGTTGCCGCCGGAGAGGGTCTCCACCGGCTGCCGCCAGCTGAAGGCTTTTACCTGCAGGCGCGAGGCGTACTCGTCGGCCAGCCGCCATTCCCGGGCGTCGTTCAGGACGCCGTTAGGGTTGAGCTTGCTGAGCTGCGGTAAACTGATGTTCTGGGCGATAGGCAGGGCGATGATCGCTCCCTGTTTCTGCCGCTCTTCCGGCACGCAGACGATGCCCGCGCGGATGGCGTCGGCGGGCTGGTGAAAGCGCATGGTTCTGCCGTTCAGGCGGATCTCGCCGGAGGAGGGGCGCGAGACACCGGAGAGCGCCTGCATCAGCTCGGTGCGTCCGGCGCCCACCAGGCCGTAAAAGCCGAGAATTTCTCCCTTGCGCAGGCGGAAGCTGATATGGGCAAACTCGGTAGGATGACAGAGATCGGTCACCTCCAGCACCGTTTCTCCGGGCGTGCAGTCGACTTTCGGGTAGGTTTGGCTGATCGCCCGGCCCACCATCATCGACACCATCCGCTCTTCGGTGATGTCGCTTATCGCCCCGGAGCTGACGTACACCCCATCGCGCAGGATGGTGTAATAATCGGCCAGCTCGAAGATTTCATCGAACTTATGCGAGATAAACAGGATCGCTTTGCCGTCCTGCTTCAGACGCTCAACGATGTGATAAAACTCGAGGATTTCATGCTGGGAAAGCGCGGCGGTCGGCTCATCGAGGATCACCACCTGGGCGTCGAAAGCCAGCGCCCGGGCAATCGCCACCATGTGACGCTGGGCGATGCTGAGGGTTTTCAGCGTGGCTCGCGGGTCGATCTGGACTTCCAGCCGGGTGAGGATCTCGTTGGCTCTGCGGTGCATCGCCGGCCAGTCGAGCGTTTTCAGCAGTCCCTTATACAGATACTGGCCGACGAAAATGTTTTCGCTGACCGAGAGTTCGTCAAACAGCACGGTTTCCTGGTGAATGGCGGTGATCCCTACCTTATGCGCCGACTCCGGCGTTGGCAGATGAATGGGGATCGCTTTATAGAGGATCTCGCCCTCTTCGGGCTGATAAATACCGGTCATCACTTTGACCAGCGTGGATTTCCCCGCGCCGTTTTCGCCGATTAAGGCGGTCACTTTGCCGGGCCAGAGATCAAGCTGCACGTTCTCAAGGGCGCGCACACCGGGAAAAATTTTGGTGATCCCCTTCAGCGACAGCAGTGGCGTTGATGCTGACATGATAGTTCTCCACAAAAATCACCCCTCACCCTAACCCTCCCCCACAGGGGCGAGGGAACGGTCCGGCGTCCGCTGGCCGCATCGCGCAGAGGGCCAGCCGTTCCCCCTCTCCCTCCGGGAGAGGGCCGGGGTGAGGGAACAAGGATTAGAAAATTTTCGAGAACTTATCGATGTTGCTCGCATCGTAGACAAACGGCTTGGCCATCGCGCCATTCCCCTCGGCGTCCAGCTTCACTTTGCCCAGCTTGCCCATACTGGCTTCGGTTTTGGTCGCCGTGCCTTTGACTAAATCGTCGGCCAGATAGGTGGCGGCGTAGCCCAGGTCAATCGGGTTCCAGATGGCGAAGCTTTTGCTGGCGCCGGACTTGATCGCGCCGGCCATTTCCGACGGCAGCCCCAGCCCGGTGACATACACTTTGCCGATTTTGCCCTGGTCCTTCACCGCCTGCGCGGCGGCAACAATCCCCACCGACGACGGCGAGACAATGACTTTCAGGTCCGGATATGATTTCAGCAGACCCACCGCTTCGCGGTAGCTTTTATCCGACAGATCGTCACCGTAGGCGACGGTGACCAGCTGCACCGACGGATACTGCGGTAGCACCTTTTTCATCTCCTCAATCCAGATGTTCTGGTTCGTGGAGGTTGGGGTGGCGCTTAACACGGCCACCTCGCCTTTCTCAACGTTCAGCGCCTGCAGCGCATCGGCGGCAAGCTTGACGTTGGTTTCGCCAATTAAGGCGTTATTTGAGGGGTTAAGATGGATCTGACGGCCTGCCGGCGCCACGCCGGAGTCCCATGAGACCACCTTGATGCCGCGCTGCATCGCTTTTTTCAGCACCGGCACCACCGCGTCCGGATCGTTGGCGGAAATGGCGATCGCATCCACCCCCTGGGCGATCAACCCGTTCAGCACGTCGATCTGCGCCTCGGCGGTGGTAGTGGTCGGGCCGGTGTAGATCACTTTGACATCACCTAACTCCTTGGCTGCCTGTTGGGCGCCAACGTTGGCGGCTTCGAAGAAGCCATTTCCCAGCGATTTCGCCACAAGGGCGATTTTAACTTCGGCTAAGGCGGAACCGGACAACGCCAGGGCGGCAACGGTGAGGATCAAGCTTGTCTTTGTTTTCATTGCTTTTACTCCACATGAGTTAGTTTTGTAGGGTTTGCAGGTGATATTTCGCCCCGTCTCGGTGAGCGGGGCGCGATGTTGTTATGGATAAAGATCTAAAGCGGACTGCAGCGGCTGCACGTTGAAGCGTTTGCCAAGGGCGATAAGCTCGTCGCGGGTGATGGTCTGCTTCATCCCGCCCATCGACAAGACTTTCACCAGCACTTCGGCGGACTTCTCGGCGGTATCGATCAGGCCGAAGGTCTCATCCAGCGTGGGGCCGCTGCCGAAGACGCCGTGGAACGGCCACAGCACCAGCGAGTGTTTTTGCATGGTTTCGGCGGTCGCCTGGCCGATTTCATCGGTGCCCGGCACCATCCACGGTAGAATGCCGACGCCATCCGGGAAGACCACCAGACATTCGGTGCTACCTTCCCACAGCTTACGGGTGAAAAGATCGCTGTGGTTCTCCAGAACATAGGTCAGGGCGATCAGGTTGGTGGCATGGCAGTGCATGATCACCCGGTCTTTGCCGCCGGTCAGTTTGATGCGCTCGCTGTGCGACAGGAAGTGTGCCGGCAGCTCGGAGGTCGGGACGGCATCCTCCGTCAGGCCCCACAGGATATGGTATCCCGCGCCGTCGCTGTCGACCTTCACCACGCCGAGGTTAGCGGCCGGGTCGAGCTGGACGTTACGGAAGAATTTGCCGGAGCCGGTGACGATAAACGGCTGGTTGGCCAGGGTTGGCATCGGCTGGCTGAGGGCGATATAGCGCGGTTTGGCGTGGAAATCCGCCGCGTAAGGTTCGATATCCGCTTCATCCAGACGCAGCGTCAGGTTGCCGCCGTTGCGTTCGTCCCAGCCTTTCAGCCAGGCGTCGGAGGTGGCTTTGATCATGCCCTGGACGAACCAGGCGTCGATAATGGTCTGCATAGTCTTGTCTTTCCTGTTGATTCGGTGCGGGGTTGACCCCCTCACCCTAAATATGTGCGTGCCCCCGGATTGCGCCGTAAACGGCTTATCCGGGCTACCGGTTCGTAGCCCGGGTAAGGCGTCAGCCGCGACCCGGGGAAGCTCGTGCATTACCCGCGCTGGCTCAGAACCGCATTCTCATAAGCCCGTACGCTGTCCAGCCACTGGCTGCCCGCCGGCGTGTCGTGACGCTGACAGTACATCTCCCAGATGGCCTGCCACGGCAGCGATTTTTGCTCTTCGAGCAGCGCCAGGCGGGCGGTGTAATCGCCGTCGTTCTCCAGCTGGCGCAGCTGGGCGGTCGGTTCCAGCAGGGCGCGCAGCAGCGCTTTTTTCATATTGCGGGTGCCAATCACCCAGGCCGCGATGCGGTTGATGGAGGCATCGAAGAAGTCGAGGCCGATGTGCACGCGGTCAAACAGGTTATGGCGAATGATTTCGCTGGCGATGGCCTGGGTTTCATCATCCAGCAGCACCACGTGGTCGCTGTCCCAGCGCACCGGACGGCTGACGTGCAGCAGCAGGCGCGGGATGTAGAGCATGGCGGCGGAGATCTTGTCGGAGATCACTTCCGTCGGATGGAAGTGGCCGGCATCGAGGCACAGCGCCGTCTGACGGCTGGTGGCGTAACCCATATAGAACTCGTTGGAGCCGACGGTGTAGCTTTCGGCGCCGATGCCGAACAGCTTGCTCTCCACGGCGTCGATATGGTGCGCCGGGTCGAGCTTCTCGCTGATCACCTCATCCAGGGCGTTCAGCAGCCGCTGGCGCGGGGCGAAGCGGTCAACGGTTATATCCTTCATGCCGTCCGGCACCCAGATATTCATCACCGACGGCGTGCCCAGCTGTTCGCCAAAATAAGCGGATACGCGGCGGCTGGCTTTGCAGTGGCCGATCCAGAACTGGCGGATCTCATCGTTGGCGTGCGACAGGGTAAAGCCGTCGGCGCTCAGCGGATGCGAGAAGCAGGAGGGGTTGAAATCCAGCCCCAGTTTGTTGGCTTTCGCCCACGTAACCCAGTTTTTAAAGTGCTCCGGCTTAATCTCATTGCGCGCTACCGGCGCGTCGGATTCCAGGTAAATAGCGTGCAGATTGAGACGCTTTGGCCCCGGGATCAGGCTCAGCGCCTGCTCAAGGTCAGCGCGGAGTTCTTCTGCATTGCGCGCTTTGCCCGGGTAGTTGCCGGTCGCCTGGATGCCGCCGGTCAGGCTTCCCGCCGGGTTTTCGAAACCGGCGACGTCGTCACCCTGCCAGCAGTGCATGGAGACGGGCAGACGGTCCAGCTGGCGCAGGGCCTCCTCGACATCCACGCCGACGGCGGCGTAGCGCTGCTTAGCAATTTCCCAGGCTTGTTCAAGTTGAGTGGTCATGCGCAAAGCTCCTTGGTCTGTTGTGGCTGAAACTGCGCCACGAAACGGGCAATTTCACTATCAGGATTGGGGGTAAAAGTGGTGAGCGCCGCGTTGCCGCGCACTACCTGACGAAACTCATCGACATTGGCCAGCTCGTCGAGGGTCATTAACTGGATGCCGATATTGCCGAGGGTGGAGGCCTCTATCGGGCCGGCCACGACGGCGATCCCGCAGGCGTCAGCGCACAGCTGGTTGAGCAGCGTGTTCTGACAGCCGCCGCCGACGATATGCAGCTGGCTGAAGGGGTGGCCGCGCAGCGCCGCCAGCTCGTTAAGCACCCGGGCGTAGAGCAGCGCCAGGCTGTCGAAAATGCAGCGCGCCAGTTCGGCATCGCTTTCAGGAACCGGCTGCCCGGCGTCGCGACAGGCGGCCTGGATCTCGGCGCTCATACTGGCCGGGTTGATAAAGCGGTCATCGTTGCAGTCAATTATGAAGCGGCACGCCGGTAGCGCGGCGGTGCGGGCGATCAGCCCCTGCAGGTCGCCGACGTTTTGCTCTTTTAGCACCCGCTGCAGCAGCCACAGGCCCATGATATTTTTCAGCACCCGATAGCGGCCTTCGGCTCCGCCTTCGTTGGTGATATTGGCCTGCAGCGCCGCGTCGCAGGTGTACGGCGTCAGGCTTTCAAACCCCATCAGCGACCAGGTGCCGGAGGAGAGATAGGCGGCATGGCGGTCGGCCAGCGGGGAGGCGATCACCGCGCTGGCGGTGTCGTGGCTGGCGACAGCGACTACCGGAATTCGGTTACCCTGCGGGCAGATCCAGTGGCCTATCACATTGCCGGGGTGGGTCGGCTTTCCGAACCACGCCAACGGCGCGCCGGTCCAGTTCAGCAGCGTCTCATCCCAGCTATCGCTGTTAATATTGACCAGCTGGGTGGTGGTGGCGTTGGTATATTCCCAGTTCAGATTGCCGGTCAGGCGGAAGCTGAAATAGTCGGGGATCAGCAGGGCATGGGCAGCCTGACTGACCAGCTCCGGCTGCTGCTCCACCAGAGCGCGCAGCTGATAAAGCGTGTTAAACGGCAAAAACTGAATGCCGCTGCGGCGATAGATTTCCGCCCGGCCCAGCTGCGCTTCAGCGTGACGCAGCAGGCCCTGGGTGCGGTCGTCACGATAGGAAATCGGCAGCCCGACGCGCTGGCCCTGCTTATCCAGCAGGACATAATCTACCCCCCAGGTATCGATGCCGATACTGTCTATCAGAATGCCCTGCTCACACACTTTCTCCAGCCCGCAGCGGATCTCGCCTTCCAGGCTATCTACATCCCAGCAGTCGAAGCCGTCTACTTTCTGCAGACTATTGGTGAAGCGATGAATTTCGCGCAGCGTCAGGGCGCGCGGCCCGGGCTGATAGCTGGCGAGCATCACCCGCCCGCTGGAGGCGCCTAAATCGACAGCGACACAATGACGAATACTCATGAAACGATCCTTCTTAAAATCATTGTCCGCAGTCTAAAAAAGGCCGTTTACTGACACCTTCTCGCTACGGACAGCCAAAACTGGCCGCTGGCAAGAAAGCAAAGGTGACCGTGAGGGACATCACAGTTTGCGGTTTTAGGGGATGGCGAGGGGGATGTGATGGCCTCCGCAGTTCCGCATCTTTCCGGCTGATTCTTGAAAAAGCGGCAGGATTTACGAATTTCGCGGTCAAAAATTGAAGGCCGGATAGCCAACCCTTCATTACTATCAGCCGGTGACTGATAATTTTTCTCATTACGAGGGTGGCATCATGACCATATTGCACAGTACGGATTTCTTTAAGGCCGGGATCTCGACGGTGGCTATTGAACCCCGCCTCCCTCAGTCGGCCTTTCCGGAACATCACCATGATTTCCATGAAATAGTTATCGTGGAGCAGGGATCGGGTATTCACGTCTTCAATGGCCAGCCCTACACCATTGGCGGCGGTTCGGTCTGTTTTATCCGCGATCACGACCGCCATCTTTACGAGCACACGGATAATCTGTGTCTGACCAATGTGCTCTATCGCGCGCCGGATGCGTTTCGCTTTCTCGCCGGGGTCAGTCAACTACTGCCCCAGGAACAGGAAGGAAACTACCCCTCGCACTGGCGGGTGAATCAAACCGTCCTGCAACAGGTGCGGCATATCGTGGCGCAGATCGAGGCCGTGGGGAGCGATACGGATACTCATGCCGTCGCCAGCCGTGAGATCCTGTTTATGCAGCTGCTGGTGCTGTTACGTAAAAGCAGCCTTGCGGAAGAGGCCACCAACAACGATGCGCGGCTGAATCAGCTGTTGGCCTGGCTTGAAGACCATTTTGCGCAGGAGATCTGCTGGGAGGAGGTGGCGGCGCAGTTTTCGCTGTCGCTGCGTACGCTGCACCGCCAGCTGAAGCAGCAGACCGGTCTGACGCCACAGCGCTATCTTAATCGGGTGCGCCTGATGAAAGCCCGCCACCTGCTGCGCCACAGCGATGAAAGCGTGACTGATATCGCTTATCGCTGCGGCTTCGGCGACAGTAACCACTTTTCGACGCTTTTTCGCCGGGAGTTCGACTGGTCGCCGCGCGATATCCGCCAGGGGCGCGACGCCATTCTTCAGTAACGCGAGAAGAGTCAACGTATTGCAGACTAAAAACGCGAATAATGCGCCGTTATCCGCGTTTGGAGTGTGAGCCGTGGCCGGTCTGATTTTACGTAAAGAGGAGTTTTTCCCTTCCGCCACACAGGCAGTGGCGGTGGCAGACCGCTACCCGCAAAATGTCTTTGCCGAACATACCCATGAGTTCAGCGAGCTGGTGCTGGTGTGGCGAGGCAACGGGCTGCACGTCCTTAACGATCGTCCCTGGCGCATTACCCGCGGCGATCTGTTCTACATTCGCGCCGAAGATAAACACTCCTATGCTTCCGTTAACGATCTGGTTCTGCAGAACATCATCTATTGCCCGGAGCGGCTGCAGCTCAATTTTGACTGGGCCGGGGCGATCCCTGGCCTCTTCGGCACGCCGTGGAAGCCCCACTGGCGCATGGGCAGCACAGGTATGGCGCAGGCGCGCCAGGTGATTAGCCAGCTTGAGCATGAGTGCGCCCGGCGCGACGCGCAGGGAAATGCGATGGCCGAACTGCTTTTTGCCCAGCTGGCGCTGACGCTGCAGCGCCATCGCTACGCGACGGATGATCCCGCGGCGACGCAGCGCGAAGCGCTGCTGGACAAACTGCTGGCCGCGCTGGCGGCCAGCCTTAGCCGCCCCTTTGTTCTGGAGCGTTTCTGCGAGCAGGAGGGCGGCAGCGAGCGGGCGCTTCGCCAGCAGTTTCGCCAGCAAACCGGGATGACCATCAATCACTATTTACGCCAGCTGCGGATCTGCCATGCGCAGTATCTGCTGCAGCATACCGAGCGCTTAATCGGCGATATCGCCATGCAGTGCGGCTTTGAGGACAGTAACTACTTTTCGGTGGTTTTTAGCCGGGAAATCGGCATGTCGCCGGGGCAGTGGCGGCAGCGCAGTCGCGCCGCCGCCTGAAGAGCGTCGTTGTCAGGCAGATGATCCGGTGATTAACTGGCCATTCCCAGACCGACGATATTGGCGGCGATGATGATCACCACGCAGCCGAGGCTCAGGACGCTCACCGGACGACGGCCGGCGTTGTTCCACTCCTTCAGCACCAGACCCACCACACCGCCGCACAGCACGTAGAAACTCATGTGCAGCATCCAGCTCATATAATCATACTGCGCCGGAATGCTGGCGTGGCCCCAGGCATAGAAGAAGAACTGGAGATACCACATCAGACCGCCGAGGGCAGAGAGCAGAAGGTTGCTGATGATAAGCGGTTTGGCCAGCGAGAAATCGGCTTTGACTGACAGGTTCTTCACTTTCGCCAGACGAATAAAGCAGAAGCCAAGGTTAACCAGCGCCCCGCCGCCCATAGTCACCACGTAGCTTGGCAGCGCTGCGTACAGCGGGTCGACGCCGAGCGCCGCGGCGGCATCATGCATCGGTTTGGCGGCGTTCATCGCGAACGACATCCCTGCGGAGAAGATACCGCACATTACCGCCAGCAGAAGCCCTTTCTTCAGATTGAACTCTTCGGCTTTGATGCCCATTTTGCGCTCTTTCAGCTGGCCTGCGCGGGTGACGATGCCGACGCCAATCACCGCCACCAGCACGCCGAGCAGCGTCATTTGACCGCCCTGGGTGTGCATCAGCACTGCAAACTGACCGTTAATAATCGGCGTCATCAGCGTGCCGACAATCAGCGTGATGCCAATGGCGATGCCAATCCCCATCGACATGCCAAGATAGCGCATGGTCAGGCCATAGTTGATATTACCAATGCCCCACATGGCGCCGAACAGAAAGACCGGCAGCAGCGTGGAGGCGCTAAAAGAGCGGTAGTAGGCCCAGAAGTCGGGTAACAGCGTGGCGCTGATGGCCCAGGGCAGAATCAGCCAGGAGACGATCCCCCCGACCGACCACATGGTTTCCCACGACCAGTGTTTTACTTTCTTGAACGGGGCATAGAAACAGGCGGCACTGGCGGCCCCTATCAAATGCCAAAAAATACCCATCGTAATCGCGTGGTTCATTGATTTTATCCTCATCTTTTTTTTATCGGAGACGGCGGCTTCCGATGGGATGAGTGTAAAAATTGGCCGCTTTGGCCGCCTTCAGGACGTTGCCACAGGATGGCGAACCCTGGCAACCATGGGCTTAATTAGTTGTTCTACATCACAAAACGACGGGTATTTCTTCTGGTTATATCCATATGAAAAATACGGCATTGATAAGCATTTTCAATACCATTTAATTAACTATAATGGACAAACTGCTTACGCGGCGTTAACACTTGAGCCGCTCGACAATAATGGAGATGATTATGAGCTATACCCTGCCATCCCTGCCTTACGCTTACGATGCTCTGGAACCGCACTTCGACAAGCAGACGATGGAGATCCATCACACTAAACACCACCAGACCTACGTGAACAATGCCAACGCCGCGCTGGAAAGCCTGCCGGAGTTCGCTAACCTGTCCGCTGAAGAGCTGATTACCAAGCTGGATCAGCTGCCGGCTGACAAAAAAACCGTACTGCGTAACAACGCCGGCGGCCACGCGAACCACAGCCTGTTCTGGAAAGGCCTGAAAACCGGTACCACCCTGCAGGGCGACCTGAAAGCGGCTATCGAGCGCGATTTCGGTTCCGTGGAGAACTTCAAAGCGGAATTCGAAAAAGCAGCTGCTACCCGTTTCGGCTCCGGCTGGGCGTGGCTGGTCCTGAAAGGTGACAAACTGGCCGTTGTCTCCACCGCCAACCAGGATTCCCCGCTGATGGGCGAAGCCATTTCCGGCGCTTCCGGCTTCCCGATTATCGGCCTGGACGTCTGGGAACACGCTTACTACCTGAAATTCCAGAACCGCCGCCCGGACTACATCAAAGCCTTCTGGGACGTAGTGAACTGGGACGAAGCTGCAGCGCGTTTTGCCGCCAAAAAATAAGGTTGCATTGCGCTAAAAGAGAAGCGAGTCTGATGACTCGCTTTTTTTATATCTGTAGCAAGGAGAGCAGCCATGCATTATCCGGTGAATGTCTTTGTCGGCAAAATCAGGGACTACGCGGGCAGTCGCCCCAGCGCGATCGGCAAAATCCAGGTCGACGGAGAATTGCAGCTCGGCGATCTCGGTCTCAATGGGGACCAGCAGGCGGAGAAGAAAATCCACGGCGGGCCGGACCGCGCGCTGTGTCATTATCCGCGCGAACACTATGCCGACTGGATCCGTGACTTCCCCCAGCAGGCCGAGCGGTTCTGCGCGCCGGCGTTCGGCGAAAACCTCTCCACCACCGGGCTTACCGAGCAAAACGTTTATATCGGCGATATCTTTCGCTGGGGCGAGGCGCTGATCCAGGTCACCCAGCCGCGATCGCCGTGCTTCAAGCTCAACTTTCATTTTGCGATCAATGATATGGCGCAGCTGATGCAAAACAGCGGAAAAACCGGCTGGCTGTACCGGGTGATTGCCGGAGGGCAAGTTTCCAGCGATGCGCCGCTCGAGCTGGTTTCCCGGCTGAGTGATGTCAGCGTTCATGAGGCCGGGGCGATTGCCTGGCAGATGCCGTTTGATGATGATCAGTACCACCGCTTATTGTCGGCAGCGGGCCTGTCTGTTAGCTGGAGCCGAACGATGCAGAAACGGCGTTTAAGCGGCAAGATAGAGGATAGTTCGCGGAGATTATGGGGGAAATAATCCCCCATATTAAGTATTCCCGGGGATGCTCCCGGCGCAGCGCCGCACAGCGCAGGCCGGGTCGGCGTCAGGTTCGTTTATACAGCGGCAGCCAGATTGTTAAACGCAGACCACCCAGCGGGCTGTCGTCGGCCTTCACCCAGCCGCGGTGCTGCTGAATAGCGGTTTCGACAATCGCCAGCCCCAGGCCGGTGCCGCCGGACTCGCGGTCGCGCGCCTCGTCGGTCCGGTAGAATGGCCGGAAAATCTGTTCGCGATCCTCCGGGCTGACTCCCGGGCCGTCGTCATCGACGTTAACCGTAATCCCGTCTTTATCCACCGAGAAGCTGACGGAAATTTTCGTATGCGAGTAGCGCAGGGCGTTGCGCACGATATTCTCCAGCGCGCTTTCCAGCGCATTGGGGTTACCGTACAGCGGCCATGGGCCCGGCGGATACTCAACGGTAAAAGATTTCCCCATCTGCTCAGCTTCAAAGGCCGCATTGTCCAACACTTCGTTCCATAGCTGATTGGCTTTCACCGTCTCGCTGACCAGGGCGTTTTTCGCCTGATTGCGCGACATCACCAGCAGGTCGTTGATCATGCTGTCCAGCCGGTGCGCTTCAGTTTCGATACGCTCCAGCTCCTTACTCTCTCCGCTGCGGCGACGCAGCAGGGCGGTACCTAATTGCAGGCGCGTAAGCGGCGTGCGCAGCTCGTGCGAGATATCGGACAGCAGCCGCTGCTGGCTGGTCATCATCCGCTCCAGGGCCGTCACCATCTGGTTAAAACTGGCGCCAGCGGCTAAAAACTCCTGCGGCCCGGCTTCCAGCTCCGGATGCTGGCGCAGGTTGCCCTGGGCGACTTCATCGGCGGCATTTTTCAGCTTACGCGCCGGTTTCGCCAGGCTCCACGCCAGCCACAGCAGCAGCGGGGCGCTGACCAGCATCGTGACGATCAGCAGCAGCAGCGGCCGGTCAAACAGCAGGTTGATAAAGTCGGATTGTGAGGTGCTGGCGGGACGAATCAGATAGAGCTGATAGTTATCCTCCCCGTCCCGGACGGAAAACGGGCCCACCATTTCCAGGCGGCCATAGCGTTTTTTCTGCGGATGATCGGCGTTATCGGCCTGGCCGATAAAGTTACGAATGATCTGCATCTCGTTGCGTTCTGCGCCGATCACGCGGCCTTCGCTGGTCACCAGCAGCAGGCGTTGTCCCGGAGGCGCCCATTTATCGATGGCGCGAAACAAACGACGCCACCACATCAGGTCGTTTGGCGGATCGTTGGCCAGCTCGGCCTCGACGTGCTGCTCGATCATGATGCCCTGACGCTGCTCGCTTTCCAGCAGCTCGGTCATCTGCCGGGAATCCAGTTTGGGCAACATCAGCACCAGCATCAACACCAGCGCCAGCGTGAGCCAGAAGATGGCGAAGATGCGTGCAGTCAAACTTCCAATCATGAAGCGGAAACCATCAGATACCCGCGGCCACGCAGCGTTTTAAACCACGGATGGCCATCTTTGCGCTCCGGCAGCTTACGCCGCAGGTTGGAAATATGCATATCGATGGCGCGGTCGAACGGCGTCAGGCGCTTGCCTAACACTTCCTGGCTTAAATGCTCACGGGAGACTACCTGACCGAGATGCTGCGCTAACAGATAGAGCAGGGTGAACTCGGTGCCGGTGAGCTCCAGCGTCTGGCCATCGAAATTGGCTTCCTGGCGGCCCGGATTGAGGCTTAAGGCATCCACTTCCAGGGTTGGTGAGCCGGCTTCGGTCGTCTGCTGCTGCTCGCTCCAGTGGGAACGGCGCAGAATCGCGCGTATACGGGCCACCAGCTCGCGATCGTTGAATGGCTTAGGCAAATAGTCATCCGCGCCCAGCTCGAGGCCGAGAACGCGATCCAGCTCGCTTCCGCGCGCTGTTAGCATGATAACCGGAGTCTGGTGTGTCTGACGCAGCTCTTTCAGCGTATCGATACCGTTTTTCTTCGGCATCATCACGTCGAGCAGCAATAAATCAACGCTGTCGTCCAGAAGGGCCAGCGCCTGTTCCCCATCATGGGCCACCAGCACGTTAAAACCTTCCATATCGAGCAGCTCTTTTAACAGGGAGGTGAGCTCCCGGTCATCATCAACTAACAGGATTTTATTCATTGTTTAAATACCTCCGAGGCAGAAATTACGTCATCAAGGCCCGCTAATCCATGACTTTACGTTGTTTTACACCCCCTGACGCATGTTTGCAGCCTGAATCGTAGACTGTCTCTCGTTGAATCGCGACACAAACGTTTTGGGAGTATGTGATGCGCAATGTTATCGCTGCCGTCATGGCCTCAACGCTGGCGCTAAGTGCATATAGCCAGGCCGCTGAAGTCGTTACCAGCGTTAACTGGCTCCCCGGAGACGAAGGGGGACAGCGCGGTAGCCAAAGCCATATGTTTGACGGCATAAGTTTAACCGAGCAGCAACGTCAGCAGTTACGGGATCTTATGCAACGGGCACGCCACGACAGGCTCCCCGTTAATGTTAGCGAAATGGAGACAATGCATCGCCTTGTCACCGCAGAAAATTTTGATGAAAACGCTGTGCGCGCTCAGGCAGAAAAGATGGCGCAGGAACAGGTTGCCCGCCAGGTCGAGATGGCTAAGGTTCGCAACCAGATGTACCACCTGCTTACGCCAGAGCAGCAAGCGGTTTTAAATGCTAAGCACCAGCAGCGTATGGATCAGTTGCGTGAGGTTGCAAGGATGCAGAAAGGCTCAGCGATGATGCTTTCGAGTAGTAGCAACACCCTGCAACCCCAGTAACAAACCCTGTTTTCCTTGCCATAGACACCATCCCTGTCTTCCCCCTCATGATGAGGGGGTTTTTTTTATCAATCACTTACATCTGTATTCAAGCTAAAACAACAACTTAAAAAGAGTTGTGAAGGTTTGGAGCACTTTCAAATTTCCCGAAGCGTGGACAGTATATGGACACTTCGGGGCGCACTTTATGCCGCAATTCCTCCCTGCAACGGGTTCAGCGTAACCGCATTTTGCAGGTAGTCAGGCGACAGGTGAGCATAGACCATCGTTTGCTGAATATTCGCATGCCCCAGGATCTGTTGCAGGGCGATAATATTCCCGCCATTCATCATGAAATGACTCGCAAAAGTATGCCGCAAGATGTGCGTTGCTTGGTTCTCCGGTATATCCGGTTTCACCTCCCGCAGTATTTTGCAGAACCTTTCGTAGTCCACTTTGAACAGCTTTCCGCTGGCCTCTTTTTTCACCTTGCTTTCCAGTTCTTCAGAGATCGGCACCGTCCGCTTTTTCCCGTTCTTGGTCTTCAGAAACGTGACGCGGCAGTTAACGATATTTGACCGCTTCAGCGTGGCGACCTCTGACCATCTTCCACCGGTGCTCAGGCATAGCAAGGCAACTAACAGAGAATCCCCCTCAAGAACGTTCAGCAAATTGCTGATCTCTTCCCGCTCCAGAAATGTCATCTCCGGGTTTTCTTCTGCCAGTGGTGGAAGTCCGTTAACGGGATGCTGACCGCCAAATTCCTCGATCTGAATTAACTTCGTAAACATGCCGGATAGCCGGTACATCTCGCGATTGATCGTTGATGCCTTAATCCCGGCACCCAAACGACCAGATCGGTAGTCCATTAAATCCCTTTTACTCAGCCGACTAACAGCGGGGTCACCCAGGCCATTAATCGTCTTCAGTAGGTGATTGAACTCTTTTTTGCCATTTTCATGGTTTTGCCCGTGGTATCGCCACCAGGCATTGAGCAGCTCACTTAAAGGACGCCGGTCGGAGCGCCTTCCTGCCCATTCTTTTTGGCTTGCGTTCGCTATCGTGTATTGCTCAAACACAACAGCCTCAGCCTTTCTGTCAAACGTCTTGCGGATGCGGCGTCCTGCTGCCCCGCGAGGTCTAATGTCCACCATATAGCGACCATCATCGAGCTTCTTAATCGACATAAGAAAGCCCTCCGGCGCAGGTTTCACTATCCTGGTAACAAATAGTGAAAATGTAAGATTTATAAACTGTTAGCCAGTCTGTTTCCCGGATTGGCCTGATTCCGTTGATTCTGGCCCAATGTGTGCGAGGGCCGGTGCGATCTGACCAGCCTGAGGCGCAGTCTTATCGGTCATCAACCATAGGGTGTATTTTTGAAGCTGTGATGTGTTTGTGATCTTCAACACAACCCCTAACCCTGGCTCAGCGTGCCCGCCCTCATAGTTTTTTAAAGTACTTAATGCCAGCCCGCTGATTTCACAGAACTTTACTTGCGTTAACCCCTCCGCCTTGCGTATCGCCCTAATTTTTTCAGCTATGTTCATTTGACATGGTTCCTACCTTGAGACTATATTCTCCCAAAAGGTCTAAAAGTTAGAACCTTTTCGGGCGTAAGTTCCAGCCGCTAGAACGTTTTCAAACGGTTTTGAAAGGGCTGGATCTTACGAGATTAACACGAGCTAACAGGAGCGTGAATGATGGAAGCGAGCGATTACGCGATCAAATACCCGCTTGATGCCGTTCATGTAGAGAAGTTCGCCGAACTGATCGGCAAGCCAAAGACCGCAGTAGAGGAAATGATCAAGGCAAGAAAGCTGCCGGTCATTGAACTGCGCGACCCCAAAAAGCCCAATGCCCGCGCAGGTGAGCGCTGGGTTTATATCCCTGAGTTCAATCGTGCAGTGCGCGAGGCGTACTACAACCGCCCCGTAGAACAGCGCGACGCCTGGCTGTTGTGGATGGGGCTTTAATGCGAACCGCTTCAGGGAGCAGCTCTATGAAAAGTGGAATTGGCGGAGTGGTCTCGCAGCTGAATAGTAAAACCAGCCTTTATCGTGGTTTTACTATTCTGAAACTCCCGCGCAAAAAGCCATACAGCCGCCAGAGATATCAGGTTACTTATGGCGGCCATTATTTCGGGATTGATTTTGCATTAGTTGAAGCCTGCAAAACGATAGACCGGCTTATTAATAATAACCGTTTTATTATTCGTTAAAGGAGCGCGGAAAAATGAAACGCCTTTATGCTGAACAGATTAATAAAATGCTGGAAGATTATTATTTCAATCTGGAAAACAACCCGCAGGGCCGCGAGTCACATTATGGCGTTCTGGCTAGCGGGATCCAGCACGTCTACGGCACTGCATTCTGCCTGAATGACGATGACACACTTTGCGAACTTCGCCCATTCGTCAACGCCATCATGAATGGCGAGATACCTAAACCATATGACCTGTCGTCAATCGACGATGAGCAGCAAAAACAGGTTGTCGTATCTGCCAAAGCAACACCAGAAATGATTCATCGGCTAAAACATGAGATGGAAAGCATCCCTGCAAGCTTAAAGACCTCACCCCTCTACAGCCGATAAGCGAGGCTTACCATGTTCAATGAAGAAAGAAAATCATGGGCACAGGAAATGCTGATCCGTGAGGCAGTGGAGAACGCGAGGCAGGGCTTCACGGTACAGCTTAAAAACGGTGCCCGTATTACCGTGCCTGCGAATGATTCGTCGATTGACTTAATTATTCACGGTTTAGAAAAATCAATTCGCGGAGATTATGAGCGCGACCGCCTGACGTTTATAGATTTTATGTATTACTGGCACGAAAGGTTATTCAAGCTGGCTAAAAGAAAACCGCGCCACAACCCCTAATTAACCAGCGTTAAAAATAACGGCATTCATTTTGCCGGGGATTCGTTTTGCCTTTTTCAGGAGGTCGCATGGGGATTAAGTCAATCAAGCTGGATGGTGGAATAAGCGATCCGGAATTTGTGGAAATAAGCACCAACGCACGGAAATGCGAACGCGCTCACCCGCTGGGCCTGCTGCGTATTTATGTCGGTCAGCTGAAAAAGGAAAGTGCCACCCCGGAAGAGATTTATTCATCAATCGAACAGTGGGCCGATGCCCGCGAAATTTCAATCAGTGAGGGTAACAAGCAATGAATAACGTCATGTTAGATATTCGCGTATTGGGTAAATCTCCCGACTCTCCCATTTTTGCTGTCGAGTGCGTTTTCTTTGAGCCGTCAACAGGGCAGATTGGCCCGGAATACTATCGCGCCGTTGATATCAGGACGGCTGGCAGTATTTATCCTGAAGCGGCCTTGCAGCTCATGAAGAGAGATTCAGCGGAACGGGCCGAGATCATCAATGCAACGTGCACCGCGCTCGATGCCGTTGAGGGTGTCTGCCGTTTCATTTCGTCGACCACATCAAAACACGAGAAGCTATTTTGCTGGTCTGCCGGTGATTCGCTCAGTGTTGCAGCGCTGGCGCAGGCCATTTCTCGGTATGGCTTGCCGCTGGTATACATACCGGCATTTGAAGCTCGCAGCCTCTCAACCCTGATTCATATCGCAGGCGCTACCGGCTACGCCCCGCATCCGCGTCGCTCTACAGGTCGCCCATTGACCGATGCTGTTTATCGCGCAGAGCAGGTTTGCGAGATCTGGCAGCGCCTGACCTCCCCGCACCTCGAATCATTGTGAGGGCATGACAATGATTAAATCACCCATCAAATGGGCGGGCGGTAAAACCCGCGTTATGCCGCAGCTGCTAAAGCACCTCCCGAAAGCTGATTGCCTGATTGAGCCATTCGTTGGCAGCGGCACCGTATTCATGAACACGGAATACCGCCGCTACGTCCTCTGCGACAGCAATCGCGCGCTGATCAACTTCTTTCGTATGCTGACTTCCAACACCGAGAGACTGATCGACACCGCGCGCAGAATGTTTCTGGATGGCAATAACGAAGAACAGTATTACAAGCGCCGGGCGCTATTTAACTCCATGCAGTGGAGCGACACAGGCAAAGCCGATACCGCTTTGCTGTACGCCGCTTTGTTTTTGTACCTGAACCGCCATTGCTTTAACGGGGTATATCGCGTCAATCAGAAGGGTGATCATAACGTCCCGTTTGGGAGATATGCCGCACCTTACTTTCCGGCTGATGAGATGCACGGCTTTGCTGAAAAGGCCAACGACACAAAAGCCATTTTCATTGATGGCGATTTTAGTCACGTCATCCCTGACGTTATGCAACTGACGTACGACGCAGTTATTTACTGCGACCCCCCCTATATCCCGGTCAGCAAAACCGCCAACTTCACCGCCTACGGCAAGCCGTTTACCCTGGACGATCATCGCGCTCTGGCTGCAACCCTGCTCGATGCTCATCGCCAGCACGGCGCCCGCTCGGTGATATCAAACAGCGACACCCAGGAAACCCGCGAGATCTACTCCACTTTCAATCTCCACGCCTTCAGCGTTCGCCGTTCTGTCAGCGCCAAAAGCCGCGATATGGCCGGGGAGGTAATTGGCGTGCTTCGTGTGTGCGATGGCTGCGGCCGCTCTGGCGGTGGTAACTGCCCGGACTGCGGGCCAGTGATGGGCGATTCCACTTGCGGCGCAATGGCTGCGGCGGGTGCATTCGACGGGGCGGAGGGATTCTGATGGCGAGTTTAGTGCAGTTTTTAGAGGCCGTCGGCCTGGAAAACGTTACCTGTCAGCCCATTCATCAGTGTGTGACAGGGGCTCAAATGAGAAAGGGAGGCGAGACCGAGGTTAAGTTTATGACCCGCGAGATAACCCCATCAGATCTAACGGGAAAGATGCGCCGCACTGGATTCATCGTATGGATGGATGCAGAAAAATTTGATGCCGCACTCAAGGGGATTAACGGAAATGAACACGATTGATGCCGTTGTAACGCGCGTTCTGGACGTTCGTCCATATCGCCATTTCTGGATCGTCGAGGTGGAAGTGTTGAGCTGGGGCCGATACAGCAACACGACCATCATCCGCGATAGCGAAAAAGAAGCCCGCCAGGTTAAGCCAGGCGACACAGTGACCATCTGAGGACCACCCCAATGAACAAGGCATTTCAATATTTCCTCCATGCACTCAGAAGCGCAATACCGGCGCTTGGATACGACTACCCATTCGACCGCCAGTGGAGCGCCATGCTCGATCAAATTCTTGAGGGCGGCCAACTGATATCTAGTGACGACTGCACAGCACTGTTCATTTTTGAGCATCAGGAGTGGGAGGTGTGGGTGGGAAACCCTTGGCATGCGTACGCCTACCTGCGGAGAAGGAATGGCGAGTACCTCGACGGACACCTTCTAGCCAGACCGAGATTTAAAACAATGCTTCAACTTCATGAGGTTGTTCAAGGAAGCACTCCACCAAAGCAAAGGCGGAAAGATTTCTATAACCAGGTGATTAACAAATGAACGAAACCAATTACCGCCGGTTCTGGCGAAACCTTGTTATCTGCTGCGCGCTCTGCTCGCTGTTGTTCTGGCTCCCGATGGGCTATCTCGCCTTTCGTGTTTTCTCAGTGGTGTGGGAGGCGCTGTGGTCGCTTATTACAACGAAATAGACCTTCACGCAGCACAGCACCTGCGCAACCTTATCGACGCCGGCCATATTGCGCCGGGCGTCGTTGATACCCGCTCAATTGAGGATGTAACCCCAAATGACCTTACCGGATTCAATCAGTGTCATTTCTTCGCCGGGATCGGCGGATGGTCGCTTGCCCTGCGTCGCGCAGGATGGCCCGACAGTCGCCCCGCATGGACAGCATCATGCCCCTGCCAGCCTTTCAGCGCGGCAGGCAAAGGGCTTGGGTTTGCTGACGAGCGGCACTTATGGCCCTCCGCACATTGGCTTGTCGGCCAGCGCCGCCCTGTCGTGGTCTTTGGCGAGCAATCTGGCAGCGCTGACGCAAACGACTGGATCGACCTTGTACAAAATGACTTGGAAAGCATGGGTTATGCCTTCGGCGCGACTGCGTTTCCGTCTGCGAGCGTCGGTGCGCCGCACCAGCGAGACAGAGCTTATTGGGTGGCCGACGCCGATCGCCAGCAATGGGAGAGGTGCGGGGAATTTCAACCGACAAGGGGGGGGGGTAAACCTTCAGACAGCAGCGTTATTAGCTGGCTGGCCCACACCAACGACCATCGACAACAATCAGGTTGCGGGGACTGGTGCGGCGGCCAATGCACCAAAGAGGGGGACTACGCTGGGCGGTGCCGCCAGATTGGCAGTATGGCCGACACCGACGGCAACGGACGGGAAGGGCGGCTATCAGGGCGGACGGATGCGGAACGGGAAGCTATCAACGGACAGGCTGGATGTGGCTGCACAGTTAGCGGGCCCGGTCCGGTTAACGGCTTCTGGCGAGATGCTGACTGGCTGTACTGCCGGGATGGAAAGTGGAGGCCAGTTAGATCCGGATCATTCCCGCTGGCTGATGGGATTCCCGCCCGAGTGGGAAGACTGCGCACCTACGGAAACGCTATCAACATTGAAGCGGCGACAGCGTTCATAAAGTCCTATATGGCAGCAGCACAATGACCGCCGCAGCAAGAGAGCGCCGCGCTCCGGCGTCACATCTTCCACAACCGGGTGGCGCACCAGGCACCCGGTACGACTACGAGTGGCAGAAGCCAAAGGCCGCCATTTATGTTGATAAGACTCCTGCTGTTGATCTGGTTGAGCTGGGTCAAGAGCAGGAGTTTTTGGCATGGGTAAAAGCCACCCTTGCGCCGCTACCTCGCTTTATTCGCCTGCGTCTGGCTTCCCGCATCGACAGCATTCACACCATGAAGGGCAGACACATCGCCCGCTTGGCGCTGCGCGATATCATCCGCAGGGATCTGCCACCTATCAACATGGTTAATGAGCAATATGCTATTGCGATGACCGAAGAGGCTAAATCTCAGGCCGATACAGCATTTAAGGGGTTAAACCCGCTTTATCACACGTTTAACACGCTGCATGGACTGGTTGAGCGCTTTAACCTACTGCCGGATTTCACGCCGGAAGATGTCGAGCTGCTGGCGCAGGATATCGCCATCTATATGCGGTCTGTGCTGAGTGAGGTTCACGAAACGATAGAGACGCAAAGTGATCGCAAATATGCCGGATACCTTTACACCGAAGCGGCCATCCTTGCGCGTCTTTTCTTCCTGACGCCGCCGAGCTGGGGAAAGTATTGTCGCGGTGCGTTGTTTATTGATGAGGCTACCACCGGCATCAGCAAGATGCTGGATGATCGCTACTGGCACCGCAACCTGAAAAAGTACGCTGCGCGCTGGCGCGAGCACCTGCATATTGCTTTTGGTGATGTGAAGCGGGGCGCAGCACCCTATTGCAGTAAGCACCACGTTGATGAGTGGGATGCCAGGCGCAAGCGCAGCCGTGCGATCATGGCCCGCCTTGAACTGGAAGACCAGGACACCAAAGAGCGAATTTCGCTTATTGAGCAGATCGATAAGAGTATATCTAACCCGGCATTGCGCCGCGTTGAACTCATGACCCGCATCGGCGGCTTTGAGAAAGTCGCCACCGAAAGCGGTTACGCGGGCCAGTTTTTTACCCTGACAGCGCCATCCAAATACCACGCCTATACCGTATTCGGTCATCGTAATGCCAAATGGAACGGGGCCAGCCCGAGAGCCACGCAGCGCTACCTTAACCGGGTTTGGCAAAAAATCCGTGCCGAGTTGGCCCGCCGTGAAATTCCGGTCTTTGGCCTGAGGGTGGCGGAGTCTCACCACGATGGAACACCGCACTGGCATGGCCTGTTGTTTTCCATGCCGGAGCACTCCGCCGAGTTGCTGGAAGTGATGGAAGACTACGCCACGCGCGAGGATGCGGAAGAGTTGCAGGGTAAGCACGGAAACCAGCCGCGCTTTGACATGAAGCCTATCGATCATGAGATCGGCAGCGCCACCGGCTACGTGGTCAAGTACATCAGTAAAAATATTGATGGTTATGCGCTCGACGGTGAAACCGACGACGAGAGCGGACGGCCACTCAAAGAAACATCTAAACACGCTACCGCCTGGGCTTCGTGCTGGGGTATCCGTCAGTTTCAGTTTTTGGGAGGCGCGCCGGTGTCTGTCTGGCGCGAGCTGCGCCGGTTCCGCAATCAGGAGCAGGCAGACAAGATAAACCCGCTGTTTGCCGAGCTACACCGCGCGGCCGATGCTGGCGACTGGCAGCAATACACCCAACTACAGGGCGGCGCACTGGTTGCCCGCCGTGATCTGCCGCTGCGCATCTGGTACCAGCAGAAAGACGAGCCGAATGATTACGGTGAATATCGCGACCTCATCAAAGGTCTGATGATGCCAGCCGTTCAGATCCCACCCATTGAAACCCGCCTGCATTCCTACTCAATCGTAAGGAAGAAACCGGAGGTTTTAGACGACTCCGGCCAGGCCGTTGACTTTGATTTTGACCTTCCGGGCGCGTCCGCGCCCTCTAGGACTCGTGTCAATAACTGTACCGAGACTAAAAAACGAACAAATTCACCACCCGGATCACCGCCATTTATGACGGTATCAGATGACAGGGAAGAGCCAGAACAGTTTGAGATCGGTCAGTTAACACGCGATCAGCGAAAACAGGTGGTTGAGAGCATTCGCAACTATAAACCGCCGCGGCAAAAATCGCCTGCCGATGAGTTTGAGGCGCTGGCGCACAGCATTACCGTCGGTGACTGTTCCGAATATGACACCCGCCGGGCAGAAAGTTACCTCAAAGCTGCCCAAGAAATCAGGCGACAGGAGCAGGTTTTATCACCGGAAATCGCCGGAGTGGCGGGACTGGTGCAGTCGTGGGCGCAGATTAAAAAAATTCAGATCAGCAAACCGCAGGCCATACAGCTGGCGCGCGGTAATGAAGTGACGGTGCTGGATACGGTGTATCGGGCACATCCGGTTACGGGTGAGCTGATCATTGCCGGGGTTGATCAGCCGTGGCGTAAAACCCTGGCAGCTCATAAAGCCGGTGAGCTAGCAGCTCGCTGGAAGAAAGCGGCCAAGCAAAAGACCAAAACTGAAGTTAAGGGGGAAAAATGAAACAGGGCTACATCATCCACTTCAGAGCGCATGACGCAGAAGGGCGCCCACTTTTTGAGGGAAACAGCGCAGTGCTTGTGACTTATGGCGAGGATGGATTTGTTGATCCACACAAGCTGCTTCGCAAGTGCAACTCAATGATTCTTAGTGAATACAAATACTGGAGAACCCCTGACGGAAAAAACAGATCCGTCGATGGAATCATCATTGAAGGCGTAATGAAATTGTGATTTAGCTCCACGACACGGTCACTTTTGACCGTGCTGGCCATTCTATCGAGCACCGCCATTCCCGGCGGTGCTGCAGGTTTTATTTTTTGGGAGCGAGAAGGCTATGAGTTATCTGGGAAGCAAGGCAGCCAGCGGCGTTTATCAAAAAATCATCGCCGAAATGCCGCCGCATGATACCTACATTGAAACCCACCTGGGCGGCGGCGCGGTGATGCTGCGCAAGCCACCGGCGCGCCATAACTGGGGGATCGATATCGACCCGGAAACCATTGAGGCGTTTAACCACGGCAACCCTGATTTTCTGGATGGGATGGCAGATACGTTGTTTATTGACGTTGGCGACGCCGTGGAGTTCTTGCGTCGTTTCGATTACGCCTCTGCTGGCCGAGTCTTAATTTATTCCGATCCGCCTTATCTCCACGAAACGCGCTCCAGCTCCGCGCGCTATCGCCATGAATACACCGTTGGCGATCATTACCGTCTGCTGGGCATGCTCTGCTCGATGCCGGAAAACGTGAGCGTAATCGTGTCGGGATATCCTTCTTCCGTTTATGACAACGCCTTACCGGGCTGGCGCAGCAAAGAGTTTCAGGCCATGACGCGCGGCGGCGTGCGCACAGAGAAAATCTGGATGAACTACCAGGAAGGGCGCGCGTACTCCCACACATTTGCAGGTAAAGACTACAATGATCGCTATCGCATTAAACGAAAGGCTCAACGGTGGAAAGACAAGTTTTCGGCCCTTCCCCCCCGCCGAGCGTTTGGCGATAATGCAGGCGCTTTGCGAAGCCGAGGACTGAAAACGGGCGGATAATCGGTTAGTAGTGGCGTAAAACTAACCTATACACAATATGTAGTGATAATCAGAAATATTCTTCGCACGCACAGCAAAAACTGTTGCTATGGTTCATGCTTTACTATACATAACGTAACCAATACCGATATCAATTTGGTGCGCATTGCGCATACATCCAGGCAATCGCGCGCAGTGATTGCCTTTATATTTCTGAATTTTTTTAACTTCTGGATAGCAACAGGACAAAGGAGGCGGATATGTCATTTGCATTTGGGTTGTCATTATCCGGAGCTATGTTCAGTTCGAAAGAGCGGCTGACCAAGGCTCTGAAGGACAACAAAAATAGCTACACGATTAGCCGAGATGGTTACGTGTCCCTTGACCTCAATAAAAAAGAGGTCGTTGATGCTATTACTCGCCAGATTGAGAAGCTCGGCGATATCAAGGAAGAGTCTGGAAAGAAAGGTGAATGAATACAATCATTCTCGCCGTCGCTTTGATTAGCGGCTACCTCTACGTCACACGATCAGTTTCTGCGAGATATAAATTTAAGCGTTCCGAAGGTTGGGACGCTTATTTTTATGTAGCCGCATGGGGCGTTCTGTTCACCCTTGCCGCATGGCTTTTATGTTCTTTCATCAGTGTGTTGGGAATTTTTCGCTGGGCATATAGCTTCTTGTTGTCTCATGGTTTTATTGAGGCAAACACCATAAAGCGCGTCTTCCCTCTGTCCCCCGCCGAGCAATTTAAATTCGCTGATTTCAAATTCGCAGTTTTTGGCGTTACGTCAATGTTTCTGGCATGGGCGGCAGGACATGGCATGAGATGGTATATCTGTAGCAGCACCGACCGGAGGATTGATGCGCTGGTTAAGGCCGTACATCACGATCCGCTCGAAAGCCTTCTCATTGAGGCCGCCGTCAGAAAGATGCCGGTTATCATCACCCTGGGATCGAGAAAATTCTACGTTGGGATAGTGGATTGCCCTCAGTTTGAGCATGGCAAGACTGATTATTTACAGATGTTGCCGCTGCTTAGCGGGTATCGTGATAAGGATAATCTGACGGTTAATGTCACCACGAACTACAAGCGACACTATATGGATAGCGGTATTCTTGGTGGTGCCAGTGATGGTCAGGTTACTCTTGCGGACTTCAGGACGCTGGTTCCAAGGGATGAGATCGAAGGTATCTCGTTTTTTGATACAGATACATATTCGCAATTCAAAGCAAAAGAAGAGTCGGACAAGGTAGGTTCAGCCGCGCTATCACCCAGCTTTGTTCCGAGAAAAAGTGATAATCTGCCACCCCAACAGCAATAACAAAAAAGAGGCCCAAGCGGCCTCTTTTTTTGCCCGTATAATTGCAAGAAACCGCACAAATTTGCACAATTTTTGAAACGGCGTTTTTGCCCAGCAGCGTCAGCACTGGCGGGGCTTGGGCGGCCTGCACAAAGTGCACAAAAAGAGGCATGTTTAGCGCGCAGGCGAGGCGGGGGAGCAAGCGCGCGCTTTGGGGGTAGGGAAGGGGTCGGCATACCTCGCCAAAAGCCGCCTGCCGGGCGCGCACTTTCGCAGTGCGTCCGGCGAGCGCGCAGGCAAAAGGCCGCCAGAATGCCGCTGGCTGCGTCTGGTTAGGGATATGACGTTGAGGTTTTGCGGGTTGGCCGATATGGTCAGGAATGATGGTGCTGCAGGTCGGTACCGCACCGCCGGGAATGGCGGTGCCGCATGGGGTTACTGCGCGAGCAGGGCGTAAGGGTTGAAGCGGATCACCTCTTCGCCGAGCCAGTCGTTAACATGCTTCATCGCTTCCATGACCGGCGTCAGCTCATTGACAGCAAAGACCTTTGCTGCCTTCTCGACGTCGCCGAATGATCCATTCCCTTCAGGGATGGCGCCCATCAGCTGGGGCGGCACGCGGTGAGCCGCAAGCATGTCATCGCGCGTAGAGGACTTCACGCCGACAAACTCATCCTTCGCCGATATCTGACTGAAGGGCAGGATCTGCACCGAGTCCTTACCGCCACCAGGAGCATGCAGCAGGACGTTCTTGAATGCCCCGCCGCGACGGGTGTCAGTCAGTGTTTTCTTCAGGCTGTCAATGCTCTCCTGATCGGCCATCGCGCTGTTAACGTAGACAATGCAGCCTGCGTGCGACCCGTTGTCGTAGTAGAGCTTGCGGAACTTATCGGCGGAGTGTGCCAGGTTGGCCGACAGCAGGCCGGCGAAATACTCCGGCATGCCGTAGATCTCCTGGTGAATGTCCGGGTTGAGCACATGACACACTGAACCGGTTTCGAACTGATGATCGGTAAGCCCGGACTGAATAAACCAGTAAGTGTCGAGGTCGGAACCGCGCCGGGTGTATTTCGCCAGTGAGTTACGAAAGCCCAGCGGCCCATGCAGGCGGTTGCGGCGCATCTCAAGGTACGCATTGCCGAACACAAACCAGTCGAGCGCGAACGAACTAAACGCTTGCCGCGATAGCAGTTTATGCGGGATAAAGCACCCGGCCAGTACGTTACGCTTGAAGAACAGCGCCGACTGGTGCCAGCTCGCATACCCGAACTGACGGGCGAGCCCGTACCAGCTAATCGGCGTCTCGTAGTACCGGCCATTGTCGGCACAGTACATGCTATCCAGCAGATCATGAGCACCGGTAACCGGCCAGGGGCCGTCGAACGTGAACGCACTGAGGCCGGGCGCTGATTTCAATGCGTCGGCAAGATCGGCTTGCTCTCTGGCATACTGCCTGCCGCGCGGGGATTTTCGTCTGCTCATCAGTACTCCATAACAGTCATAGTATTTCCGCCTTCCTGACCCAGCGGCTCGTTAACGGTGGCGAGCATCGTCGCCCAGGCGAGGTCGCCATGACTCACGCCACGGGCGCGGTCGGTGTCGTAGGTGATGACGCCGCCGGGCGTGACCACCTTACGCACGGCACTGAAAGCGGTGATCAAGTCATATTCGCCGCGGTCATACTCCCAGCGACCGGCGCGAACCAGTTGCAGCATTTTCAGTACCAGCATGCGCTTACTGGCTGGCGAGAACTGGTAGCATACCGCCGCAGGGAATCGCTTCTTCACGAGCTGATACACCGCCTCGCCGATGCCGCTGCCGTCGATACCGATGTGCTGCACGTTGTAGCGTGTGAGCATGTTAATAATCATGGCGGCCTGCGCCTCAAACTCCATGCCACGCACGCGAATGGTTTCAATCGTGCGGAACTTGCCGCCGGGGATCAGTGGCGCCGCGTTAACAGAGATGGCCCCGCTATCGCCTTTGCCGCTGGCCCCGTTGGGGTCGTAGCCAATCCATACCGGGCGATCGGCCATTGGCCGCATAGCGTAGGGCTTCCAGTCCGGCCACTCGTCGTAACCGTCCGCGCCACAACTCAACAGCATGTTGTAGTCAAAGGCGGTTTCACCATTTTTGATGAAGGTGCAGGCGTAGAGGTTGTCGTACTCCTCAGGGCTGTTTTCATCGCGGATTTCGTCAATGTCAGTCAAATCCCAGCCGTTATCGACCGCATCCTGCAACGTGACAATCTGGCGCCAGATTTTGTCCGGACACATCAACCCGCTGTTAAGCGTCTTCCAGGACGTGTCGAACTCCATGCGCTTACCGTGGCTGCGGCCTTTGTTGAAGGCTTCACCTGACCAGAAGGGGTAAGCCTCGTGACTTTCAGCCGATGGTGTGGAGAAGTAGGTGCGCGTCAATCCCTTCAGGGTCGCCATCGCGCCGGCCACTTTCTTCAGGTTGGCAAACTGCCCGACCCAGAAAAATTCGTCAAAGTACAGGTTGCCGGTGTACGACTGCGCGGTTGCGGCTGACGTGCCGAGAAAATGCAGCTCCGCGCCGTTGAACAGCTGGATCATGTCACCGCCCTTTAGCTCAACATCCACTTCAGCAGCAGCGGCACGAATAAAGCTGCGGAACTGGTACGCCTGGCGACGACTCGCCGACAGAAATATCTGGTTGAGCTGATGCTTGTACTTCACGTCTTCGGACAGCGCACGCAGCAGCGCTTCGCGGGCGAAATACCACGTCGCACCAATCTGACGGCTTTTCAGGATGGCCCGGTTGCGGTGGTGGTGATTCTCGTACCAGCCCTTCTGATGCCAGTGCAGCGAGTCGATGATGTTGGCCCGCAGCGTGGCGATCTGCGCCTCTGAAAAAAAGTTTTGTTTCTTGCGGGTCTTTTTCTTCGGTTGCGTGGCCGGCGTGCCGTTATCCAGCTTCTTCAGCTGGCGTGTAAGCAGGTCAATTTCCTTGAAGTCGCCGCCGGTCTTTTTATCTTTGGTGGTGAGTTGTATCAGGCGCGCATCAATGGACGTCGTGACGCGCTGTATCGGCGGTGTGGTGTCCCATTCGTCACGCTTTTTCCATGAGTACACCGTGTTCGGGTTAATACCCATCAGGCGTGCGATCTCCGCTGGCGGGTATCCCTGCCAGTAGAGCTGCCGCGCACGCTGCATGATGAACGCTTCTTCAATCGCCATTTGTCCTCCTCGCTTCCTGCCGGGGAGATTAACCCGCGCGCGCGTACCCTTTCGCCCGCTTTTGGTTGTGGCAATTCCCTCACAACAACAACGCGTTGAGCGCGTGCGTCGCCGCCTGCCATCATCTCCGGGAACTCAAAAAACCAGCGAGTAAACGAACATGGCAGGCACAGCTAAACCACGTAAGAAGTTTCGCGTTGCCGTCTCCGGGAATACCGTCGATGGCCGCGAAATCCAGCCGCAACACCTCCGCGATGCGGCGGCGAACTACAACCTGAACGTGTACGCCGCACGCGTCAATATTGAGCACTTTCTCTCGCCATACCCTGGCAGCGACTTTGGCGCGATGGGGGATGTGACCGCGCTCAGCACCGAAGACATTACTGAAGGGCCGCTGGCTGGTCGTACTGCGCTCTATGCGGAGATCGACCCATCCGATCGCATGGTGCAGATGACCGATAAGGGGCAAAAAGTCTATTCCAGCATCGAGCTGGCGCCGCAGTTTCCCCTTAACGGCAAAGCCTATGTAGTGGGGCTGGCGATGACCGACACCCCGGCAAGCCTCGGCACTGACCGCCTGAAGTTTGCCGCGCAGCAGCGCGCCTCGGTGATGGCTTTCAACAACCAGCAGGGGGAGCCGCCGATGATCACCGAGGCTATCGAGGCCGAAGTGATTGAACTGGCCGCCCAGCGCAGTGATGAAGGCAAGCAGTGGTTTAACCGCGTAATGGGCATTCTCGGCAAGGGCCAGAAAACCGACGATCAGCGCTTCGGTCAGGTGCATCAGGCTGTTGAAGCGGTGGCGCAGTCTCAGGTTGATCTTGGCGAGCAGTTCAGTACTGCCGAACAGGAGCGCCAGCAGGACAAGGCCGCCATCCAGAAACTGACCGCTGACCTGGCCGCACTGCGCCAGCAACTTGAAGGGACGGACGGCAACTTCAGCCAGCGCCCGGCAGCTGGCGGCGGCGACAGCGCGCAGCTCGCTGACTACTGATATCCATAACGAGAGATCCCGCACATGAGAAACCCTACCCGTAAGCTGTTTGACAGCTACGTTGCCCGCCAGGCGCAGCTTAATGGCGTCAGCGCCGCCGCCGTTGCGGCACAGTTCAGCGTTGACCCGACTGTACAGCAGCGCCTTGAAGCTGCCGCACAGCAGGATGATGCCTTTTTGAAGCTGATTAACGTCTTTGGCGTGGAAGAGCAGATCGGCCAGAAAATCCTGATCGGCAGCAAAGGCCCGCTGGCGGGCGTCAACAACAGTACAACCAACCGTCGTAATCCCGGCGCTAACGACAAGATGGATCCGTATAACTATCTGTGCCGCAAAACCAACTACGACTACGCCGTGAGTTATGCGCAGATGGATGCATGGGCGCATCAACCGAACTTCCAGCCACTGATTAGCTCGGCGATGGCCCGTCAGATGTCGCTCGACCGCATCATGATCGGCTTTAACGGTACCAGCTACGCCGACCCGTCAGACCGCGCAGCGAATCCGCTGTTGCAGGATTGTGGTATTGGCTGGTTGCAAAAAATCCGCAACGAAGCGGCGCACCGTCGTATTACCGGTGTCACGATCACGTCGCGTGATGAAGACAACAAAATCACTGCGAAAGGCACATACGGTAACATCGGCGCTGCGGTTTATGACGCGAAAAACAGCCTCATGGATGAATGGCACAAGCGTAACCCCGACAACGTGGTGATTTTGTCCGGCGATTTGCTGACAACCAGCAATTTCCCGACCATCAACGCCATGAGCCAGACCAACCCGAACACCGAAATGCTGGCCGGTCAGCTGATTGTCGCGCAGGAACGCGTTGGCAACATGCCAACCTTTATCGCGCCTTACATGCCGGGTAACGCCATCCTCATCACGCCGTTTAAAAACCTCTCGATCTACTACCAGCGCGGCGGCCTGCGCCGGACGATCAAAGAGGAGCCGGAATACAACCGTGTGGCAACGTACCAGTCCTCTAACGATGACTTCATTGTTGAAGACTACGGCGCGGTGGCCTTTATCGACGGCATCACTTTTGCTGAAGCGCCGGCAGGCGGGCAGTAATCACGCACAGGGCGGGCCACGGCCCGCTGTTATTCGGGGATGAGTCAATGCTGACACCTGCACAACGACATTTTCAACGCGTCATGGCTGAACGTCATGGCAAAACCGACGAGCAGTCGGATACCGCGCGGACAGCGCACGAGCAGATCATGCACCGGCTGCGCATGGATCAGAGTGCATTAAAGCGAGTGCAGTCTGACCAGGCGAAAGCGGCGATGAAGCGCCAGTTACTGCCTCATTACGAGGGCTGGATCGAGGGGACGCTCGACGGCGACAGTGGCCGACAGGATGAGGTGATTGTCACCCTGATGGTATGGGCGATTGATGCCGGTGATTACGTCCTCGCCGCACGTATTGGCCGCTATGTCGTGGCACATGGTCTGCTGATGCCTGACCGCTTCAACCGTACAGCCGCAACCATCCTGGTCGATGAAATCTGCGATCCGATTCTGGTGCAGGTCAAGGCCGACGATACCACCGACGTTACGCCATATCTGGCGGTGCTCGATGACGTCGCGGACTTTACATCCGGCAGCGACATGCCTGACGTGGTTCGCGCCAAGCTGTGCAAAGCGCGTGCCTTTGCGCTGCGTAACGGCACAACCGAAGAGCAGGCCATCGCGCTGGCGTTGCTGCGTCAGGCGCTGACCCTGGACGCGGGCGCCGGGGTGAAAAAAGAGATTGAACGCCTTGCCCGTGCGGTGAAAAAAGCCGCCGCAGAGGCGGGCGCAGGCGGGGGCGGTGATGCTGATGGTACCGATAGCGGCGATGGTACTGAAGGCGCGGGCGATGCTGGCGGAGATACCGCAACGGACGGCGCAGGCGCAGGCACAGGCGAAACTGCAGCATCGTCAGATCCGGCAGTAGCGGCCAGCACCACAGCGACAAAGCCAGCCCGTACTCGCGCACCACGTAAACCGGCAGCGCGCAGAACAGCAGCGAAAAAGGCGCCTGCCGCAAAAAAATAACCGACTTGCGCCCCGTGCGCTGGCGGCGCGGGCGGAGATCTGCAACGCATTGCGTTTACTTTTCTCCGTCCGCTCACCGCCACCTATTGGAGACGACGCGATGAGCCTTGTAGCCGGTCGCACTGTTACCCCCTCTGCGGAGGATGTGCCGGACACTGACGACGGTGGTGAGAAAGTCACTGCGGGGTCGTTCTGGCCGGAAATCGCCCTGAGCGATGTGCGCATGGAAATGCGCATCAATGGCGCGGTGACCACCTCGCGCCTGAAACAGGCTGTGATAGAGGGTGTCTCGCACACTCTCGACCAGCTCGCCGACTGGCAGGCCGTGCAGCTGGCCGCAGGCTACACCCAGCTCGCTGATGTTCCGGCGGTAAAAGTTAACGGCGAAAGCGTGAAGGTGCATCGCTACCGCCGCGCGGTGTTCAGCATCGCCCGCGCGCACATCCTCGGCACAAACCGGGATGTGGACACCGCTGGCGACGCAGGGGAGAAGCGCGCCGCCGCGCTGGCCTCACAGGCCGATGATATGTGGCGCGATGCCCGCTGGGCGATATCCGACATTCGCGGCACCGTGCGCAATTCTGCGGAGGCATTCTGATGAAAGTGCAGGCATTGCAGGGCGATACCGTGGATTTGTTGTGTCAGCGCCACTACGGCACCACGCAGGGCGTGACCGAGAAAGTCCTCGCCGCGAACAAAGCGCTGGCCGGTCAGATCTTTCTCGACGCCGGCCAGGTCGTGGAGCTGCCGGAAATCAGCACTCCAGCGACACAGGAGACCGTGCAGCTATGGACTTAATCAACCGAATCTGGAATGGCGTGACGTACTCCTGGTCAACGCTGCTGACCAGCATCGGCGTCATGACGCAAAAAGACTGGCTGGCTGCTATTGGCGTGCTGATCGGTATTGCGGCCGCCCTGCTCGGTGAGCTGCATCGCCGCCGTATGGCTCGCATTCAGGAAACCAATAACTCATTGCTGAACGAACTGATCGACGCGATTCGTGACGACACCGAGAACCGCCAGGACGTCAAAGAACTGATCCGCACCATCCGGGAGGCACCACGATGAAAAAGGGAATTATTGCCTGCTCCATCGCCGCGATCATCTCGCTGGCCGCCACGCTGTGGCCGCAGGCGTTGCGAACCAGCCCGGAAGCGCAGCTGAAGATGGCAAAGTACGAGGACTGCCGCAAGACCCCGTACTACTGCCCGGCGGGTGTACTGACAGTGGGGATCGGCTCCACTTCGAAGGTGGAAAATCGCCAGTATGTCGAGGGTGAGATCGCCGAGCGCTGGGTTAACGATTTGATGCGTGCCGAAAAGTGTACGAACCGCGAGTTTAACGGGGCCGCCGCGCCGCAGAAGGTTTTCGAGAGCATGACCGATGGCAACTTTAACGTCGGCTGCACCGGGCTGGGCTGGTACACCAACAGCAAGGGCCAGAAAGTGCGAACCACCCTCTGGCGTGATGCACAGGCCGGTAACTGGCGGGGTGTTTGTGAGCGGCTGACGGACTTTGTGAACTCCGGCGGCAAGCGCCTGCAAGGGCTGGTCAACCGCCGGGAGGAGTTTAAGGCCTGGTGCCTGTCTGATCCGGCGCTGAAGGGGGCGAAATGAAAGCGACCGCCATTCTCGCCATCGTGATGTTTGCCCTGCTGATTGCCGCCGTCAGCGGCCTTGCGTGGCAAAGCCATAAGCGCGAACAGGCCGAGAAATCACTGACCAGCACCCGGGAAGAACTGAAACAGACCGGCGACGTGCTGACCGAGGTCAGGGCGTTACGCCAGGACGTCAACCAGGTAGAAGCAGGGCTGAAGAAGCTAAACCAGCAGCGCACCGCAACGGGAGAGCACCGACGTGAAAACATCAAAACCGCACTGGCCGGTAACGGCTGCGCCGTGGCTCCTATGCCTGTTGCTGGCGCTGACAGCCTGTACCAGCGAGCCGAAGAAGTCAGCGCCGCAGATTATTCAGGAGCCCTTACCCGAAAGCCTGACGGCAAAAACTGACGTCCCGCCGCCACCGGACAGGCCGATGACGTGGGGCGGCCTGGCTGCCTGGACTGATTCATTACTCGACGCGCTGGATACCTGCAACGCCGATAAGGCGGGGATCCGTGAGCTGGAACTAAGGCGTATCGCCAGGGGGATAAAGTGAAAAAAGCTGAACTGCTGCGCGCTGCGCTGATCGCCGGTAACACCTGGTGCAAAGCCAACCCTGAACTGATCACCGTATGGGTGGAGAAGGGGCATATTCAGATTGAAGCGACCGGTGAAGCCTCGTTCATGTACCACTACACCATTCAGGTACTGGCGATGGATTTTCCCGGCCAGATTGACGATCTGATGCTGCCGTTGCTGGCGTGGGTATGGCAGCAACAGCCCGACCTGCTGCTGAACCCGGACAATAACCGCAAGGTGGAATTTGACGCGGATATCGTCAATGACGACGTCGCCGACATTCTGTTTAAGGTGCCGGTCTGGGAGCGCGTCATGGTGACAAACAGCAATGGCATGCCGAAGGCGGAGCACCTGTCCGAGTCTCGCCCCCGATTTAACGGCGGTGAGTGGGAAATGGTCTTTGATCCGGAGTCTGGGGGAGCGCTGGCATGAGCAATAACGACGCACTTTTCAGCCAGCTTGACGAGGTATTTGCGGCCATCCTGTCGGGCATGTCCCCGGCGGGGCGGCAGCGTACCGCCCGCAGCGTCGGCACGATGTTGCGCCGGAGCCAAAGCCAGCGCATCGGCAGACAGGAAGCGCCGGACGGATCGAAGTACCCACAACGCAAGCAACGGATACTGCGCGCGCAGGCGGGAATGCGTTTTATCTGGCAGGGTGAAACCCGCCAGCTGCGCAACTGGCGAGCCACTCGCGGACGCCACGGGCGCATGCTGACCGGCTTCGATATCGACAGAGGGGATATGCGCTCGTTTTATCGCGAAGACATTGAGCGCTACCTCGATATCAGTTTCAGGCCGGCAAACCGAAACACAACTAAACGAGAGCAGATGTTTCGCCGTCTGCGTACTGCTCGCTTTCTCAAAACCAGCGCCACGCCTGAAGGCGCAGAGGTGGGTTTTTCCGGCGCGGCTGCACGTATTGCCCGCGTCCATCAGTTCGGCCTGCGTGACAAAGTCAACAGCAGCGGAGCAATGGCGACCTATCCCCGCCGCGAGCTGCTGGGCCTGAGTAAGGCTGACCGCATGGCGATAGCTCGCCAGGTGATCGACTCGCTGGGGGTGCGCTGATGGAAATTGCCGAGCTGATCCGCCTGCTGGAGAACATCGCCCGCACCGGCACGGTGACGGAGCTCGACGAGGCGAAATGGCGCGTTCGCGTGCAAAGCGGCGAGCTGGAAACCACCTGGTTGCGCTGGAACGCACAGCGCGCCGGGGCGTTTAAAGTCTGGGTGCCGCCGTCCATCGGCGAGCAGGTCTGGTTCCTGTGCCTGGGCGGCAATACCGACGTCGCCTTTATCGGCGGGAGCCTGTACAGCGACGACAACCCTGCACCAGGCGCGTCGCGCAACGAGATGGTGGTGACGGCGCCGGACGGCGCAAAGTTCCGCTATGACGCGGAGGCGGGCGCATTGCAGGTGCAAGGCATCAAGTCGGCAGTGATTGAGGCGTCGGTAATTGTCACCCTGGATACGCCAGAGGTGAACTGCACCAACCTGCTGCGCGCCAAAAAACTGGATATCACCGAAGGTGGAAATATGCGCGGCAACTTCAGCCATACCGGCGGTAAGTTCAAGTCAAACGGCGTACAGGTGGACGACCACAACCACGGCGCTGTTGAGCGCGGCGGAAGCTGGACGGAGGGTACGCGATGACAGAGCGCTATCGCGGCATGAATGCCGCAGGCACCGGCACGCTGACCGACGAGGATCATGTGTGGCAGTCGGTTAACGACATTTTGCTGACGCCAGTCGGAAGCCGCCTGATGCGCCGAAATTACGGCTCACTGTGCCCTGACCTGATCGACAGCCCGCAAAACGACGTCACGCGGCTGCAACTGATGAGCGCAGCAGTCATCGCGCTGGCCGCATGGGAACCGCGCATTGTGCTGGATACCATCAACGTGACTTATTCAGCCAGCGGTGCGGTGACCGCCGCACTGTCCGGCATGCTGACGGAAACCATGGAAAAAAGCACCCGCGTGGTGACATTAAGGGGCGCCAATGCCAACGATTGATCTCTCACAGCTGCCGAAGCCGACCATTATCGAAGAACTCGACTTCGAGACGATCCTGGTTGACGTCAAAGCGCTGATGGTGGCGGCATTTCCTGCTGATCAGCAGTCAGCCGTTGCCGCTGCGCTGGGTCTGGAGTCAGAGCCACTAAACATCATCGCTCAGGCGATGGCGTACCGCGAACTGCTGCTGCGCCAGCGCATCAATGAAGGGGTAGCAGCCTGCATGCTCAGTCATTCGACTGGCGACGATCTGGACAATATTGCGGCCAACCTGGACACAGAGCGGCTCATCATCACGCCAGAGACCGACACCACCGACGCAGTAACGGAAAGCGACGAGGCATTACGCCTGCGCGCGCAGGCGGCCTTTGAGGGGATGAGCGTCGCCGGACCATCCGCGGCCTATGAGTATTTCGCGCGCAGCGCGAGCGGAAAGGTGGCGGATGTTAAGGCATCCAGCCCGGCACCGGCGGAGGTGGTCATTGCTGTACTGTCTACAGAGGGTGACGGCACCGCTTCGCCGGAGCTGCTGGCCGACGTCGCAGAAGCGGTAAACGATGAGGAAGTGCGCCCCCTGGGGGATCGGGTCACGGTGCGCAGTGCCGAGGTTGTCGATTACGAAATTAACGCCACGCTCTATCTGTACCCGGGGCCGGAGTCAGAGCCGATCATCAACGCCGCCGACGCATCGCTGCAAAAATTCCTGAAACAGAACAATAAAAAAATCAGTCGTGACGTCGCGCGCTCCGCTATTTCGGCGGCGCTGCATGTCCAGGGCGTACAGCGCGTCGTGCTGAATGCACCGGCAGACGATATCAGGATCAGCGATATCCAGGCGGCCAGGAATATCGGCTACAACCTGGAAAACGGCGGAACGGATGAATAATACGCTTCTTCCCCCGTCTTCCAGTGCGTGGATGCGTTGCGCCGAAGCTGCCACGGCGAAGCTGTCAGGGATAACGGTAGCCATTCGCACTCTGTGGACGCCGACGGAGTGTCCGGTTGATTTGCTTCCGTATCTGGCGTGGGCGCTGTCTGTCGATCGATGGGATAGGGACTGGCCGGCGGAGCGAAAAATAGCCGTTATACAGCGTTCGTACTGGCTGCACCGCCGTAAAGGCACCCGTGCAGCGGTACGGCGCGTGATCGAAGATATGGGGTTTTCTGCAACGTTCGCGGAGTGGTTCGACGTCGGAGACCAGCCGGGAACCTTCCGGCTTGAGGTGGATGTTAACGAGGTCGGACTGACGCCGAAGACCCTGGACGAATTAAACAGGCTGATTGGCGATACAAAGCCAGTGAGTCGCCATATATCACAAATGACGATATCCACGAATGTATACGGCAAGGCTTATATAGGGGCGGCGGTAGTGGATGGGGAAGTGACAACTGTCTACCCGGCGGGATACAAGCCAAGTGATGATATTCATTACAACGGAAAAATATGGTTTGACGGGAATTATCATTATTCAGGAAATAGCAAATGAAAATAAATGAAAACCCAACGTGGGTTCCTGTCACTCAATTAAGCCGAGCTGATAGGGTTGAGGGCGGTATGACGGGGGCTGCAAACACTCAGGCTCGCGAGCTGGCGTGGCGCACTAAATATCTTCTTGAGCTTGTCAAGGCCATTCCGGATTACAGGGAGTATACATTCTATACCACGGAAAGCGATCCAGACGGGACGATTCAGGGGATGAACTCAACAAAAGAAGGTCAGGCGTTTCGCGTTGGGCTCGGTGAACGCATGGGCTTTCGTTATTATATTCATCACGAAGGTTCAGCAATTCTTGTCGGTGAGAGTGTTAGTCCGGAAGACGTTATTAACGTGCTCAGCCTGATAAATTATACGGATAATGATCAACCGTTATTAACTCTAAATGACCAGGCTGGATTCAGGCTGGCGGCAATGGGTTTAAATGAACTCAAAAACAAGGCTATAAATATTGAATACAATGAAAACGTTGATGGGTTTATTTTTCGTGATGAGGCTGGGTTTATAATCCAGAAAATTGGCGTTCCGCTCATTAGTGCGGTTGACAGTGTTCAGCCAGTCATTGAGCAAAAGAGAATTATTACCGAGGCGTTCAGCGCAGAATATGACCCGGATGTATCTGGACTGGTGTTCCGGGACAGCGTCGGTTTCGTGCTGCTGAATCTAAATGGCGAGCAGGGTAATCAGGATAACAGTGGTGCAGATGACATTTCGCGCAGAAATGCAGCAAATCTTGCTGTTGCGGCAGCAATGCGGGACGAAATTAATACCCGCATTGCTCGTCCTGTATACGATTACAACATTCTCATTACGGACGGCCAGTCGCTGAGTAACGGAGTGGAGGGGTGGGCCGCAATGAGCAAAGACATTCGTCCTGCGCTGAACATTAATATGCTCGGTGACTCCGTCCGGCCAAAAAATGAGAATGGTTCAACGTTTACACCGCTGAACGGGGCTGAAATCAGGCCGGCCCGTGCAGTTGTTCAGGATTTGATTGCCCCTCCTGACGGCGGAAACCTCATGACTGATGAGGCCGTGGCTGCGCTGCCTCGTGGTGCTAACAATTTCGGTGAAACCGTCGATATCGGCGCGATGTGGATGTGGCGCGAAATGCAGTTGCAGTTCCGGGGACTGGCAACGGATGAGCGCAAGATTGTGGCCGTCAACTGCGGTGTTGGCGGGCAGATTATTGAACGTCTGTCTAAAGGGCATTCCTGGGGATTCTACAACCGAATCATTTCAGCCGTTACCCAGATTAAAGCCATTGCTGATGCAGCGGGGAAAACCTGCGGTGTGGTGGGTTTTTTATATCTCGGTAATGAATATAACTATGACAGCACAAAAGGAGGGGCGACAGATCGCGCAGAATACAGAGCACTCCTGAGAAAGCTCATTGATGATGTCATTACCGATACTACCGCTATCACCGGGCAGACAGAGCCCCCCCTGACTGTGCTGTATCAGACCAGCGGCAGCTGGACGCGCGACAGCACGAATATGAGCATTGGCGAGGCGCAGCTCGATATCTGTGCAGCTGATGCAAACGTTATGATGGCATCACCGGCGTATGCCGTCACCGATAAAGGCGGGCATCTGGATGCAAACGGCTATCGCTGGCTGGGCATGCATTTCGGTAAAACATTACATCGCGCGATTGACCGTCGCCAGCACTGGCGGCCGCTGCAACCCCTGTCTGTCACGCTGAGCGGAAACACTCTGCGCGCGGATTTCCTTGTGTGGAGTCCGCCGCTTCAGTTCAGGTCATGCTATGTAGGCTCATCTCCGACGATGTATGCCGCAAAAGGATTCCGGGTCACTGACGACGCCGGGGATGTTCCGGTGACGCGGGCCGACATTGTAGCCGATACCGTAGTCGATATTACGCTGGGGCGTGAAACGAGTGGCGATGTTTATCTCTGGTACGCCAGCCAGACCGGAAGTAACGGTAACGGAAACCTGTTTGACAGCGACGCAACGGTCGCTGTTGCGAATTACGAATTTCATGAAGGGACGGGGCAATATCCGGAATCAAATATTCCTGAATTGGTAAACCGTCCGTACCCACTGAATAACCCCTGCGTGGCATTCCGCCGCAAGGCAATCATTATCTAACTGAGGAAAAATTATGGGTGGTTCTAGAATTACTGTTCCAGGGTATGTGGGTGATATGGGGCTAGGTTTTGATCCTGTAGTCAGAAGAGGATTGAAATTTCTTAATTTTTTCGGCGAGTCAGCCGATAAAACCGGTCGAAACCTGGCACCGGGGGGAGCCGCAGCAACCGTACTAGGTTCGCCCGTTTTGCAGACCAATGGCGTGCAGTTTACACCTGCCGGCACCTTGCTTGATACAGGCATTCTGCAATCTGCTGATTTCACATTTTTCACAATCTTCAACTGTCCGACACTGTCACAAATTCTGCTGCTGAGTAATTTTAATGGCCCCCGACAGTCAGGCTCAGGTACAACACTGGGCGTAGTGCTCAGAACGCAGCCCGGATCTAACAGCATGACCCTGAACTTTTCGGTAAACACTATAAACGGTAACACATCGACGCAGCGCACAGTCGCGCTCGGTGGGTTGCAGGCAAACACAAACTATTTGTTGGCTGCGCGTTTTAAATCGGGACAAAAAATGAACTTTCAAATCCTGAACAAAGCGCTGTCAGCAGAGAAAACAACAGATATGGGCGACCCGGCGGATTTGGGGGCAAAACTACGTATCGGTGGCAGCTATCAGCCTGACTTGACTAACGCCGGGATTCACCGAATGTCTGCTCTCCACAATATCGCACTTACTGATGATGAAATTTCAAAAGCCGGTGCGCAGTGGTCAGCATGGGCCAATGCTGTGGGTCTGGCGCTTTAGTTGGTCATGGGGAGGGTGGATGATGCAGCAGTATAGTGCGTTACTGACTGAGGCAGGGAAAAACCGTGTAGCTTCAGCAGCCATTACCGGTCAGACCGTAGGATTTCATTACATGGGGGTAGGGGATGGGATTCGCGATGCATCATCTCCGGAAGGGGCGGGAGATGCCCTGATTAGCGAAAGATACCGCGCGCCATTAAACCGAGTGGTAATTGCAGATCAGTCGGCAAATGTTATTCGCACCGAAATGATCATACTTCCGCAAGTTGGCGGATTTTGGTTGCGTGAGGCTGCACTCTATGACGATGAAGGGGTGTGTCTGGCGGTAGCCAGTCTGCCGCCATCCTACAAACCGCAACTTGAGGAAGGCTCAGGGCGGTTACAGTCTGTTAATCTTTGGATTGCAGTCAGTAATACTGAAAGCGTGGAATTGAAAACTGATCCATCCGTTATTCTGGCAACCGTGGAAGAGGTCACTCGCGCAAAAGATGAGGCAAAGGATTACACGGATGAATTGATCGGGGACCTGGAAAAAAGCATCGATCTGGACATGGATGCTGCGAAGGATTACACGGATAAGGCTCTAAGTGAGCTGGATAAAAACACCCAAAAGGCCATCGCCGATGCTGTGAAAAAAGCGGTCAGTGACGCATGGGAGCAGGATAACCCCGTCGGTACCACCCGATTTTTCATTCAGAACCTCAACCCGAATGAGCGCTGGCCGTGGTCTCAATGGGTTTACACCGGTGAAAATAAAACAATTCGCGTCGGCAAAGCTGACGGTTCAAATGTCGGGCAGACCGGCGGCAGCGATAATATCACGCTACAGCGGACTAACCTGCCAGCTGTTAAGATTGATGTGAGCGGCGAAACCAGCGAGCTACCTGCACATGAGTTGACAACCAGGAGCGCCGGTAGGCACAAACATAAGGGGGGAATGGCGGCGCCGGGTGAAGCATGGGACGGGAATTATATTGTCGGCTCCGATAATGACAGCCACCGCACCCGTAATTACACCAGTGAAGATGGCGATCATACCCATGTTATTGACGCCCCGCCCCATAAACACAGCACCAGTGGCAAAACCGATAACCTCGGCGAGGGTAAATCGTTTAGCGTAATTGAAGCCCACACCCTGCTGATGTGCTGGTCGCGGGTGGCGTGAGTATCGAGTACCGTCAAAATCAACAGTGCTGCAGTATGGTCAGAAGTGGCGGTGCGGTACCACCATAGTCAGAAATGGCGATATCTGCCGGTAGTGAAAGCCCCTTACTGAAGGGGCTTTTTGTGGATTAAAACAGGCTCTTGATGGAAGTTGAAACAGAGTTAACCGCTTTTGTCGCGCTGGACTTCAGATCATCCAGCACATCACTGACGGACGACGTCTGTAGCTTCTCGCGAAAATCCCCATCAGCGCGCGAAAGACTGATCGTAAACTCAATTTTTTTCGGGTTGCCGTAGCGGTCAAACTCCGTTTTTCCTCGCTCGAGCTGCGTCATGAGGTACATTCCGTAAATCTGCCCGTCACCCTCAATCAGCGGCCAGGGGCGACCGGCAAAGCCGATCGTCTCCAGCGCCGACAGCGACCACCGGCCGCCTGTGATTTCCGGGTAGAGTACGCCGTCGAGCGTGATTGTGTCGTCACCCGGCCCGATATACTGCCAGGCCGCCGACTGGTTAACCCGGTCATTTTTAACGTGCCGCCACGCCTGGGAGTGTCGCAGCTGCTGATACGGCGCAGTGCGCAGCGTAAAAACAAACATCCCGTAAATCATCATCATAAAAAACTCCTTACTCCCGATCGCGGAATGAGCCGCGGTTAGTTTTGCGGGTGCTGGCCATTGCATCGCGCACGGCGTTCCGCACCATTTTTTCCAGCTCCTGATCCGAGCGTTTACCGACGTCGTTAAAGACCAACTGGAAGAACGGCGCAGCACCAGGCGACGCGGCGACCGGCGCAGACGTTGCCCCCTGCGTCGCCGTCGGCACTGACAGAATGCCGCCGGCCGCAGCGGCAGACACACGCGGTACAGGCTGCGGAATAACCCGCGCCTCCTGATAGGGACCACGCAGCGCCAGCGCACGCGGCAGGTTTTTAAAGACAATATCCCCGGGGCCAATTTTCTTCGTGTTATTCGCCGTCGCTTTTGTGTTATCCGCGATATTATTCAGGCGCCGAAGAGTGCCATTGTCGCCGGTAATAACCGGCGGCTTGCCGCCGCCAGCACCGGACACGGTGGCCTGACCAAGTGGCAGCTGATGACCGGCCAGCGCGGCTGCTGATGCCTCCAGCGCACTCTGTGCCTTATCTGCTTGCTGCCTGGCCCTTTCGATACCGTCGGGAATAAGATCCAGTTTTTCAAGCAACCAGCTGACGCCGTTCATTAACTGCTGGAGCGGCCACAGCAGAACACTAAGCGCGGTACCCATTACCCGCCCAAAGGTTTCACCCGCCGACGCGCACTTATCCAGTGTGTCTTTACTGGTCTGCATCGGGGTCAGCAGGTTTTTGAACCACTCCCAGATAGCCTTGATGCCATTACCCAGCGCGGAGAAAACAGGCGCCAGCGCAGAAAAAGCAGCTCTAACAGGTGTTAACGCCTGCCACATACCAGTAAAGAAACCAGAGAAAAAGGCTTTGATAGGCTCCCAATAGCGCCAGATGAGCAGCCCCGCCGCAACAAACGCCGCACCAATTAGCCCGATCGGACTTAACAGGAAAGACAGTGCGCCACCCAGCACAGATACCGCACCGGTAATCATCCCCCACAACGCAGGGAGGCCGGTAAGCCTGAGCATCAGCATGGCAAGGTTTTTACCCAGGGAGGTTAACGCAGCACCGGGCGCCAGAAACGCACCCATTAACCCAGCCCGAATCGCGGGCATAATGGCGGAAATCCTCCCAAAACCGGATGCGATACCAGTTATAACGACGGGCCAGCCGCGCATGCTTGCCATCACCGGGCCAGCGGCAGTACCCAGGGTGCGGAATGCGGCAATAGTGCCGAGAATGCCGCGACCACCGGTTAGCACCGCGAAGCCGAGCTGTAGTTTTGCCAGCGGCCCAATCAGAATACCGACAGCAAGCGAGAGGGCGCCAACAGCAACTGTCAGCGCCAGAGCCCCGCTAGCCACCAGTAACAATGTTTGTGCCAGGCGCGGATTGGCTTTTACCCACTCACTCGCAACTGTGATCGCATCACTTAAGCCTTGTGTTAATTTGCGAAGCGGGCCATCAACGGTCTCTTCAATCTGAATGCGAAATCCTTCCCAGGCACTGTCGAGGTTTTTCAGATCGCCACTCAGGTTGTCAGCCATTTTTTTAGCGACAGCAGACGCCTCACCTCCTGCGCCTTTTAGTTCCCTTACGAGCTTTTGCAGTTCTCCACTTCCCGCACCTGCAACCAGTGTTTGCAGCCCAACAAAAGCCTCCTCCCCGGCAATGTCTTTAAAGAATCCAACCTGATCAACTTGTCCGTATTTTTTAGTTGCCTTGTAGAGATCGAGAAGAATAGTTTCAACTGGTCGCATTTTCCCCCTGGCATCCGATACTGATACGCCAAGCTGTTTTAATGCTTTTGCCGCTCCGGCTGTAGGGGATGCAAGGCGGGCCAGTGAAGCTCGCATAGCTGTACCAGCATCGCTACCGCGAAGCCCGTTGTTAGCCAGAATACCTGCCATCCCGGCGGCCTCTTCCAGGCTGATACCCAACTTTGACGCCACGGGCCCGGCGTATTTCATCGTGTCGCCAAGACTTCGCAGGTCAGTATTGGTACGAGTAAATGCAGCCGTCAGCACGTCACTGACACGATCCATTTCACCGGCAGGGAGGGTAAATTGAGAAAGGATGTTTGATCCAATATCGGCACTTTCGCCCAGCTCCATCCCGCCGGCCAGCGCCATATTCAGCACGCCAGGTAATGCCGCCTGGATTGATTGCGGAGTGAAGCCGGCCATCGCGAGGAACGCCTGACCGCTTGCCGCGTCGCGGGTAGTAAATGCCGTTTCCGCGCCGAGCTTTTTCGCCTGAGCGCGCAGAGCGGCAAGCTGCGTGTCACCCTTATCGAGTCTCGTCAGTGCCTGAACGCGGGACATTTCCTCATCAAAGCCAACGGCAGGGGCCAGGAAGCGCCCGCCCGCATATCCGGCAGCGCCCGCGCCAGCAATTGCCATCGTGCCACCGCCGCGAAGTTTCGCGCCGGTTTCCTTAGCCCTCTCATAACTTGCCTGCGCGCGCGTGACTGCAGCCAGCCGCTGCCGTTCACGCTCAAGCGCCTGGCCGTATTGCTCTGTTCGCCGGATGGCCGCCTGCACCGCGCCGCTACCGGCATTAAGGTTAACGCCATGCTGGCGCACCGCTTGTCCGGCTGCGCGTAGTTGGGTGGTCTGTTTGTTATAGGTGTCTGTCAGGCGCGAGAGTTTATTCCGCAGCGTTTCAAGCCGCGCCGTCTGCGCCTCGGTCAGCTGCCCGCCTTCGCGTTGCTTCTGATTGAGACCATCAAAGGCACGTTGAGTGCTTCTGAGTTTTTGCGCGGTATCGTTGGCCTGTGAGCGCAGCTTGTCGAAAGACGACGCGCTTTTTTCCAGGTCTTTGATTGAAGACTGTGTTTTTTTGAGGGAGTCAGAAAGACCGCCAATAGCTTTACTGGCGGCACTGACCGGGCGGGTGAGCTTATCAATAGCACTGAACGCAACGCGAATACTAAGATCCATCGTCGTCATCCTCCTGTTCATGGTTGCCGCTTCTGATAGCCGCCTTCTCGCGCCAGGCCATCAGCTCGCGCAGCTCCATGCCGTACATCTCGGAGGGCGGCCAGTGAAAAATAACTGCAATGTCGGCGATCAGATCGTCGACGTCAGAAAATACCGCCTCTCTTACTCGCTCTCCGTCTCCGCTGCGTTCGGTGCGGACGGCGCCGGTTTCGTCAAAAAAGGCGTGATCTCTTCACACAGAGCAGTGAAATCACCGGTTGCCATCCCCGCGACGTCGGAGGTGGTCAGCGACGGCGTGGTGACACGGGTCAGCAGGGTAGAGACCGCATCAAAATCGAAGTTCAGCACATCGACAAGACGCAGTCCGCGCAGGGAGCCGGCCTGTTTGATATTGTTATTGATGGTAACGGAAGTGATTTCCTGGTCGCCGCGCGTGATCGGCTTACTGAGAATAACGGACATAACAGTTTCTCCGGGCGGCCCGCAGGCCGCCTTAAAGGTGAGTTAAAGGGGTTATCAGCTGCCGAGACCCAGCGCTGACATAATGCGATCCGGGTAGAGATTCTGCCCGTTACGCTTGTAGATAAAGTTCAGCAGGTCGATTTCCAGCAGTGGTTTACCGTCTACCGACTCTTTGTAGTAGGTGTTTTTGATGGCGTAGGTGTGATTGGTATCATCACCTTGTTTCGCATCTCCCGGATCGATTTCAGTGATGCGGCCGCGCATCTCAACTTCCAGCAAAGAACTGGTCCCGCCGCTGTAAATTTCGCCAGCAAAACGCAGGCGCACTTCGTCAATATCGCCGCCATATTTCAGGATCAGCGTCTCGACCACGCCGCCGACTACCATCGACGCGTCCAGCGCCCCGGAATCCAGGCCCAGATCTACCGCCACCGAGCCGACCATGCCGCCGCCCTGATAATCCTCAGTCTTGCGGGTCAACTTCGGCAGCGTGACGCTCGGCACTTTCCCGATGAAGTTTTCGCCGTCAACAAAGAGGGTAAACAGTCGAAGTTTTTTAGGAATAGCCACTATTCACCTCCCAGCGATGCAAAAGCGGGTTCGTAATACTGATCGGTGAACGTCTGGATCATCGTCAGGTCTTCCAGCGGCGGTACCGGGCTGTAGTTGTAGCGCACGATGGCTTTACCCTGCCGCAGGCCAACGGTTGGGTTATCAACGATATCAAACCAGCACGCCGCACCAATCAGTTTGCCCGCGGTAACCAGCGCCTGTAGTTTGGCGTTGATGCCGCTCACCACGTCTTTCACGTTCGCCGGGGTCAGCGGGGTGTCCACTGTGGTGAACTGCGCTTCTGCGATACTGTCCGCCAGGATCTGCGCGGTTCGCGTGTACACCTCGAAAATAAATTTTTCGGTATCCGTCGTGCGGTTACCCCAGAAGCGGAAGCCGTCGCGTTTAATCAGCGTGGTGATCTCATTGGCGTTAAGCTCGTTCGCGTCGGAGTCCTCCGCCTGCAACGCCCAGAACACATCCTTAGAAATCCCCAGCACGTTTTTCACTGGCACGTTAGACAGTGATTTATGCCAGCCCTGCTCGTTATCGATCAGAGCGCGGAGACCCAGCGCATACGCCACAGCGGGAAACTCTTCATTGGCGCCGGTCGCCGGGTTATAGGCGATGAAGTTAGGCCAAATCAGCATACCTTCACGCTCTGCAAACGTTTCTCGGTAGGTTTTGGCTTCAGCAATAGTGTCGCAGCCGTGGCAGTAGCTGTATGAGAACGCCCGCAACTGCTTTGCGATAACCCGCAGTTGCGCGGTCACTTCGGCAGTGTCGTAATCAGGCACGCCGAGAATGCGTGGCCGGTATCCGGTTTTTTGCTCCGCCGTCAGAAAAGCAAACATGCCGGTATAGCTGCCGTCTGCCTGCGTGCCACCGATAATCAGTTGCGACTGAGTGGGTTTGTTTTCACCCGCTTCAGCTTTTGCAACACGCACAACGATCACGCGGGTGCTGACTTGATCGGAAATAGCTTTCAGCGATTTGTAAAGCGAACCGGTTTTACCTGCTTTGCCGAGCACGCTGATAACCCGCGTCACAAGCACCGGAGTGTTAAGTGGAAAGGTGACAGGGTCGGCGTCTTCGGCTACCGCAACCAGACCAATGACCGTTGAATCAATGTCATTGATCGCGGTCTGGAGGTCGGTATTTTCCTTGACGCGCGCCCCGTGAAAAAAGTTGTCGGTCATACTCTACCGCCATCATGTTGAGTGAGTTCGCGGTCATCATCGCCGGACTGGCTGGCCGCTGTCGTGTCATCAGGGTTGTGACCGGCCTGCCACAACAAAAAGCCATCGCCAGCATCGCGCGCGCATGAAACCATCAGCGGCGGAGGTATGCACATGGCACTCACGACGGACACGATCGACAAAGCAAAAGCGCTACTGAGCGAAGGGGTGCAGCGATTCCAGGATTACCAGTCCGAACTATCGCGCGTGCCGGCATTCAGCATCATGATGGGCGGCAAGGCTCTGACGCAGCTGGATCCCCGCATTATTTCGCTGGAGCTGACCGACAATCGCGGTTTTGAAGCGGACGAACTGACCATTGCTATCGACGATAGCGACGGATTGATTGAGCTGCCGCCGCGCGGTGCAGAGCTGTCGGTGTCGCTGGGCTGGCAGGGTGAGCCGCTGGTTTACAAAGGGATTTACACTGTCGACGAGGTTGCGCATTCAGGACCGCCAGACAGGCTGGAGATAACTGCCCGCAGCGCGGATTTCCGGGATGAGTTTAACGTCAAGCGCGAGGTGTCATGGCATGACGTGACGGTTGAGCGCATCGTGTCAGCCATCGCCAGGCGTTACAAACTGACGCCGGTGATTTCCGAGCAACTGATGAGCGCTGAGATTGATCACGCAGACCAGACCCAGGAAAGCGATATGTCATTTCTGACGAGGATGGCCGACCTGCTGGGAGCTATTGCCACCGTCAAAAACGGTAGCCTCCTGTTTATCCTGCCGGGTGGTGGCGTCAGCGCGAACGGCAAAGCCCTGCCGGAGTTTGCGATCACCCGATCCAGCGGTGACAGGCATTCGTTCCGTATCGCAGACCGTGACGCCTATACCGGCGTGCAGGCGTACTGGCTGGATCTGGAGTTCGGCAAAAAGAAAAAAGTCACCGTTAAAGCCCGTAAGAAGAAAACCGAGAAGAAGCCGCGCAGCAGCGCAAGGGAAGGGGACTATATCGCTGGTGAAGACGGTAACGTTTTTGTGCTGCGGACAACGTACAGCAGTGAGACTGCCGCTCAACGTGCCGCTGCTGCAAAGTGGCAGCAGCTTAAACGCGGTGCCGCCGAGTTCTCCATGACGCTCGCCTATGGCCGCGCTGATCTATACCCGGAAATGCACGGCACGGTATCGGGATTTAAAACGGATATTAACAATCAGGACTGGATAATCGCGAAGGCCACACACTCGATCGACGACGGCGGATTTAAAACACAGCTGGAGCTTGAAGCGAAAATACCTGAATGGATTGCGGAAACAGAGTCATAGCAGCCATAATAACAGTGAGTTCAACTCCCAGCCGGGAGGCCATCATGTTCAAGTGTCCCATTTGCGGTGCCGTTGCCAAAACGCGCACCAGTCGTCCATTGAGTAATACTACTGTCCGGCATTATCACCAGTGCCAAAACTTTGAATGCAGCATTACATTTACCACCCTGAATAGCGTTGAAAAACTGGTAACGAAGCGCGGGCCGCCAGAAAAATTATCACCAGACTTCATTCCATCAGACGCGTTTCCAGCTTCGCATTACGGAAGGAATCAGCTAAACCTTGCCCTGTAACCATCGGGGGAAGAAATGAAATGCCCCACGTCGGGGCATTTTTGTTAGTTGGAGGAGTCAACAATAAGACCAGAAATGAGATCAACTTTGGCGGTTATTTGGTTTTTGACGATCGCGCCATAATTATTTTTGCCTTGATATATCGTTGTGATAACTGCATAAGGTGACGAATCATTCATTACAAAGCGATACCTAGTCTCCAGATGCTTAAACGATGAAGGGTCATGCATATTGTTTTTTATATAATTAGTGATCGGGATGTAGGAGTTATCAAACCCCCTTACGTTGCTGATAAACGTGTCAAAATCAATCATCTTATACAAGGATGATGGATTTTTAAGGTAGTCCTGCTTGCACCAGTTGAGCGCCTCATCTGCTTTGATCTCATCATTTTTTGTGAAGGATTGCTGGCTGATACACTTATAAAAACCGCTCGTATCAGAGGTGGCTATTTTTTCTTGGGCAAGGTAGCTATCGATAAACTTCAAGCGCTCATCCTTTAGCATGCTCCGCCACTGTTTAAGCGTGACACCCTTGTCTCGAAGGTCTGCTGGATCGAGGTCTGGTATATATGAACAAGCTTTGAGTAGCGCAACCAGTACAACGAGGAATATTACCGGATGCCACCACCTCATACCTGGGTTGCTTGCTGAACAGTAGGGGCATTTTTTCTCTTTTCGCTCCACTTCACTTCCGCACTTCCTGCAAGTAGTCGTTGACATATCATAAGCGTCCTTGTCTGGAGATAGGCTCGATATTAAAACAAAGGGTGGGTTCATTTGCAAAAAGCGGCATGATCGCATGTATGTAGAGGGTGAGAGGCCACAACAGAAGTTGTGGCCTTGATGTCGATATGGTCACAGTGTGGACACTGCCTGATAAAAATCCTTTCTTATCAGTGGGGTGGATGCTTACTTAGCGCACCATCCCTGTCTTCCCCCACATGATGTGGGGGTTTTTTTTGCCCTTTTTACGGTAAATCAACTCCTTCGCCTATCCCGTGAGCGTCACAAGTTCGGGTTATACTAAGCGCATTGCAGGAGAAGGAGCCTATATGAATCAATCTTATGGCCGGTTGGTCAGTCGCGCCGCTATCGCCGCGACGGCTATGGCCTCCGCGTTACTTTTGATCAAAATTTTTGCGTGGTGGTATACCGGTTCTGTCAGTATTCTGGCTGCGCTGGTGGATTCGCTGGTGGACATTGCCGCCTCGCTGACCAACCTGCTGGTGGTTCGCTATTCGCTACAGCCTGCTGATGAAGAACATACCTTTGGTCATGGCAAAGCGGAGTCGCTGGCGGCGCTGGCGCAAAGCATGTTTATCTCCGGCTCGGCGCTGTTCCTGTTTCTCACCGGCATTCAGCACCTGGTGCGTCCGGAGCCGCTGCAGGCCGCCGGCGTCGGGGTCGTCGTCACATTGATCGCCCTCGTTAGTACGCTGGCGCTGGTGACTTTCCAGCGCTGGGTGGTGCGAAAAACCCAGAGCCAGGCGGTGCGGGCGGATATGCTTCATTATCAGTCTGATGTTATGATGAACGGCGCCATTCTGGTGGCGCTGGGCCTATCCTGGTACGGCTGGCATCGCGCCGACGCGTTGTTTGCCCTGGGGATTGGCATCTATATTTTATATAGCGCGCTGCGGATGGGCTATGAGGCGGTTCAGTCACTACTCGACCGCGCCTTGCCTGACGAGGAGCGTCAGGACATTATCACCATCGTGACCGCATGGCCCGGCATCCGCGGGGCGCACGATCTACGAACGCGGCAGTCAGGGCCGACCCGCTTTATTCAGATTCATTTGGAAATGGAAGATAATCTCCCGCTGGTGCAAGCCCACGTGATTGCAGACCAGGTGGAGCAGGCGATTCTGCGCCGTTTCCCGGGGTCCGATGTCATTATCCATCAGGATCCCAGCTCTGTGGTGCCAGCGGCGCAGCAGGGCTTTTTTGAGCGTTAGGTTATAGTCTGTAAACTCGATGTAAAAATGTGGGGCAGATCGGCATTTTTTGTATAAATTACCGCCGTTTGGTCTGACCTGAATCAATTCAGCTTGAGGCGTTTGATATACTATTGTCATTAGCGTCGTGCACTCCTGGTGAGGGAGCGCTTCAGGCAACAGAATTATTTTTTGCTTCCTAAGTTCAGAGGTAGTCATGATTAAGAAAATCGGTGTGTTGACAAGTGGCGGTGATGCGCCGGGCATGAACGCAGCAATTCGTGGCGTTGTGCGCGCGGCATTAACGGAAGGTCTGGAAGTTTTTGGAATCTATGACGGTTACCTCGGATTGTATGAAGACCGTATGGTTCAGCTCGACCGTTACAGCGTTTCCGACATGATCAACCGCGGCGGCACCTTCCTGGGCTCCGCTCGCTTCCCGGAATTCCGCGAAGAACACATCCGCGCTGTGGCTATCGAAAACATGAAGAAGCGCGGCCTGGACGCGCTGGTGGTTATCGGCGGTGACGGTTCCTATATGGGGGCGATGCGCCTGACCGAGATGGGCTTCCCATGCATCGGCCTGCCGGGCACCATCGACAACGATATCAAAGGCACTGACTACACCATCGGCTTCTTTACTGCCCTGAGCACCGTGGTGGAAGCGATTGACCGTTTGCGCGACACCTCCTCTTCGCACCAGCGTATCTCCGTGGTGGAAGTGATGGGCCGTTACTGTGGCGACCTGACCCTGGCGGCGGCGATTGCCGGCGGCTGTGAGTTCATCATGGTGCCTGAAGTGGAATATACCCGTGACGATCTGGTGGCAGAAATCAAAGCCGGTATCGCGAAAGGGAAAAAACACGCTATCGTGGCCATCACCGAGCACATGTGCGACGTTGACGAGCTGGCAAGCTACATCGAGAAAGAGACTGGCCGTGAAACTCGCGCCACCGTCCTCGGCCACATTCAGCGCGGCGGTTCCCCGGTTCCTTACGACCGCATCCTGGCTTCCCGCATGGGCGCCTATGCGATTGAGCTGCTGCTGCAGGGCCATGGCGGCCGTTGCGTCGGCATCCAGAACGAGAAGCTGGTGCACCACGACATCATCGATGCCATCGAGAACATGAAGCGTCCGTTCAAGAACGACTGGCTGGATTGCGCGAAGAAACTGTACTAAGTTACGCGCCGGATAAACAAAAGGCCTTCTCATGGAGAAGGCCTTTTTTATGGCGGAAGGTTTATTCGATATCCAGCGGGTCTTCCGACAGGATCATCCCGGTGTTATCGGCATACAGATGGTCGCCGGAGAAGAAAGTCACCCCGCCGAAATTGACGCGCACGTCGCTTTCGCCGATGCCTTCGCCAGCCGCGCCGACCGGAATCGCCGCCAGCGCCTGAATACCAATGTCCAGTTCCTCAAGGTCGTCAACCTGGCGCACCGCGCCATAGACCACCAACCCTTCCCATTCATTCTGGACGGCCAGACGCGCCAGGTCTGCGTCAATTAACGCGCGTCGTACTGAGCCGCCGCCGTCGATCAGGAGAATATGACCACGGCCATTCTGCTCGAGCAGATCGTAGAGCAACCCGTTATCCTCGAAACATTTAACCGTAATGATCTGTCCACCAAACGACGACCGTCCTCCAAAGTTAGAGAACAGCGGTTCCACGACGTTGACATCTTCCTGGTAGATGTCACAAAGCTCGGAAGTATCGTATTTCATAGGCTTAACGTTCAGTTGCTGCGAGAGTTTTTAGTATATCCCGCGAATCGCATTGTTGGCAAAATCATCAATTGTTAATTGATATTTGTCAGTTAAGCCATCAGCTTACTGGCAATAATTCCGATAACAAACAGCAGGTTGGTTAGTAAAGCCCCTTTGACCGTCTTTTCGAGCATTGGCCGCATCGCCAGCGGATCGGATTCGCGCAGGACGTAGCGCGCCTGTTTCACCAGCAGCGGCGTGGCGAGAATAAACAGCCAGCCCCAGGCTGAATGCAGCGCCAGCAGGTTAAACAGCGCCAGACACAGCAGGGCGCCGAGCAGCAGGCAGGCATGATAGCGGCGGGCATTGACCGGGCCCAGGCGCACGGCGAGGGTGTTCTTCCCGTTCTGCCGGTCGCTGTCGATATCGCGCAGATTATTGATGTTCAGCACGGCGGTCGCCAGCAGACCGCAGGCTGTCGCCGGCAGAAAAATGGCCGCTTCCACATTATGGGCTTGCAGATACCAGCTGCCGAGGACGCTCAGCCAGCCGAAGAAAACGAGTACTGAGATATCACCCAGACCAATATATCCATACGGACGGGTGCCCACCGTGTAGGTGATGGCGGCCACGATAGACAGGCCTCCCAGGGCGAGGAAGCCGATGAAATCGCCGACGCTCTGCCAGGCGGCGCACAGCAGCGCCAAACCAAACAGGCAGATGAGTACGACGGTGACGATCAGGGCGCGCTTCATCTGCTGGGGGGTAATCACCCCTTTCTGCATCCCGCGCAGCGGCCCGATGCGATCCGGTTTATCGCTCCCCTTAACCGCGTCGCCGTAGTCATTGGCGAGGTTGGAAAGAATTTGCAGCAAGCCGGCGGTGATCAGCGCCAGCAGGGCAACCCAGGGATCAAAATGGCCCTGCTCCCAGGCAAGGACGGTGCCAACAATAATCGCGGCAAATGCCAGCGGTAACGTTTTAGGACGCAGGCTTTCCAGCCACGCCTGTGAACGGCTGATATCAGTCATAGTTATTCTAGCCAATAAAAATGGGGGCGATAGCCCCCATCAACAGTGATGAAAATGCATTGCACCGGATTATAGGATAAAACGGCTCAGATCTTCATCTGCCACCAGAACATCCAGGTGTTTACTCACATATTCGGCATCGATAGTGACGGTCTGGCCGTTCATCTCGCTGGCATCATAGGAGATATCTTCCACCAGGCGCTCCAGCACGGTGTGCAGGCGACGCGCACCGATGTTCTCGGTGGTTTCGTTTACCTGCCATGCGGCCTGGGCGATGCGCTTGATGCCGTCTTCAGTGAATTCGATGTTCACCCCTTCGGTCGCCATCAGCGCCTTGTACTGCACGGTGATGGAGGCATTCGGCTCGGTCAGGATGCGCTCGAAGTCGTGGGTGGTCAGCGCCTTCAGCTCAACGCGGATCGGCAGACGCCCCTGCAGTTCCGGGATCAGATCGGATGGGCTGGCCACCTGGAATGCGCCGGAGGCGATAAACAGGATGTGGTCGGTCTTGACCATCCCATGTTTGGTGGAGACGGTGCAGCCTTCCACCAGCGGCAGCAGGTCGCGCTGTACGCCTTCGCGGGAGACGTCCGGGCCGGAGGTGTTGCCGCCGCGCTTACAGATTTTGTCGATTTCGTCGATAAAGACGATACCGTGCTGCTCTACAGCGTCGATGGCTTCCTGCTTCAGCTCTTCCGGATTGACCAGTTTGGCCGCTTCTTCTTCAATCAGCAGCTTCATCGCGTCTTTGATTTTCAGCTTACGCGGTTTCTGCTTCTGGCCGCCGAGGTTCTGGAACATAGACTGTAGCTGGCTGGTCATCTCTTCCATGCCCGGAGGGGACATGATTTCAACGCCCATCGGCGCCGCAGCGAGATCGATTTCAATCTCTTTATCGTCCAGCTGGCCTTCACGCAGTTTTTTACGGAACGCCTGGCGCGCTGCAGACGGTTCCTGCGACGGCTCAGTCTGGCCCCAGTTGTTCTTCGCCGGTGGGATCAGCACGTCAAGCACGCGCTCTTCCGCCAGCTCTTCCGCGCGGTAACGGTTCTTATCGATGGACTGCATGCGAACCATTTTGATCGCCGCATCGGTCAAATCGCGGATGATGGAGTCCACTTCTTTACCGACATAGCCCACTTCGGTGAACTTCGTCGCTTCAACTTTGATAAACGGCGCGTTGGCCAGTTTTGCCAGACGACGGGCGATTTCGGTTTTACCGACGCCGGTTGGGCCGATCATCAGAATGTTTTTCGGCGTGACTTCATGACGCAGCTCTTCGTTAAGCTGCATCCGACGCCAGCGGTTACGCAGGGCGATAGCAACAGAACGCTTGGCGGCGTCCTGACCGATAATGTGTTTGTCCAGTTCGCTGACAATTTCGCGTGGGGTCATTTCAGACATGGGAGATCCTTACGCTTTAGAAGGTAATTCTTCGATGGTGTGGAAATGGTTGGTGTAGATGCAGATATCACCTGCAATATCCAACGCTTTCTCGGCGATGTCGCGCGCGCCCATATCGGTATTTTCCAACAGCGCGCGGGCCGCGGCCTGGGCGTAAGGACCGCCGGAGCCGATAGCAATCAAATCGTTTTCCGGCTGTACCACGTCACCGTTACCGGTGATGATAAGCGACGCGTTTTCGTCCGCGACGGCCAGCAGCGCTTCCAGTTTGCGCAACATCCGGTCAGTTCGCCAGTCTTTGGCCAGCTCAACGGCGGCCTTCACCAGATGGCCCTGGTGCATTTCCAGTTTACGTTCAAACAGTTCGAACAGCGTGAAGGCGTCGGCGGTGCCGCCAGCGAAACCGGCAATCACTTTGTCGTTGTACAGACGACGCACTTTCTTCACATTGCCCTTCATCACGGTGTTGCCCAGCGTGGCCTGGCCATCACCGGCAATAACAACATGGCCGTTACGGCGAACACTTACAATTGTAGTCACGAGCAGACCCCTTGGTTGCAAAAGCGGAACAGGGGCCCCGCGCTGTCCGCGGGGCCGAATGCAATTATAGATGGGGGGGATTTTGAGGGTTTCAACCCCTGGCGGCGAGACGAATGCAGTTCGCGTGTCCAGCCATCTTCAGGCGGGTGATCATCTCGTTGGCGCTTTCTTTGCCTTTCAACGGGCCAATAACCACGCGGTTCCAGCCGTTGTTAGTGGTAATGTGCGAAGCAAACCCTTCGAAAGCCAGCTGAGCGCGGACGGTTTCGGCCTGCTCGGCGCCTTTAAAGGAGCCGCACTGGATCATCCAGCTACGATCGTCTTTCTTCTCGGCGGTGGTTTTCGGCGCTTCTTCCACCCGAGTTACCGGCGCCGCGGCCTGGGTACGCGGCTGCGTGGTATTGGTATGCGCTGGCGTCTGCAGCAGATCCTGGTACGGCTGCTGGTTTGACGCGGTCTGCTTCGGCTGTTGCTGCTGAACCGGCTTCGGCTGCTGAACGCGCGGCGGCTGCTGTTGGACGGTCTGCGCCTGAGTCTGCGCCCACTGTTGCTGCTGCGCCTGCTGCTGTTGCTGCGCTAAACGCTGACGCTGAAGCGTCTGCTGGCGCTGCGCCGGCGTTTGTTCGTTCCACGGCACTTCGGTCAGCTGGGTCGGCTGCTGGCGCATATCGGCCTGCATCTGGGCGAGCAGCTGGCGCTGCTCGTCGGTCAGCTGTTCCGGTTTCATGACTTCGCCACCGGCGGTCGGTTCGGTCGGCGCGCGGACGCCAGGCTGGCGGCTTTCCAGCTCTTTAATATAGCGCCAGCGCTCTTCCGGTTTGGGCGGCAAGCCGTTGCCGGCGGCCTGGCGATTTTGCATCGCTTCCGCTTCTTCTTTCTTATGATGCGTAATGAAATAGAGGCCACCGATAAAGGCCACCAGCACAGCCGCCGCGATCGCCACCATCGCCGGTGAAATCGCCGGAAGGCTGCTTTGCTTATTCCTTGAGCTTCGGGTCGTGCTCTTTTTGCGCCGCGAAGAAGCCGGTTGGCTGCGGCGTACATAATCTCGTTGTGCCACTATCGTTTCGCTGTCTTATATTCGTTCGTCAGCCCGCCATGTTACTTAAGCGGCGGGCCTTTGACCAGAAGAGCAGGCCCGAAAGCCTGATGGTTATCGTCTGATTTTTTGCGTACTGCCGCGAACAATCAGTTCGCAATCGAGCAGACGCGAGCCGCTGTTCACGTTATGCCCCTGCATTTGCTCCAGTAATAGCAGCATTCCTTCACGGCCGATATCAAACCGTGGCTGTGAAACCGTGGTCAACGGCGGATCGCAAAATTCAGACAACGCGATGTTATCGAAGCCGACAATTGACAGGTCGTCCGGCACTTTCAGACCGCGACGTTTTGCCAGCGATAAGGCGCCCAGCGCCATCACATCGCTATGGCAAAAGACCGCCGTGGGCGGCACCGGCTGCGCCAGCAGCTGCTCCAGCGCATTGGCGCCGGCTTCGAAGGTAAAGTTGCCGCGAGCAATATAGTGCGGATCGACGGTGATACCGCTGCGGCGCAGCGCCTGCACATAACCCTGCAGGCGATAATGGCACAACGGCATATCTTCCGGGCCGGCGATACAGCCGATACGCTGATGTCCCAGCTCGTGGAGATAATTTACCGCGTTAAAGGCCGCCGTCAGGTTATCGATATGGACGGTGGGCAGCTCCAGCTCCGGCGCAAACTCATTCGACATGACCATTGGCGGCAAATTGCGCTGCTCTTCCACGCTGGCGTCAAACGGCAGGCGCGAGCTGAGCAGCACCATGCCGTCGATCTGCTTGGTGATGATAAGGTCGATAAAGGTTTTTTCTTTCTGATTCTGGTGGGCGCAATCGCCGATTAACACCAGATAGCCGTGCTCGGCGGCAGTGACTTCAATACCGCGGATCACTTCACTAAAGAAGGGATCGCAGATATCCGGGACGATCACGAGGATCGTTCGCGATTCGTTGCGCTTCATATTGCGTCCGAGCGACTGCGGTAAATAGCCGACTTCCAGCGCCGCCTGCTCGACCCGGTTACGGGTGGCTTGCGACACCTTATCAGGGTTCATCAACGCTCGGGACACGGTTGCCGTGGAAACGTTTGCCTTGAGGGCGACGTCTTTCATGGTGGCGGCAACCACTTGTTTTTTGGGCTTCACCTGGTTTCTCCTCGCTGAATGGCGCTGGCATTTCCCTTGGGCGCTAACTGCTGCATCATTTTTATCAGATAGTCGCGGCAGTGAGTTACAGAATTTTCATGAAAAACGTGATGCTTGTTAAATTTTTCGATCCGGCTCGCAAGAGAAGGCTTATCCTTCAATCGGATCGACATCCAGCACCCACTTCACTTTTCTCGCCTCCGGAAGCGTATTGATCAGCGCCAGCGTACCGCTAACGATATGTTGCAGACGCACCCGCGAAGGATGCTGCAGCAATATTTGCCAGCGCCAGCGGCCGCCGCGCTTTGGCGCCAGCGCCGGAACCGGACCGAGCACCCATAGCTTTTCGTCGGCCAGCGGGCTGGCCTGCAGCAGATTGCGCAGCTGTTGCAAAAACAGCGGCGCCTGCTGGTTGTTATGGTCTTCCGCACGAATCAGCACATGGCTGGTCCACGGCGGCAGCTGCATCGTCCGCCGCTCTGCCAGCGCCTGTTCGGCAAAGGCGTCGTAGCCTTTATACAGCAGGGTCTGCAAAAGAGGGTGTTCCGGATGGTGGGTTTGAAGAATGACCTCGCCCTGTTTTCCTGCCCGGCCCGCTCGTCCGGAGACCTGGGTATAAAGCTGAGCGAAACGCTCTGCGGAGCGGAAATCAGCGGAAAACAGCGCCCCGTCGACATCCAGCAGGGAGACGAGGGTGACGTCCGGGAAGTGGTGCCCTTTGGCCAGCATTTGGGTGCCAATCAGAATACGCGCCCCGCCGCGATGGACGGCGGCGAGATGCTCCTCCAGCGCTCCTTTGCGGCTGGTGGTATCGCGGTCGATACGCGAGATAGGCACCTCAGGGAACAGCGGCGCCAGGGCCTGCTCCAGCTGCTCGGTGCCGATCCCTACCGGCACCAGATGCGTGGAGCCGCAGGAAGGACACTGGCGCGGGATCGGGCGCTGGCTGTCGCAATGGTGGCAGCGCAGATGGTGCTGCGCCTGGTGCAACGTATAGTAACTGTCGCAGCGCGGGCATTCCGCTATCCAGCCGCAATCGTGGCACAGCAGCGCTGGCGCAAAGCCGCGGCGGTTAAGAAACAGGATCACCTGGTTATCCGCTTGCAGGTGCTGGCGCATACGGCTAATCAGCGCGGGAGACAGGCCCGCCTGCAGCGGTTGCCCTTTGAGATCGAGCACGTGCTGCTGGGCCGGGCGCGCATTGCCCGCGCGTTTGCTTAAGGTTAACTGGCGGTATTTACCCTGGCGGACGTTATGCAGAGTCTCCAGCGCCGGCGTCGCCGAGCCGAGAATTATCGGGATCTGCTCGCTGTGGGCGCGCCATACCGCCAGGTCGCGGGCATGGTAGCGCCAGCCTTCCTGCTGCTTGTAGGAGCTGTCATGCTCTTCGTCGATGACGATGACGCCGAGATCTTTAAATGGGGTAAACAGCGAGGAGCGGGTGCCGATCACAATGGCCGCTTCGCCATTTTTCGCCTTCAGCCAGGCCGAGAGACGTTCGCTGTCATTGAGCCCGGAGTGCAGCACTTCCACCGGCGCGTTAAAGCGCTGGCGAAATCGGGCGATGGTTTGCGGCGTCAGGCCGATCTCCGGCACCATCACCAGCGCCTGGCGCCCCTGCGCCAGCACATTCTCCAGCACGCTCAAATAGACTTCCGTTTTCCCGGAGCCGGTAATACCCGCCAGCAGCCAGGCGGAGAAACGATCGGCGGCGCTGTGGATCGCCCCGACGGCGGTGGCCTGCTCGGTATTCAGGCGCAGGCGTTCGCCGGCAACCGAATACTCGCTGCGCCAGTCGGTGAGGGCGGGCGCTTCGCAGGTCAGCTCCGCCAGCCCTTTACCGCGCAGCGCCTGCAGCGCCGCTTCATTGAATTCCAGTTCGCCAACCTGATGACGCCAGATTTTGCCCTGGCGCAGCGCCGCCAGCGCCTGCTGCTGCTTCCGGGAGCGTTTCAGACCGTTAAGGTCGACAACCTGCCCCTGCTCGGTGGCGAACCAGTACCACAGCGGCGTGGCGCTGGCGGGTTTGCCCTGGCGCAGCATAACGGGTAATGCATGGAACAGCACATCGCCGATCGGGTGATGGTAATACTCAGCCGCCCACATCAGCAGTCGCCAGACAGTCGTGGAGAAGACCGGCTCGTCGTCCAGCGCTTCGGCGACCGGTTTTAGCTCATCCAGCGGCAGTTCGCTGCGCTCGCTCACCGCCGCGACAATGCCGATCCGCTCCTGTTTGCCGAACGGCACCCGCACCCGACAGCCCGCTTTGACCGCCATGCCTTCAGGCAGCAGGTAGTCAAAAGTGCGCGGTAGCGGAACGGGTAGGGCAACGTGGGCGACGGACATGTCATCTTCCTGACTTGAAATCTGGCGGGATAGTATACACATTACGATAAGGCGGCGCGGATCAGTTTGCATATGCTGGTCAAATTCTGTATGATTCGCCGCCTTTGATGCGCTTTATATCGCATTGAAGATTGACCATTACCGCGTGCTTCACGCTGTCAGCAGCGTAGAAGGCGACGGGAAATTACTAATATCGCGTGGTGTCTGGCGTTAGGGCTGGAAGAGCGACGCGGCCTTAACTGAGGTTCTCCCATGAAAAAAGGTATTCACCCAAATTACGACGAAATTACTGCTACCTGTTCTTGCGGTAATGTCATGAAAATCCGCTCCACCGTTGGTCACGACCTGAACCTCGACGTGTGCGGCAAATGCCACCCGTTCTTCACCGGCAAACAGCGTGATGTTGCTACCGGTGGCCGTGTTGACCGCTTCAACAAGCGCTTCAGCATCCCGGGCAGCAAGTAAGTTGCCAGAAGAAGCCGCCTCAGGGCGGCTTTTTTGTCTCTCCCGCCTGCCTGGGCGGGAAAGAAAAAAAGGGCGGAAGATTATTCCGCCCTTTTTTTCGTCTCAGTATTCCCACGTATCCGGGTCGATTCCCAGTTCACGCATAATCGCTTTCGCCGCTTCCGGGATCTCATCGCTGCGCTCTTTACGCAGGTCTTCATCGTTAGGCAACGGTTGTCCGGTAAAGGCATGCAGAAACGCTTCGCACAGCAGCTCGCTGTTGGTCGCGTGACGCAGGTTATTCACCTGACGACGCGTGCGTTCATCGGTGAGGATTTTTAACACCTTCAGAGGAATGGAAACCGTAATTTTCTTTACTTGTTCACTCTTCTTACCGTGCTCAGCGTATGGGCTGATATATTCGCCGCTCCATTCAGCCATGAGATACCTTAATCCTCTGTTTATTAGTGAAGGGCCAGAATATTCCGCCCGGGCTATAATTGCGCGTAGTTTACCGTATGCGCGGGCTTTCTGACATGAGATAAGCCGCCGACGACGTGCGCTAATGCATATAATTTTAACGGCTATTTGCACTTTGCTCAATCTATACGCAAAGAAGTTTAGATGTCCAGATGTATTGACGTCTATTGTGACAATGATTACTCTGGAGCCTGACTTTTCACCGATTCAGCCCAGGAACTTCCCAACATGACGCGTAAACAGGCCACCATCGCAGTGCGTAGCGGTTTAAATGACGACGAGCAGTACGGTTGCGTTGTCCCGCCGATTCACCTCTCCAGTACCTATAACTTCACCGGCTTTAATGAACCGCGCGCCCACGACTACTCCCGTCGTGGCAATCCGACGCGCGATGTGGTGCAGCGCGCCTTAGCGGAGCTGGAGGGCGGCGCCGGCGCGGTGCTGACCAATACCGGAATGTCGGCGATCCTGCTGGTGACGACGGTGTTCCTTAAACCTGGCGATCTGCTGGTGGCGCCGCACGACTGCTACGGCGGCAGCTACCGTCTGTTCGACAGCCTGGCGAAGCGCGGCTGCTATCGCGTCCAGTTTGTCGATCAAAGCGATGAGCAGGCGCTGCGGGCGGCGCTGGCGGAAAAACCGAAGCTGGTGTTGGTGGAAAGCCCAAGTAATCCATTGCTGCGGGTGGTGGATATTGCGAAAATCTGTGGTCTGGCGCGTGAGGCCGGGGCAATTAGCGTGGTGGACAACACCTTCCTGAGCCCGGCGTTGCAAAACCCGCTGGCGCTGGGCGCCGATCTGGTGCTGCATTCCTGTACCAAATACCTCAATGGTCACTCCGATGTGGTGGCCGGGGTGGTGATTGCCAAAGATCCGGCAACTGTCACCGAACTGGCATGGTGGGCGAATAATATTGGCGTCACCGGCAGCGCCTTCGACAGCTATCTGCTGTTGCGCGGGCTGCGGACGCTGTCTCCACGGATGGAAGTGGCGCAGCGAAATGCCCTGGCGATCGTTGAGTATCTGAAAACCCAGCCGCTGGTGAAAAAGCTGTATCATCCATCGCTGCCGGAAAACCAGGGGCATGAAATTGCGGCGCGTCAGCAAAAAGGTTTTGGCGCAATGTTAAGCTTCGAGCTTGACGGTGACGAGCAGACGCTGCGCCGTTTTCTGAGCGGGCTGTCGCTGTTTACACTGGCGGAATCGCTGGGGGGCGTTGAAAGCCTGATTTCCCATGCGGCAACGATGACGCATGCCGGCATGGCGCCTGAAGCGCGTGCCGCCGCCGGAATTTCAGAAACGCTCCTGCGTATATCGACCGGTATTGAAGATGGTGAAGATTTAATTGCCGACCTGGAAAATGGCTTCCGGGCAGCAAACGAGGAATAAAGATGAGTGTGATTGCGCAGGCAGGGGCGAAGGGTCGTCAGCTGCACAAATTTGGTGGGAGTAGTTTAGCGGATGCGAAATGTTACCTGCGCGTCGCGGGGATCATGAAGGAGTATTCGCAGGCGGGGGATATGATGGTCGTCTCCGCCGCTGGCAGCACCACCAACCAGCTGATCAGCTGGCTTAAGCTTAGCCAGAGCGATCGCCTTGCTGCGCATCAGGTTCAGCAGTCGCTTCGCCGCTATCACACCGAGCTGATTGGCGGTCTGCTGGAGCCTGCGGCGGCGGATACGTTGATAGCCGCCTTTATCCACGACCTTGAGCGTCTGGCTGGTCTGCTGGACGGCGGGGTTTCCGAAGCGGTCTATGCGGAAGTGGTCGGCCATGGGGAAGTGTGGTCCGCGCGCCTGATGGCGGCGGTTCTCAACCAGCTGGGTATGGAAGCCGCCTGGCTGGACGCGCGCGCGTTCCTGCGCGCGGAACGCGCCGCGCAGCCGCAGGTGGATGAGGGATTATCTTACCCACTGCTGCAGCAGCTGATGGCGCAGCATCCTAACAAACGTCTGGTGGTGACCGGCTTTATCTCCCGCAACCAGGCCGGCGAAACCGTCCTGCTGGGCCGTAACGGGTCTGACTACTCTGCCACCCAGATCGGCGCGCTGGCGGGCGCCTCCCGGGTCACTATCTGGAGCGACGTTGCCGGGGTGTACAGCGCGGATCCGCGCAAGGTGAAAGACGCCTGCCTGCTGCCGCTGCTGCGTCTGGACGAAGCCAGCGAGCTGGCGCGCCTGGCCGCGCCGGTGCTCCATGCCCGCACGCTACAGCCGGTTTCCGCCAGTGATATCGATCTGCAGTTACGCTGCAGCTACACGCCGGAACAGGGTTCCACGCGCATTGAGCGCGTGCTGGCCTCCGGTACCGGCGCACGGATTGTCACCAGCCATGACGACGTCTGCCTGGTGGAGTTCCAGGTGCCGGCCGGTCACGATTTCAAACTGGCGCATAAAGAGCTGGACGCTCTGCTCAAACGCGCCCAGCTGCGCCCGTTAGCCGTTGGCGTCCATGCCGACCGTAAGCTGCTGCAGTTCTGCTATACCTCCGAGGTGGCCGACAGCGCGCTGAAATTGCTCGATGAAGCCGGTCTGCCGGGCGAGCTGCGTCTGCGTCAGAAGCTGGCGCTGGTGGCGATGGTGGGCGCGGGAGTCACCCGTAACCCGCTGCACTGCCACCGTTTCTGGCAGCAGCTCAAAGGGCAGCCGGTGGAGTTCACCTGGCAGTCTGAAGAGGGGATCAGCCTGGTGGCGGTGCTACGCGCCGGGCCGACGGAAAGCCTGATCCAGGGGCTGCATCAGTCCTTGTTTCGCGCCGAAAAGCGTATTGGCCTGATGCTGTTCGGCAAAGGGAACATTGGTTCCCGCTGGCTGGAGCTTTTCGCCCGTGAACAAACTACGCTCTCGGCGCGTACCGGTTTCGAGTTTATTCTCGCCGGCGTAGTCGACAGTAAACGCAGCCTGCTGAATTACGACGGGCTGGATGCCAGCCGGGCGCTGGCTTTCTTCAACGATGAAGCGGTGGAGCAGGATGAAGAGTCGCTGTTCCTGTGGATGCGCGCGCACCCGTATGATGATTTAGTGGTGCTGGACGTCACCGCCAGCGAACAGCTGGCCGACCAGTATCTTGATTTCGCCAGCCATGGCTTCCACGTCATTAGCGCCAACAAGCTGGCGGGCGCCAGCAGCAGTGATAAATATCGTCAGATCCACGACGCGTTTGAGAAGACGGGGCGCCACTGGCTATATAACGCCACCGTGGGCGCCGGCTTGCCGGTGAACCATACGGTGCGCGACCTGATCGACAGCGGCGATACTATTCTCGGCCTGAGCGGTATCTTCTCGGGAACGCTCTCCTGGCTGTTCCTGCAGTTTGATGGCACCGTGCCGTTCACCGACCTGGTGGATCAGGCGTGGCAGCAGGGGCTGACCGAGCCGGATCCGCGCGTCGATCTGTCCGGTAAGGATGTGATGCGTAAGCTGGTGATCCTCGCGCGGGAAGCGGGCTATGACATCGAACCGGATCAGGTGCGTGTGGAATCACTGGTACCGGCGCACTGTGAAGAGGGGTCGGTCGATCACTTCTTTGAGAATGGCGAAGAGCTGAACGAGCAGATGCTGCAGCGTCTGGAAGCGGCCCGCGAGATGGGGCTGGTGCTCCGCTACGTGGCGCGCTTTGATGCCAACGGCAAAGCACGCGTCGGTGTGGAAGCGGTACGCGAAGAGCACCCGCTGGCGGCGCTGCTGCCGTGCGATAACGTGTTTGCCATCGAAAGCCGCTGGTATCGCGATAACCCGCTGGTGATCCGCGGGCCCGGCGCCGGGCGCGATGTGACCGCCGGGGCAATCCAGTCGGATATTAACCGCCTGGCGCAGCTGCTGTAAGCGTCGCGTTATACTCTTGAACCAGTGAGGCCACTATTTGCGTTACGCGCCCTGCGGAATACAGGGCGCTCTGCGCAAACGCGGGTCTGTTTTCCAGCCATATTGTAAACCGTCGGCTGGCCGCAAGGTCTGGTAGGAAGGCGTTCTCTTCTGCAGTGCCGGCAAGCCGGCAGACCATTTTCTGATTCTCTTCCTGCGTCCAACGCTGCCATGAATTTTGCCACCAGCCATGATGGGTTTTCCCCTGTAGCTGCCACGGAGCCGGGCTGGCTGGGTTCCTTATCTCTTCTTCCACATACCATAGATCGCCTTGCCGCTGACGAAAAAGCGGCGCCCAGGCAACGATCGCCGCGCCGCGTAAAAAGCATTCATGCGCAATAACGTGCGTTTTCACCTCTGGAAACCGCTGGCTGAGCAGTTTGAAATGACCGTGCGCGGCGATAACCGGGCGCAATATATTGCCGCGGGCATGGCGCTTTTGCATTGCGCTGCCGTACTGGATTTCATCGAACTGACTGCGTTGTAAAAAGCGCATTTCAGTGAGAGAAATACGTTGAATAATATCGTCAGTCTCCTCCCTGTCGGCTTGTCCGCCGCGCCAGTGATAGCGTAATGATTCGCCTACCGCGAAAGGAGTGAAATTAGAGGTAAGATGAATAACATTACCGCGCACGGCATCAAAGCTTAATAAAAAATAGAGCTTTTGCCCGGCGGCATTACCCTGGAATGGCGCTATCAACGGTACGCTGCAAATACGTCGTGGGGCTTCAATTGGGGCGATGTGTGGGAATTTTGGCGTCCAGACCTTTTTACAGTGGCGGCACTGAAGGCGTTGCGTACCCTGCGGATTGCGGCCGTAGCGAATAATATCCCGCTGATAGCATACCGGGCAAAAATAGCCGTAGCGGCGGGCATGATCCGTCAGATAAGCCGCCAGCCAGGGGCGGAATTCCCGTTCGTTAAACAGGGGGGGATAGCTGCCGCAGGCTGCGCAGTAGAGCGCCGGGTAGCCCAGCCGAAAATTCGGGAAATGATACTCAGCCGCAGACGGTAAACCTAAATTGCGGCAGCCAAAAGTTTTACAGGCATTAATGGTAAAGAGAGTATCCACTGGCAGGTCAATACCAACGATTTTTACAGGTCGTTAATTTTGTCCTGCTCAGGTTGCATACAACTGTGAATGCTCTCACATAAAAAAGTCTTTCAGAACGTAACTTAGCGGTTCTTTATCACTCTGAAAGGAACTCCGATGAAACTAAAAGCAATGAGCGCAGCACTTCTGTTGACTTTGCCTTTCTGGGCCTGCGCCAAAGATGTCACCATAATTTATACCAACGATCTTCATGCCCATGTCGAACCTTATAAAGTGCCATGGATAGCGGATGGTAAACGAGATATTGGTGGTTGGGCGAATATCACGACGATGGTGAAACAGGAAAAAGCGAAAAATAACGCGACCAGGTTTTTTGATGCCGGGGATTATTTTACCGGGCCTTATATCAGTAGCCTGACGAAGGGCAAAGCGATAATCGATATTATGAATACGATGTCCTACGATGCGGTGACTATCGGTAATCATGAGTTCGATCACGGCTGGGATAATACGTTGCTTCAGCTTAGCCAGGCGACATTCCCGATTGTTCAGGGCAATATTTTTTATCAGAACAGCGATAAATCGTTCTGGGATAAGCCCTATACCATTATCGAAAAAGATGGCGTGAAAATTGGCGTGATTGGCCTGCACGGCGTGTTTGCTTTTAATGACACCGTTTCTGCCGCGACGCGAGTGGGTATCGAAGCGCGCGATGAGGTGAAATGGCTACAGCATTATATCGATGAACTTAACGGTAAAGTGGATCTGACCGTGGCCCTGATCCATGAAGGCGTCCCGGCGCGTCAGTCGAGCCAGGGGGGAACCGATGTGCGTCGTGCGCTGGATAAAGATATTCAGACTGCGGGTCAGGTGAAAGGCCTGGACGTTTTAATTACCGGCCATGCTCACGTTGGCACACCGGAGCCCATTAAAGTGGGTAATACGTTGATTCTTTCTACCGATAGCGGCGGCATCGATGTGGGTAAACTGGTGCTGGATTATCAGGAGAAACCGCACCAATTCACGGTGAAGCACTTTGAGCTGAAGACGCTTTATGCCGATGAGTGGAAGCCTGATCCGCAGACAAAACAGGTCATCGACGGCTGGAATAAGCAACTTGATCAACTGGTGCAGCAGGTCATTACACAATCGCCCGTTGAACTGACCCGTGCGTATGGTATCTCTTCGCCGTTGGGCAATCTTGCCGCTGACGCCTTGCTGTTGGCAGCAGGTAGGAGTACGCAGATGGCGTTAACCAACTCGGGCGGGATCCGGAATGAGATCCCCGCCGGGGCGGTGAGCATGGGCGCCGTTATCAGCACCTTCCCGTTTCCCAACGAGCTGGTCACCATGGATCTAACCGGGAAGCAGTTGCGTAGCCTGATGGAGCATGGCGCCGGGTTGAGCAACGGCGTGCTGCAGGTCTCCCGGGGACTGGAAATGAAGTATGACAGCAGCAAACCTGTGGGCCAGCGCGTTGTGTTATTCAGGCTAAACGGTAAACCGATTGACGATACGACGGTTTACCATATTGTCACCAACAGCTTCCTTGCAGATGGCGGCGATGGTTTTGTCGCGTTTACCGAGGGGCAGGCGCGTAATACCTCCGGCGGCTATTACGTTTCAAATGCGGTCGTAGACTATTTCAAAGCCGGGCAAAAGATAACGGATGAGCAGCTTAACGGGCAGCGCGTTGTCGATGTGAAGAAATAAGTTTTTAAGGCCGGGCAGTCAGCCCGGCCTTAAGCGATCAGTGGGCCGCAAATACCGCCCTGGCGGCAAACAGGCCGTTGAGGGCCGCCGGGAATCCGGCATAGACCGCCATCTGCATGATCGCTTCCGTAATCTCCTCTTGCGTCAGGCCGACGTTTAATCCTGCGGCAATGTGTACTTTCAGCTGTGGCTCGGCGTTACCCAACGCCGTGAGCGCGGCGATGGTGGCGATTTCCCGGCTGCGTAAATCGAGCCCTGGCCTGGCGTAAATATCGCCGAAGGGGAACTCAATCAGATAGCGGGCGAAATCGGGGGCGATATCCCGCAGGCTCTCGACGACGGCTTCCCCGCCCTTACCATCCACCCGCTGAAGCATTTCCTGACCGATGATATAACGTTCGCTGGACATCGTTTTTTTCCTCTCTGTGATGGTGCGTTAAGAGGAAGGGTAGGGAAGTGTGCCGGACTTGAGTAATACCCTTTTCGTGATACCTTTTCAGTATGACAACATCGCGATTACATTCCCTGGATATTCGCCTGCTGCGCGCCTTTGCCGTGGTAGCGGAGGAAAATAACATCAGCCGGGCGGCGCAGCGGTTATTTATCTCGCAGCCGCCGCTGACCCGCCATATCCGCCATCTGGAAGCGCAGCTGGGGGTGACGCTGTTTCAGCGCCATAGCAAAGGCCTGATCCTGACCGACGCGGGTAAAGAGGTGCTGGAGATGATTCAACCTCTGCTGGCGCTCCAGGAACGCACGCTGGCGGCATTGAGTGAGCTCGCCGCCCACTCGCCGCAGGCTCTACGTCTGGGCGTGACGACGGCCTTCGAACAGGGCATTTTCGCCGCCGTTGAGGCTGCGCTGAGCGAACATACCCGCGCGTTGCATATCACCCGCCACGCCTCACCGCCGCTGGCTCAGCAGGTACGCAAAGGCAAACTCGATGCGGCGCTGGTCGCGTTGCCGCTCAATACTGAAGGGCTGCACCTGCACCCATTGCCGTATCATGAGCCGCTCATTGCGGCATTACCTGCCTCCTGGCCGGAAGCCGCCAGGCCAGGGCTGACGTTAAGCGCGCTCAATCATCGGCCGCTGTTCTGGTTTAAACGCGAGCGTAATCCTGGTTTCTTTGACTACACGCGCCGCATTTTCGACCGGGCTGGCTATGCCCCGACGTATGTGGAAGAACCGGCCGAGCATGATGTGCTGCTGGCGCGTATTGCGCGCGGGGAAGGCATGATCCTGCTGCCGGCGTCCTTTTCCGCGATTCAGCGTCAGGGGGTGGCGTTCTGCCCGGTGGCTGAGGGCGACGCGATGCCGTTAAGCCTTGGGGTGATTTATGCGCCTCACCAGGCAGAGTCCGTGCAGCAATGGCTTTCTCTGCTGGATGGCATTCTGGCGACTGGCTAGTCTCAGGCTGACTCGCGAGCCACCTTATATTGCCCACCGAGCCGCTTCCTGTGCGTGGCCAGGTGATCGGAAGATGAACTTTTTTCATGTAGGTGACCTATTCCTCACTCTTTACGCAGATTTTTCTATTGACGCCCGCACGCTTTTCCGTCATTTTTACATCTGGACGTCTAAACGTATAGAAGTTCGTAATATAACAGCCATTACATGCGATTGATGAGGTAAGGTATGAGCTTTTTTCACGCCAATCAGCGGGAAGCCCTGAATCAGAGCCTGGCGGAAGTCCAGGGCCAGATTAATGTGTCTTTTGAATTCTTTCCGCCGCGCACCAGTGAAATGGAGCAAACCCTGTGGAAATCCATCGATCGCCTGAGCAGTCTGAAACCGAAGTTTGTTTCGGTAACCTATGGCGCGAACTCTGGCGAGCGCGATCGCACCCACAGCATCATCAAAGGCATTAAAGAGCGAACCGGTCTGGAAGCAGCGCCGCACCTGACCTGTATCGATGCCAGCCGCGATGAGTTGCGCACTATCGCTCAGGATTACTGGAACAACGGTATCCGCCATATCGTCGCCCTGCGCGGCGACCTGCCGCCGGGCAGCGGTAAACCGGATATGTACGCCGCCGATCTGGTGACGTTGCTGAAAGAGGTAGGCGATTTTGATATCTCTGTCGCCGCGTATCCGGAAGTGCATCCGGAGGCGAAAAGCGCGCAGGCGGATTTACTGAACCTGAAGCGCAAAGTAGAAGCAGGGGCCAACCGCGCGATCACCCAGTTCTTCTTCGATGTGGAAAGCTACCTGCGTTTTCGCGATCGCTGCGTCTCGGCAGGCATCGACGTGGAAATCATTCCCGGTATCCTGCCGGTCTCCAACTTTAAACAGGCGAAAAAGTTTGCGGATATGACCAACGTCCGTATCCCGGTGTGGATGTCAAAAATGTTCGAAGGGCTGGATAACGACGCCGAAACCCGTCAACTGGTGGGGGCGAATATCGCCATGGACATGGTGAAGATCTTAAGCCGGGAAGGGGTCAAGGATTTCCACTTCTACACCCTGAACCGCGCCGAGATGAGCTACGCCATCTGCCATACGCTGGGCGTACGCCCGGCCTGAGTTTTCATTAACGTTTAGTGCGATGGCGAAGCCGGTATTCGCCATCGCTTTTTTTTGCCCAAAACGCTGATACAGGTCAGGGGAGAGCAGAAGATAAAGCGCGTATAGTGCCAGCCTGATAATTGACAGGGATGGGTTATGCAATGGCAAGGAAGAGCGATCCACTGGCGTTTGGTGGGTTGGCGTTATTAACGCTGATCTGGAGCTTTAGCTGGATCGCGATGAAGCAAGTGACGAGCTATATCGGCGCTTTTGACTTCACGGCGCTGCGCTGTATTTTTGGCGCCGTGGTGCTATGGATAGTGATGTTGATCCGCGGTAAAGCGCTCAAGCCGACGCCTTTCGGCTACACCCTGGCGATCGCGTTATTGCAAACCTGCGGCATGGTCGGTCTGGCACAGTGGGCGCTAATGAGCGGTGGCGCCGGTAAAGTGGCGATCCTGAGTTATACCATGCCATTCTGGGTAGTGGTGATGGCCGCGTTATTCTTAGGTGAGCGCATGCGGCGATGGCAGTATATCGCCATCGGGGTGGCATGCGTGGGCCTGATACTCGTACTTCAGCCTTGGCAACTCGACTTTACCTCCCTGAAAAGCGCCTTGCTGGCGATCCTCTCCGGCGTGAGCTGGGGGGCAGGTGCGATCGTCGCGAAGCGTATGTATACCCGGTATCCGCAGGTTGATTTGCTGGCGCTAACGACATGGCAGATGCTATATGCCGCCGTAGTAATGAGCGTAGTGGCCTGGCTCGTCCCGCAACGAGCGGTAGACTGGCAGCCCGACGTTTTCTGGGCCCTGGCTTACAGCGCAATCCTTGCAACGGCGCTGGCCTGGAGTCTGTGGCTTTTTGTACTGCGTAATTTACCGGCAAGTATAGCCGGTCTGAGTACGCTGGCCGTACCGGTCTGTGGCGTGCTATTTTCCTGGTGGCTACTACATGAAAATCCAGGAAAGGTGGAAGGTTGTGGCATTGCGTTGATAGTACTGGCGTTGGCGATGATCAGTATCAAGAGACGAGGGGCATAGCCTGCTCCGGCCTGCAGAGATGCATAAAAAACACCCGGCTGACGCCGGGTGTTTTGCTCTGGTTTATTCCCATTCCTGCAGGAAGCGCTGACCATACTGGTCGGCCACCAGCAGTGCGGCGTAGACCTGGTCGGAATCAACGCCGCCCGGCATATTGTGAATGGTTTCGCCTTCAGCGCAGGCGGCTTCCGCCACCAGACGCATTTTGGTCGGGATATCACCTTTGATATCCAGCTGCGCCAGGGTGATCGGCAGCCCAACGCTGTGGCACAGCGCGGCGACGGTCTCTATTTCGTCCACCGGCGCATTTTCCAGCACCAGCTGCGTCAGGGTTCCGAACGCCACTTTTTCCCCGTGATAATAGTGATGGGCGTCAGGGATGGCCGTCATGCCGTTATGAATCGCGTGCGCCGCCGCGAGACCACCGCTTTCGAAACCCACGCCGCTCAGATAGGTGTTGGCTTCCACCACCCGCTCCAGCGCCGGGGTGACCACGTGCTGTTCGGCGGCCAGCATCGCTTTTTCACCCTCTTCGAGTAAGGTGTTGTAGCATAGCTCGGCCAGCGCCAGCGCCGCCTGGGTGCACTTCCCGCCCGCCATGGTGGTGGCGCCGCTACGGGAGCAGGCGCGGGCTTCGAACCAGGTGGCCAGCGCATCGCCAATCCCGGCGGCCAGCAGGCGGGCCGGCGCGCCGGCAACGATCTGCGTATCGACAATGACCATGTTGGGGTTGCGCGGCAGCATCAGGTAGCTGTCGAATTCCCCTTCGTCGGTGTATATCACCGACAGCGCGCTGCACGGTGCATCGGTGGAGGCGATGGTGGGGGCGATCGCCACCGGCACATTCATAAAGTGGGCCAGCGCTTTCGCGGTATCCAGGGTTTTGCCACCGCCGATCCCCAGCACGGCGGTGCACTTCGCGTTGCCGGCGATATCGCGTAGGCGGTTGATTTCATTATGCGAACACTCACCGCCAAACGGCGCGATTTCGGCCGCCAGGCCAGCGTCGGCCAGGCTTTTACGCAGCATCTCTTCCGCAAACCCCAGGACGAACTTATCACCGACCACCAGCCAGCGCTCGGCCAGCGGTTTCAGATAGTCGCCGAGGCGCTTGATGGCGCCTGCGCCCTGGATATATTTGCCTGGTGATTGAATAATGCGATCCATTTCGATTCCTCCTCGATGACCGTGACGCCGCCCGCAGGCGGCTCGCGGATCCGGTTACAGATTCAGCGTGCCAAAGGCGTTATTCCAGTCTTGTTCAAACTTCTCTATGGCTGACTCTACCGCAGGGGTGCCGAGCATTTGTTGCGCTACATCTAGTGGAAGGGTGATTGCTTCACAGCCAGCCAGCAGACAATCCAGCGCCTGGCGTGGCGTTTTGAAGCTTGCCGCCAGAACTTTGCTCTCGGGCGCATGCATTTCCAGCAGGGATTGCAGCTCCTGCACCATGCGGATGCCGTCCCCGCCCTGGGCGTCGACGCGGTTAACGTAAGGCGCGACGTACTTTGCGCCGGCCAGCGCGGCTAGCAGGCCTTGCGAAGCGCTGTAGACGGCGGTGCCAAGGGTCGGGATGCCTTCTTTCTTCAGCAGTTTGATAGCGGCGAGCCCTTCGGCGGTGACCGGGATTTTGACCACAAGGCCCGGCACGGCATTGCTCAGACGTTTGGCCTCTTCCACCATGCCCTGCGCGTCGCGGCTCATGGTCTGCGCGAAGAGGGTGCCCTCCGGACCGACGGCTTTTTGCAGGCGCGGCAGCACATCCCAGACCGGGACTTTACCGGCGGCGATAATGCTCGGGTTGGTGGTTACCCCGGCCAGCGGGTAGATGCGGGCCAGGCGTTCCACTTCGGCGACGTTGGCGGTATCCAGATAGAGTTCCATTGTGTTTTCCTCAATGCTTAATTCGGTGCTGTCGTTGAGGTAAGCATACGGCTTTCGTTCGAAGGATAGCCAGATGACAAATTTGCCAAAAACTGGATAAATGTACGCATCGTGATTAAGGATGATTTAGATCACATTTATCGGCGCTGGCTGGGATGGGAGGTAACTATAGCGCGCACAAAAGTCAGGTTTAACACACAAAAATCTAGTTTTTTACCGGGGATGCTTTTTCCGTCAGCTGGCTATGGTACTGGCGGCGGTATTCAGACGGCGAGCGTTCCGTAGTTTTGCGGAACAGGCGGCAGAAGTAGTTGCTGTCGGCGAAGCCGCAGGCGTGGGCGATGTCTTTCACTTTCATATCGTGGCCCTTCAGCAGCATACGGGCCTGTTCGAGACGAATATGGTTTAGATATTCATTGAAGCCCATTGGCCCACATTTCTGGAACAGATGGGAAAGATAGTTGGGAGAGAGGTAGAACGCCTGGGCCACCGATTCCCGGCTCAGCGGTTCCGCATAATGGATGTCCATATATTGGCGGATCGCTTCGAACAACGCCTGGCTGCGCGAGGAGGTTTGCGCCTGGCTGCCGAGAAGATCATGGCAGTGGCTGAGCAGGCTGACGACGATGCTGCGGGCGGTTTGCTGCTCCTGCGGTTGCATCCGGAGTTCATTGAGCGCCTGCAGCAGAAATGATCCGACGCGCGGCCCGCGGCGCAGCGCCTGCCGCTTGTCGACAACAGTTATCGCCTTGCCATTCCAGTGCTGCAGCGAGCACTCCAGCTGCTGCTTATCGAACAGGATGCTTAACAGCAGGCAAGGCGCTTGCCACTGCGGGCAGTTCCAGCTATCGCCAGGAATATAGAGCACGTCATGGGCCTCAAGGAGCGGGGCGTTATCGCCGAGCGCCTGGTCGGGCAACTGCCCATCAAGGAGAATATTCAGACGGGGAAAATCAACCTGCACCACCGGCTCAGCAGGCGAGCGCGTCTCGCCGGCGAAATAAACCCGGCCGAGGCTGGTCTGCTTTTTTAGCAATGCATCAATAAGCTGATTGATATCGTTGTCCATCATTCTTCCGTTCAGCGCATCACCCTTTTCATCATACCGGACATTATTCCAGCGGTAAAAGCGCTTGCCTGTCGCTCTTGCCTCCCGGATAAGATATGTTATATCGTAACAATTTGTCGCCATTGATAGCAAACTCAGGAGAGAGTAATGACCAGAATGATCCCCCTGCTGGCCTTAGGATTCGGCATGGCTTTAGCCAGCGCCCAGGCGTTCGCCCACGGCAACCATAGCCATGGCCCGGCGTTAACCGAAGTGGAGCGTCAGGCCAGCGAAGGCATTTTTGCGGATAAAGATGTGCAGGACCGCGCGCTGAGCGACTGGGAGGGCGTCTGGCAGTCGGTGAACCCGTATCTGCTCAACGGCGATCTCGATCCGGTGCTGGAGCAGAAGGCGAAAAAGCCCGGCGGCAAGAGCGTGGAGGAGTATCGCGCCTATTATAAGAAGGGCTACGCCACCGATGTGGAGCAGATTGGCATTGAAGATGACGTGATTGAGTTCCACGTTGGCCAGACCGTCAATAGCTGCAAATACCGCTATTCAGGCTATAAAATTCTGCATTACGCCTCCGGTAAGAAGGGCGTGCGTTATCTGTTCGAGTGCCAGCAGGGCGATGCCAACGCGCCGAAATTTGTGCAATTCAGCGACCATATCATTGGCCCGCGTAAATCACAGCATTTCCATATTTTCATGGGCAATGAATCACAGGAGGCGTTGCTGAAAGAGATGGATAACTGGCCGACCTATTATCCGTATGCGCTGCATAAAGAACAGATCGTTGATGAGATGCTGCACCACTAGAACGGGCGGAAAACCCCCGGCCGGGCGGCCGGGGGGAGATAGATTAACCGGTGTTACGCATACCGGCGGCGACGCCGGCGATGGTGACCATCAGCGCTTGTTCAACGCGCGGATCCGGGTCCTTGCCCTCTTCTTCAGCCTGGCGTGAACGGTGCAGCAGTTCCGCCTGCAGGACGTTCAGCGGGTCGGTATAGATATTACGCAGCTGGATAGACTCGGCGATCCACGGCAGGTCGGCCATCAGATGGGAGTCGTTGGCGATGGCCAGCACGACGTTGATATCGGCAGCCAGCAGCTTGCGCAGCTCGGAACCCAGCGCCCACAGCTCCGGCTTCACCAGGCGCTGATCGTAGTACTCCGCCAGCCACAGGTCGGCCTTCGAGTAAACCATCTCCAGCATGCCGAGGCGGGTAGAGAAGAACGGCCAGTCGCGACACATGGCTTCCAGTTCACTCTGTTTTCCACCTTCGACCACCTTCTGCAGCGCAGCGCCAGCGCCCAGCCAGGCTGGCAGCATCAGGCGGTTCTGGGTCCAGGCGAAGATCCACGGAATGGCGCGCAGCGACTCGACGCCGCCGGTTGGACGACGTTTTGCCGGACGCGAACCCAGCGGCAGTTTGCCCAGCTCCTGCTCCGGGGTCGCAGAGCGGAAGTAAGGGACGAAATCTTTGTTTTCACGCACGTAGCCGCGATACATCTTGCACGACACGTCGGACAGCTCGGCCATGATGTCGCGCCATTCTGCTTTCGGCTCCGGCGGCGGCAGCAGGTTGGCTTCCAGAATGGCGCTGGTATACAGCGACAGGCTGCTGATGGTGACTTCCGGCAGGCCGTACTTAAAGCGGATCATCTCGCCCTGCTCGGTAACGCGCAGGCCGCCTTTCAGGCTTCCCGGCGGCTGCGAGAGCAGCGCGGCGTGGGCCGGCGCGCCGCCGCGGCCGATAGAGCCGCCGCGACCGTGGAACAGCGTCAGTTCAATACCGGCTTTTTCGCAGGTTTTGATCAGCGCGTCCTGCGCCTGGTACTGCGCCCAGGAGGCGGCCATCACGCCGGCATCTTTAGCGGAGTCAGAGTAGCCGATCATGACCATCTGCTTGCCCTGGATAAAGCCGCGGTACCAGTCGATATTCAGCAGCTGGGTCATGACGTCGTTGGCGTTGTTGAGGTCATCCAGCGTTTCGAACAGCGGGGCCACCGGCAGAGCAAAGCCAATCCCGGCTTCTTTCAGCAGGAGATGAACCGCCAGCACATCGGACGGCGTTTTCGCCATCGAGATCACGTAGGCGGCGATCGATCCGCGCGGCGCCTCGGCGATCACCTTGCAGGTGTCGAGAACTTCACGCGTCTCTTCGCTTGGCTCCCACTGGCGCGGCAGCAGCGGACGTTTGGAATTCAGTTCGCGGATCAGGAAAGCCTGTTTGTCGGCTTCCGACCAGCTTTCGTAGTCGCCGATCCCGAGGTAACGGGTCATTTCACCCAGCGCTTCGGTATGGCGGGTGCTTTCCTGACGAATATCAATACGCACCAGCGGTACGCCGAAAGACTTCACGCGGCGCAGGGTGTCGAGCAGCTCGCCGTTGGCGATAATGCCCATGCCGCAGGCCTGCAGCGATTTATAGCAGGCGTACAGCGGCTCCCACAGCTGCTCGTTCTGAGTGATCAGTCCCGCCGGTTTCGGCAGCTTCTGACCTTTCAGACGCGCTTCCAGCCAGGCCTGGGTCTCCATCAGTTGAGAGCGCAGTTTTTTCATCAGATAACGGTAAGGTTCCTGAGCGCCCTCGGCGCCAGCCAGGGCGCGCAGCTCGTCGGTACACTCCACCATCGACAGCTCGGAGATCAGCACCTGCACGTCTTTGAGGAACAGGTCGGTCGCTTTCCAGCGGCTGAGCAGCAGCACGTGGCGGGTGATGTCGGCAGTCACGTTCGGGTTGCCGTCGCGGTCGCCGCCCATCCACGAGGTGAAACGCACCGGGACGAAGTCCACCGGCAGCTGATAGCCAAGGTTGGCTTCCAGCTGTTCGTTCAGCTCGCGCAGATAGTTAGGCACCCCTTCCCACAGGCTGTTTTCCACCACCGCGAAGCCCCATTTGGCTTCATCGACCGGGGAAGGGCGGTGCTTACGAATTTCATCGGTATGCCACGACTGGGCGATCAGCTGGCGCAGACGGCGCATTAGCTGATGGTGCTCGTAGTCAGCGATATCTTTGTTGTCCAACTGCTTAAGGCAGTTGTTCACTTCCACCATTTTATGGATCAGCGTCCGGCGGGTGATCTCGGTCGGGTGGGCGGTTAACACCAGCTCCAGAGACAGCGATTCCACCGCTTGTTTGATGGTCTCTTCGTTGAGATTGGGTTGGTCTTTGAGCTTTCTCAGGGTACGCGCAATGACTTCCGGATTGCTGGCCGCTTCGCCATTGGCCGAAATGCTGTGGTACTGCTCAGCGGTGTTGGCCAGATTCAGAAACTGGCTGAAGGCACGGGCCACCGGCAGCAGTTCGTCGTTTGACAAATTCTGCAGCGTGGTCAGCAGCTCCTGGCGGTTAGCTTCGTTGCCGGCGCGTGAAGATTTGGACAACTTACGGATAGTTTCGACACGATCAAGAATATTTTCTCCCAATGCATCCTTGATGGTATCGCCCAGCACCTTGCCGAGCATACTGACATTACTACGCAATGCGGAATATTGTTCGTTCATGTTACCCCAGACACCCCATCTCATTTTATTTTGTTATATCCGCTGCGCTGGAACGTGAGCAACGGATAAGCAACCCGTCTTTTATAAAGCCACGTAAATACCCCCACGTCAATTACTGCGAAATCGCTTCAGCAAACGAGTAAATCGCCGTAATTTGCGAAATTTAATTCAGGGAGCGCTGGATAAGTATCGCTTATGGAAATGTGACGATCGTCACCGTTCCGCCCCGGGAGAACGGGGCGGAAAAAGAGGGCGATTTTAGTGCCAGCAGAAGTGATGAACCACCTGGCTAATCAGCTCCCGGGTCGGCTTGATAAAGCGCGTCTCCAGATACTCGTCAGGCTGATGGGCCTGATTGATGGAGCCCGGGCCGAGAACCAGCGTCGGACACAGCGTCTGGATAAACGGCGCTTCGGTGCAGTAATTCACCACGTCGGTCTGCGCGCCAAGCAGTTTCTCGACCACCTGCACCAGCTTATGGTCAGGCGGGCACTCGTAGCCGGGGATCGGCGGATGCAGCTCAGAGACCGTCAGGCGGCCCGGCCAGCGTTCGCTGACCGGGGCCAGCGCTTCGCCCAACAGACCATTAAGATCGTTTAGGGTCATCCCCGGCAGCGGGCGGATATCCATATGCAGTTCACAGCAGGCGCAGATACGGTTTGAGGCATCGCCGCCATGGATAGCGCCCAGGTTGAGGGTTGGGTAAGGGACCGTAAACGCCTCGAAGTGATAGCGCTCTTTAAGCAGATCGCGCAACTGCATAATCCGGCCGATGGCGTCGTGCATCAGCTCAATCGCGTTGACCCCGCGCGCCGGATCGCTGGAGTGGCCGGACTGGCCCTGAATACGGATCGCGTTGGACATATGGCCTTTGTGGGCGCGGATCGGCTGCAGGGAGGTGGGCTCGCCGATGATGGCGCAGTCCGGGCGCAGCCGGGTGGTTTCGGCAAAGTAGCGCGCGCCGGCCATGCTGGTCTCTTCGTCGGCAGTGGCCAGAATATACAGCGGCTTTTTCAGCGTGGTGACGTCGACATCGCGCAGGGCGTCGAGAATAAAGGCGAAGAAGCCTTTCATATCGGCCGTGCCGAGGCCGTAGAGCTTGTTATCGTGTTCGGTGAGGGTGAACGGGTCGCGCGTCCAGCGGCCATCATCGAACGGCACGGTATCGGTATGCCCGGCGAGCAGCAGGCCGCCGGCGCCGTGTCCGGTGCTGGCCAGCAGGTTGAATTTATGGCGCGTATCCGGCACCGGCTGTATCTCAACATTGAAGCCGAGATCGCGGAACCAGCCTGCCAGCAAATTGATTAAAGACTCATTGCTTTGATCGAGAGCCTCTTCAGTCGCGCTGATGGACGGTGTGGCGATCAACGCGCGGTAAATCTCGATAAAGGGCGGTAAATTGTTTTTCATTGTTGACACACCTTGGGTCGTGATAGTATCAATATTCATGCATTTATTGTGAATAAAAATACAGTATCGTTGAGCGTAAGAAAACCCATCGAATGTAAGGAGATGCGCTTCCAATGTTAAATACGCTGATTGTGGGTGCCAGTGGTTATGCCGGCGCAGAGCTGGTGACCTATATCAATCGTCATCCGCATATGAACATAACCGCTTTGACGGTCTCCGCGCAAAGCAATGATGCGGGAAAATTAATTTCCGACCTGCATCCGCAGCTCAAAGGCATTGTCGATATGCCGCTGCAGCCGATGTCCGATATCAGCGAATTCAGCGCTGGCGTGGACGTGGTGTTTCTCGCCACCGCGCACGAAGTGAGTCACGATCTGGCGCCGCAGTTCCTTGCCGCTGGCTGCGTGGTGTTCGATCTCTCCGGTGCCTTCCGCGTTAACGATGGGGCGTTCTACGAAAAATATTACGGTTTCACTCATCAGCATCCCGACCTGCTCAAACAGGCGGTGTATGGTCTGGCGGAGTGGAGCGCGGATGCGCTTAAAGACGCGCAGTTAATCGCAGTGCCAGGCTGCTATCCGACGGCGGCGCAGCTGTCGCTGAAGCCGCTGATTGAGGCCAATCTGCTGGATCTCAACCAGTGGCCGGTAATCAACGCTACCAGCGGGGTGAGCGGCGCGGGTCGTAAAGCCGCGATCGGCAACAGCTTCTGTGAAGTTAGCCTGCAGCCGTACGGCATATTTAACCATCGCCATCAGCCGGAGATTGCCAGCCACCTCGGGGCAAAGGTAATTTTTACCCCGCACCTGGGTAATTTTAAGCGCGGCATCCTGGAAACCATTACCTGCCGCCTGAAGCCGGGCGTCGGCCATGCGCAGATCGCGGCGGTTTACCAGCAGGCTTACGCCGATAAACCACTGGTACGTTTATATGATAAAGGCGTGCCCGCTTTGAAAAGCGTCGAAGGCCTGCCATTCTGTGATATCGGTTTTGCCGTGCAGGACGATCATCTCATCGTCGTCGCGGCAGAGGATAACCTGCTGAAAGGCGCCGCAGCGCAGGCGGTGCAGTGCGCGAATATTCGTTTCGGCTTCGCTGAGACGCAGTCTCTTATTTAAGGTGTGATGATGAACCCATTAATTATCAAACTTGGCGGCGTATTACTCGATAGCGAAGAAGCGCTGGAGCGCCTGTTTACCGCGCTGGTTAACTACCGTGAAGCGCACCAGCGTCCGCTGATTATCGTCCACGGCGGCGGCTGCGTGGTGGATGAGCTGATGAAGCAGCTCAACCTGCCGGTGCAGAAGAAAAATGGCCTGCGCGTTACGCCGGCTGAGCAAATCGACATCATCACCGGCGCGCTGGCGGGAACCGCCAACAAGACGCTGCTGGCGTGGGCGAAAAAACATGGTATTTCCTCGGTAGGCCTGTTCCTCGGCGATGGCGATAGCGTGAAAGTCACGCAACTGGATGCTGAGCTGGGCCATGTCGGGCTGGCGCAGCCGGGCTCCCCGGCACTGATCAACACCCTGTTGGCCGGCGGTTACCTGCCGGTGGTGAGCTCTATCGGGGTGACCGATGAAGGCCAGCTGATGAACGTCAACGCTGACCAGGCGGCGACAGCGCTGGCGGCCACCCTGGGGGCGGATCTGATCCTGTTGTCTGACGTTAGCGGTATCCTCGACGGTAAAGGGCAGCGCATTGCCGAGATGACCGCCGAGAAAGCGGAACAGCTGATCGAGCAGGGGATTATCACCGACGGCATGATTGTTAAAGTGAATGCGGCCCTTGACGCCGCACGTGCTCTGGGCCGTCCGGTGGATATCGCCTCCTGGCGTCACGCCGAGCAGCTGCCGGCGTTATTTAACGGCACGCCGATCGGCACACGTATTCTGGCTTAAGATTTCATGCCCGGCGGCGCGTCGTCTGCCGGGCTTACAAGACCGTAGGCCGAGCGGCACAATGCCGCCGGCGGAACTAACGAATAAAGGAAGCATGTTATGGCACTTTGGGGCGGGCGTTTTACACAGGCAGCAGATCAACGGTTCAAACAGTTCAACGACTCGTTGCGCTTCGACTATCGTCTGGCGGAGCAGGATATCGTTGGCTCTGTCGCCTGGTCGAAAGCGCTGGTAACGGTCGGCGTTCTGAGTGCCGCTGAACAGCAGCAGCTGGAAGAAGCGCTGAACGTGCTGCTGGAAGAGGTGCGCGCCAATCCGCAGCAAATCCTCGCCAGCGATGCCGAAGATATTCACAGCTGGGTGGAAGGCAAGCTGATCGATAAAGTGGGCCAGCTGGGCAAGAAACTGCACACCGGGCGCAGCCGTAACGACCAGGTCGCCACCGATCTTAAACTGTGGTGCAAAGATACCGTTGTCGAACTGCTCTCGGCGAACCGCCAGCTGCAGAGCGCGCTGGTGGAGACCGCCCAGCAGAATCAGGACGCGGTAATGCCGGGGTACACCCACCTGCAGCGCGCCCAGCCGGTGACCTTCGCGCACTGGTGTCTGGCCTACGTTGAAATGCTGGCGCGTGACGAAAGCCGTCTGCAGGACGCGCTGAAGCGCCTCGATGTCAGCCCGCTGGGCTGCGGCGCGCTGGCGGGGACGGCGTATGAGATCGACCGCGAGCAGCTGGCCGGCTGGCTGGGCTTTGCCTCCGCCACCCGCAACAGCCTCGACAGCGTGTCCGATCGCGATCATGTGCTGGAGCTGCTTTCCGATGCGGCTATCGGTATGGTGCATCTGTCGCGCTTTGCGGAAGATCTGATTTTCTTTAACTCCGGCGAGGCGAACTTCGTCGAGCTTTCCGACCGCGTGACCTCCGGCTCCTCGCTGATGCCGCAGAAGAAAAACCCGGACGCCCTGGAGCTTATCCGTGGCAAATGCGGCCGCGTGCAGGGTGCGCTGACCGGCATGATGATGACGCTGAAAGGACTGCCGCTGGCCTACAACAAAGACATGCAGGAAGATAAAGAGGGGCTTTTCGACGCCCTGGATACCTGGCTCGACTGCCTGCATATGGCGGCCCTGGTGCTGGACGGCATTCAGGTAAAACGCCCGCGCTGTGCGGAAGCGGCGCAGCAGGGCTATGCCAACGCCACTGAGCTGGCGGATTATCTGGTGGCGAAAGGCGTACCGTTCCGCGAGGCGCACCATATTGTCGGTGAAGCGGTAGTGGAAGCCATTGCGCAAGGGAAACCGCTGGAAGCGCTGACCCTGGCCGATCTGCAGAAATTCAGCCCGGTGATTGCGGACGATGTGTATCCGATCCTGTCGCTGCAGTCTTGCCTCGAGAAACGCGCAGCGAAAGGCGGCGTCTCGCCGCAGCAGGTAGCCCAGGCTATCAACGAGGCGAAGGCTCGTTTAAGCTAATCCTTAGATATCTGCCCTCCCTGACCCGGCCAAGCCCAGCGACGCCGGGTTTTTTATGCAAAAAAAAAGCGGACGCAAGGTCCGCAAAAGTTCACGTTGGCTTTAGTTGTTCGGGTAGAGAAACAGTGTGACGGGTCAGTGATTTTCACAGGTAGACCGTCTTTATGGGCGTATTATTGAACAGAAAACTTGATAGGGATAATCGTTCGTTGCTATGCTATCTATCGCCATGGACTATCGTGGCGATGGAGGATGAATAATGAATATTCGCGATCTTGAATACCTGGTAGCGCTCGCCGAACACCGCCACTTCCGGCGGGCGGCTGACTCATGCCATGTGAGCCAACCGACGCTCAGCGGACAGATCCGCAAGCTGGAGGATGAGCTTGGCGTCATGCTGCTGGAGCGCACCAGCCGTAAGGTTCTGTTTACCCAGGCGGGGCTGTTGCTGGTGGATCAGGCGCGTACCGTGTTACGCGAAGTAAAAGTGCTCAAGGAAATGGCAAGCCAACAAGGGGAAACCATGTCCGGGCCGCTGCATATCGGCCTGATCCCGACAATTGGCCCGTACCTGCTGCCGCACATCATTCCGATGCTGCATCAGACCTTCCCGAAGCTGGAAATGTATCTGCACGAAGCGCAGACCCATCAGCTGCTGGCTCAGCTCGACAGCGGTAAGCTCGACTGCGCCATCCTGGCGCTGGTCAAAGAGAGCGAGGCCTTTATCGAGGTGCCGCTGTTCGATGAGCCGATGATGCTGGCTATCTATGAGGATCATCCGTGGGCGAACCGCGATCGGGTGCCGATGTCGGATCTGGCCGGTGAAAAGCTGCTGATGCTGGAGGATGGCCACTGTCTGCGCGATCAGGCGATGGGCTTCTGCTTTGAAGCGGGGGCGGATGAGGATACCCACTTCCGCGCGACCAGCCTGGAAACGCTGCGCAATATGGTGGCGGCAGGCAGCGGCATTACCCTGCTGCCGGCGCTGGCGGTGCCGCAGGAGAGAAAACGCGATGGCGTAGTCTACCTGCCGTGCATTAAGCCAGAGCCAAGACGCACCATCGGTCTGGTTTATCGTCCAGGCTCCCCGCTGCGCAGCCGCTATGAACATCTGGCGGAGGCCATCCGCGGCACGATGGATGGCCATTTCGACAAGGCGTTAAAACAGGCGGTTTAAGCCGTTCAGCGCGGCAACCCGGTACGCTTCCGCCATGGTCGGGTAGTTAAAGGTGGTGTTGACGAAGTACTCAATGGTGTTGCCACCGCCTTTCTGCTCCATGATCGCCTGGCCGATATGAATAATTTCGGCCGCGCGCTCGCCAAAGCAGTGAATGCCAAGGATCTCCTTGGTTTCACGATGGAACAGGATCTTCAGCGTACCAACGCTCATACCGACGATTTGCGCCCGCGCCAGGTGTTTAAACTGGGCGCGGCCCACCTCATACGGCACTTTCATCGCCGTCAGCTGCTGCTCGGTTTTCCCGACGGAGCTGATTTCCGGAATGGTATAGATCCCGGTCGGGATATCTTCAATCAGATGCGCTGAGGCTTCGCCTTTCACCAGCGCCTGGGCGGCAATGCGTCCTTGATCGTAAGCGGCAGAAGCCAGGCTTGGATAGCCGATGACATCGCCAACCGCATAGATGTGCGGGAGGGCGGTCTGATACATGCTGTTGACCTTCAGCTGACCGCGGCTGTCGGTCTGCAGACCGATATTTTCCAGCGCCAGGGTGTCGGTGTTGCCGGTGCGGCCGTTAGCGTACAGCAGGCAATCGGCCTTCAGCTTTTTGCCGGACTTCAGGTGCATGATCACCCCGTCATCCACCCCTTCAATTTTCTCATACTCCTCGTTGTGGCGAATAACCACGCCGCTGTTCCAGAAGTGATAAGAGAGCGAGTCTGACATCTCCTGATCGAGGAAGGCCAGCAGACGATCGCGGGTGTTGATCAGATCGACCTTCACCTCCATGCCGCGGAAGATCGACGCATATTCACAACCGATCACCCCGGCGCCGTAAATGATCACATGGCGCGGCTCATGCTGCAGGCTGAGAATCGAATCGCTGTCATAGATGCGCGGGTGGTGGAAATCGACATCCGCCGGATGGTAGGGGCGCGATCCGCAGGCGATAACGAATTTCTCCGCGGTCACAGTCTCGACCGTGCCGTCATGGCACTCCAGCGCCAGAGTATGCTCATCCACGAAGTGGGCATTGCCCTGCAGAATTTCACAGTGGTTGCGCTCATAGAATCCCTGGCGCATATGAGTCTGCTGGTTGATGACGCTGTCGGCATGGTTAAGGATGTCGGCGAAAGAAGAGCGAAGAAGGCGGGAGTGGTCGCTGTAGAGGGGGTTTTGGTTAAACTCGATAATACGGCTGACGGCATGGCGGAGGGCTTTCGACGGGATGGTGCCCCAGTGGGTGCAACCGCCGCCGACATTATGGTAGCGCTCGATGACGGCAACGCGTGCTCCCTGTTTCACCAGTCCCATGGCGGCGCCTTCCCCGCCAGGACCGGAACCAATCACTATTGCATCATAATCCCAAGAGTGTGACATGGCATTACTCACCTGTTTTATACATAAAATAAACACGATGATAACATTCGCTGCGCTTTAACCCAATTATCGTTGTGCTTTTTTGCAGCATAAAAGCAGAAACGGCTCGTAAACAATCATTCACAATCCAGGGCAAACCGATTAGTTTTAATCTCTGGTATAGTGCCAGCAGGGCTATTGGAAGGATTCATACATCGTGATGGGCGTAAGAGCACAACAAAAAGAAAAAACCCGCCGTTCGCTGGTGGAAGCGGCATTCAGCCAACTTAGCGCTGAGCGGAGTTTCGCCAGCCTGAGCTTGCGTGAAGTGGCCCGGGAAGCAGGGATCGCGCCGACGTCCTTTTATCGTCATTTTCGCGACGTCGATGAGCTGGGCCTGACGATGGTCGATGAGAGCGGACTGATGCTGCGCCAGCTGATGCGCCAGGCGCGCCAGCGGATAGCCAAAGGCGGCAGCGTGATCCGCACCTCGGTCTCCACCTTTATGGAATTTATCGGTAACAACCCGAACGCCTTCCGCCTGCTGCTGCGCGAGCGCTCGGGAACTTCTGCGGCGTTTCGCGCCGCCGTCGCACGCGAGATCCAGCACTTTATTGCGGAACTCGCCGACTATTTAGAACTCGAAAACCATATGCCGCGCGCCTTTACCGAAGCGCAGGCTGAAGCTATGGTCACCATCGTTTTTAGCGCTGGCGCGGAAGCGCTGGATGTCGGCCCTGAGCAGCGCCGGCAGCTGGAGGAACGGTTGGTACTGCAGCTTCGAATGATCTCGAAAGGCGCGTATTACTGGTATCGCCGTGAACAAGAAAAAATGTCACATCATTCCGAATAACGTGAAGGACGAGCAATGAAACACTCAGTTCAAGATAAAGGTACGCTGCTGCTGGCGCTGATTGCCGGGTTATCCATTAATGGCGCCTTTGCGGCGCTGTTCAGTTCGATAGTTCCGTTTTCCGTCTTCCCCATTTTATCCCTGCTGCTGACGGTCTACTGTCTGCATCAGCGCTATCAGAATCGCAGTATGCCCGTTGGGCTACCGGGCCTGGCCGCCGCCTTTTTTATTCTCGGGGTGCTGTTGTACAGCACCGTCGTGCGTGCGGAGTACCCGGATATCGGTTCTAACTTCTTCCCGGCCGTTCTGTCCGTCGCGATGGTCTTCTGGATCGGCTACAAGATGCGTAACCGCAAAGATACCGCAGCCGAGTAAGCCGCCAGCGGTAAAAAAACCGGCAATATGACGTTGCCGGTTTTTTTGGGCCTATTTGCGGGTCAGCAGGACGCCGCACTCCATGTGATGGGTATACGGGAACTGGTCGAACAGCGCCAGCCGGGTAACGTTGTGCGTCTGGCTTAGCGTTTCCAGATTGCGACACAGCGTTTCCGGGTTGCACGAAATGTACAAAATACGCGGATAGGCCTGCACCATTTTTTCCGTCTCGCTGTCCAGCCCGCTGCGCGGTGGATCGACGAAGATGGTTTCGCACTGATAGCTATGCAGATCGATACCCTGCAGCCGGTTGAACTGCCGCACCCCGTTCATCGCCTGAGTAAACTCTTCCGCCGCCATGCGGATAATCTGCACGTTGTCGATATGGTTAGCGGCGATGTTGTACTGCGCCGCCGCCACCGACGGTTTGGCGATTTCGGTGGCCAATACGCGATCGAAATTACGCGCCAGCGCCAGCGAGAAGTTACCGTTGCCGCAGTACAATTCCAGCAGGTCGCCAGTCGCCCCTTTGGTGACATCCAGTGCCCACTCCAGCATCTGAATGTTCATGGCCGCGTTCGGTTGGGTAAAGCTGTTTTCCACCTGACGGTAGATCATCTCCCGCCCGCCAACCGGCAGGCGTTCATCTATATAGTCTTGATCGAGCTCGATTTTGGTTTTGGTCGCCCGCCCAATCAGATGCACATTGAGCCCCTGGGCTCGCAGGGCGTCACGCAGCGCCTCCGCTTGCTCACGCCAGGCATCGTCCAGCTTTTTATGATACAGCAGCGAAACGACCGCCTGGTTGCTGAGGGTGGTCAGATAGTCAATCTGGAACAGCTTCTGGCGTAGCACGGGATTGTTGCGTACGCCCTCCAGCATGGCGGTCATCAGCTGATTGATCAGCGCGCTGGCGGCCGGGAAGCTGTCAACGCGAATCCGCGACCGGGTCTGCTGATCGAAAATAATATGGTACAGATCGTCGCCATCGTGCCACAGACGGAACTCGGCGCGCATACGGTAGTGGCTGACCGGCGAACGAAACACTTCCGGAACCGGCGCGGCAAAAGGCGCCATCATGGTTTGCAAACGGACGACTTTTTCTGCCAGCTGCGCTTCGTATTGTTCGGTAGGAAGGTGTTCGGGGGTCATGATGTATCCTGAATAAAATAAGTACGCGGGGATTGTAGGGAAAGCGCCGGGGATGTCCAGCCTCGAATGCCGCGGGAAATATAATTAGCAGTCTGGACATCTATATGGTTCTGATTGTAGCATTCGCCTACCGGTCCTGTGAGTTAAAAGGGAACCCAGTGGAAATCTGGGGCTGACGCGCAGCGGTAAGGAAGGTGAGAAATGAGCGCACTCGGTGCAGACACTGCGGCTAGCCGTGGGAAGTCATTATTTCTTGAAACAGCCTCCAAGCCCGAAGACCTGCCGGAATACGTCGCACTGGGTTTTATCGTCGCGAGCAACTGATAAAACCTGCGGCATCCTTTTTCTGTTTCGGATGCTTTTACAATGATTAAAAAAGCTTCGCTGATGACGGCCTTATCCGTCACGGCATTTTCCGGCTGGGCGCAGGATAGCAATTCAGATACGTTGGTGGTGACAGCAAACCGTTTTCAACAGCCGGTCAATACCGTGCTGGCGCCGACCGACATTGTGACGCGCGATGACATCGACCGCTGGCAGTCCAAAGATTTAAACGATGTCATGCGTCGTCTTCCCGGGGTCGATATTGCCCGCAACGGCGGCATGGGGCAGAGCGCTTCGCTGTATGTTCGGGGGACGGAGGCTCGTCACGTGCTGGTGCTGATCGACGGTGTGCCGATGGCGCGTCCGGGGATCTCCAACGGCGTAGATATCAGTCAGATCCCTATCTCACTGGTCCAGCGGGTGGAATACATCCGCGGCCCGCGCTCCGCGGTGTACGGCTCCGGAGCGATCGGCGGGGTGGTGAACATCATCACCATGACCGACGCTGAGCGTTCGCAGATCAACGCCGGCGCGGGTACGAACGGCTATCAGTCCTATGACGGCGCCTTTAACAAGCGGTTTGGCGATACGTTGGTTACCGCTGCTGGCGCCTATCAGACCACCAAAGGGTTTAACGTCCAGCCGAATTCCTCTTACAGCGGCGACAGCGATCGCGACGGCTACCGCAATAAAATGCTGTGGGGCGGGGTACAGCATCAGTTCGATGACAACTTCTCGGGGTTCTTCCGCGGCTATGGTTATTCCGCCAACGCTGACTATGACCAGGGTAACTGGGGCTACGCAGGTGGAAACGATGAAGATCAATCCTATACCCAATCCTGGGATACCGGTCTGCACTACCACTCCGGAATTTACTCCTCCCAGCTGATTGCTAACTATCAGCGCATCAAAGATTACAACTACAGCAGCGACGCTGGCCGCTATGCCGCGGGCACCACCCTGGATGATATGGAACAGCGCTATATCCAGTGGGGAAATAATGTTGTGGTAGGCCATGGGGCAGTGAGCGGCGGCGTTGACTGGAAACAAGAGAAGCTGAAATCCAGCGGAACGACCAGTACCGACGTGTATAAGCGTGACACCACCGGTCTTTATCTGACGGGACAGCAGCAGATTGACAGCGTGACGCTGGAAGCTTCCGGCCGTGAGGATCATGACGAGCAGTTTGGCTGGCACGGTACCTGGCAGACGGCCGCAGGCTGGGAATTTATCGACGGTTATCGGACAACGCTCTCGTACGGCACAGGATTCCTCGCCCCCTCCCTCGGGCAGCAGTACGGGGCAGAACGCTTTGGCATCGCCTCTAACCCGAATCTGAAGCCAGAGGAGTCGAAGCAATGGGAAGCGGGCCTTGAAGGGTTAACTGGGCCGGTCGACTGGCGCCTCTCCGCGTATCGCTATGAGATTCAAAACCTCATCGATTACGACAACAACGCCTATTACAACGTCAAGTCGGCGACGATTAAGGGGCTGGAGTGGACGGGGAATATAACCACCGGGCCGGTGGAGCACCATCTGACGCTGCAGTATGTTGACCCTCGCGATGATGAAACCAATAAGATCCTCTATCGCCGGGCGAAGCAGCAGGTGAAATACGAGCTGAACGGCCAGGTCTACGATCTGGGGTGGGATGTGACGTATCACTACATCGGCAAGCGTTACGATTATGACTACGACAACTCGCGTACCGTCAATATGGGTGGGTTGAGCCTCTGGGATGTCGGTTTATCGTATCCCGTCACCTCACACCTGACAGTTCGTGGTAAAATAGCCAACCTGTTCGATAAAGATTACGAGACAGTTTATGGCTACCAATCTGCAGGACGGGAATACACCTTGTCTGGCAGCTACACCTTCTGATCCACGTCCCACCGTGCTGGTGTTTGATTCCGGCGTCGGTGGGTTGTCGGTTTATAATGAGATTCGGCAGCTGCTGCCGAATCTGCATTACATCTATGCTTTCGATAACGTTGCCTTCCCCTATGGCGAGAAGAGCGAGGAGTTTATCGTTGAGCGCGTTGTGGAAATCGTCACCGCTGTCCAGCAGCGTTATCCCCTGGCGCTGGCGGTGATCGCCTGCAATACCGCCAGTACCGTCTCCCTGCCTGCCCTGCGTGAAAAGTTCGCTTTCCCCGTCGTTGGCGTGGTGCCGGCGATCAAGCCCGCCGCCCGTTTAACGGCGAACGGCATTGTTGGCCTGCTGGCGACGCGCGGTACCGTAAAGCGTCCTTATACCCGTGAGCTGATCGACCGCTTTGCCAATGAATGTCGGATTGAAATGCTGGGGTCGGCGGAGCTGGTGGAGCTGGCGGAAGCGAAGCTGCACGGCGAGCCTGTGCCGTTAGAAGAGCTGCGCCGTATCCTGCGCCCATGGCTGCGGATGCAGGAGCCGCCGGATACGGTGGTGCTGGGCTGCACCCACTTTCCTCTTTTACAGGAGGAGCTGCAGCGCGTTCTGCCGGAAGGCACACGGCTGATCGATTCCGGCGCGGCGATTGCCCGACGCACCGCCTGGCTGTTAGAGCATGAAGCGCCGGATGCGAAGTCCAGCGACGAGAATAAAGCATTCTGCATGGCGCTGACGGCAGAAACAGAACAGCTTTTACCCGTTCTGCGTCGCTATGGCTTCTCGACGCTGGAAAAATTACCGCTCTAAGGGCGTTTTGCACAAAAAAGAGACGGTTGAATAATTTTTTGAAAACAGGGCTTGTCAACGTCTCAGAACTCCCTATAATGCGCCTCCACTGACACGGAACAACGGCAAGCAAGCCGCCGGGTCAGCAGGGTTTTAGCGGTGAAGTTCAGCGCTAAAAACTGACAGAGAAAAGCAAAATAAGGGCTTGACTCTGAATGAGGAAAACGTATTATACGGGACCTCGCAACGGTGAGCTGAAAGCCGCGTTGCAACTGCTCTTTAACAATTTATCAGACAATCTGTGTGGGCACTCAAAGTGACATGGATTCTTAACGTCCTCGGACG